>Ga0208156_1000033_pt1 | contig 144482 bp, 128 predicted proteins | sample 1_EtaG_FD_184073 | JGI IMG/M metagenome (GOLD analysis project Ga0208156, IMG submission 184073) | Marine viral communities from the Subarctic Pacific Ocean - 1_ETSP_OMZ_AT15124 metaG (SPAdes) (version 2) | ecosystem: Environmental > Aquatic > Marine > Oceanic | place: Pacific Ocean...
GTAGGGCAGGCTCAAGGCCTAGGGATTTACACAGTCTGACCATGCCCCTGCTCAGGCGTCCCTGAGCGCACCACTCATCAGTGGAGTTCGTCAAGATACAAGGGATGTACTCGTGGCGTGTCCTGGACGGGCCCACCCGATACCGGCGCGGGCTATCTGGAGAGAGGTCTCTGGCATCCTGCCGGGTGGCTGTAAGCCACCCTTTCGCGGGCGGGGCCCGCTCCCACAAGGCCCGCCCGCACAAGTCCGGTTCTAGACGCCGCCCTGGACGTCGTCGTTGAGGGGTGGGAGGGGGACATAGTCGCCGGGCTGGCCGGTTTTGCCGGCGGTGACGGCGGCCATGACTTCTTCGCTGTGCAGCATGCCGGCGTTCCAGGTGACCACGTAATCGAGGCTGTCGGCGGTGTTGTGGTCGCGGGCGTAGGTGATCATGCGCTTGCAGCCGTGTACCGCCAGCGGTGATTTGCCGGCGATCTCCTTCGCCATTTCCAGGGCCCGTTCCAGGGCCGCTTCCTTGCTGTCCAGCACTTCGTTGAAGAGGCCGCGGCGCTCGCCCTCTTCGGCGCCCATGCGCCGGCCGGTGTAGGCCAGTTCGCGGACGATGCCTTCGGGGAGCAGTTTGCAGAGCCGCGGGAAGGTGCCGACGTCGGCGGTGAGGCCCACGTTGATTTCGTAGACGGTGAGGTAGGTGTCGCGGCTGGCGTAGCGCAGGTCGCAGGCGCTGATCAGATCCACGCCGCCGCCGATGCAGCCGCCGTGGAGCGCGGCGATCACCGGTACGCGGCAGTCTTCCAGGGCGCTGAAGGTCTGCTGCATGAGCGCGGTGTTGTGGCGGAAGCGCGCCGCTTTCTGCACCCGGGCGGTGACGTCGGCCGGGTCCGGCGGGGTGCCGAACATGCCCAGGTCGAGGCCGGCGGTGAAGTGCTTGCCGTTGGCGTCGATGACGATGGCACGAATGTCGCCGCTCGCGTCCAGCGCCCGCACCGCCGCCGGCAGCTCGTTCCAGAAGTCCGCGTTCATGGCGTTGAGCTTGTCGGGCCGGTCCAGGGTGATCCTGGCGACATGGCCGTCAACGGCGACGGTGAGTGTTTTGTAGGTCATGACGGTTCCTCGTGATCTTGGACGGCGGGCACCTTGTGGGAGCGGGCCTTGCCCGCGAAAGGCCGGCTTTAGCCGGCCGGCAGGATGCCAGAGACGTTGTTGGTGCTTTTAGAGGGCTCTCTGGGAATCCTGCCGGCAAGCTTTGCTTGCCTTTCGCGGGCTGGGCCCGCTCCCACAAGGCCCGCTCCCACAGCCTGCTCCCGCAACAGAGCCGCTCTTAGCTCTTCTCGTTGAACATGGCGATGCGGCCGCCGTCGACGACCAGGTCGTGGCTGTTGATGAAGCTGCCTTCGTCGCTGGCCAGGAAGACGGCGGCGAAGGCGATGTCGTCCGCCAGGCCGGCGCGGGGCAGCGGCGTGGCTTTGGCGAGATTGGCTTCGAGCTTTTCCATCTTGCGCTGGTTTTCCTCGTCGCTGAGCGTCTGGGCGCGCTGGGAGCCGCCCCAGAAGATCGGCGTGGCGACGGCGCCGGGGGAGATGGCGTTGACGCGGATGTTGTGCTGGCCCAGGTCGGCGCCGGCCAGGCGGGTCATGTGGGCGACGGCGGCCTTGGCGCCGGAGTACAGGTAGCCGCCCTGGTTGAGGCGGTGGCCGGCGATGCTGGCGTTGTTGATGATGCTGCCGCCGCCGCTGTCCTTCATGACGCGGGCGGCGTGCTTGATGCCGAACGCCGGGGCGCCCACCAGCAGGCGCATGATGCGCGCGAATTCGTCTTCGTCGAAGCTGTCCACGGTGGTGCGGTCGCCGGCGCCGGCGTTATTGAACAGGCAGTCCAGGCGGCCGAATTTTTCCACGGTGAAATCCACCAGGGCGGCGATGTCGTCTTCGCTCATGATGTCGGTGCGCTTGAACACGGCGCGCTCGCCGAGCTCCTTGGCCAGGGCTTCGCCCTTCTCTTCGGAGCGGCCCGCCAGCACCACGGTGGCGCCCTCTTCGATGAAGCGCCGGGCGGTGGCTTCGCCGATGCCGCTGGTGGCGCCGGTTATCACGGTTATTTTATTTTCCAAACGATTACTCATCATTGTTCTCCTTAAACTGCGCACCCTGTGGGAACTTGCCTTGTGGGAGCGGGCCCAGCCCGCGAAAGGGAGCGAAGCTCCCGGCAGGATGCCAGAGAGATGTCTGACGGCAGCACCATCAGCGTCTCTGGGATCCTGCCGGCCGGCAAAGCCGGCCTTTCGCTTGCAAGCAAGCTCCTACAAGGGGTTGTCTTAAAACGCCGAGACGCCGCCGTCGACGGCGACCGCCTGGCCGTTCATGTAGGTGTTCGCGGGTGACAGCAGCATCAGCATAACGGCGACGATCTCTTCCGGTTCGCCGATGCGTTTCATCGGGCTGCCGGCGGCCATCATCGCCAGGGTCTGCTCGGCTTCGCCGCCGCTGGCCAGCCCTTCACCGCCTTCCAGCATGGGCGTGCGGGTGTAGTAGGGGCAGATGGCGTTGACGCGGATGTTTTTGCGGCCGCTTTCCACGGCGGCGGTGCGGGTGAGACCGATCACCGCGTGCTTGGAGGCGGCGTAGGCGCCGATCTTGGGCCCGCCGCCGATGCCGGCCATGGAGCTGGTGTTGACGATGGCACCGCCACCGCTGGCTTTCATGGCCGGGATCTGGTGCTTCATGCCGAACATCACGCCTTTGACATTGACGTTCATCTGCTGATCCAGCAGCTCGCCGGTGAGTTCGTGGATGGGAATGAAGCCGTGGGCGATGCCGGCGTTGTTCACCGCCATGTCGAGACGACCGAACTGCTCCACGGCGGTGTCCACCATGGCTTTGCAGTCCGCCTCGGTGGAGACGTCGCAGCGGCGCGCCAGGGCGGTGACGCCCTGCCCTTCCAGGTCGGCGGCCAGCTTATCCAGGGCGTCCATGTTGATGTCGCCCAGCACCAGCCGCGCACCGCGTTTGCCGAGCTCGGCGGCGAGCAGCTTGCCGAAGCCGCTGGCGGCGCCGGTGATCAGGGCCACCTTGCCGGTGAAATCCAGCATCGGATCCATAACAACCTCCAGGCGGTTTAGATGGTGAAACCACCGTCGACGACGACACACTCACCGGTGACATAGCTGGACGCGTCGGACACCAGGTAGAGCACGGTGCCGGCCATTTCCTTGGGTTCCGCGTGGCGGTGCATGGGAATCTGGGCGATGGCGCTTTTGTAGATTTCTTCCTGCTGGAACAGCGCGCCGGCGAACTTGGTCTTGGTGAGGCCGGGCAGCAGCGCGTTGACGCGCACGTTGAACTCGGCGCATTCCATGGCGAAGGATTTGGTCATGCTGATCACGGCCGCCTTGGAGATCGAGTAGATGCCCTGCATGTTGCCCGGCGACAGACCGTTGATGGAGGCGGTGTTGACGATGGCGCCGCCACCGTTTTTCTTCATCAGTTTGGCGCCTTCCACGGACATGTAGAAGTAGCCGCGCAGGTTCACGTCCACGGTCTTGTCGAACGCGGAGACCGGGGTATCCAGAATGTGCCCGAAGTACGGGTTGGCGGCGGCGTTGTTGACCAGGATATCGAGCTTGCCGTGGGTGTCCTTGATGTGGCCGAACACCGCTTCGATCTGCGCCATTTCACCGATGTGGCAGGCGAAGGCTTCGGCGGAACCGCCGTCGGCCTTGATGGCGTCGGCGACGGTCTGGCAGTCGTCGATTTTGCGGCTGGAGACGATCACGTGGGCGCCCTGCTCGGCGAGCAGCTTGGCGATTTCTTCGCCGATGCCACGGCTGGCGCCGGTGACCAGGGCGATTTTTCCGTTCAGATCAAACAATTTCGTGCTCATAAAAACTCTCCCAAAATAAGTGTTTCTAAGCGCCTTCGCGGACGATCTGCATGGCCATTTGCGCCAGGGGTTCAACCACCTGGCCCACGGCGGCGGCTTTTTTGCTGGAGGCGTTGCCGTCCTGGGCGCGCTTGGCGACACCCTGGGCGATGGCCGCCAGGCGGAAAAAACTGAACGCCAGATAGAATTCCCAGTGGTCGATATGATCGATGCCACGGCGTTGGCAATAGGCTTGGACGTATTCCTGCTCGGTGGGAATGCCCAGTGATTTGCGGTCCTTGCCCTGCAGGCCGGACAGGTTGCCGCCCTCCTGGGGCATGCGCAGCTGCATGCACTGATAGGCGAGATCCGCGAGCGGGTGGCCGAGGGTGGACAGCTCCCAGTCGAGCACCGCGATCACGCGGGGTTCGGTGGGGTGCCACATCATGTTGTCGAGGCGGTAGTCGCCGTGCACCAGGGACACCTGGCCGTCGTCGGCGGGCTGGTTGTTCTCCAGCCACGCCATCAGATCTTCCATGGCCTGGATGTGGTTGATCTCGGAGGCGCGGTACTGCTTGGACCAGCGGCCCATCTGACGCTCGAAGTAGTTGCCCGGCTTGCCGTAATCGGCGAGGCCCACCGCGTCCACGTCCACGCCGTGCAGCGCCGCCAGCACCCGGTTCATCTCATCGTACATGGCGGTGCGCTGGGCGTTGTCCACTTCCGGAATCGCCGCGTCCCAGAAAATCCGGCCCTGGCAGAATTCCATGATGTAGAACATGGAGCCGACCACGTCGCGGTCCTCGCACAGGTGGTACATGCGCGGCACCGGCACGTCGGTGTTCTGGAGGGCATTCATGACCCGGAATTCCCGGTCCACGGCGTGGGCGGACTTGAGCAGCTTGCCCGGCGGCTGACGGCGCAGCACGTACTCGCCGGAGGCGGCCTTGATGTGGAAGGTGGGGTTGGACTGACCGCCTTCGAATTTATCGGCGGTGATCGGGCCTTTGAAGCCGGCGACGTTCGCTTCCAGATAGGCCGCGAGGCGCTCGGTATCCAGGGTATCCACCTGGGACATGTCTACCTCCTTAAAAATTGACGACGCTCAAAAGCGACAAAGCAGCCATGGCCGTTGGGGCCACCCCCAAAAACCATGGCTGCGCTCGGTCAACTGTTAACTGTTAACTCTTCACCGTTAACTATTAACTGTCTTCACTCGTATTTCTTGGCCAGGTTACGACCCAGCTGCATCATATGCACCTGATCCGGCCCGTCCGCCAGTCGCAGGGTGCGGGCGTAGGCGAAGAAGCCGGCCAGCGGGGTGTCCTGGCTGAGGCCCACGGCGCCGTGGATCTGCATGGCGCGGTCGACCACGTTGAGCGCCATATTGGGCGCCACGATCTTGATCATGGCAATCAGTTCCTTGGCTTCCTTGTTGCCGTAGCGGTCCATGGTGTCGGCCGCCTTCAGGGTCATCAGCCGGGCCTGCTCGATTTCACAGGCGCTCTTGGCGATGTCTTCGCGGCAGGAGCCGTGCTTGATCATCGGCTGGCCGAACACCACGCGCTCGTTGGCGCGCTTGCACATCAGCTCGAGGGCGCGCTGGGCGGCACCGATCAGACGCATGCAGTGGTGAATGCGGCCGGGGCCGAGGCGACCCTGGGCGATTTCAAAGCCGCGGCCCTCGCCGAGGATGATGTTTTCCTTGGGCACGCGCACGTTTTCGAAGATCACTTCGGCGTGGCCTTCCGGCGCGTCCACGGAGCCGAGCACCATCATCGGACGTTTGACGTTAACACCCGGGGTGTTCATCGGCACCAGAATCTGCGACTGCTGCTGGTGGCGGTTGGGGTTGTCCGGGTCGGTCTTGCCCATCACGATCATGATTTCGCAGGATTCGCGCATCGCGCCGCTGATGTAGAACTTGCGGCCGTTGATGACGTAATCGTCGCCGTCACGGGTGATGGAGGTTTCGATGTTGGTGGCGTCGGAGGACGCCACTTCCGGCTCGGTCATCGCGAACGCGGAGCGGATCTTGCCTTCCATCAGCGGCTCGAGCCACTGCTTCTTCTGGGCTTCGTTGCCGTACTTGGCGAGCACTTCCATGTTGCCGGTGTCCGGCGCGGAGCAGTTGAAGCACTCGGAGGCGATGTGGTGGCGGCCCATCTGTTCCGCCAGCGAGGCGTATTCCAGGTTGGTCAGGCCCGGGCTCAGCTCGCCGTGCTCCTTGGGCAGGAACAGGTTCCACAGGCCCTTGGCTTTCGCCTTGGCTTTGAGCTCGTCCAGGATCGGCGGCGTCTTCCAGGGGTTCTGCTCGAGCTGCTCGTGGTAGGTGTGCTCGGCGGGCACCACTTCGTTATCGATGAAGGTGCGTACCTGGTTGATCAGGTCCTGGGTCTTTTCTGAATGTTCGAAATCCATGTTGCTCTCCTCTTGAATAAGGCGGCCGTTATGACCCGGCCTCTTTGATCCGTTCTAGCTGTAAGTAATGGCGTCGCCGCGGTCTTCCCGGTCCAAATGCGGAACCTGGTTAAAAATGGAAAGGCGATACACGTTCTTGTTGAAGAAACCCTGGGTTACCCCGGTGTTGCGAATCTGCAGGTTGAGCTCCACCACGGTGTCGTCGGCGGTGTTGAGCATGTGCCGCATCCACATGGCGATGGCGCCGCCGGAGCTGACCACCAGCACCCGGTCGCGGTCGGCGTACTGTTCCTGGATGTGCGCCATGGCGCCGGCCACCCGGTCGCAGAAACCCTGCCAGCTTTCCGGCAGGTTGCCCTCCAGACGGCCGGCCTGCCAGCGCTGCATGGCTTTCTTCAGCACCCGGTAGAAGGCGGCCATGGAGGCGCCCTCCGGCGGCACTTCCTCGGGGTGGGCGCTCAGGTAGGCGTCGACAATGGAGTGGAAATCGAATTCGTTGAGCCCGGGCTGCAGGTCGGCGGCCAGACTGCTGCCGAGCCCTTCCTGGATGCCCTCGCCGGTTTCCACGTGGCGCACCAGGTCGCCGGTGACCAGCGCGTCGAAGGTCTCGCCACGGGCACGGTAATACTCGCCAAGCCAGCGTGCCTGCTGGTGTCCCAGCTGGGAGAGCTTGTCGTAGTTGGCGGCGCCGAAGGACGCCTGGCCGTGACGGATAAGGTGGAACTGGGCCATGGTGTCGCCTGTGTGAGTTGCAATGAAGACAGCCTAGAACAGCCCGCTTAGTTAGTGAAATTGATATTTTGAATCCTGCCGAATAAATGCGGTGCATAGATCAGCGGTCGCCATGGCGCTTGCTTTGCGAAATGGAATTCCGATATTTTGACTGGCTATTTGGCGAGAGACGGGAGAAGACCATGAGCGCCCTGGCACTGCAAAGCGGCTATGTCCGCGTTACCGAGCACGGCAAATTACTGGAAGTGACCCTGGACCGGGCCGACAAGCTCAACGCCCTGAGCGGCGAAATGTACCGGGATATCAGCCGCGCCGTGGACCACTACCGGGACCGGGACGACCTCACCGCCCTGCTGCTGGACGCCGAGGGCCGCGCCTTCACCGCCGGCAACGACATCGGCGACTTCCTGAACGCGGATCCGGAGTCGCGCAAGGACGGCAAGCAGAGCCCGGCGATGGATCTGGTGCACCGGCTGATCGAGCTGGACAAGCCGGTGATCGCGGCGGTGCACGGCAACGCCACCGGCATCGGCACCACCCTGCTGCTGCACTGCGATCTGGTGATCGCCGCGGACAGCGCCCGTTTCTACACCGCCTTCATCAACCTGGGCCTGGTGCCGGAAGCCGGCTCCAGCCTGATTCTGCCGGCCCTGCTGGGGCGCCAGAACGCCAACCGCTTGCTGCTCGCCGGCGACACCCTGACCGCCGACGAGGCGGAACGCATGGGTCTGGTGGCCTACCGGTGCGGCGACGACGAGCTGCGCGACAAGGCGCTGGAGCTGGGGGCGAAACTGGCCGCCAAGCCGCCGCAGGCGCTGCAGTACACCAAGCAGCTGACCCGCCACGGCGCCGACGCCATTCGCGAGCAGATCAAGAAGGAATCGGTGCTGTTCGCCGAGCGCATGTTCAGCGACGAAACCCGCGCCATCTTCGACAAGTTCCTCAATAAAAAATAGCGGCGATCAGGCGACCAGCCCGCGCAGGGCGACGGTGACGACGCCGTCCACCAGTCGCTCGCGGCTGCCGGGGGCGTCGTCGTAGCGGGGGTGGTACCAGTTGATCACCGAGTTGAGCGCGCCGAGCACCGGCTTGATGGCGATGCGCGGTTCGGTGGCGTCGAGATCGCCCTCGTTGATGCCTTGGTTGAGCACCTTCAAAAACACCTGCTCGTAGCGGCGGCGCCGGTCCTGCAGCTGCATCAGCCGCTGGCGCTGGGCTTCGGTGGTGCTCACCCGCAGGTGCATCTGCACGCCCTCCACCACGGCGCGCTGGTAGTGCTGGGTCTCGATCAGAGTTTCCACGTGACGGTGGGCCATGCCGTGCAGCCGTTCCAGGGCCGGCGCGCGGCGCCGCACTTCCGGGTCCACCGCCTGCACGAGGGCGTCCATGGCGCGCTGGTGGATCTCGAAGAACAGGTCCGACTTGGAATCGAAGTAGTGATAGACCATGCCCTTGGTGGCACCCAGCCGGCGGGCGATGTCGTCGATGCTGGTGGCCTTGAAGCCGTGCTCCATAAAGCAGCGCGCCGAGGCGTCCAGGATGGTGTCCCTGGGGCTGTGCTCCAGGTCGGCGGAAAGGGGGACCATGGTCGGTGCCGCGGAAACAGACATGAAATTATCCTGACGAATTTTCCCGAAAGCACAATAGTGCCATTTATTTCACAGTGGACCATTGACCCTTTTCACCGCCGCGCCGGTCACTGATGACACAACTGCCGCTAACCATGCCGTTTTTGACCCTGGACGCCCCGCAGCCGGGCCAACATACTTCGGTCACACTCAAATAAATGAAAAGCAATTTCATAACAGCTTCCCAAGCGCCCCGCCGCCCCCGGCGGTCGGCCGCCGAGGGAGGCGCTCGAGGAGGAGAGCGATGTCGGATCTCGAACAGTTCCGCGCGGAAACCCGGGCCTGGCTGGAGGCGAACTGCCCCGAGGAAATGCGCCAGCCCCTGAAGAGCCAGGCGGACCACTGCTGGGGCGGCCGTAAATGGCAGTTCCAGTCGGACGCGCAGAAAGTGTGGATGGAGCGCATGGCCGACAAGGGCTGGACCGCGCCGCAGTGGCCCAAGGAATACGGCGGCGGCGGCCTGAGCCCGGAAGAGGCGGAAGTGCTGGCCGAAGAAATGAAGCGCATCAACGCGCGCACGCCGGTGAGCAACTTCGGTTTCTGGATGCTGGGCCCGGCGCTGCTGAAATTCGGCAGCGAGGAACTCAAGCGCCAGCACCTGCCGCCGATCTGCCGGGGCGAGATCCGCTGGTGCCAGGGTTACTCCGAGCCCAACGCCGGCTCCGACCTGGCCAGCCTGCAGACCCGCGCCGAGGACAAAGGCGACCATTTCCTGGTTAACGGCCAGAAAATCTGGACCTCCTACGCGGACAAAGCGGACTGGATTTTCTGTCTGGTGCGCACCGACCCCAATGCCAGCAAGCACAACGGCATCTCCTTCGCGCTGTTCGATATGGAAAGCGAAGGCGTCAGCACCCGCCCGATCGAGCTGATCTCCGGCGAGTCGCCGTTCTGCGAAACCTTCTTCGACGACGTCAAAGTCGGCAAGGACCAGATCGTCGGTGAACTGAACCGTGGCTGGGACGTGGCCAAGTACCTGCTCACCCACGAGCGCAACAACATCGGCGGCGAACCGCCGGGCTTCCTCAAGGGCCGCGCCCTGGGCCCGCTGGCCGCCGAGCACGTGGGCACCGAGCACGGCAAGCTGGCGGACGGCGCCCTGCGCGCCGATATCGCGCGGCTGGAAATCGACCAGATGGCGTTCCAGGCGCTGGTGGGCAAGATCCGCGAAGAAGCGGAAGCCGGCCAGGGCGTGGGCGCCCAGTCCGCGGTGCTTAAGTACTACGGCACCGAGCTCAACAAGCGCCGCTACGAAGTGATGATGGACGCCCTCGGCGCCGAAGGCCTGGAGTGGGAAAGCGAGCGCACCATGGGCGGTCTGTATGCCCGCGAGTGGCTCCGTTCCAAGGGCAATTCCATCGAAGGCGGCACCTCCGAGGTGATGCTGGGGATTGTTTCCAAACGCCTGCTGGGCCTGCCGGACGCATAAGGAGTCGACGCTGATGAAACTTAACGACGAACAACAGATGTTGCAGGATTCCGTGGCGCGGCTGATGGCCGACAAGGGCCCGGTATCCCACCTGCGCGAACTGCGCGACCGTAACGACGAGAAGGGCTACGACGAGCCGCTGTGGCACGCCATGGTGGAGTCCGGCCTGACCGGCATCCTGGTGCCCGAGGAGCACGGCGGCATCGGCTTCGGCCTGGTGGGCGCCGGCCTGGTGGCCCGTGAGATCGGCCGTAACCTGTCGGTGACCCCGTTCCTGTCCACCGCGGTGTTGGGCGCCACCGCGCTGGCCACCGGCGGCAGCGCCGAGCAGCAGCAGAAGTGGCTGCCGGCGATCGCCGAGGGCAGCGTGATCACCGCCCTGGCGGTGGACGACGGCGCCAAGCACCGTCCGGAAGCGATCAAGACCGAAGCCAAGGCGGCCGGTGACGGCGTCACCCTGAGCGGCGGCAAACTGCTGGTGCTGGACGCCCATGTGGCGGACCTGCTGCTGGTGGCGGCCCGCCAGGGCGAGAGCACCGCGCTGTTCCTGGTGGACCCCAAGGCCGAGGGCGTGAGCATCGAGCGCAACCGCATGGTCGACGACCGCAACGCCGCCCGGGTGACCCTGGATAACGTCGCCGCCGAACCGATGGCGGACGGCGCCGCCGCCCTCGCCGCCGCCCTGCGCGCCGGCCGCGCGGTGCTGGCCGCGGAACTGTCCGGCCTGGCCCGGGAAGCGTTCGAGCGCACCCTGCAGTACCTCAAGGAGCGCAAGCAGTTCGGCCGCCTGATCGGCACCTTCCAGGCGCTGCAGCACCGCGCCGCGCTGCTGATGGGCGAAGTGTCCATGAGCGACGCCCTGGCGATGCAGGCGCTGGACGCCTGCGACCGCAACGCCGACGACGCCGAGGTTCAGGTGCTGGCCGCCAAGGCCAAGGCCGCCCGGGTGGCGCTGCTGGCCGGCCAGGAAGCGGTGCAGATGCACGGCGGCATCGGCATGACCGATGAATTCGACATCGGCTTTTTCCTCAAGCGCGCCCGCGCCGGCGGTGAAACGCTGGGCGACGCCAACTACTGCGCGGACCGTTTCGCTGCTCTGCGCGATTACTGAGAGGGAGATTTTATAATGTCCAATAACAAGCTCAGCGTGGACGAACTGAAAGCCAAGGTGGACCAGGATCTGGGCACGTCCCGCTGGTTCCCGGTGACCCAGGAACGCATCGATCAGTTCGCCGACCTCACCGAGGACCCGCAATGGATTCACATCGATCCGGAGCGGGCCGCCAAGGAAACCCCGTTCGGCGGCACCATCGCCCACGGTTTCCTGAGCCTGTCGCTGCTCTCCGCCATGGCCATGGACGTGGTCCCCGGCGTGCAGGGCACGGTGATGGGCATCAACTACGGCTTCGACAAGGTGCGCTTCCTGAACCCGGTGCGCTCCGGCTCCCAGGTGCGCGGCCACTTCAAGCTGGCCGGCGTGGAGCCGCGCGGCGACAATCAGTTGCTGATCCGTTATGCCATTTCGGTGGAAATCGACGGCGTCGACAAGCCGGCCATCGCCTGTGAATGGCTGAGCCTGATTGTTTTGGGATAAAACCAGCTACAAGCTTCAGGCTTCAAGCTGCAAGCGGGCCATGCCTGCTTGTGGCTTGCCGCTTGTAGCTTGTGGCTCTCCAACGGAGAGTTTTTATGAGTATCAATTTCGAAGGCCGGGTGGCGATCGTCACCGGCGCCGCCAACGGCCTGGGTAAATCCCACGCGCTGTCGCTGGCCAAATTGGGCGCCAAGGTGGTGGTCAATGATTTCGGCGGCGCCCGCGACGGCACCGGCGGTTCCAGCGAAGCGGCGGAGAAAGTGGTCGCCGAGATCAAGGCCGCCGGCGGCGAAGCGATCGCCAACGGCGCCGACGTGTCCAGCGAGGAACAGGTCGACGCCATGGTCCAGCAGACCCTGGACCAGTGGGGCCGTATCGACATCCTGGTGAACAACGCCGGCATCCTGCGTGACAAAAGCTTCGCCAAGATGGAGATGTCGGACTGGGACAAAGTGGTGGCGGTGCACCTGACCGGTTCCGCGATCTGCACCCGGGCGGTGTGGCCGGTGATGCGCGAGCAGAAGTACGGCCGCGTGATCATGACCACCTCCACCTCCGGGCTGTACGGCAACTTCGGCCAGGCCAACTACGGCGCCGCCAAAATGGGCGTGGCCGGCCTGATGAATACCCTCTGCCTGGAAGGCGAGAAGTACGACATCAAGGTAAACTGTGTGGCGCCCACCGCGGCCACGCGTATGACCGAAGACCTGATGCCCAAGGAAGTGCTGGCCCTGCTGGAGCCGGAAGCGATCACCCCCGCGGTGTTGTTCCTGGCCAGCGACCAGGCCCCTAACCAGCGTATCGTGCTGGCCGGCGCCGGCTGCTACGCCATGGTGCGGCTGATGGAAAGCGACGGCATTTACCTCAACGAGGAAGAGCGCACGCCGGACGCCATCGCCGCTCAGTTCGAGCAACTGGGCGACATGGGCAACGCCCGCGAGATGAGCAACGGCGGCGAGCACGTCACCAAGATTCTGACCAAGGCCGCGCAGGCCAAAGGCATCAAACTTACTTAAAGAGGTTCATCATGAGAGAAGCAGTCATCGTTTCCACCGCCCGTACTCCCATCGGCAAGGCCTACCGGGGCGCGTTCAACGACACCCAGGCCCAGGCGCTGGGCGGTCACGTGATCAAGCACGCCGTGGAGCGCGCCAAGATCGATCCGGAGAGCATCCAGGACGTGATCATGGGCGCCGCCCTGCAGCAGGGTTCCACCAGCGGCAACGTGGCCCGTCAGGCCGCCCTGCGCGGTGGCCTGCCCACCTCCGTGGCCGGCATGACCATTGACCGTCAGTGCGCGTCCGGCCTGATGGCCATCGCCACCGCCGCCAAGGAAATCGTGGTCGACAATATGGACGTGGCCGTCGCCGGCGGCCTGGAGTCCATCTCCCTGGTGCAGAACGACAAGATGAACACCTTCCGCGCCCGTGATCCGTGGCTCAAGGAGCACCGTCCGGACATCTACATGAGCATGCTGGAAACCGCTGAAGTGGTCGCCGACCGCTACAACGTGTCCCGCGATGCCCAGGACGAGTACGCGTTCCAGTCGCAGATGCGCACCGCCAAGGCTCAGCAGGAAGGCAAGTTCGACGACGAGATCGTGCCCCTGACCACCAACATGAAGGTGATGAACAAAGAGACCAAGGAAATTTCCGACAAGGAAGTGACCCTGGCCAAGGACGAGGGCAACCGCCCCGAGACCACCCTGGAAGGCCTGCAGAGCCTGAAGCCGGTGTTCAAGGACGGCCTCAACATTCAGGAAGGCAAGTTCATCACCGCCGGTAACGCCTCCCAGCTGTCCGACGGCGCCAGCGCCTGCGTGCTGATGGAAGCCAAGGAAGCCGAGCGTCTCGGCCTGCAGCCCCTGGGCGCCTACCGCGGCATGGCCGTGGCCGGCTGTGACCCGGACGAAATGGGCATCGGCCCGGTGTTCGCGGTGCCGAAGCTGCTCAAGCGTTTCGGTCTGACCATCGACGACATCGGCCTGTGGGAACTGAACGAAGCATTCGCCAGCCAGTGCCTGTACAGCCGTGACAAGCTGGGCATCGACCCGGACAAGTACAACGTCAACGGCGGCGCGATCTCCATCGGCCACCCGTACGGCATGTCCGGTGCGCGCATGACCGGTCACGCGCTGATCGAAGGCAAGCGCCGCGGCGTCAAGTACGTGGTGGTGACCATGTGCGTGGGCGGTGGCATCGGTGCCGCCGGGCTGTTCGAAGTATTCTGAACCGCCACCAGGCAGCACGCATAAAAAAGCCCGGCTTCGAGCCGGGCTTTTTTTTATGCGCCTTATTGTGCGAGCCGGCGATCAGCCCTGCTTCGGACGGCGCATCTTGCAGGTGGTGGGCAGGCTCACTTCGTCGCGGCTGATTTCCGCGATCTTGTGGAAGTTGAAATCGGTGCCTTCGGCGCCGTATTCCATATCGTCCTTGAGCACGGAGATGAACAGCGGCAGCTGCATCTGGTGGTCGGACTTGCGCATCACTACTTCACCGGTGGTGGTCTCGATGCTCAGGTCTTCCATCGCGAAGGCGACTTTCACCGGATCGGTGCTGTCCGCTTTCTCGGCGGCGGCGTCGATCATGTCGAGCATGGTGGTCAGACGCAGCCAGTAGTAGTCCCAGCCGGTGTCTTCGTACATGGCGACCTGCTGCTCGGCCATTTCCGGCTTGTCGAAATCACCGTAGTACTCGTTGACCTGGTAGATACGGTCCACGCCGGCTTCGCCGACCTGGGTGACCACGCCGGCCATGGCGCCGTAGTAGGTCAGGAACGGCATATCCAGGCCGTAATCGGCGGCCGCTTTCACCAGCAGAGTGATGTCCTGGCCCCAGTTACCGGTGATCACGGCGTCCGCTTCGGACGACTGAATCTTGGACACGTAGGGGGTGAAGTCCTTCACCTTGGCGAGCGGATGGAAATCCTGGCCGACGATCTCAATGTCCGGACGTTTTTCCTTGAGCATCTTGGTGGCGGCTTCCGCGACCGCGCGGCCGAAGCTGTAGTCCTGATTGATCAGGTAGACTTTCTTGATGTCGTCACGGCCCTCGATCCAGCTGGTCATGGCGTTCATCTTCATGTCCACGTGGGCGTCGAAGCGGAAGTGCCAGAACGAACAGCGCTCGTTGGTGAAGGCCGGGTCCACCGCCGCCATGTTCAGGTAGAGCACCTCGTCACCGGGGTTGCGCTGGTTGTGCTTGTTGACCGCGGCGAGCAGCGCGGAACCCACGGAAGAGCCCATGCCCTGGGTCACGTAGCGGATGCCGTCGTCGATCGCCTTCTGCAGCTGCACCAGGCTCTCTTGCGGATTGACCTTGTTGTCGAGGCCGACGATTTCCAGCTTGTCGCCGTTGATGCCGCCGTTCTCGTTGATTTTCTCGGCATGGAATTTGAGATGATCGAGCGCGGATTGCCCGGCGGCGGCCATCGGACCGGTGAGCGGGTCGATCAGCGCGATGCGAACGGTATCCGCGCTGGCGGTGCCCACCAGCAGGACGGTCGCGGCGACCATCGAAAGCAGGGGTTTCAACATGAAAGCTCTCCTCGTTGTTGTTCTGTAACCGGTATTACCGGCTGTTCGTTGTCATTATTGCCGCGTTAACTGTCGGGCCAGTGTCGGCGGCTGAGTGGTGCTCGGACGTGAAGAACAATTACGCTGTCTTCACTTTTGGTTTTCAGGAAATTTCAGTATGAGCGGACGATGTTTCGACTGTCCAGTCGACATTTGTAACCTCTATAAATATAGGCGCCGCGGCATTTATTAATAATAGTACTAAGGTCGTAATTTTATTATTTTCAACACCGTTGAATGTGCAAAAAAAAGCCCGCCGAAGCGGGCCAGCCCATTGACGATGGAACACAAACAAAATCGAATCAGACTTCCAGCCACTCGCGGCGAATCGCTTCGTCGGCGCGCAGTTCCCGCGGCGTGCCTTCAAACACGATCTGACCGTGGCCCATGACCAGCACGCGGTGGGAAATATCCATGGCGATGGAGAGCTTCTGCTCCACCAGCAGAATGGACACACCGGCTTTGGCGATCTCGGAGATCAGGTCACCGATCTGCTTGACGATCAACGGCGCCAGACCTTCGGTGGGCTCGTCGATCATGATCAGCTCCGGATCCCCCATCAGGGTGCGGCTGATGGTGAGCATCTGCTTTTCACCGCCGGACAGCACGCCCGCCGGGGCGTCCGCGCGCTGCGCCAGGTTGGGGAACATGTCGAGCATCTGCTCGGCGCGCCATTTGCCCGGCTTGCGCGGGTTCTTGACCCCCAGCTCCAGATTCTGGCGCACCGTCAGGGTCGGAAAGATATCCCGGTTCTCGGGCACGTAGCCCAGGCCCAGACGAGAGATTTTATGGTTGGGCAGGCCGGCGATTTCATTGCCGCGGAAGCGGATGGAACCGTGCGGCGGCACTTCCCCCATGATCGATTTCACGGTGGTGGAGCGCCCTACCCCGTTGCGTCCCAACAGCGATACCACCTCGCCTTCCTCGAGCGTGAAATTAACGCCGTGAAGGATGTGGCTTTTGCCGTAATACGCGTTCAGATCCCGGACTTCGAGCATCATGCGGCCTCCTCGCCCAGATACGCCTCTTTGACGCGCGGGTCGTTGCGGATTTCTTCCGGTGTACCGGTGGCGACGATCTTGCCGTACACCAGCACCGAAATGCGGTCGGCCAGTTCGAACACCACGCCCATGTCGTGCTCGACGATCATCAGGGTGCGGCCCTGGGCCACCTGACGGATCAGGCTGATCGCCTGGGCGGTTTCGGTGTTGCTCATGCCGGCGGTGGGTTCGTCGAGAATCACCACCTCGGCGCCGCAGGCGATGGTCATGCCGATCTCCAACGCGCGCTGGCTGGCATAGGGCAAGGCCCCGGCCGGCACATCACGCAGCGCCTGCAGGCCGATCATCTCCAGCACTTCCTCGGCGCGCTCGTTGGCGGCCTTGATCTTGCTGGCCGGACGCCAGAACACATAGCCGGAGCCGGCGGTCTTGAAGCAGGCACAGCGCAGATTCTCGAACACGGAGAGATTGACGAACACGTTACTGACCTGGAAAGACCGGGACAGACCGCGCTGCTGAATCTTCTCCGGCGTCAGGCCGTCAATGCGCTCGCCGTTCAGCCGGATCTCACCGCCACTGGACGGGAAGGCGCCGGAGAGCAGATTGAAGAAGGTGGATTTGCCGGCCCCGTTGGGGCCGATCACGGCGTGTACCTCGCCTTTTTCCACTTCCAGGTCGACCCCGCAGATCACCTCGGCGAGGCCGAAGTTCTTGGTCAGGTTTTTAATAGACAAGGCGCTCATGCGTTGTCCTCCCGAAACTTTTTAGTCACGCGCATTACCGCCACACCGGCAGCGAACATCAGCAGTGCCCAAACCCAGCTCATCACCTCGGCGGCCACGAAATTAAGACCGAAGAATTGAGCGAATTCGTCGTCGCCGTGGCGCCACTGGAACAGCAGCTCGATCAGCAGAACCAGACCCAGGCTGATCAGCACCACCGCCACCGCGCCCGTCAGCCAGCCGGGCAGACGTTTGCCCAGAGTGCCTTCGCGGGCGGCCACGCGGACCTGCTCGATGCCGCCGCCAAGACCGCGCGGGGCGAACATCACGATCGCCAGGAACACCAGACCCACGTAGAGGATCGAGGCTTCGGTGTAATCGCTGAGCATGGAGTTCATCAGCGACACCACGATGGCGCCGACGATGGGGCCGTAGAACACGCCCAGCCCGCCCACGGCGGCCATCAGCAGCGCCAGGCCGGAAGGAATCAGACCGAGCGATTCCGGGGTGATGATCTCGTAGTTGACCGCCGCCATGCCGCCGGCGAGACCGCCGAACGAACCGGAGGCGATAAAGATCATGAAGCGGATGTTGCGCGGCGGGTAACCGATGAACTGCAAGCGGTCCGCGTTATCACGCACGGCGTTGGACATGCGGCCCAGCGGCGTGCGGGTGAAGGCCCACATGGCGAACACCGCCAGGAAGGTCCAGAACGCCATGAACCAGTACACGTCGGTGGCCTGGGCCAGTTCCAGGCCGAACCACTGCGGGCCGACCATGCGGTTGCCGTAGATGCCGGCTTCGCCGCCGAACACGGACGGGAACATCTGGCCGGCGGCGGCCACCATTTCGCCCAGACCCAGGGTGATCATGGCGAAGGCGGTGCCGGCGCGGCGGCAGAACGGCCAACCGATGACCAGCGCCACCAGGCCGCCGGCGATCATGCCCACCAGCGGCATGCTGACCACCGGGATGTGCGCCCAGAAGCCTTCGCCGGCGTAGGACGCCTCGTCGATGGCGTTCATGGCGTGCATGGCCGCGTAACTGCCGAGGCCGAAGAACACCGCGTGGCCGAAGGACAGCATGCCCCCCTGGCCGAGCAGCATGTTGTAGGACAGGGCGAACACGATGTTCACGGCGATCACGTTCATCAGCGTGAAGGCGGTGCCGCTATCGAGAACGAAGGGCAGAATCAGGAGCACGGCCGCGCTGATCAACCAGGGCGATAGAGCGCGCCAGGAGAAACGATTCTGCCGCGGTGCGACTGCGGTAATGTCGTTCATGGCTCAAGCTCTCCCATCAGGCCACGGGGGCGGAATATCAGGATCAGCACCAGCAGAATAAACGGCGTCATCGGCGCCAGGCTGGCCAGGGTGATCCCGGTCACCTCACCGTAGGGATCCACGTTCATGCCGAAAGCGTTAAGAATGTCGGCGATGGAGGCGTCGATGGCGACGAAGAACGTCTGGATCAGGCCGATCAACAGGGAGGCGTAGAAAGCGCCGATCAGCGACCCCATGCCGCCGACCACCACCACCACGAACACGATCGGGCCCAGCGTCACCGCCATGCCCGGCTCGGTGGCCAGCAGCGGGCCGCCGATCACACCGGCGAGACCGGCCAGCGCACAACCGAAACCGAACACGCCCATGAATAGACGCGGTACGTTGTGGCCCAGGTGGCCGACCATGTTGCCGTGGGTCAGCGCGGCGCGAATCATCATGCCGACGCGGGTTTTCTTGAGCAGGAACCAGAGGGCGATAAACATGAACACGGCGATCAGAATCACCACGCCGCGGAAAATCGAATAGTCGGTGCCGAACAGGGTGAACAGCGGCTCGCGCATGTAGTCGGGCTCGCGGTAGGAGACCGCCACGGTACCCCAGATCAGCTGCACCAGTTCGTCAATCACATAGGCCAGGCCGAAGGTGAACAGCAGTTCGGCCACGTGGCCGTTTTCGTGGACACGGCGCAGGCCGAATTTTTCCACCATGGCGCCGAGGCCGCCGACCAGAATCGGGGCGAGCAGCAGAGCCGGCCAGAAGCCGATCTCCATGCCCATGGTGTAAGCGAAATAGGCACCCAGCATGTAGAAACTGGCATGGGCAAAGTTCAACACACCCATCATCGAGAAGATGAGGGTAAGACCACTGGACAGCATGAACAGCAAAAGGCCGTATAAAATACCGTTCAGCGTCGAAAAAATAACAATTTCGAGCATGACGAGGCTCCCGGAACAGCGGCTCGCGCCGCTGTTCCTACTACTTAGTCACTGGAGTTACAGGATGGCGCCGTTTATTTGGGGCGACGCATCCGGCAGGTGGTGGGCAAGCTCACGGCTTCCCGGTCGATGCGAGCCACCTTCTTGAAGTTGTAGTCGGTGCCTTCCGCGCCGTACTCCATGTCGTCCTTCATCACGGAGATGAACATCGGCAGCTGGATCTGGTGATCCTCGGCACGCATGACCACTTCACCGGTGGTGGTTTCGAGCTTCATGCCTTCCATCGCTTTGGCGACATCAACCGGATCGGTGCTCTTGGCCTGGTCGGCGGACTTCTTGAGCATGTCGAGCATGGTGCTCAGACGCAGGTAGTAGAAGTCCCACTCGGCCTGTTCGTAGAGCTCGGTCTGACGCTTGGCCATCTCCGGGTCCTCGAACTCACCGTAGTACTCGTTGATCTGGTAGATGCGGTCCACGCCCTTGTCGCCCAGCTGGGTGACCACGCCGGAGCTGGCGCCGTAGTAGGTGAAGAACGGGGCTTCCAGACCGAACTCGGCGGCCGCTTTCACCAGCAGGGTGATGTCCTGACCCCAGTTACCGGTGATCACCGCGTCGGCGCCGGAGGACTGGATCTTGGACACGTACGGGGTGAAGTCCTTCACTTTCGCCAGCGGGTGGAAATCGTTACCCACGATCTCGATGTCCGGACGCTTCTCTTTCAGCATTTCCCGGGCCGCTTTGGATACCGCCTGACCGAAGCTGTAGTCCTGGTTGATCAGGTACACCTTCTTGATGTCGTCATTGGCGGCGATGTGGTCGGTCAACGCGTTCATTTTCATGTCGGCGTTGGCGTCGAAGCGGAAGTGCCAGTAGGAACAACGCTCGTTGGTGAACGCGGGGTCCACGGCGGCGTAGTTCAGATACAGCACTTCTTCGCCGGGGTTGCGCTGGTTGTGCTTCTCAATGGCGGAGATCAACGCGGAGGCCACGGAAGAACCGTTGCCCTGGGTCACGTAGCGGACGCCGTCATCGATCGCCTTCTGCAGCTGCACCAGGCTTTCCTGCGGGTTCACTTTGTTGTCCAGGCCGACGATTTCCAGGTCCTGGCCGTTCAGGCCGCCATTGGCGTTGATGCGCTTGGCTTCGTACTTGAGGTGTTCGAACGCGGGCTGGCCGGCGGCGGCCATGGGCCCGGTAAGGGGATCGATCAGGGCGAGTTTCACTGTCTCGGCGCTGGCGGTACCTACCAGCAGCAGCGAGGCGGCGAGAAAGGTGAAAATGGGTTTCAACATGACGCTCTCCACGGTTGTTGTTTTTCTGCCGACTGCTCGGCATCTCGCTGTCGTACCCGGCAACATTGTCCGGTACGCAACAATCTTTTTTGTTTACTGTGCTTTTTTATGCATGTTCCCGGCGCCGTTTTTCGGTCCCATCAGCGCTCTTCTGGTGAACTACATACTTGGTAGTATGTGCGCACAAAAATATTTCTGTCCAGCCTGCTCATTTAACTTTTTCCGGTCTTCCGCCGCGTTTAGATAGGTCAACAAAGCTATCCTATGTGCGGCTGAAAGCCACTGAATTCAATGCTTTGAGCATGAACGGAATAAAACCGGCGGACAATCCCCCGGCGCCGTGCCGCCGCTCCACGGCCGCAAAAAAAAGCGCGGCGATGGCCGAATACGCCCCGTACACGGTGATTAACGTCCAAAGCGACGAAACAATTTCACACAGTTTGTGCCACGGCGTGCTCGCTTCATCGCCGGAGCTCTATTAATTCGCACCTTTTGTTTCCCTTTCTCGGAAAATCCAGCGCCCGTTTTCGGGTGTTACTGTTACCTCAAGTAACACCAAAACCGAAGCCACGGTAACGTCGTCTTGACCCCCCTGGTCCCGCCCGGTATGAATTGCACGGCCTTATTTCAAAACAAGCGTTCAAAATAACTATCGCGCTCGGGAGATTTTTAGATGCTGAAAGGGCTGATGATGGAGGCGCCGCTGTCGTTGATCGACGTGCTGGATTACGGCGCCCGCATTCACCGCAAGGCGGAAATCGTATCGGTCACGGTCGAGGGCGGCCTGCACCGCCAGAGCTACGCACGGACCCTGGAGCGGGTGGCGCGGCTGGCCCACGGCCTGGTGGCGCTGGGCGTGAAGCCCGGCGACCGGGTCGCCACCCTGGCCTGGAACGGCTACCGCCACCTGGAGCTGTATTACGCCATCGCCGGTATCGGCGCGGTCTGCCATACCATCAACCCGCGCCTGCCGGCGGACCAGATGGCCTATATCGTCAACCACGCGGACGACAGCCTGCTGTTCTTCGACACCACCTTCGCGCCGCTGGTGTCCGGCCTGCGGGACCAGTTCCCGGAGCACACCCGCTATGTGGCGATGACCGACCGCGCCCACATGCCCGACGGCCAGGACCTGCTCTGCTACGAGGACCTGCTGGACGGCCAGCCGGACCACTACGACTGGCCGGAACTGGACGAAAACACCGCCTGCGCACTGTGCTACACCTCCGGCACCACCGGCGCCCCCAAGGGCGCGCTCTATTCGCACCGCTCCTGCCTGCTGCAGGCGATGTTCACCATGGTGTGCGCCAGCGGCTCCTTCCCGGTGGGCGACCGGGTGCTGCCGGTGGTACCCATGTTCCACGTCAACGCCTGGGGGCTGCCCTATATGGCGCCGCTGGCCGGGGCGTCGCTGATCATGCCGGGCCCGGCGCTGGACGGCGACAGCCTGTTCCGGTTGATGGACGAGGAAAGCGTGGACTCCGCCTGGGGCGTGCCCACGGTGTGGCTCGGCCTGCTCGCGGAAATGAAGCGCCACGGGCGCAAGCCGGGCGCGCTCAAGCGCGTGTCGATCGGCGGCTCGGCGGCGCCGCGCAGCATGGTGCGGGCGTTCGAGCAGGACTATCAGGTGGACGTGATGCAGGGCTGGGGGATGACCGAAATGAACCCCACCGGCACCATGAGCACCCTGACCGAAGGCCAGGCGGAGCTGCCCCTGGAAGAGCGCATCGAACTGAAAACCACCCAGGGCCGGCAGCTGTTCGGCGTGCGCATGAAGCTGGTGGACGAGGACGGCAACGAAGTGCCCCAGGACGGCGAGGCGGTGGGCGAGCTGCTGGTCAAGGGCCCCACGGTGATCCGCGCCTACTTCAATAACGACGAGGCGAGCGCCAAGGCGTTCGACAAGGACGGCTGGTTCGCCACCGGCGATATGGCCAAACTGACCCCGGACGGGGTGCTCTACATCGTCGACCGGGCCAAGGACCTGATCAAATCCGGCGGCGAGTGGATCAGCTCCATTGATCTGGAAAACCTGGCCGCCGCTCACCCGGACGTGCAGGAATGCGCGGTGATCGGCGTGCCGCACCCGAAATGGGACGAGCGGCCGTTGCTGATCGTGGTGCCCCACGCCGACGCGGCGCGGGACAAGCAGGCGCTGCTCGACCACATGGCCGGCAGCATCGCCAAATGGCAGCTGCCCGACGACGTGATCTACGTGGACGAGCTGCCGCACACCGCCACCGGCAAGGTGTCCAAGCGCCACCTGCGCGAGGACTACATGGACTACCTGGGGAACGCCCAATGACCGAGATTCGAGAACAGAAAGTGCCGGCCAACGGCCTTAATTTTCATGTGCGCAGCGCCGGTGACCCGGCCGACCCGGCGGTGATCCTGCTGCACGGCTTCCCGGAGTGCGGCTATTCCTGGCGCTATCAGATGCCGTTTCTGGCCTCCAAGGGGTTCCATGTGCTGGCGCCGGATCTGCGCGGCTACGGCTTCAGCGACGCGCCCAAGGCGGTGGACGCCTACCGGCAGGACAAGCTGGTGGCGGATGTGATGGGTATTCTCGATGCGTTCGGCGCCGAGCGCGCCGTGGTGATCGGCCACGACTGGGGCTGCGCCCTGGCCTGGCAGGTGGCGCGCAGCGAGCCGGGCCGGGTGCGCGCGGTGGCCGGCCTGTCGGTGCCCTACCCGGGCCTGGGCCCCAAGGCGCCCACCGAGCAGATGCGCGCCGCCTTCGGCGAGCGTTTCTTCTATCAGCTCTATTTCCAGCAGCCGGAGGTGCCGGAGCAGGAACTGGAAGCGGACGTGCGCGACTTTCTACGCCGCATGTACCACGCCCTGTCCGGCCCCGGCATGCAGGAAAAATTCCGCGCCGAAAAACCGGTCACCGGCCTGCTCGACATTCTGCAGCCGCCCACCGGCGGCCAGCCGGACTGGATGCGGGAATCGGACCTGGACGTGTACGTGGAACGCTTCCAGCACAGCGGCCTGACCGGACCGATCAACTGGTACCGGGCCATGGACGCGTCCTGGCGGCAGCAGAAAGAGGACGGACGCGAACGCATCCATCCGCCGGCGCTGTTCATCGCCGGTAAGGAAGATCCGGTGATCCAGTTCGCCGGCAAGGCGCTGGAGCGCATGCCGACGATGATGGACGATCTGCGCGAGGTGGTGCTGCTCGACGATCTCGGCCACTGGATCCAGATGGAAGCGCCCGAGGCGGTGAACCAGCACCTGGGCGCCTTTCTCGACTCGCTTTAGCGTCCGTTAGTTGATGCGCCGCATTTCGATGCGGCGGTTACGCTCGCGGCCCTCGTCGGTGGCGTTGCTGTCCACCGGACGGGTGTCGCCGTAACCGCGGGCCTGCAGGCGGCCCGGATCAACACCCAGATCGATCAGGAAATCACGCACCGATTCGGCGCGCCGCTCGGACAGGGCCTGGTTGTACTCGTCGGACCCTTTCGAGTCGGTGTGCCCGGCGATCTCCACCTCGTTGTCGGAGTGCGCCAGCAGGCGTTCCGCCACGCCGCGCAGCACGGTCTTGGCGTTGGGCGTGAGGCGCGCGGAATCGAACTCGAAGTTCACCCCGTGCAGCACTTCCGGCGGCCCCATCGGCACCGGCTTGATCACCACGCGCTCGCGTTCGATGACCCGGGTAGTGCCGTAGTCACCGCCGCCGAACAGCGGGAAGGTCAGGCCCACCAGGGCGCGCACGTCACCGAACGGCTCGTTGTGGCTGCCGTCGTCGGAGAAATCCATCACGTAACGCAGCTCCGCGCGCAGGCCCATGGAACCCCAGATCTCGCGGAAGTGCAGACCGGCGCCGGCGTTCAGGTAGCCGTTGGTGTCGGTGCCGGCGGTGGAATCGGTGTAGACACCGCCGCCGCCCACCAGCAGATAGGGCGACGGCCCTTCGCGGTACATATAGCGCAGCGCGTCGGCGCCCACGCCGTACTGCCAGTGCTGCCCGGAACCCCGGTTGCGCTGCAGGGAGTTACCGAAACCGTTCCACTCCAGATCCCACTTTTCGCTGATCTGACGGCCCAGGCCGAAGCGGATGCCGGCGCCGTAATCGACGTCGAAGCGGTCCGAATCCTCGATCACATAGACGCCCATGGCGGACGCGTTCCAGCCCTGCGGGTCGGTGCGTTCCTCGGCCAGCGCCGGTGCGCAGGCGACGGCGGCGGCCAGCGCGGCGGCGGCGCGGCCCTTATTGATCACGGATACCATCTTTTCCCTCTTATCCCCGTTGACGGTGAAGCCGATGGCGCAGCAAACCGGCCGCCAGAACCAGCACGGCGAGCAGCCCGGCCAGTGCGCCGGCCAAATCAAGCATGGCAGCGTAGAGCGTTTCACTTTCCTGTTCCAGACGCTGCATGGCGTTGCTTATGGCCATTTTTGTAACCCGTCCGTCGGTCTCGTCCTGCAGAATCGAGGCCGGTTGGCGGGACGGATCCACGCGCATGCGCTGCAGTTGCAGCCGCACCGCTTCGATCTGTTCGAACACCAGCGCGCGGGCGTCGTCGTCCTTGATGTCGTCGCGGTGATTGTCCAGCCAGTTGAGGAAGCCGGTCTTGTTGAGCAGGTCGTCGAACAGCTGCGTGACGTCGCCGGCGACCCGGTCGTCCATGCCGGTGGTGTCCAGCGCGCCCAGGTTCACCAGCCAGGCGTCCAGGCGGGGAATGGAGCCGGAACCGCCGGTGCCGTCGGCGCGCCCGGACAGGTTGGTGAGCGCCGCCTTCATGCGCTGCAGGCCCTGGTCGCGGGCGATGCCGCGCAGGGTCTGGATGCCGTCGGCCATCACCGCCAGCGGCGCGCGCAGGTCGGCGAACGAGGCGCTCAGGTTGCTGGCCTGGAAGCGCTCCACCGCCAAGCGGTAGTCGCGCGCCCCGCGCTGCACCTCGTTCATGGCGGCGAGCAGCGCGTTGAGCGCGGGGTCGTCGGTTTCCGGTTTGGGCAGGGTGTCGTCGGCGGCGAACGGCGCGCATTCAGAATCCGCGTTGGGGTCCAGCGGCCGCACGGCGGCGGCGTAAAGGTGCTCGCCGTAATCCGCCAGCAGCGTGACCAGCTCTTCCTCGGCGGCCCGCTCCAGCCAGGTGACCGGATCGGTGCCGGCCGGGTAGGCGTTGCGCCAGCCCAGCAAGGCGTCATTGATCGCCAGCTCGGTCTGGTACAGCCGCGACAGGCAATACATCTGCACCCGGTGCACGGCCAGCTCATCCACCGGCTCGGTTTTGAACAGGCGCTCGCGGATATCGGCGTCGAGCTGGCCGCTCTGGTTGGCGAGCCGGTCCACCAGAATCACCGGCACCAGCTCGGCGGCCGGGGTCAGCACCGTGTCGCGGGCCTCCGGGCCGGGGTCCGGCTCCGGTTCCGGCTCCGGCTCGGGGGCCGGATCGCGGGGCTGCTCGGCGATACTATCGCCGTCGTCGCTGCCGGAGGAATTGCAGCCGGAGAGCATCAGCAGGGCACTGAACAGGGCCAGCAGGCCCAGGCGGAAAAAGGATAGAGTCATGGCTTCGCCTTATTTCTGGTACTATGGTACAATTAAAAGACAAAGCATGGTGCCAAAATATTTAGTGCACATCTGTACGTAATCTGTAACCGGTTCGCACCGGCCGGGCACGCTGGGTATCCTTGGCGCTCATTGAGCCGACCGGGAGCCCGCCATCGACACCCTGCAAGCATCCCTGCCCCTGAGCCTGCTGGCGTTCGCCGCCTGCGTGGCGGTGATCGCCACCGCCGGCGTCAGGATCACCGCCGTGGTGGACGAGCTGGCGGACCGCACCCGTGCCGGCGAAGCGCTGGCCGGCGCGGTGTTATTAGGCGCCACCACTTCGCTGTCCGGTAGCGTGCTGTCGGTGACCGCCGCCTGGAAAGGCCATGCCGATCTGGCCCTGAGCAACGCCCTGGGCGGCATCGCGGTGCAGACCGCGTTTCTGGCCGTGGCGGACATCGCCTACCGGCGCGCCAACCTGGAACACGCCGCCGCCTCCGCCGCCAACCTGATGCAGGGCGCCCTGCTGATCACGCTGATGGCGATCATTCTGGTGGGCGCCTTCTCGCCGGCGGTGACGGTGTTCGGCATCCACCCGGCCACGCCGGCGCTGCTGGCGATCTATATGTACGGCCTGCATCTGGTGCAGCGGGTGCGCGACGAACCCATGTGGCGGCCGGCCCGCACCCGGGAGACCCGCGAGGACGTCCCCGAGGAGGACAATCTGCGCCTGTCGCTGACCCGGCTGCTGCTGGTGTTCGTGGGCCTGGCCGCCCTGCTCGGCCTGTCCGGCTTCGTGCTGGAAGCCGCCGCCAGCGGCGTCGCCCGGCACACCGGCCTGCAGCAGACCACGGTGGGCCTGCTGCTCACCGCCACCGCCACCTCGCTGCCGGAGCTGGTCACCTCGGTGGCGGCGGTGCGGCGCGGCGCCCTGACCCTAGCGGTGGGCGGCATCATCGGCGGCAACGCCTTCGACACCCTCTTCACCGCCGCCTCGGATATCGCCTACCGGGAGGGCTCCATCTATAAGCAGATGGACGACGGCCTGCTGCTGTGGGTGTCGTTGTCGATCCTGATGACCGGCTTCCTGCTGATGGGCCTGATACGCCGTGAGCAGCACGGCCCCGGCGGCATCGGCTTCGAGAGCCTGGCGGTTCTGCTGCTTTACGGCCTGGGGATCGCCTTGGTGCTGGGTGGCTGAGGCCGACAGCCGTTATAGTGTGATTCTTACTTCCCACCAGGAGAGCCCCTTTGGCGCACGACGATCAGGATTCGAGGGATAACCACCAGGACGACACGCCCTGGGAAGAAGCCGTCAAACGGGAGCGCGACGAGGCCCGCGACGACAACGGGGACGAGGACGAAGAAAGCCACGACGAACAGGACCGGCGCCGGGAAGCCGCCCTGCCCTCCAAGGCGGCGGCGGTCCACGAGCGGCTGCGCATCAGCGGCGAGAAAGAGCTGGAGCGCGACGCCATGGCGCTGCTGTGGTCGGCGATCGCCGCCGGCATTTCCATGAGCGCCTCAATGGTGGCGCGCGGCCTGCTGCACGCCCATGTGCCGGAAAGCGACGCCGGCTTTCTGATCGAAAGCATGGGCTACACCCTGGGCTTTCTGATCGTGATCCTGGCCCGCCAGCAGCTGTTCACCGAAAACACCGTGACCGCCGTGCTGCCGTTCATGAGCCACCCCACACGGGGCAACCTGGGCAGCCTGATGCGGCTGTGGGGCGTGGTGTTGGCGGGCAACGTGCTGGGCGCCGGCATCGCCGCCTTCACCTTCCTGCATCTGCCGATGTTCTCGCCGGAAGTGAACGACGCCTTCGTGGCGATCGGCGAAAAAGTGATGGAGAACGACCCCTTCTCGATGTTTTCCAAGAGCATCGTCGCCGGCTGGATGATCGCCACCATGGTGTGGGTGATGCCGTCCGCGGACCAGGCCAAGGCCTGGGTGATTCTGATCATGACCTATGTGGTGGCGATCGGTGAGTTCCCGCACATCATCGTCGGCGCCAGCGAGATTCTGTATCTGGTGTTCGACGGCAAGGTGAGCTGGGGCGACTTCTTCCTGCGCTTCGGCCTGCCCACCCTGGCGGGTAACATTATCGGCGGCACCTTTATTTTCGCGCTGATCAGCCACGCCCAGATCCGCAACGACATGGATGTGCAGCGCGAGGGGCGCCGTGGGGCCTGGGGGTTTAATCGGAAGAAGTGATTGTGGGAGCTTGCCTTGTGGGAGCGGGCCCTGCCCGCGAAAGGCAAGCTTGGCTTGCCGGCGGGATTCCAGAGGCCTCTGGAATCCTGCCGGGGCTTCGCCCCTTTCGCGGGCGAGGCCCGCTCCCACAGGGTTCGAATCTGGTCCGCCCTGACCGCAAATAAAAAAGGGGTCCCGTTTGGGACCCCTTTTTTATTTGGCGGTGAGGGAGGGATTCGAACCCTCGATACGCGTAAACGTATACACGCTTTCCAGGCGTGCTCCTTCAGCCACTCGGACACCTCACCAAAACTGATTGTCACTACCAGCTGGCCGCGCTCTGGTAGTCGCACGCGAGCGTGCTCGTTACTCGGGCTCACGCCCTCGCCCCTTCGGGGCCGTCACCGCTACGCGGCGACGTTCGCTTGCCTTCGGCAAGGCGTCAGCCACTCGGACACTTCACCAAAACTGGCTGCTCTGAGTCATCATCAGAGGGCGCGTAGGGTACCCGAGGGTCGCGGTTCAGGCAAGCGTGGCGGCGTCACTCAGGCGTTATCCGTGTTGTTTCTGGCCAGGTAAAGGCCCTGGTACTCGGAGACCACCACACCCTGGGCGTCGGTTGCCCGGGCCAGAATCGCCAGGCTCGCTTTGCCGCGCCGCTTCAGGCGCTGGTGAAACCGGCCGCTCTCGCCGTCGTCGGCCCAGGCGCGGATTTCAATGTCGCCGTGCAGCGGCGCGCGGAATTGCAGACTGGATTCCACCGCCACCACATCGACGCTGGCCTCGCCTTCCCCCACCGCGGCATTGGCCGCCACCGAGTCCGCCATCAGCGTGGTGCAGGCCCAGCCGGCCAGGGTCAGCAGCGCCGCCTGGCTGCCGGCGAAGAAGGTGCCCTTGTCGTTATGGTTGGGGGCCAGCGGCGCGGTCAGGGTGAGCCGTTCGCCGTCGAAGGCGGTGAACCGGAAGTCGAGATGGGTGGTGAGCGGTATCGCCGCGCGCACGCGGTCGGCCAGGGCGTCGAGATCACTCATCGCGCCCCCGGGGAAGCTCACGCAGAAAGGTTTCCGGTTGTTCGTCCGGCAGGTTCTTCAGGGCCCCGGCGGGGGTGCCCAGGTAGACGAAGCCCACCACCTGATCCTTGTCGGCGAAGCCCAGGCGCGCCTTGACGGTTTCGTCGTTGGCCAGGTCGCCGGTGCGCCACATGGCACCGATGCCCAGGGCGTGGGCCGCCACCATGATGTTCTGCACCGCCGCGCCCACCGCCAGCACCTGTTCCCAGGCGGGCACCTTATGGCCTTCGGTGATCTCCGCCACGGCGACGATGATGGTGGGCGCGCGCAGGGCCTTGTTGCGGATGTTGTCGCGGGCGCACTGGTCCGCCTCCGGCTGCCGGCGCAGCAGGCGCCACTCCATGATGTCGCCGAGGCGTTCGCGCTCTTCGCCTTCCAGCACCAGAAACCGCCAGGGGCGCAGCATGCCGTGGTCGGGGGCGCGGATCGCCGCCGCCAGCAACTGCCTGACCTGATCGGCGGAAGGGCCGGGCTCGGTGAGGCGGGCCACGGAAACGCGGGTGTTGAGCGCGGTCAGTGTGTCCATCGGAACTCCTGTGGGCGAACGGTGACGCGCCGGGGATTGTACGGCAAAGCGCGCTTGCTTTCCTTGCCGTCGGGCGATCAGTCTTTTTTCTTAACCCACAACTGGGTAAGCTCCGGACAAACGTCCTGATTGGCAGTGCATGAGTACATCCAAGAACCGCCCCCGCAAGCCCTATCTGGATCCGATGGAGCGCGCGCGCCGGCTGAGCAATTATATCCGCCTGCTTGCCTTCGTGGTGGCGGCGACCATTCTGATGGCCGGTGTCGGCCTGCAGCTTTATCCCTCCCACTATCTGCTCGGCGTGGCCGGCCTGCTGGCCTATCCGCTGCTGGTGCAGACCCTGGTGGTGGTGGGCCAGCGAAAGGACCTGCTGCCGGAGCATTTCTCGCCGGTGGTGATGCAGCTGGACGCGGCGATCATCGGCGTGGCCTGCGCGCTGCTGCACTTCGCGGTGGTGCCGAGCCTGGTGCTGCTGATCATCGTGCACGCCAACGCGGTAAGCAGCGGCGGCCTGCGCCCCTGGCTGCTGAACGTGCTGATGACGCTGGGCGGCGCCGCCCTGGCGTCACTGCTGCTGGGCGTGCCGCCCACCCCCACCACGGTGCCGCTGAGTGTGTCGGTGCTGTCGCTGGTGGGGCTGGGGCTGTACGTGGGCGCCAGTTCCTTCTATGCCAACCGTCAGGCGCAGTTCCTGCGCCAGGCGCAGATCCGGGTGCGCGAGCAACAGCAACAGGCGGTGGAGATGTCGCGCAAGCTGGCCAAGTATCTGCCGCCGCAGATCTGGGGCTCGCTGTTTTCCGGCAAGCGCGACGCCAAGCTGGAGACCCGGCGTAAACGGCTGACGGTGTTCTTCTCGGACATCAAGGGTTTCAGCGCGATCTCCGAGGAGCTGCCGCTGGACACCCTGACCCGCATGCTCAACACCTACCTCAGCGAGATGACGCGCATCGCCCTGCGCCACGGCGGCACCATCGACAAGTTCATCGGCGATGCGGTGATGGTGTTCTTCGGCGACCCGAAAAGCGAAGGCGCCCAGGAAGACGCCTACCGGTGCGCCGCCATGGCCATCGAGATGCAGCAGCACATGCGCTTCCTGCGCCAGCGCTGGCAGCGCGAGGGCATCACCCAGAAGCTGGAAATCCGCATCGGCATCAACACCGGCTATGTAACGGTGGGCAACTTCGGCACCGACAGCCGCATGGACTACACCATCCTCGGCACCGACGTGAACCTGGCCAGCCGGCTGGAATCCGCCTGCCGGCCGGGGCAGGTGCTGATCTCGGAAAGCACCCATGAGCTGATCAAGGACCGGGTGCGCTGCCGTAATGTGGGCGAGGTGTCGGCGAAGGGCTTCAGCCGGCCGATCCCGGTGTTCGAGGCCCAGGCACTGAAGCGCAACGCCGGCGGCAAGCAACGCTTCGTGAGCGTCGCCACCACCGGGTTCGGCCTGCACATGGACCTGGAGCGCATTCACAACGTGGACAAAAACCGCATACTGAAGGCCCTGGCCCGCTCCGCCTCGGACCTGAAGAAGCGCAAGACCGTGGCCTTGGATTTCGAGGCGGAAGGCTTCGCGCTGCATGTGCACTCCGAGAGCCTGCCCGACCGCGACCGGGAAAAAGTGCTGGATGTGATGGGCAAGGCGGCGGCCAAGATACAACAACAAGTACGGCTCTAAGGAGAACCGCTATGGCTGAACCGTCCTCCGGCTGGCTGGCCCGGCTGGAACGCGCCGGCAACCGCCTGCCGCACCCCACCCTGCTGTTCGTCTGGCTGTGTCTGTTGATGCTGCCGCTGAGCGCGCTGCTGGCGGCGGTGGGCCTGACCGCCACGCACCCGTTGGAGGACCGCAGCATCGCGGTGCGCTCGCTGCTCGACGGCGACGGCCTTACCTATCTGTTCAGCGAGATGGTCACCAACTTCACCGGTTTCGCGCCGCTGGGCGTGGTGCTGGTGGCGATGCTGGGGCTGGGCATCGCCGAGCATTCCGGCCTGCTGGGCGCCAGCCTGGCGGCGCTGGTGCGGCGCGCCTCGCACCGCACGCTGGTGGTGACGGTGGCGTTCGCCGGGGTGATGTCGAGCCTCGCCTTCGACGCCGGCTATGTGGTGCTGATTCCCCTCGCCGGCTTTCTGTTCCAGCTGGCCGGCCGCTCGCCGCTGGCCGGCATCGCCACCGCGTTCGCGGCGGTGTCCGGCGGCTACAGCGCCAACCTGCTGCTCGGCCCGGTGGACGCGGTGCTCGCCGGCCTGTCCACGGAGGCGGCGGCGATCGTCGAGCCCGACCGCGTGGTGTCGGCGGCGGGCAACTACTGGTTCATCATGGTCTCCACGGTGCTGGTCACCGCCGTGGTGTCACTGGTCACGGTGCGCATCACCGAGCCGCGCGTGGCCGACCGGCCCGCCGACAACAGTGACGAAGACCTGGCACCGCGCATGGATCGCCGCGCCCTGGGCTGGACCCTGGCAGTGCTGGCGCTGGGCGTGCTCGCGGTGGTGCTGCTGGTGGCGCCGGCGGACGCGCCGCTGCGCGGTGAGGACGGCGGCCTGCTGCAGTCGCCGTTCATGTCGTCGCTGGTGGTGCTGATCGCGCTGCTGGCGGGGCTGTGCGGCGCCGTCTACGGGCGGGTGAGCGGCCGCTTCCGCTCCGCCGGCGGCATCATCGAGGCGATGGAAACCACCATGAGCTCGATGTCCGGTTACCTGGTGCTGATGTTCTTCGCCGCCCAGTTCGTGGCCTGGTTCAGCTACAGCCAGCTGGGGCTGGTGCTGGCGATCAAGGGCGCCGCCTGGCTGGGCGGCCTGAATCTGCCGACCGTGGCGCTGCTGCTGTTGTTCGTGGGGCTGGTGGCGCTGATCAACCTGATGATCGGCAGCGCCTCCGCCAAATGGGGCATCCTGGCGCCGGTGTTCGTGCCCATGCTGATGCTGGTGGGCATCGACCCGGAAGCCACCCAGGCGGCCTACCGGGTGGGCGATTCCAGCACCAACATCATTACCCCGCTGATGCCCTACTTCGCGCTGGTGCTGGGCTTTGCCCGGCGCTACCGGAGCGACACCGGCATCGGCACGCTGATCGCGCTGATGCTGCCCTACAGCCTGGCGCTGCTGGCCGGCTGGTCGGTGCTGCTGGGGGTTTGGATCGGCTTTGGCTGGCCGCTCGGCGCGGGCTAGCCGTCGAGGTCTCTGGGATCCTGCCGGGCGGTCTGGGACCGCCCTTTCGCGGGCAGGGCCCGCTCCCACAGCCCGCTCCCACAACCCGCTCCCAGAGGCCTGCTACTGGCGGATGGTGCGCAGGTTGCGCGGCAGGTCTTCGTAGTCCGAGCGGAACGGGTTGATGTCCAGGCCGCCGCGCCGGGTGAAGCGGCCGTACACCGACAGATGACGGGGCGCGCACTGGCGCTTCAGGTCGACGAACATCTGCTCGATGATCTGTTCGTGGAAGCCCTGGTGGTTGCGCAGCGAGACCACGTAGCGCAGAAAGCTGGCCGGGCTGATCTCGGCGCCGGTGTAGCGCACCTGAACCGTGCCCCAGTCCGGCTGATTGGTGACCGGGCAGTGGCTGCGCAGCAGGTGCGACACCAGCGCGCCGTTGCGCTCCGGCCCCTGTTCGGTGAACAGCAGCTCCGGGCGGTATTCGAAATGCTCGAACGCCACGTCGAGATGATCGACGCTGTCGCCGTGGTCGTCCCAGACCGCGGCGCGGGCCGCTTCCTCCATGCTCATGACGCGCACGTCCACCGGTGCCCCGGCCACCTGGGCCAGGTCGCCGGCGATCGCCTTGATCACCGCCTCGCGGGACGCGAAGCGGGTGTTGGCGAACGAGTTCAGATAGAGCTTCAGCGACTTGGATTCGATGATGTTCGGCGAGATGCAGGGCACCACCAGCTCGGCCATGGCCACCACCGGCTTGCCGCGCTCGTTGAGCCAGGACAGCTCATAGGCGTTCCAGATGTCCTGGCCGTGGAACGGCAGCCGCGGCTCGCCCTCGGCGGCGGTGTCCAGGTCCAGGCTTTCGCGGGCGTCCCAACGGGGCACCGGGCACAGCAACGAAGGCGTGTACTGGTCGATGAAAGCGCTGGTGCGGCCCAGCGGCGTGTCGTTGAGAAAGCTCATGTCGATTACCCGCGAATTCCGGTGCCCCGCCGCAGCAGCCACAGCGCCAGCAGAAAGAACACTACCGTAAAGGCGAAGATAGCAGCCAGGGAGGCGTATACGTTGACGTCGCTCACACCCAGCACGCCGTAGCGGAAGGCGTTGACCATATAAACGATGGGGTTCACCAGGGTCACGGTGCGCCAGAATTCGGAGAGCAGGTCCAGGGAGTAGAACACCCCGCCCAGATAGGTCAGCGGCGTGAGAATAAAGTTGGGAATGATGCTGATGTCGTCAAAGTTGTTGGCGAAGATGGCGTTGATAAAGCCGCCCAGGGCGAACAGCGCCGAGGTCATCGCCACCACCAGCAGGGTGATCCAGGCGTGCTGCACGTCGAGATCGGTGAAGAACAGGCTCACCGTGGTGACGATGCCGCCCACCATGATACCGCGCACCATGCCGCCCACCACGAAGCCGGACAGGATCACGAACGGCGACATCGGCGACACCAGCATCTCCTCGATGGAGTGCTGGAACTTGGTGGAGAAAAACGAACTGACCACGTTGCCGTAACTGTTCTGGATCACGCTCATCATGATCAGGCCGGGCACGATGTACTGCATGTAATCGAAGCCGCCCATCTCGCCGATGCGGCTGCCTACCAGGTTGCCGAAGATCACGAAATACAGGGTCATGGTGATCGCCGGCGGCAGCAGCGTCTGCGGCCAGATGCGCAGGAAGCGGCGCACTTCCTTGGTGACGATGGTCAGGAAAGCGACCCATTGTTGATGCAGCGTCATGAGGCGTTCTCCCGCTGCGGGTTCTGTTCAGGCAGGTTCTGTTCCACCAGGCGCACGAACAACTCCTCGAGACGGTTGGCTTTGTTACGCATGCTCATTACTTCGAAATTCTGCTCCGCCAGGGCCACGAACAACTGGTTCAGGCTCTGCGTCTTAGGCACCGCCACTTCCAGGGTGCCGGCGTCGCGCAGGTGCACGTCGAATCCGGGCAGCTCCGGCGCGTGGTCCACCGGCCGGGCCAGATCCAGGATGAAGGTTTCCACCTGCAGCTTTTCCAGCAGCGACTTCATGTCGGTGTTCTCGACGATGCGGCCGTGGTCGATGATGGCGATGCGGCGGCACAGGGACTCCGCCTCTTCCAGATAGTGGGTGGTGAGAATAATGGTGCGGCCCTCGTTGTTGAGGCCGATCAGGAAATCCCACATGGAACGGCGCAGCTCAATGTCCACCCCGGCGGTGGGCTCATCGAGGATCAGCAGCTCCGGCTCATGAACCAGGGCGCGGGCGATCATCAGCCGGCGCTTCATGCCCCCGGACAGGGAGCGGGCCTGGTTCTTGCGCTTGTCCCACAGCCCCAGCTTGCGCAGGTACTTTTCCGCGCGCTGCCGGGCCAGCGGCGCCGGAATGCCGTAGAAGCCCGCCTGGGTGACGACGATGTCGAACACCTTCTCGAACTGGCTGAAGTTGAACTCCTGGGGCACCACGCCGATCTTCTGCTTGGCCAGCTCCCGTTCCTGGTCCAGGGAGTGGCCGAGGATGGTGACCTCGCCGCCGGTCTTGTTGACCAGCGAACTGACGATGCCGATGGTGGTGGACTTGCCGGCGCCGTTGGGGCCCAGCAGCGCGAAGAAATCACCCCGCTCCACGGTCAGGTCGATGCCTTTGAGCGCCTCGACACCGTTGGCGTAGGTCTTGGTGAGATTACGAAGGGTCAGGGCAGACAAACATCACCTCGCCGGCTGCGGAAAAGAAACAAGCAACACAGATGGGGGCGGCACCGCACGATTCAAGCCAGCGCCAATTCCCGGTGCCCGTGATGGCCGCGCCACACCCAGTGCATGCGGGCATCCTCGAACCACACCCACAGCCCTTCCATCATCCACGGCCAGTGTTCCTCGTCGATGGCGTCGCGGCCTTCCAGCTCCGCCACCAGCACGGCGAGAATGGTGTCATGGGTCACGTGCACCGCCAGTGAACCCGGCTCCGGCTCGCGCTGGTACAGATACGAAGCCAGCTTGGCGCGGCCCGCCGCCGGCGACAGCATGCCTTCGAACGGCGTTTTCAGGTGCTGGTTGAGAAAGCTCAGCGCCCCCATCTTGAGAAAGGTCGGCCCCACCCGGTTGATGTCTTCCACGTAGCAGCCGGGTTCCACCAGGGTCGGGTCGGTGACCACCTCCGGCATCGCCGGGATCAGGCCCGCCTCCAGGGCGCCCTCCGCCATGGCGGTGGCGGTGTCCACGCAGCGGCCCACCGGGCTGGAGTAGAACGCCCGCACCGGGCGCTCCAGACGGGCGCCCCACTCACGGGCCATCGCCACGCCCTCCGCGGTGAGCGGCAGGCGGTAGTCGGCGAAGCCGTTCTTGGCCAGCTCCCGCACGGAGTGCCGGGTCAACAGGTGAGCCGGCCGGTGAGCCGGAAGCAGACGGATCGCATCGTGAAGGCGGGGGTGTAATCGGGCCATGGTCCCTCTCTAAGACTGTGCCATCTTACGGGCCAGGGGTGGCGCTGCCAACCTTGTGGGAGCGGGCCCTGCCCGCGAAAGGGAGCGAAGCTCCCGGCAGGATGCCAGAGACCTTGTTGGTGCTGCCGTTAGACCGACCTCTGGGATCCTGCCGGGTGGCTGGCGCCACCCTTTCGCGGGCCAGGCCCGCTCCCACAGCCCGCTCCCACAGATAGTGGTTCCACTAAAGAGGTGGCAAAAAAAAGGGACCCGGTCGGGTCCCTTTTGATTTTGGAGCGGGAAACGAGATTCGAACTCGCGACCCCAACCTTGGCAAGGTTGTGCTCTACCAGCTGAGCTATTCCCGCTTATAAAGAGTGGCGTCCCCTAGGGGAGTCGAACCCCTGTTACCGCCGTGAAAGGGCGGTGTCCTGGGCCACTAGACGAAGGGGACCCGGTGCTCTCAAGCGGCGCGTAGGATAGAAATCGGCGCCCCGGTCGTCAAGGAAAAATTTGCCGGAAGTGGTCATTGACCCGCCACCCGCTCTGCTTTATCCCTAGATGCCTGTAAAAAACGCCTGCCAAAAAACCAACCGGGAGAGAAAACGCATGCCCATGAAACTGTACGGCGCGGTGATGTCGCCCTTCGTCCGCAAGACCCGCGTGGTGCTGGCCCTGAAGGGCCTGGACTACGAAGCGGTGCACGTGGACCCCAACAACAAACCCGAGGGCTACGAGAAGATCAGCCCGCTGCAGCGGATCCCGGCGCTGGAAGTGGACGGCCGCTATCTCGCCGATTCGGCGGTGATCTGCGCCTACCTGGAGAAAACCCACCCGGAGCCGGCGCTCTACCCCAGCGACCCGTTCCAGTACGCGCGCACCCTGTGGTTCGAAAAGTACGCGGACTACGAGCTGGCGCCGCACTGCACCTTCACCGTGTTCCGTAACCGGATCGTGAAGCGCCTGATGGGCCAGGACTGCGACGAGGAGGCCATCGCCAAGGCGCTGGAGAGCCGCATTCCGCCGATGCTGGATTACCTGGAGCAGGAGCTGGACGGCCGTGAGTATCTGGTCGGCGACAGCCTCACCGTGGCGGACATCGCCGTGGCCAGCCAGCTGGTGAATTTCCGCCATGGCGGCGAGACCGTGGACGCCGGCCGCTACCCGAACCTGGCGGCGCACACCGAGCGCATGCACGCGCTGGCGCCGTTCGCCGGCACCATCGAGAAAGAGAGCGGCTTTATCAGCAAGATGCTGGGCTGACGCCCGCGGCGCCCGGCCCGCCGGCTAGGGCGCCGATTCCCCGCCACCGGCCTCCACGGCCACCAGCGCGGCACGGCCGTCCGGCGCGATGCGGACCCGGGCCACGCCGCCTTCGGCCAGCTCCCGTTCCAGCCGCAACGCCTCTTCCGGCGCCGCGAACCAGGCTTCGATGCCGTAACGAATGTGCAGTTCACCGCCGCTGACCCGCTCAATGGTACCGCGCAGATACAGCCGCTCGCCGTCCGGTTCCCGTAAACGCACGCCGTCCGCCCGCCACAGCGCGCCGTCCCGCTGCAAGCGCACGAACACCGGATCACCGGCGCGGGGCAGCTCCATCTCGGGCAGCGGCTGGCGGGACAGGGCGTAGTTCAGGCGCACGTACTGGCCCCGGAACAGGTCGCGCGGGTCCACCGGCACGGTGGCCAGGCGCACCTCGGTGCCCACCCACAGCGGGTACTGGCTGTACACGAACAGGCCGCCCAGCACCGCCAGCTGCAGCAGCACCGCGGCCACCAGCGCGGCCAGCCGGCGGCGGCTCATGAGCGCGCCTCCCGGCGGCGCCAGTAGCGGCCGGCGACGAACAGCAGCGCCGCCATGCCGAGGAACAGCCCGGCGGCGCCCAGATAGCCGCCGATCAGGTCCAGGTAGCGCAGCAGCGCCAGGATGAGGATGGCGACCAGCCCGGTGACATAGAGGCCGCCCTCGCCTTCCAGCAGGCCGCGCCGCATCCAGTGCATCGCCAGCAGCAATAACAGCAGGTTGGACGCCACCGCCCAGACCAGGGCCTGGTCGGGCACGCCGCCGGTGTGCACCGCGATCAGCAGGGCGGCCACCGCCGGCGCCACCAGGGGCCGCCCCAGCAGGGCCGCCGCCAGCAGTGCCACCAGCGCCGCCCACAGACCCGGATCGAGCCAGGTCCAGGCGTAGGCCAGATAGTGCTCCCAGCCGTCCACGAAGGTGAACGGCAGGATCGCCAGCACCGTGAGCCGGGGCATCCAGTTACCGGCGCCGGCGCTCCACCAGGCCGGGCGGGCGGCGAGCGCGCCGGCCAGTACCAGCAGGCCCAGGTTGAAGCTGATCATGCCCTCCTGGGCCTGGGGGCCGAAGTCGGTGGCGTAGACCCAGGCCAGCATCAGGTTCAGCCACAGGGCGGTGGCGGCCAGTGTCGCCAGGGCGAGCCCGGCGACCCGGCGGCGCCAGGCCACCCAGAACGCCACCGCCAGGAACAGCGGCATCAGCCAGGGGGCGGCGAAGCGGTATTCCAGCAGCATCCAGGCCACCGCCACCGCCAGGCCCTGCAGCGCCAGCAGGCGGCCGCCGCTGAGCAGGGTCAGCGGCACCAGGCCCAGGGCCCAGAGCAGCAGGCCGTTGGGGAAGTGCTCGCCCAGGTGGTACATCTGCCCGGTGAGCATGATCGAGGCGCCGTAGGCGAAACCGCCCAGGAACAGCAGGCCGCCGCCGCTGCCGGCGCGGGCCAGGCGCAGCACGCCCCAGCCGTTGAGCACGGCGGTCAGGGTGACCAGGCCGGCGAAGCGGGCCAGGCGCGGCAGCTGCTCCCAGTTGGCGGACACCAGCAACAGCAGGGCCAGCCCGGCGAACAGGCCGGCCAGACCGGTGAGCAGCCCCAGCGCCGAGGGGGCGGTATCGTTCAGGGAGGTGCCGTAGCGGTTGAGGATGCGCTCCGCCTGGAACGGCTCCACCAGGCCCTCATCGACCCAGCGGCGGGTTTCCCGGCGCAGCAGGTTCTTGCGCATCCAGCCCAGCATCTAGAGCGGCAGCCCCAGCCGGCGGGCTTCCATGCGGCGCAGGAATTCCAGCATGATCTGCCGGTACAGATCCTCGCCCAGCCACAGGTCCTCGACGCCGGCGTCCACGTTGGGGTTGTCGTTGACTTCGATCACCACCACCTGATCGCCGGATTGCTTCAGGTCCACGCCGTACAGGCCGTTGCCCATCAGCCGCGCCGCCTTGAGCGCCATGCGCAGCACCTTGGCGGGCACGTCGCGCACCGGCAGGGTGGCGAAGCGTCCGGAGCTGGTCTTGCCGCCGTCCTTGTGGTGGTAGATCTGCCAGTGGCCCTTGCTCATGAAGTACTGGCAGGCGAACAACGGCCGGTTGTTGAGCACGCCGATGCGCCAGTCGTAGTCGGTGTACATGAACGCCTGGGCCAGCACCACCGCGGACTGCTTCAGGTAACCGCTGAGCGCGGCGCGCAGCTCGGCTTTGTCCTTCACCTTGCTGATGCCCCGCGAAAAGCTGCCGTCGGGAATCTTCAGCACCATCGGCAGGCCCAGCTCGGCGATCAGGCTGTCCGCCTGGGCTTCGGAGTCGTCGAACACGAAGGCGGTGGGCGGCACCGGCACGCCGTTGGCCTGCATCAGCTCGGCCAGGTAGATCTTGTTGGTGCAGCGCAGGATCGAGCCGGGATCGTCGATCACCACCATGCCTTCCTGCTCCGCCTTGCGGGCGAACTGGTAGGTGTGGTGATCGATGCCGGTGGTTTCACGGATAAACAGGCCGTCGTACTCACCCAGGCGGGTGTAGGCGTCGCGGTCGATCGGGTCCACCTTGATGCCCAGCTGCCGGCCGGCCTTGATAAAGCGTTTGAGCGCGGCGCGGTTGCTGGGCGGCATGGCTTCTTTGTCGTCCACCAGCATGGCCAGGTCGTAACGGTCGCCGCGCCGGCGGCGGGGGTTGCGCCACACGCGCGCGTTGAACTGTTCCAGGGCGCGGGCGAAGGCGTCCTCTTCGTGCCCCTTGAGCTGCTTGAGGCTCACCGGGCGGATCGATTCCAGGGTCCACTCTTCGCGGCGGCGGAAGGAGACGCGCAGGATCGGACAGGGCATCTGATCGAAGATCTGGCGGCCCAGGTCGTTGAGCCCGTCCTGCTCCGCGTGGCCGAAGTAGAGCGTCAGGGTGACGCGGGTGGCGTCGCCGCCCTGCTTTTTCATGGCTTTGTCGAGGGCCGCTTCGAAGCGCTCGAAATGCAGGCCGTACAGCGCCTTGCGGCTAAGGTCGTTGACCGTGCGCACCGACGGCAGCACGCGCTGGCCGCGCGCTTCCGCCAGCAGCGAGCAGTAATAACCGGGCGACAGGTATTTATAGCTGCGGCACAGGTTGATCACCTGCACTTTCTTGTCGGTGCACACGGGCTGGGCCGCCTGCAGATAGTCCCGCGCCGAGAGCAGATGGCGGGTGGGGTAATAGGCGGCCCAGTCCGCCGGGTCGTCGACCAGGATGATCACTTGGCTCATTGATGGCTCACTCGGCACTCAAACCGATTAGTCGTAATCGCCCTTGGGGTAACCGGCGTCTTCTTCCTTGGCGCCGGGCTTGCTGCCCGGGTGCCCGGCTTTTTCCAGTGCATCCTGTACCTCCGGCGGCATATAGGTCTCATCGTGTTTGGCCAGGACCTCGTCCGCCTCGAAACGGTCACGGCTCACCAGGGTGCCGTTGGCGACCACGCCCTGGCCCTCGCGGAACAGGTCGGGAAGAATGCCCTGGTAGTGAATAGCAAAGCTACCCTTTCCATCGGTGACCGTGAAGACCACGTCCAGGGTGTCCGGGTCCCGCTGCACCGAGCCGTCCTCGACCAGACCGCCGACGCGCATTTTGGCACCCACCGGCGCCTCACCGTTAACGATTTGCTGCGGCGTATAGAACAAATTGATGTTCTGACGCAGGGCGTAGACCGCCAGCCCCACCGCCACGGCCAGGCCCGCGAGCACCGCCAGCACCACGAATAGACGTTGTTTGCGAACCGGATTCATTGATTACTCTCCACACTGTTGGACGATGTGCCGGCCTTGGGCGATGTCCTGGCGCCGTCGCGGCGCGCCTGGCGGGCGATCTCGGCCCGCACCCGTCCCTGCCGTCGCACCGCCACCAGCATATTGGTGACGATCAGAAGCGCGCTGAGTCCGTAGGCGCTCCATACGAAAAAGCCGTGCTCGCCCATGGCGATAAAGGCGGCGACACTGTCGAAATAGGGGTCGAACATGATCACGCCTCCTCGTCACGGACCAGCCGGCGCACCCAGCCGCTGCGGCGCTCGCGGCTGAGCACCTCGGTGCGGGCGCGGATCAGCACGTTGGCGGCGTACAGCAACCAGAGTCCGGCCATGCTGATCAGCAGCGGCCATTTCATCGAGGCGTCGATGGACGACTCCCCCACCACCTTGAGGGTGGCGCCCTGGTGCAGGGTGTTGAGCCACTCCACCGAATACTTGACGATCACCACGTTGATCACGCCCACCACCGCCAGCAGGGCGGCGGCGCGGGCCGCCTGGCGCGGATCGCGGATGGCGTTCTGCAGCGCCATGATGCCCAGGTACAAAAACAGCAGGATCAGCATCGACGTCATGCGCGCGTCCCACTGCCAGTAGGTGCCCCAGGTGGGCTTGCCCCAGAGCGCGCCGGTGAGCAGCGACACCGCCGCCAGGGCGGCGCCGAACGGCGCCAGCGCCTTGAGCATCACCTCGGCCATCTTCATGCGCCAGACCAGCGCCACCAGCCCGGCCACGCCCATGGCGATGTAGCCCATCAGGGCGCCGCTGGAGGCCGGCACGTGAATATAGATGATGCGATAGCTGTCGCCCTGGTAGCGCTCCACCGGGGCGTATACCAGCCCCCAGATCAGCCCCACCGCCAGCAGCGCCAGCGACACCGGCACCAGCCACGGCAGCACCGCCTCGCAGAAGCGGTAGAAATACCGGGGCGAGCCCAGTTGGTGGTACCAGCGTTTTAACGTCTTCCACATAAGCAGCCATCGCTTCGTTCGATACAGGATTCAGGATGCAGGATACAGGGGCGCCGTCTCTTTCATCCTGTACCCTGCATCCTGTATCGCGCCCAAAGGGCGCTAGTCGCCGGCGCTGATGCGCAGGCCGAGCGCCACGGCCACCGGACCGAGGCTGACCGCCAGTGCCAGAATCGCCCCCAGCACCGCCAGCAGACCGCCGGTGGGCAGGCCGTCCAGGGCGGTGCGCACCACGCCCGCGCCGAACACCAGCACCGGCACATAAAGGGGCAGCACCAGAACCGCCAGAAGGATACCACCGCGGTTAAGGCCCACCGTGAGCGCCGCGCCGATGGCGCCCACCACGGTGAGCGTGGGCGTGCCCAGCAACACGCTCACCATCAGCGTATCCAGCACCGCCACCGGCAGCTGCAGCATGTAGCCCAGCAGCGGCGCGATCAGCGCCAGCGGCAGACCGGTCAGCAACCAGTGGGCGAGCAGCTTGGCGGCCACCGGCACCACGCTCACCACCGGCGCGGTGAGCAGCAGATCCAGCGCGCCGCTCTCCTGGTCGCGGCGGAACAGGCCGTCCAGGGACAGCATCACCGCCAGCAGCGCCGCCACCCAGACCGCGCCGGGGGCCACCAGGGCCAGCAGCGCCGGCTTCGGCGACAGCGCCAGCGGAAACAGGCTGACCACCACCACGAAAAAAAACAGCGGCTGCACGATGTCCGCCGGCGAGCGCCAGATCAGCGTCAGCTCCCGGCGCAGCGAGGCGCGCCAGACGGCGCCCAGGGTCGGCGCGCTCATCGGGCCACCTCCCTATCCTCACCCAAATGCAGGCGGTGCACGCCGTCGCCGACCCGGTGGTGCGAGGTGTAGATCACCAGCACGCCCTGCGCCGCCGCCTGGCGCAGCCGCTGATCCAGCGCGGCCACCCCCTGCTGGTCGATGGCGGTGAACGGCTCGTCGAGAATCCACACGTCCTTGCCGTCCAGCCACAGCCGGGCCAGCGCGATACGGCGCTGCTGCCCGGCGGACAAACGCCCCGCCGGCACGTCCTCGAAACCGTACAGATCCAGCGCCGCCAGGGCCGCGTCCGGGTCGCCGGTCTGGCCGCTGAGGGCACGGTTGTATTCGAGGTTTTCGCGGGCGGTGAGTTCCTCACGCACGCCGGGCTGGTGCCCCAGGTAAAGCAGCGACGGCGGCAACGGCGACGACCACTCGACCCGCCCCTGGTAAAAGCCGTGCAGGCCCACCAGGATGCGCAACAGCGTGGTCTTGCCGGCGCCGTTGGCGCCGGTCACCTGCCAGATCTCGCCGTTGCGCGCGGAAAAATCCAGATCCTCAAACAGCATCCGGTGGTCCCGCTCGCAGCCGAGCTGCCGCACTGTTAAACGTGGTGCGTCCATGGTCGCTTCCGCCCCCTGAATCGGCCGCGGAGTATAGCATGCCTGGGCACCCCGACGAGCGCGGGCCAGCCACGGCCGAACGGTTGCGCAAACCCGGGGCGTTTTCGGCTAAACTATGGGATTAGTGTCGAAAGGATTCCGACTATGACTCTCCATAAGGCTCTCCATAAGGCCCTGTTACTGGGCCTGCCTCTGCTCCTGGCCGCCTGCGGCGGCGACGAACGGCCCCTGGCCACGGTGGACCAGGTGGATCTGCAGCGTTACGCGGGCACCTGGCATGAAATCGCCCGCCTGCCGCAATGGTTCCAGCGCGGCTGCTACAACTCCACCGCCACCTACAGCCTCAACGACGACGGTTCGGTGAAAGTCGTCAACCGCTGTCAGCGCGAGGACGACGAACCCAGCGTCGCGGAAGGCGAGGCCCGCGTGGTGCCCGGCTCCAACAACGCCAAGCTGAAGGTCCGTTTCGATAACTGGTTTTCCCGGCTGCTGCCCAAGGTCGCCGAAGGGAATTACTGGGTGATCGCGCTGGACAAGGACTACCAGACCGTGGTGATCGGCGAACCGGGCCGCGAGTATCTGTGGATTCTGGCGCGCCAGCCCCGGCTTCCGGACGACCAGTACCGGGCCCTGGTCGGGCTCGCCGAGGAGAAAGGCTTCCCGGTGGACGAGTTGCAGCGCAACCGGGACCTGGTGCCGGACGGCGAACGCGACACCCCCTGACCGACAGACCCACAGCGAGGAGTCCGACCATGGCCGTGGAAATCGAGAGAAAATTCCGCACCAAGGGCGTCGACTTTCTGGCGAACCAGGAAGGCGAACGTCTGACCCAGGGGTATCTGAGCCACGATCCCCGCGCCACCGTGCGGTTGCGCGTGCAAGGCGACCGCGCCTGGCTGACCATCAAGGGCAAGACCCACGGCGCCAGCCGCACTGAGTTCGAATACCCGATCCCCACCGCCGACGCCCACGCCATGCTGGAAGAGATGTGCCCGCAGGGCGTGATCGACAAAACCCGCTACCGCATCCAGGTCGGCGAGCATGTCTGGGAAGTGGACGAATTCCATGGCGACAACCAGGGCCTGGTGGTCGCCGAGGTGGAGCTGGACAGCGAAGACCAGCCGTTCGAGCGGCCGCCCTGGCTCGGCGAGGAAGTCACCGACGACCCCAGATACTACAACAGCGCGTTGAGCCGCACCCCCTATGGCCAGTGGTAACACCCAGTACGTCCTGTGGCGGCGGGACGAGAACGGGCAAATCCTGTTGATGTGCCGTTTCCACTCCAACAGCCAGGCGCAGCGTGTGTGCGCGCGCTATCAACGACAGAAAAAGCCCCGCTATCACTACTGGGTGACCACCCTGGCGCCGCACGGGCCACACTAACCGGCGGCGCGGCGGATACCACTGAGGTTGCTGAAACACAGGGCGCGGGCGGTATCCATGAATTCCTGAATAAACGGCACCTGCTCGTCACCGTCGCGCACCGCCGCGTACAGGGTGCGCCACACGCCCTCCCCTTCACCCAGCCTGACCGCGCGCACCAGATCCAGATCCAGGTATTCGGTGAGCGCCCAGTTGGGCAACGCCGCCACGCCCCGGCCGGCGGCCACCAGCTGCACCATCATCGGCGTCAGCTCGGCGGTGCGCAGCGCCGCCGGCGCCACCCCGGCCGGGTCGAGAAAGGCGGTGAACACATCCAGCCGCTCGTGCTCCACCGGGTAGGTGATCAGGGTTTCCTCCGCCAGCGCCCGGGGCGCCACCGCCCGGGCGCCGGCCAGCGCTGACTGCCGCGCCACCGCCAGCACCAGCTCGTAGCGGAACAGCGGCAAATAGCGCACCGCGTCGTTATCCACCGGATCGGACGTGATCACCATATCCAGGTCGCCGCGCACCAGCGCCGCCTGGGGCGTGAAACTGAACGCCGCGGACAAGTCCAGCTCCACTTCCGGCCAGGCCTCGCGGAACCGGTCCAGCGCCGGCATCAGCCACTGAAAGCAGGAATGGCACTCAATGGCGATGTGCAGCCGCCCGCTCTGCCCGGCGGCCAGGCGCCGCAGCTCGGTCTCGGTGCGCCTCACCTGGGGCAGCACCTGGCGCGCCAGCGCCAGCACCCGGCCACCGGCGGTGGTGAAACGGATCGGCCGGGTGCGCCGCACGATCAGCGCCACCCCGAGCCGGTGCTCCAGGTCCTTGAGCTGGTGGGACAGCGCCGATTGGGTGACGTGCAGGCGCTCGGCGGCCTCCACCAGGCTGCCGGCCTCGTCGATGGCCTGCAGGGTGGCCAGGTGGCGGAGTTCAAGCACTGACGACATGAGCATCACTCATAGTAACGATTAGATATTTGATTTTGTCTCAATTAAGGGGTGGACCACAATAGCCGCCAATTGATCTTCCCCCTCTTCGCGTGACAAAGGATTCATCATGACCACCCTGCATAACCTGGGCTTTCCCCGTATCGGCGCCCGCCGTGAACTGAAACAGGCGGTCGAGGCCTATTGGGCCGGCACCCTGCAGCAAAGCGAACTGGAGCACGTGGGCCGCAGCCTGCGCGAGCGCCACTGGACGCTGCAGGCGGAAGCGGGCCTGGACGCGGTGCCGGTGGGCGACTTCGCCTGGTACGACCAGATTCTCGAGTTCTCCTGCCTGCTGGGCGTGGTGCCGCCGCGCTTCCAGCAGGCCGACGATCAGCCGGTGTCCCTGGACACCCTGTTCCGCATGGCCCGGGGCCGCGCCCCCAGCGGCGAGCCGGCGGCGGCCTGCGAGATGACCAAGTGGTTCGATACCAACTACCACTACATCGTGCCGGAGCTGGAAGGGGACCAGCAGTTCCGCATCGCCCGCGAGACCCTGTTCGATCAGGTGGACGAAGCCCGCGCCCTGAACCTGGACGCCAAGCCGGTGATCCCCGGGCCGCTGACCTACCTGTACCTGTCCAAGGGTGAATCGTTCGACGGCGCCGCCGACAGCGCCAAACTGACCCTGCTGGAAAATCTGATTCCGGTGTACCGGACCATTCTGCAGCGCTTCGCCGACCAGGGCGTGACCTGGGTGCAGATCGACGAGCCGATTCTCTGCCTGGATCTGCCCGACGCCTGGCAGCGCGCCTACCTGCGCGTCTACGACCAGCTCGCCGGCGCCGCCTCGGTGAAACTGCTGCTGGCCACCTACTTCGAAGGCCTGCGCGACAACCTGTTCACCGCCCTGCAACTGCCGGTGGCGGGCCTGCACCTGGACCGGGTGCGCGGCAACGATCCGCTGGATCAGGTGCTGCCGCGCCTGGGCGACAAGGTGCTGTCGCTGGGCGTGATCAACGGCCGCAATATCTGGCGCGCCGACCTGGATGCCCTGCTCGACACCCTGACCCCGCTGAAAGCGCAGCTGGGCGAGCGCCTGTGGCTGGCGCCTTCCTGCTCGCTGCTGCACAGCCCGGTGGACCTGGACCAGGAAGACCGCCTGGACGACGAACTGAAAAGCTGGCTCAGCTTCGCCAAGCAGAAGCTCGACGAACTGGCGGTGCTGGGCGGCGCCCTGGACGGCGACGACGGCGTGCAGCCGGCGCTGCAGGCGCAACGCCAGGCGGTGGCGGCGCGCGGCCAGTCGCGGCGCATCCACGACCCGGCGGTGGGCGAGCGCATGGCGGCCTCCGGCCAGGTGTCCCGCGACCGGCTGAGCCCGTTCGCCGAGCGCATCGGCAAACAGCAGGCGGCGCTGAAACTGCCCGCCTACCCCACCACCACCATCGGCTCCTTCCCGCAGACCAAGGAGATCCGCGCCGCCCGCCGTGACTGGAAAGCGGGCAAGCTGGACGACAGCGGCTACACCGAGCTGATGAAGCAGGAAATCACCCGCGCGGTGCGCTACCAGGAACAGGTGGACCTGGACGTACTGGTGCACGGTGAAGCGGAACGCAACGACATGGTGGAATACTTCGGCGAGCTGCTGGAAGGCTTCGCCTTCACCCGCTTCGGCTGGGTGCAGAGCTACGGCTCGCGCTGCGTGAAACCGCCGGTGATCTTCGGCGACGTGAGCCGCCCCAAGGCGATGACCGTGGACTGGACCCGCTTCGCCCAGTCGCTCACCGACAAGCCGGTGAAAGGCATGCTCACCGGCCCGGTGACCATTCTGCAGTGGTCCTTCGTGCGCGACGACCAGCCCCGCGACACCACCTGCCGGCAGATCGCCCTGGCCCTGCGCGACGAAGTCCAGGACCTGGAAAACGCCGGCATCGGCGTGATCCAGATCGACGAGCCGGCCTTCCGCGAAGGCCTGCCGCTGCGCCGCGACGACTGGCAGGCGTACCTGGACTGGGCGGTGGACTGCTTCCGCCTGGCCACCGTGGGCGTGGCCGACGAAACCCAGATCCACACCCACATGTGCTACTCGGAGTTCAACGACATCATCGAAGCGATCGCCGCCATGGACGCGGACGTGATCACCATCGAAACGTCGCGCTCGAACATGGAGCTGCTGGAAGCGTTCGAAAACTTCCAGTACCCCAACGACATCGGCCCGGGCGTGTACGACATCCACTCTCCCAACGAGCCGAAGGTGGACTGGATGGTGGCGCTGATGGAAAAGGCCGCCCAGCGGCTGCCCAAGGAACGCCTCTGGGTGAACCCGGACTGCGGCCTCAAGACCCGCAAATGGGAAGAAACCGAAGGCGCCCTGGCCAACATGGTGGAAGCCGCCAAGGCGCTCCGAAAGAGCGCCTGATTCCAGGCCTGTGGGAGCGGCCTTGTGGGAGCTCTTGTGCGAGCGGGCCCCGCCCGCGAAAGGGAGCGAAGCTCCCGGCGGGACGCCGGAGACCTGGGTTCTTCAGGTCTCCGGTGCTCCGTATCCGAGACGCGGTGCAATGGTGGTGCCTTCCGGGACCGCTCAAGCCCCGCAAGCGGGCCCGGCCACCCATCACAGATGGGCGGCGTTCGGCGGCGCGCGAAGCAGTGCTTCGCAACACGCTTGCCTCACCCCTGATCGCTGTTAGTTTGGCCCTCCCTGGCCAAACAGCTCCCTCCAGGCACCACCATTGCCCCGCTCACTTTGCAGCGGTACCGCCACGGGTCCAAATCACCGCCAGGACCATTCTACGAAGCTCGGGTTGTGGGAGCTTGCCTTGCAAGCGAAAGGCCGGCTTGCCGGCCGGCAGGATTCCAGAGAGGCTGTTGGCGCTGAAGCTAGAAAAGTCTCTGGCATCCTGCCGGGAGCTTCGCTCCCTTTCGCGGGCAAGGCCCGCTCCCACAACCCGAGCTTTGTAGAATGGGCCGGACGGCTTTTTGGACACGGTCAGTCTGACCCGTGGCGGTGGCCGCTTCGCATCAGCGAGGTGCCGGGCAGCCCTGCCCGGCATCTCGCCCCTGATGGAGGGACCACACCATCCAATGGCCGCGGTTACAGGTCGGTGAGAGCTTTCAGGTCGTCGGCGACCTGTTCGACGGGCTGGTCGTTGCGCATCAGCAGGCGCACCCGGCCGCTCTTGTCGAAGCCGTACATGGCCAGCCCGTGGGACACCTCGTAATTGCCGTCCTCATCCTTGTCGCCGTACCCGTAGGCGGTGCGGTAGCGCTTGGTGACGTCGTCGAGCTGGTCCTTGCTGCCGGTGAGACCGATCACCTCGGGGCCGAAGTAGTCGGTGTACTCCTTGAGCAAGGCCGGCGTGTCACGCTCCGGATCGACACTGATGAACAGCACGCGCAGTTGTTCGCGCTGCTGCTCGGACAGGGTGTTCATGGCCTGGGCGAGCAGCGTCAGCGTCATCGGGCAGTAGTCGGGGCAGTGGGTGTAGCCGAAGAACAGCACCACCGCTTTGCCGTCGACGATCGATTCGGTGACGGTGTCGCCGTTTTCGTCGGTGAGGGTGAAGCTGAGATCGTCCATGACGCCGGTGATGTCCTTGCCGTGGAATGCCACGGGGGACTCGCCGCAGCCCACCAGCAGCACCGCGAACAGGGCGATCAGCAAACCGGGGATGCGCATATCAGTCTCCTCGCTGTTCGTAATTCAAGTAGTACCTCAACACCACCAGGGCGCCGAGGATGGTCATCATGGCCGGCGGGATCCAGGTGAGCACGCCGCCCAGCACCTGGTCGGTGGCGGGGCTGAGCGGCCAGGCGCGGCCGCAGATGGCGTAGACGTCATAGAGGCCCGGCTCCGAGAAGGTGATGTAGGCGCCCAGCAGGATCTGCGGGAACAGCGCCGCAACCAGCATCAGAAAGCGCACGCCGAAGCCGGAGGTGCGCGCCTGGCGCGGGTCCCGGGGGTCGAGGATCACCAGCCAGAAAATCACCCCGTCGATCAGCATCGACCAGTTCATCAGTTCGTAGAGCCGCAGGCTGAGCATGGCGTCGAAATGCACCGAGGGCCACAGCCAGAAGAAGATCAGGCCGACGAACAGCAGCGTGGCCACCACCGGGTCGAACAGCACCCGCCGCAGCGGCGCGAAGGCCCGCGCCAGCAACGGGAAGCGGCGGCCGCCGGCCACCGCCGCCAGCACCGGCAGCGGGTTGGCCAGGGCGATCAGGAAGGCGCCCAGGTGGTGCAGCACCAGATGCTGAATGCGGTGCATGAAGAACATGTAGCGGGCGTAGTAATCGAACTGGGTGTGGATCACCGCGTAGCAGAGCAGCAGGCCGGTGAAGAACGACAGCGCGCGCCACACCGAGGGCGCGCGCCCTTGCCGGGCCAGGCGGCGGGCGCCCAGCACCCAGCCGCCGGCGGCCGACAGGCACAGCAGCACGGTGAGCGGCGAAAAGATGTACGGCGTGAGCGCGGTTTGCAGGGTCTGCCACATGGTCGGGCTCAGCGTTCGGTCACATGGAAACGCAGCACGCCGATGATCTGTTCCTTGGCGGTGCGGACTTCCACCCGCCAGCGGCCGCTGGCGTTGTCAGGAAAATGCAGTTTGTGCGACCAGGTGCGGTAGCCCTGTTCGCGGCCGCCGGTGACGCTCAGCGGGACCTTGTCCACCAGCTCGCGGCCATGGAACCAGTAATGGTAGACCGGCTGACCCAGGCCCAGCGGCGCGCGGATGGCGGTGTAGGCGTACAGGCCTTCGTCGAGCTCTTCCCGGCTGAAGGTTTCACCGGTGACCAGCGGCTGGCGGCGTTCGCGGTTGAAGTTCACCGACACCGCCCGGTGCTCCAGGGAGAGGCTCAGCGGCGGCACCAGCCGCGCGCCCCACCAGGGCACCGAGATAATCGACGCGGAGACCAGCACCAGTGCGGCCCAGCGCCAGGCGCGGCGCGGGCCGCCCACCCGCCAGAAGCTGGGCAGCGCGAACAGCGCGGTCAGCAGAGCGGCGCCATCCAGGGCCTGGTTGGTGGGCCATTTGAAGATCAGCGGCAACAGCACCAGCAGCGCCACGAACAGCGCCCAGGCATGGAAGCCGAAATACCAGGCGCGGTGGCCGGCGAGCCGGAAGTACAGCGGGTCGATGATGCTCACCAGCGCGCCGGCGACCACCAGCCCGGTGAACAGGAAATATTCGGCGCCGCCGGACCACTGCAGCACCACGAACGGCAGACTGAAGAAGAAGGCTTCCTGGTGAACGCCCTGCAGCATCAGCTTGAGGGCGCCCTGGGCGACCTGCTCCATGGGCGTGCCCCGGAAGCGGCGCAGCCAGATGTTCTCGGTGATCAGCACCAGCCAGGTGGCCACCAGCACGGCGGTGAGCACCGCCGCCAGCCACGGCTGGCGCTCGACCAGAAAATAACTGGCCAGCCCCAGGCTGAAGCTGCCCACCGCCCAGACGTGGCGCAAACGGAACAACAGCGCATTGAGACGTTCGAGCCAGTGGGCGTTCATATCCGAATTTATCCAGCCAGATTAAGCAAGACCCCGGCGGCGACGGCGGAGCCGATAACGCCGGCCACATTAGGCCCCATGGCGTGCATCAGCAAATGGTTTTGCGGGTTGGCTTCCAGGCCCACCCGGTTGGCCACCCGGGCGGCCATGGGCACCGCCGACACACCGGCGGCGCCGATGATCGGATTGATGGGGATCTTGCTGAAGCGGTTCATAAGGTGCGCCATCAGCACGCCGGTGCCGGTGCCGATCACGAACGCCGCCAGGCCCAGCACCAGAATACCCAGGGTTTCCGGCACCAGGAACTGTTCGGCGCCGAGCTTGGCGCCCACCGCCAGGCCCAGCAGGATGGTGACGGTGTTGATCAGCGCATTGGTGGTGGTGTCCACCAGGCGGCTCACCACGCCGGATTCCTTCATCAGGTTGCCGAAGCAGAACATGCCCAGCAGCGGCGCCGCGTCCGGCAGCAGCAGCGCCACCAGCACCAGCAGCAGAATCGGGAACAGGATTTTTTCCAGCCGACCCACCGGGCGAAGCTGCTCCATCTTGATCTGGCGTTGCTTTTCGGTGGTCAGCAGCCGGATCACCGGCGGCTGGATCAACGGCACCAGGGCCATGTAGGAGTAAGCCGCCACCGCCACCGCGCCGAGCAGCTCCGGCGACAACCGGCTGGTAACGTAAATACTGGTGGGCCCGTCGGCGCCGCCGATGATGCCGATACTGGCGGCGTCGGCCAGGGAGAAGTCCAGGCCCAGGTAATTGAGCGCCAGGGCCCCCAGCAGCGCGGCGAAAATGCCGAACTGGGCGGCGGCGCCCAGCAGCAGAGTGCGCGGGTTGGCCAGCAGCGGGCCGAAGTCGGTCATTGCCCCCACGCCCATGAAAATCAGCAGCGGGAACACGCCGGTGGTGAGGCCGGCCTCGTAGATCAGATAGAGCAGGCCACCGGGTTCCGCCAAGCCGGCCACCGGAATGTTGGCGAGAATGCCGCCGAAGCCGATGGGGATCAGCAGCAGCGGCTCGAAGTTCTTGCGGATGGCCAGGAACAACAGCACCAGGCCCACCAGGATCATCACGAACTGGCCGACGCTGAGCTGATAGAGCCCGGTGCTGAGCCAGAGGGTATTGAGCTGTTCCATGCTTAACCCCCGATCGTCAGTAGCACGTCGCCCACCGCCACGGCGTCACCGGGTTTCACCCGCACCTCGGCCACGGTGCCGGCGCGGGGCGCGGCCACGTCGGTTTCCATTTTCATCGCTTCCAGCACCAGCACCCGTTCGCCCTCTTCCACCCGCTGCCCGGGTTTGACCAGCACTTCGAAGATGTTGCCGGCCAGCGGCGCCGGCACCGGCTCGCCGTCGCCGGCGGGGGCCGCCGGGGCCGCGCCGGAGGCCGCCGGCGCGCCGCCGTCCAGGGGTTTGATGCCGTCGATGTCGCCGCCGTCACTGACCGTGACGGTGTAGCGCTGGCCTTCCACGGTGACCGTGTAGACGCCCTCTTCCTGGCCGTCGTCGCCCTCGGAGGGCGCCGGCTCGAAGGCGTCCGGGTTGCCCCGGTTGGCGAGAAACTTGAGCCCGATCTGCGGAAACAGCGCGTAGGTGAGCACGTCGTCCAGGCGGCGCTCGCCGGAGGCCAGTTCGATGCCCTCCTCCGTGGCCTGCTGTTCCAGCTCGCGACCCAGGGCGTCCAGTTCGTTGTCGAGCCGGTCCGCCGGGCGGCAGGTGAGCGGCTGGTCGCCTTCCAGGGCGCGCTCGCGCAGCGCCTCGTCGAAGGGCGCCGGCGCTTCGCCGTATTCACCGCGCAGGATGCCGCGGGTTTCCTTGCTGAGCGCCTTGTAGCGTTCGCCGGCCATCACGTTCATCACCGCCTGGGTGCCGACGATCTGCGAGGTGGGCGTAACCAGGGGAATGTAGCCCAGGTCCTTGCGCACCCGGGGAATCTCCTCGAGCACCGCGTCGAAGCGATCCAAAGCGTTTTGTTCGCGCAGCTGGCTTTCCATATTGGTGAGCATGCCGCCGGGCACCTGCGCCACCAGAATGCGCGAGTCCACGCCGCGCAGGCTGCCTTCGAAGCGCCGGTACTTGAGCCGCACCTGGCGGAAGTAAGCGGCGATTTCCTCCAGGGCGCGAATATCCAGGCCGGTGTCGCGGTCGGTGCCTTCCAGCATCGCCACCACGGTTTCCGTGGGGCTGTGGCCGTAGGTCATCGACATGGAGGAGATCGCGGTGTCGACGTTGTCGATGCCGGCCTCCGCCGCCTTCAGGGCGGTGGCGGTGGACAGGCCGGTGGTGGCGTGGCACTGCATGTGCACCGGAATATCCAGCGCCTGCTTAAGACGGCTGACCAGCTCGAACGCGGTGTAGGGCGTGAGCAGGCCGGCCATGTCCTTGATCGCCACGGAGTCGGCGCCCATGTCCTCGATGCGTTTGCCCTGCTCCACCCAGACGTCGAGGGTGTGCACCGGACTCACCGTGTAGGCGATGGTGCCCTGAGCGTGCTTGCCCTGTTTGACCACCGCCGCCACCGCGCGCTCGATGTTGCGCATGTCGTTCATGGCGTCGAACACGCGGAACACGTCCACGCCGCTTTCCGCCGCCCGTTCCACGAAGGCGTCGACCACGTCGTCGGCGTAATGGCGGTAGCCGAGCAGGTTCTGCCCGCGCAGCAGCATTTGCTGGGGCGTGTTGGGCATCGCCTTCTTGAGCTCGCGGATGCGCTCCCAGGGGTCCTCGCCCAGGTAGCGGATGCAGGCGTCGAAGGTGGCGCCGCCCCAGGATTCCAGTGACCAAAAACCGATGCGGTCGAGTTTCTCCGCGATCGGCAGCATGTCGTCCAGGCGCAGGCGGGTGGCAAGCAGGGACTGGTGGGCGTCGCGCAGCACCACGTCGGTGATGCCGAGAGGCGTTTTTGTCGTCATGGGAAGATTCCGATCAGCGTTGGGCGCGGTGTTGCCGGATGGCGTCCTGGATGGCCGCCCGAATGTGTGGAGAAACCCGGGGTGCGGGTTCCGGGGCCGGCGCGGTGGCGGGCTTGCCGCCGGTGGTTTCGGGGGCGAAGCGCTGAACCAGGGCCGAGAGGCCGGTCATCACCGCCACCAGAATCAGAAGAAAGGCGAGTACCACGCCCATGCCCAGCACCATGAGCTGTACGCCCTGGGCCAATAGATCGTTCATGCTCCGCTCCCGGGTAGGTTCAAGCGTGGGCTGTTTTGCTGGGGATCCGCCGCCTTTTGGGCGGGGTTCCGGCGCCCTGATTCGGCGCAATGTATCGGGATTGTCGACAACAGGCAAGGTAATGGGGGACTGGGGTGGTTGATTTTGGGGAGTTTGGTGGGGAGGTGGGGGTGGATTGTTGACATTTTTTTGATGAAGGGTGTGGGGGCGGCTTTGTAGAGGGGCGCCTGGCTTTGCTTCGCTTGCCTGGCTTGGGGTGGGATGGCTGAGGGGGTGGGATTGAGGGGTCGGGAAAGACGGGTTGTGGGGGAGGCTTTGTGGGAGCGGGCCTTGCCCGCGAAAGGGTGGCGCTAGCCACCCGGCGGGATGCCGGAGAACTTGGATCTGGAGGACGCTGATGGGGGGAGGATTGATTCGTCCGGCTTTGCCGGACTCACCCCTTCGGGGCGTCGCCGCTTTGCGGCGACGTCCTGCGCCGGCTTTTGGCCGGCTTGTACGAGCCAACGCTTAGGCGTTGGCTCGCCCTTCGGGCCGTAATGCTCGCATTACGTTACTTCGCGGCTCAATGAGCCGCTCGTTCGAACCCGGGGGGTTCTCTAGATACTTCCCCGGTATGGCATACAAACTAAAAGGGCCCCGCTCATTTGAGCGGGGCCCTTTTAGTTTGTATGGCGCACCGGGGAGGATTCGAACCCCCGACCTCCTGGTTCGTAGCCAGATGCTCTATCCAACTGAGCTACCGGTGCGGGACCTTGCGGCGTTGGCCGTCAAGAGGCGCGCATTATTCCCAATGCCCCCCGGGGAGTCAAGCCGGGGGCGGTGATTTCTTGCGCAAACGGACCGCGGGGGCGATTTATTCTTCGCCGGCTTCCATTTGTTTTTGCAGATAATTTTCCAGGCCCACCTTGTCGATCAGGCTGAGTTGGGTTTCCAGCCAGTCGATATGCTCTTCCTCGGAGGCGAGGATTTCGCGGAACAGGTCGCGGGTGACGTAATCGCGGACGGATTCGCAGTATTCGATGCCGTCGCGCAGGTCGGGCACCGCCATTTGCTCAAGCTTGAGGTCGCAGTTGAGCATTTCCTTGGTGTTTTCGCCGATCATCAGTTTGCCCAGGTCCTGCAGGTTGGGCAGGCCTTCGAGGAACAGAATACGCTCGACCAGCATGTCGGCGTGTTTCATTTCATCGATGGACTCGTGGTATTCGTGCTCGTACAGGGCCTGGAAGCCCCAGTCCTTGTACATCTTGGCGTGCAGGAAATACTGGTTGATCGCCACCAGCTCGTTGCCGAGTGCGCGGTTGAGGAATTCGATGACTTTCTGGTCGCCTTTCATGTGCGTTCTCCGTGCCGGCGGGGTAATGGCGACTATTGTTCAGCAAGACGGGGGCACGGACAAGGTTTACCCGGAAAAAAATCGAGTAAATACAAGTAGTTATACTAATGAGAATCAGTCTTCAAAAGCCGGAAGAGGGGCCGGCGTCCCTGCTCCCTGGCTGGGCTCGGGCCTGGCTGGGAGGCTGATGGACTGCTCTCGCGCGGGGCGGCTCTCAGGCGGTCTGAGGCCAGTACTGGACTGGTTCGCCCCGGTTTGCCGAGATTGAAGAGACCGCCGGCATGGCGTTACGGGTATCACGCAATACCTGACGGGCGTGCCGTGCACATTTAGCACACTGACTGCCAACCCCAAGTTCCCGACGAAGATCGCGCAGGCTGTCGCAACCGCTTTCGGCTGCTTCCCGTATCTGACCGTCAGTGATGCCGTTACACAAACAAACGTACATGGCTACGTCCACTCCTCAAACTCGGGAGCAGAATAACTCTAATGCGAATTGTTATCAATAGCTTTCTTGGCCAGGGCGCCACCCCTGCCCGGCGGCAGGCCCAGGGCGGTTTTTTTTGGGGGATGGGGGGGGGCCGAAACGACAACGCCCCCGGCGGGCCGGGGGCGTTGTGTCGAACGGGCGGACGGTCCGGTCAGCTGCTCTTGGCCGGGGTCTTCTTGGCCGCCGCTTTCTTGCGCGGTGCTTTGCGCGCCGGGGTCTTGCGGGTGGCGGTCTTCTTCACCGCGGTCTTGCGGGTCGCGGTTTTCTTGGCCGCCGGACGCTTGCTGGCGCTTTTCTTCGCCGGGGTGCGCTTGGCCGCCTTCTTGGCGGTGGCGCGCTTGGCGGTGGTTTTGCGCGCGGTGGATGTCTTGCCGGTGGCTTTGCGGGCGGCGCGCTTGGCCTTCTGCTCCGCTTTCTTCTGAGCCACCTTGGCTTTCTTCGCCAGCTTGCGCTCGTACTCGCGCATCTTGGTGGTCAGGTTACGCTGGGCGGTGCGCAGCTTTTTGTTTTCCCGCGTGACCACTTTCTTGGCGGCCTGGATTTCGGCGCGAATCAGTTTGCTCTCGCCGCGCAGGTCCTGAAGTTTGAGACGCTGGGTGTTCATGCGACCGCGGGCGGTTTCCACGGCGCGTTTGGCGGCGGCGGTGGCATTGCCTTTGGCCTTATCCCGCTTGGCGGCCAGATCCGCGCGCAACTTGCTGAGTTTGTCGTTTTCCGTTTCGATCTTTTTCTTCTGGCGGTCCAGCTTGGTGCTGGCCTGGTCGACTTTCTTCTGTGCCTGGGCCACCGCCTTTTCCTGAAGTTTGGACTTGGACTCGGCGTTGGTTACCGACTTCGGCAGAGCCGGAGCCTTATTGGCGGTGGTTTTGGTGGTGGTGGTCTTCTTGCGTGCGGCGGTCTTGCGAGCCGCGGTTTTTTTCTGAGCGCTACTTTTTTTTGCTGCTCTGGCCATGATCGATCTCCTAATCTATGACGTCATTTTTCTGCGACAGTCGGAAAGTAGCATAAAAAAAAATCACTTGGTACATTATTTGACCAAGAGTTTGTAGGAATCAGTAAAAAAATAAAAAGCGATTTTTTGGGGAGAGGGGCGCGGAGAAAAAATAAAACGGGGCAGCGTTCGGCTGCCCCGTGTCGGTCACTCGTCACCGCGTTTCATAAATGCGCGCGGACCACCGCTTCCAGGGCGTCGATGTGTGACGGTTCCGCGTTCAGCGCGGGGATATAGGCGAACGATTCGCCGCCGGCGTGCAGGAACACTTCGCGGTTTTCACCGTCGATTTCTTCCAGGGTTTCCAGGCAGTCGGCGGAGAAACCGGGGCACACCACCTGTACCGAACGCACGCCTTCCTTACCCCACTTTTCCAGGGTTTTATCGGTGTAGGGGTTGAGCCACTCCTGGGGGCCGAAGCGGGATTGAAAGGTCACCATCCATTGTTCGGCGCGCAAACCCAGGCGCTCGGCGATCAACGCGGCGGAGTGGTGGCAGCGCTCACCGTAGTGGTCGCCTTTGTCCTGGTAGGACACCGGAATGCCGTGGAATGAAAACAGCAGCTTTTCCGCCTCGCCGTGCTGTTCGCGGAAACGCCGGATGCTGTCGGCCACCGCGTCCAGCCAGGCGGGGTTTTGCCAGTAGTCCTTAACCAGTGTCAGCCCGGGCACTTCCCGGCGGGTGCGCACCCAGCGCGCCAGAGCGTCCGCCACCGCGCCGTTGGTGGAACCGGAATACTGCGGGTAGAGCGGCAGGATCAACAGGTGATCGTGGCCCTGGTCCGCCAGCTCATCCAGCACCGCTTCAAAACCGGGGCTGCCGTAGCTCATGGCGTAACGCACGGTGCAGTCGAAACGGCCGGCCAGCGCTTCGGCCTGCTGCTGGGCCACCAGCCGGATCGGAGAGTCCTGCTGCCAGATGGAGGCGTAGAGTTTCGCCACCCGGCGCGGCCGCAGCGGCAGGATGATCAGCCGCAGCACCCAAAACCAGATCAGGCGCGGCGCTTCCACCACCCTGGGGTCGGACAGGAACTGCTTCAGATAACGGCGCACCGCCGCCGTGGTGGGCGCGTCTGGGGTGCCCAGATTGACCAGGACCACCGCCGGTTTCGTCACGGACATAACAAGCCTTCTCCTGAGTAAGCGCGGGGGCGCATCACAACCAATGGAGGGTGAATGATAGGTGAGACAGAGGACGTGAGCACGCTATCGGGGTGATAGGAGGGGGGGAGATGCGAGGGCCCGCTGCCGCGGGCCCCTGGAGAGTTCAGCCTTTGAGTTTTTCCATGATGCGCTGACGGATGTCGTCGACGCCGCCGACGCCGGCCACACGCACGTAGGTGGGCGCGTTCTGTTCGCCGTTCTGGGCCAGCTCCTGGTAGAAGTTCACCAGCGGGCGGGTCTGCTCCTGGTACACCTCAAGGCGCTTGCGCACGGTGGCTTCCTTGTCGTCGTCGCGCTGGACCAGCTCGTCGCCGGTCTCGTCGTCCTTGCCGGCTTCCTTGGGCGGGTTGTGCTTGATGTGGTAGACCCGGCCGGAAGCGGGGTGTACGCGGCGGCCGCTGAGGCGCTCGATGATTTCTTCGTCATCCACATCAATCTCAACCACGAAATCGATATTCACGCCCTCTTCCACCAGCGCCTGGGCCTGGGGGATGGTGCGCGGGAAGCCGTCGAACAGGAAGCCGTTCTTGCAGTCGTCCTCGGTGATGCGCTCTTTGACCAGGCCGAGAATGATGTCGTCGGATACCAGACCGCCGGCATCCATCACTTTCTTGGCTTCCAGGCCCAGAGGGGTGCCCGCTTTCACCGCGGCACGCAGCATATCGCCGGTGGAGATCTGGGGAATGGAAAATTCTTCCTTGATGAACTGCGCCTGAGTGCCCTTACCCGCACCGGGCGCGCCAAGCAGGATGACACGCATAGGATTCTCCGTTTTGCCGCGAATGGAAGGGGCGTCAGGAGCTCCCCTCGCCCGAAGGGGGGGAACTTTACCGTGCGGGTCCCCCGGGTACAAGGGCGACCTTGGTATCGCGGACGCCCGTGGCGGCGCGCCTAGCGGCGAATCGTGAGACTCGCCGCCGGCCGCCGGCTCAGATCCAGAGCGGTGGGCGCGGCGTTCAGGTTGGCCTGGTCCACGCTGGAGCCGGGCGCCGGTGTGTAGCGCGCGGCCACGCGCAGCTGGTCGAGCTCGGCGGGATAGGCCTGCAGCCAGTCACCCGGGCGCAGGGTCACCTGGATCGGAAACGATTCCGCCAGCACCCGGCGCGCGGCCAGCGGCTGGCCGCCGCTCTCCCCGGCCCGGCGCAGGAACACGAACAGGGTGCCGCCCTCGGGCACGTCGTCGGCCTGCACGGTGACGGTGAGCCCTTGCAGCTGCTCGCTGCGCTCGCGCTGCTGCTCCGCCTGGGCCAGGCCGCGGCGGATCAGATCGCCGGCTTCGCCGTCGCCGTGACGGGCCAGCAGCGCGCGCCAGGACTGCGCCGCCAGATCAAAACGGCGGGCCTCGTTGGCGGCCATTGCCTGCAGCATCAGCGCGCCGTCGTGCCGGGGGTTGTCCGCCAGCACCCGGGCGATTTCCGCCTGGGCCTCGTCGGTGAGGCGGCCGTCCGCCTGGGCGATCAGACCGCGCGCCAGCAGCAGGCGCGCGGCGTGGTCGTCCGGGTCCATCTCCAGCGCCCGGCGGGCGGCTTCCTGGGCCTGGGCCGGCGCGCCCAACTGGTCATAGAGCAGGCCCAGGGTGTACCAGCCGGTGAGGCTGGGCTCGCGCACCAGCCGCGACTGCAGCACCCGCGTGAGCGCGGCGGCGGAGATGTCCTGGTCCTGCTCACCGGGGGCTTCGCCGGCGATCACGCGCTCGGCCACCGGGTCGTAGCGGCGCTGGTCGGCCAGCCAGTCCAGGGTGTTGCGGTCCAGCCCGATGGTCAGATAACCGAGGCCGGCCACCGCCACCACCAACAAGGGGATCGCCAGGCCGGTGATCGACAGGGGCGCGCCGGCGGCGCGGCTTTCCCGGCGCCACAATAAAAAGCACACCAGCAGCGCCGCCAGCAACACCACTATCAGCACAATGAACGGACTCATTGATCGTCTTCCTCCGCTTCGCGGCTGGCGCGGCGCACCAGCAGTACGATACCCACGCCGCCCAGCAGCAACAGGGTCAGGGGCCCCACCCAGAGAATCGCGGTGCGGGGGTTGAACGGCGGCCGGTAGCTGACGAAATCCCCGTAGCGGTCGACGAAGAAGGTGACGATCTCTTCATCGCTGTGCCCTTCGCGGATCATGCGCGCCACCCGCTCGCGCATGTCCTGGGAAATCTCCGCGTCGGAATCGGCGATGCTCTGGTTCTGGCACTTGGGGCAGCGCAGCTCCTCGGTGAGACGGTGAAAACGGTCCTGCTGGGCGTCGCTGTCGAACTGGTAAATGTCGATGGCGGCCCAGGACGGCGCGGCCGCCAGGGCGAGCAACAGAATGGCAAGACGGATCACGGCGCCACCCCCGAGGCCTCACCGGCCTGCTGCAGCACCGGCGCGAACTTGTCGTCCCAGACGCGCTGGTTCATTTCACCCACGTGGCGCAGCACGATCTCGCCGCGCGGGTTGATCAGAAAGGTTTCCGGCGCGCCGTAGACGCCCAGGTCGAGACCCAGCTGGCCGTCGGCGTCGACGATCACTTCGCGGAACGGGTTGCCGTATTCGGCCAGATAGTCGCGGGCCTTGGCGTCCTCGTCTTTATAGTCGAGGCCGACAATGGGAATGCCGCTGCGCGCCAGCTCCAGCAAATAGGGATGCTCGACGTAGCAGGTCGGGCACCAGGTGCCCCACACGTTCAACAATTGCCAGCGGCCGGTGAGCAGCTCCTCGGTGAGGGTGCGGTCGTTAAGCAGCGACGGCCGGGAAAATTCCGGCACCGGCTTGCCGGCCAGCGCCGAGGGCAGCTCTTCCGGGTTGCGGCCCAGGCCGCTGGCGAGCAGCACCGCCAGGGCGACGAAAGCCACCAGCGGCAGGAAAACCCAGGGGTTGGTGCCTTTACTCATAAACCACCTCGCCGTCGGCGTCGGCCTTGCTGCGCGTCATCTTTTTCCGGTAACGGGCGTCGGTGAGGGCCAGCGCGCCGCCCAGGGCCATGATCAGCGCCCCCAGCCAGATCCAGCGGATCATCGGCTTGTGATAGATGCGCACCGCCCAGGCGTCGCCGCCCAGGGGCTCGCCCAGCGCCACGTAGAGATCACGCATCAGGCCGGCGTCGATGGCCGCTTCGGTCATCACCTGGCCGCTGACCCGGTAGGTACGTTTTTCCGGGTTCATTTCCGCGATCGGCTCGCCGTCGCGGGTGACCAGGAAATGGCCCTTGCGGGAATCAAAGTTGGGGCCGGCGTATTCGCTGAGGGTGTCGAACTCAAAACGGTAAGCGCCCACTTCGGCCACGTCGCCCGGCGCCATGCGCACGTCACGCTCCACTTCGTGGAAACTGACCACGGTGACGCCGGCCACCAGCACCGCCATGCCGGAATGGGCCAGCACCATGCCGTAGTAGCCGCGACCGAGTTTGCCCAGCCCGCCCAGGAAGCCCCGGTTGTAGGCCAGCGCGCGGCGCACCAGATCGTCGATGTGGGCGAACACCAAGAACAGGGCCAGGATCAGCGCCAGGGTGCCCACCCAGGGCGTGTCGCCGGGCAGGCGCGCGCCCAGGTAGCCACCGATCAGCGCCGCCGGCGCCAGCATCAGCATGCGCCGCAGCAACGGCGAGCTGTCCTGGCGCTTCCAGTTGCTGAGCATGCCGGGCACCAGAATCGCCATCAGCACCAGGGTCAGCGGCACGAAGAAGCTGTTGAAGTAGGCGGCGCGGATCGACACCTTGATGTCCAGCGCCTCGCCCAACAACGGATACAGGGTGCCCATCAATACCGCGAAGGTGGCGGTGAGCAGCAGCAGATTGTTGCCCAGCAGGAAGGCCTCCCGGGAGAGCGGCTTGAAGCCGCCCTTGCCCTTGAGGCGCCCGGCGCGCAGCGCGAACAGGGTGAGCGCGCCGCCGGCCACCACCACCAGGAAGCCGAGAATAAAGGCGCCCCGGCTGGGGTCGTTGGCGAAGGCGTGCACCGAGGTGAGCACGCCGGAGCGCACCAGGAAGGTGCCCAGCAGGCTCATGGAAAAGGTGACGATGGCCAGCAGCACGGTCCAGGCGCGGAACAGGTTGCGTTTTTCACTCACCGCCAGGGAGTGAATCAGCGCGGTGCCGGCCAGCCACGGCAGCAGGGAGGCGTTTTCCACCGGGTCCCAGAACCACCAGCCGCCCCAGCCCAGTTCGTAGTAGGCCCACCAGGAGCCCAGGGCGATGCCGACGGTGAGAAAGCTCCAGGCGACGGTGGTCCAGGGGCGCGCCCAGCGGGCCCAGGCCGGGTCCAGATTGCCGGCCAGCAGACCGGCCACGGCGAACGCGAACGCCACCGAGAAGCCCACGTAACCCATATAAAGCATGGGCGGGTGGATGATCAGGCCCGGGTCCTGCAGCAGCGGGTTGAGGTCGGCGCCGTCGATCGGGAACCAGGGCAGCGAGCGGTCGAACGGGTTGGAGGTGAACAGCATGAAGGCGTGGAAACCCACCGCGATCATGCCCATCACCGACAGCACCCGCACCACCATGGGCAGCGGCACCTTGCGGCTGAACAGGCCGACCAGGGCGGTCCAGCCGCCCAGCATCCAGCCCCACAGCAACAGGGAGCCCTCGTGGCCGCCCCAGATCGCCGACAGCCGGTAGCCCAGCGGCAATTGCGAGTTGCTGTGGTTGGCCACATAGGTGACCGTGAAATCATTGATATAGAAGCTGTAGCCCAGGCAGATCATCGCCACCGTGAGCGCCAGCCACTGCAGCCAGGCCAAAGGCCGGGCGTAGCGCTGCCAGGATTCCACCCGGCGATACACGCCGATCAGTGGGAATACCGCCAACACCAGGGCCGCCGCTATGGCCACCCACAGGGAGAGATGTCCGAGTTCCGCCGCCACCTTATTCCTCCGGCTGAGTGTGCGCGGGCATCATCGGCAGATGCGGCCCGCTTTGCAAGCCCACCGGCGCGCCGCCCCTGGCGCCCCGCGGGCATGGACATATTTTGAGACGCTTAGCGGTCGTGCCCGACGACGCCGCTCTGCTACTATGTGGCTATCATCAGGGTCGACACTGTGTTTAAAGCGTCGCCATTTTGCAGTCAAAAGGTCATCTTGCATCCATACACTATCACCGGCGGGTTGGAACGAATCGGGCTCGATCCGTTCCATACTGAGTGAAAACAATGGATGTTCGGCACCAGCCCGGCCTGTGTGGAGTAACCAGTTTGAGCACAAATAACGTGAACACCGCGAATCCGGATCAAAAATCCGCCTATTCCTACGACGACCTGCTGGCCTGTGCCCGCGGTCAGTTGTTCGGCCCCGGCAACGCCCGTCTGCCCCTGCCCGGCATGCTGATGCTCGACCGCATCAGCCACATCGCCGACCATGGCGGCGAGTATGGAAAAGGCGAGATCATCGCGGAGTTGGATATCCACCCCGAGCTTTGGTTCTTCGACTGCCACTTCGAGACCGACCCGGTGATGCCGGGTTGTCTGGGTCTGGACGCCACCTGGCAACTGCTGGGCTTCTTCCTCGGCTGGCTGGGCAACCCCGGCCGTGGCCGTGCCCTGGGCGTGGGCCAGGTGAAATTTTCCGGCCAGGTGCTGCCCACCGCCAAGAAATTGACCTACCGGATTAACGTGAAACGGGTGATCGCCCGCAAACTCACTCTGGGCATCGCCGACGCCGTGGTTTCGGTGGACGGCGAGGACATTTATGAGGCCAAAGACCTGCGGGTCGGCCTGTTTACCTCGACGGAAGGGTTCTAAATATGCGTCGCGTCGTGATTACCGGCCTGGGAATCGTGTCCTGCCTCGGCAACGAGGCGGACCAGGTGTCCCGGGCGCTGCGGGACAGCCTCCCGGGCATCCGCTTCAAGGAAGCCTATAAGGAAATGGGCATGCGCAGCCAGATCGCAGGGACGCCGGATATCAACCTGGAAGACCATATCGACCGCAAGCCCCGGCGTTTCATGGGCGACGCGGCGGCCTACGCCTACGTGGCCATGCAGCAGGCGATCGCCGACGCCGGCCTGGACGAGGCCGACGTCAGCAACGAGCGCACCGGCCTGATCGCCGGGTCCGGCGGCCATTCGTCGTTCAACCAGGTGGAAGCCGCCGACATCGCCCGCACCCGCGGGGTCAAGCGCGTCGGCCCCTATATGGTGCCGCGCGTGATGGCGAGCACCGTGTCCGCCTGTCTGGCCACCCCGTTCAAGATCAAGGGCATCAACTATTCCATCGCCTCCGCCTGCGCCACCAGCGCGCACTGCATCGGCAATGCGGTGGAACAGATTCAGCTCAACAAGCAGGACGTGGTGTTCGCCGGCGGCGGCGAGGAAGAGCACTGGACCCTGAGCTGTTTGTTCGACGGCATGGGCGCCCTGTCCAGCAAGTACAACGACACCCCGGAAACCGCGTCCCGCGCCTATGACGCCAGCCGCGACGGCTTCGTGATCGCCGGCGGCGGCGGCATGGTGGTGCTTGAGGAACTGGAGCACGCCAAGGCGCGCGGCGCGCGTATCTACGCGGAAGTGGTGGGCTACGGCGCCACCAGCGACGGCCACGACATGGTCGCGCCCAACGGCGAAGGCGCGGCGCGCTGCATGCGCCAGGCGCTGGCCACGGTGGACGGCGACGTGGATTACATCAACGCCCACGGCACCAGCACCCCGGTGGGGGATCTGGCCGAGCTGAAGGCGATCCGCGAAGTGTTCGGCGACGGCAAGATTCCGGCGATCAGCTCCACCAAGAGCCTGTCCGGCCACAGCCTGGGCGCCGCCGGCGTTCAGGAGGCGATCTATTGCCTGCTGATGATGCGCGACGGTTTCACCGCCGGCTCCGCCAACATCACCGAGCTGGACGCGGACGCCGAGGGCCTGCCGATTCTCACCAAGAGCAACGACCAGCGCCCCGAGCTGGTGCTCAGCAACAGCTTCGGCTTCGGCGGCACCAACGCCTCGCTGGCGCTCAAGCGCTGGCAGTGACGCCGCACCCGGAAGCCGGTCGGGTTAGTAACGCCTAACCCGACCGCTCCGCCGTTCAGAACTTATGTTCCATCCCCACTGACAACAGGCTGCCGCTGTCGTCGGCGTCCACGCCACCCGGATAGGTGATGGTCGCGTCCGAGGAGGACACCAGGCCGTACACCTTGGTCTGGCGGCCCAGCTTGTAGTCCGCGCCGGCGGTGAGGATGTCGTCCTCGTAGCCGAAGTCGTCACCGTCAAAACGGCCCGCCTGGGCTTTCAGGGTCACCCGTGGCAGCAGGCGCCAGCCGGCGCTCAGCAGATAGGAGGTGGCGTCCAGGCGGTCGGCGCCGGCGGCGTCCGGGTCCAGGCGCAGCTGTTCCACCATGGCGCCCAGATCCAGCTCGCCCAGGGTCACGCCCAGGGTGCCGCGCAGCAGGTCGCGGTCGGCGTCCACCAGCGCCGGCGGCGGTGCCGGGTTGTCCACTTCCTGATAGCCGTGCTCGTAGGCGAGCGCCGCGAACAGCGTCTCACCGGACCAGGTGGCGGACAGGCCGAAGGTGTCGGCAAGGCCGTCTTTTTCCTCGTCGCCGGCGCTGTCGCCCTCGCCCGGGGCCAGCTGCGCGCGTACCACCAGGCCGCTGAAATCCGGGCTTTTCCAGTTCAGGGTGTTGCTGTTGCGGCGCTGGCCGAAGAAGTAGCCGCCGATGTCCGCGGCGGTGTTGTTGAACTGGTCGACGCGCCCTTCCGCCATTTTCACCGGGCTGTCGTAGCGGCCGGCGAACACGTCACCGATCACCGAGCCCAGGCCGACGAAGCTGTTACGGGTGGAGAACGTATCGCTGTCACCGTCCACGTCGTAGCCCACTTCCAGCTGATAGAGCACGCTCAGCTCGCCCACTTCCAGCGGCTCGCGGCCGCGCACGCCCAGGCGTGAGCTGTTGCTCTCCAGGAACCAGCCTTCTTCCAGCGGCGAGCGCGCGGCGCGCACGTCGTTGAGCTGGCCGGACAGGGAGCCGTCGGGGTAATCGGAAAGGCGGTCCAGGCTGACGTTCACCCGGCCGTAGAATTCCGGGGCCGCTTGCACGGTCAGTGGGGCGCCGATGGCCGCCGCCAGGGCCAGGGCCGGGGTGGCCAGCCGGGTTAATCTGTTCATGTCCCTTCTCCCATTTTTGTTCGGGTTCTCGCGAAGGGTGCACTATATGACGCTTTTGTGACTCAGCCAAACCGGAATAGCGCCCTTTTCCGGGTTCATTTCCCGGGACCGGAAAGGCGCGCAAAAAAAAGCCCGCCGTAAAGGCGGGCAACTGTCACTTGCGTCGAGGAAATGTGGGCAGCGTCCGTTGCCGCCCCGATACGGTTTTTCTTAGAACTTGTGTTCCATGCCCACGCCCAGGGTGCGCTCTTCTTCTTCGTCACCGGTGGTGCCGTCTTCGTAGGTGAGTTCGTTGAAGTAAGCGTACACCTTGCTGTTCTTGGCCAGCTTGTAGTCCGCGCCGAAGGCGTACTGGGTGCCTTCGTTGTCGGTCTGGTCGCCGTCGACCATGCCGTACTGGGCTTTCAGCTTAACGCGATCGATCTTGAACGCGCCGCTGACCACGTAGCTGTTCTCTTCACCGTCGCCTTCGGATTCTTCGGCGATCTGGTAGAGGGCGCCCACTTCGAACACGTCCATGTTCAGGCCGGCGGCCAGGCGGGTGATGTCGAGTACGGAAACCGGCAGGCCGGTGCCGTCAACAATCAGGTCGTCTTCGATGTCGGTGTCACGGGACACGGCGGCGTAGAAAGCGTCCTGCTCCATGGTCAGGGAGATGGAGGTGCTGTCCGCCAGGCCGTTCTCATTCTCACCGTCGTTGTCGAAGTCGTCGCTGTCTTCGTTGGGGATGAAGGCCACGTTCAGGGTAACCAGATCCGCCAGTTTCGGGGTGCTGTACTGAATGATGTTGGAGACGCGGTTTTCACCGGCGGCGATGTTCTTGATATCGCCGTCCAGATCGTTGAACTGGTCAACGTCCATCTGCGCTTTCTTGGTGGGGGTATCGAATTTACCCGCGATCAGGGTACCGAAACCGCCCTGGAAACCACCGTAGATGTTGCGCTGTGAGAAGGTCTGACCGTCCTTATCGCCGTCATCAACGCTGATTTCGAATTCTGCTTTGTAGACTGCTTTCAGATCGGCCACGTCCAGATCGAAGTCGCCTTTCACGCCCAGGCGGGATGCGTTGCTCTGCAGCTCCCACTCGTCGTCGTTGTTCGGGGAAGCGGGCGCCGGATCGTAGTTCATGTTTTCCAGGGAAACATTCACTTTACCGTATACTTTCGGGCCGTCGGCCAGGGCCACGCCCGGCATCATCATCGGCGAAGCAAGGGCCGCCCCCACAGCGATCGCAAGCAAGTTCTTTTTCATCGGAGCATCTCCTATCAATCAGGCAATTTTGAGAAGCAGATAGATGCTCCGGTGACGCCGCTTGGTCCGCCGGAACATCTTGAGTGCTTGGGGGCGGAGTATGGGGAGCAGCGATGACGGAAAAGTTTCTGTAATGTGAACTTTTTATTTCACCCGGAACTTTCTCGGATTTTACCGAGCTAGAACCCCCGGCTGAGGCGGTGGCCGGTCGGGGTAGGAAGGTCGGGTTAGCGGCCCGGCACTAATCGGATTGGCGTTTGGCCTGGCGCCAGAGGGCGTCGAGACGGTCGTCGTCGAAATCGGAAAGCGGCGCGCCGGCCAGGTGCTCAACCCGGCGGAAACGGCCCTCGAACTTGTCCGAGGCGCGGCGCAGGGCCAGGTCCGGGTCCAGCTTCAGGTGCCGGGCCAGGTTGACCAGGGTGAACAGCACATCGCCGAATTCGTCCTCGATGGCGTCGCGGTCACCGGACGCCAGGGCCTGGTCCAGCTCCTCGAGCTCGCTGTCCACATGGGCGCGCACCGGCGCCGTGGCGCGCCAGTCGAAGCCCACCTTGGAGGCTTTCTTCTGCAGCTTGTGGGCGCGCTGCAGGGCCGGCAAACCTTCCGGCACACCGTCCAGGGCGCTGTCGTGCTCGCGGCCCTTGCGGGCGCGCTCCTCGGCCTTGATCGCCTCCCAGTTCACTTTCACCGCCTGTTCGTCCTCGGCGGTCTGATCACCGAACACGTGCGGATGGCGGCGCACCATCTTGTCGTTGAGCACCGCCACCACCTCGCTGAAATCAAACAGCCCCTGTTCGCGGGCGATCTGCGAATGGAACACCACCTGCAGCAGCAGGTCGCCGAGCTCTTCCTTGAGCTCCGGGTAGTCCCGCCGCGCCACCGCTTCCGCCACTTCGAAGGCTTCTTCCACGGTGTAGGGCACGATGCTCTCGAAGTCCTGCTTCAGGTCCCAGGGGCAGCCGCCGTCCGGGTCGCGCAGCCGGGCCATGATCGACAGCAGCTCGGACACGGCGGCTTCGGAGGAAGATCGGGGGGCATCGGACATGGGAGCGCTCCGGAAGAAAAGACGATTCAGGATACAGGATGAAGGATACAGGGGCGGGCGTTGTGCTATCGCTTCATCCTGTATCCTGCATCCTGTATCGCGGCCGCCAGGCCGCTATTTTTTATAGCGGCGCACTTCGAGGACGCCCTTGAGCTGGTCCATCTTCGCCAGCACCTTGCCGAGGCCGCCCAGGGAGGCAATCTCCAGCGTCAGCAGCATGGTGGCGGTGTTGTCCTCGGTGTGCGATTCGGTGTGCACGGCGGTGACGTTGACCTTCTCGTTGGCGAGCACCGCGATCACGTCGCGCAGCAGCCCCTGGCGGTCCCAGGCGCGCAGGAAGATGTCCACCGGGTAGAAGATGCGGTCCGCTTCCCCCCAGCTCACCTCGATCACCCGGTTGGGCTCTTCGCCCTGCATTGCCAGAAGATTGTGGCAGTCGGCGCGGTGCACGGTGACGCCGCGCCCCTGGGTGATAAAGCCCATCACCTGGTCACCGGGCACCGGCCGGCAGCAGGCCGCCATGTGGGTGAGCAGGTTGCCCACCCCCTGGATGGTCACGTCGCCGCTTTCCGACGCCTTGGAGCGCGCCGGCACGAACGCCAGTTCCTGCTGCGGGTCGTCGCCAAGCAGGGACTGGGCCTGGTTGACCACATGGCCGGGGCGCAGGTCGCCGGCGCCCAGCGCGGCGAGCACGTCGTCGCCGGTCTTCAGGTTCAGCTGCGGCGCCAGAGCGTCCAGGTCGATGCGGTCCAGGGCCAGGCGCGAGATTTCCCGTTCCAGGATGGCGCGGCCCTGGGCCATGTGCACGTCCCGGTCCTGGCGTTTGAACCACTGCTGAATGCGCGCCCGCGCCGAGGACGTGGCCACGTAGCCCAGCGACGGGGTCATCCAGTCGCGGCTGGGGCCCCCTTCCTTGGCGGTGAGAATTTCCACCTGCTCGCCGGTTTGCAGGTTGTAGTTGAGCGGCACGATGTGGCCGTTCACCTTGGCGCCCCGGCAGCGGTGCCCCACCTCGGTGTGGATGTGGTAGGCGAAGTCCACCGGCGTGGCGCCGGCTTCCAGGTCCACCACATGGCCGTCCGGGGTGAACACATAGACCCGGTCGCTGACCAGGCCGTGCTTGAGCTCGTCGATCATGGTGTCGGCGTTGTCGCCCAGCTCGTCGTGCCACTCCAGCACCTGGCGCAGCCAGGCGATGCGCTGCTCGTAGGAGCGGCTCTTGCGGCCGGCCTTGCTGCCTTCCTTGTAGCGCCAGTGGGCGCACACGCCGAGCTCCGCCTCTTCGTGCATGTCGAAGGTGCGGATCTGCACCTCCAGCATTTTGCGCTCCGGGCCCACCACGGCGGTGTGCAGGCTCTGATAGCCGTTGTCCTTGGGGCTGGCGATGTAGTCGTCGAACTCCTTGGGCACGTGCTTCCACAGCGAGTGGACGATGCCCAGGGCGGCGTAGCAGTCGCGCACTTCGCGCACCAGCACGCGCACCGCGCGCACGTCGTAGACCTCGCCGAAATCCAGATGCTTTTTCTGCATCTTCCGCCAGATGCTGTAGATGTGCTTGGCGCGGCCGTACACCTGGGTGCCCTTGATGCCGTTGCGGTCCAGATGGCCGCGCAGGCTGTCGATCACCTCGTCGATGTAGCTTTCCCGGTCGAGGCGCTTTTCATCCAGCAGCTTGGCGATCTTCTTGTAGGCGCCGGGCTGCAGGTAGCGGAACGACAGGTCCTCCAGCTCCCATTTCAACTGGCCCACGCCCAGGCGGTGGGCCAGCGGCGCGTAGATATCGAAGATCTCGCGGGCCACTTTCTGCTGGCGCTCCGGGTCGGATTCCTTCACCGCGCGGATGATCACGGTCCGCTCGGCCAGCTTGACCAAGGCCACGCGCACGTCGTCGACCATCGCCAGCAGCATCTTGCGGACGTTGTCGAGCTGGCCATCCTGCTGGCCGAGCACCGCCTTGCGGGTGGGATTGAGGCTGGTGCCGATGGCGGCCATGCGCAGCACGCCCTCGATCAGGCGCGCCACCGGCTCGCCGAAATCCTTGTTGACCTCGGCCAGGGGCAGCTGCCCTTCACGCACCGCCCGGTACAGCACCGCCGCGGGCAGCGCTTCCGCGTCGGCCCCCAGATCGGCGAGCACATCGGCCATCTCCAGGCCGATAGTCAGGCAGCCCTTACCGTAGGGCCACAGACGGCCGGCGGCTTCGCCGGCGCGCTCGCAGCGCTCGGCCACCTGGCAGGCGCGCTCCAGAGTCACCGGGTCGCGGACCGGCACCCGGGCGTTGAGTTGTTCGAGCCATGCGTGCCAGTCCCGAGCGTCCAATTCATCGGGCTGTTGCCGGCGTACGGTTACCATGGGCTATCCTTTAACGACGATCGAACAGGGCAATCGATTCCACATGCGCGGTGTGCGGGAACATGTCCATCACCCCGGCGCCACTAAGACGGTAACCCCGGGCCACCAGTTCCCCGGCATCGCGGGCCAGGGTGGCCGGGTTGCAGGAAACGTACACCAGCTTCTCCGCACCAAATTGGGGCATCATGCGCACCATTTCCAGGGCACCGCTGCGCGGCGGGTCCAGCAGCACCCGCTCGTAGCGCTGGCGGGCCCAGGGCTGGCCCTTGGGCTCGCTGTCCAGATCCCAGGCGTGGAAGGCCACATTTTCCAGGCCGTTGCGGCGGGCGTTCTCGTAGCCGCGCCGCACCATGGCGTCGCTGGCCTCCACGCCCACCACCCCGGCGGCGCGGCGCGCGGCGGGGATGGTGAAGTTGCCCAGGCCGCAGAACAGGTCCAGCACCTGGTGGTGCGCCTCCACCTCCAGCAAATCCAATGCCAAGGGCACCATGCGGCGGTTGATCTCGGCGTTGACCTGGGTGAAGTCCGACGGGTGGAAGGCCATTCCCACGTCCGCCCGCGGATGGCGGTAGTAGAGCCGCTCCTCGCCCTCCTCCGGCCATACCCGGTGCACCGTGCTCTCGTTGCCCGGCTGCAAATAGCACTGCAGGCCATGATCGCGGCAGAACGCCACCAGCGCGCCCTGGTCGGCCGGGGACAGCGGGTCCAGGTGGCGGAACACCAGCGCCACGGCGTCGTCGCCCCGGGCCACCTCGATCTGCGGCAAACGCCGCCGGCAGTCCAGCCCGTTGATCAGCGCGCGCAGGTCGCGGAAGCGGTGCCCCACCTCGGGAATCAGCACCTCGCACTGCGCCAGATCGGCGATCAGGCTGTTACGTTTCTCGCGGAAGCCGACCAGGGTGTCGCCCTTGGCGTCCACGTACTTCACGCCCAGCCGCGCCTTGCCCCGGTAGCCGGTGACCGGCCCGGTGAGCGGCTCCAGCCAGCGATCCGGACGCAGGCCGCCGAAATGCTCGAGCTGTTCGGCGAGCACCGCCTGTTTGCGCTGAATCTGCACCGCCGGGTCCAGGTGCTGCAGGCTGCAGCCGCCGCAGATCAGGCTGTGCGCGCAGGGCGGCGTGACCCGGTCCGGGGACGGGTCGAGGATTTCCACCGCGCGGCCCTCGTCGAACTTGCGGCGCATGAAGGTGTACTGAAAGAACACCTGCTCGCCGGGCAGGGCGTTGTCGATAAAGGTGGTCTTGCCGTCCAGGCGGGCGATGCCCCGACCGTCGTGGCTGAGACTCTCGATGGTGGCGGCCACCGGCGTTTCCGGCAGCTGCTTCTTGCGACGTCGAGCCATAGATCAAATTCAGTTAAGAGTTAATAGTGAACAGTTAACAGTGGCGCGAGCGAGGAGGGTGGCGTCCGAACGGTTCGAGGCCGCGCCCAACCTTTTGGCGCGGCCCGTGACAGTTCTGTTTCGACCCGCCTCTCCCGCGCCGCTATTAACTGTTAACTGTTCACTGTTAATTGCCCGCGGCTTCCCAGGCTTCCAGGAAGCTCAGGAAGTGCGGATGCCCTTCGGCTTTCAGGTAATCCCGGAGCAGGTCCAGCTCGGCCTGGTAGCCGGTGGCGTCGAGCTCGCCGCGCAGCATCTGGAAGCGCAGGAACACCAGCCAGGTGTTGAGCACGTCGGTTTCGCAGTAGTCGCGGATCGCCTTGAGGTCGCCGGCCTGGAAGGTGTCGAACACCTTGGCGCCGCTCATGCCCATCTTGCCGGGGAAGCCCAACAGGGTGGCGATCTGGTCCAGCGGTGCGTTGGCGCGGCCGTTGAACATGGCGAGCTGTTCCATCAGGTCCAGGTGGCGCTGGTGGAAGCGGCTCAGGTAATTGTTGAAGCGGAAGCTGGTGTCTTCGTTGCCGGTTTCCCAGAAGCGGCGCGCCACCACGCCGTGCTTGAGGGCGCGGTAGTTGAGCACCGGCAGGTCGAAGCCGCCGCCGTTCCAGCTGACGATCTGCGGGGTGAAGCGGTCGATGCCGTCGTAGAAGCGCTCGATCAGCTCTTTTTCGGTGCTGTCCTCGTCGCCCAGGGACCAGACTTTCACGCCCTGGGCGGAGCGCAGCACCACGGAGATCGCCACCACCCGGTGCAGGTGCAGGCGCAGAAACTCGGAGCCGTTTTCCTGGCGGCGCAGATTGAACAGCGCGCTGGCGGTGTCCTTGTCGCTGAGGCCGTCCAGGTCGTAAATGCGGCTGCCGCCTTCCAGGTCGGGCACCGTCTCGATATCAAACACCAGCACGTTCATTGGCCGGCCTCCGCGTTGCCTTCCGCGTTGAAAACGCCGGTGGACAGGTAGCGGTCACCCCGGTCGCAGACGATGGCCACGATCACCGCGTTCTCCAGTTCCTCGGACAGCTGCAGGGCGGCCGCCACGGACCCGCCGGATGAGACCCCGCAGAAGATGCCTTCCTCGCGGGCCAGCCGGCGCATGGTGTGTTCCGCCAGGTCCTGGCCCATGTCGATCACGCGGTCGACGCGGGCGGCGTCGAAGATGCTCGGCAGGTAGGCCTCGGGCCAGCGGCGGATGCCGGGAATCGAGGCGCCGTCGGTGGGCTGCAGGCCGACGATCTGGATCTCCGGGTTCTTCTCCTTGAAGAACTGGCTGCAGCCCATGATGGTGCCGGTGGTGCCCATGGAGCTGACGAAATGGGTGATCGCGCCGCCGGTCTCTTCCCAGATTTCCGGGCCGGTGCTTTCGTAATGGGCCAGCGGGTTGTCCGGGTTGGCGAACTGATCCAGCACCCGGCCCTCGCCGCGCGCCTGCATCGCCTGGGCCAGGTCGCGGGCGCCTTCCATGCCCTCTTCCTTGGTCACCGAGATCAGCTCGGCGCCGTAGGCGGCCATCGCATCGCGGCGCTCCTGGCTCTGGTTGGCGGGCATGATCAGCTTCATCTTGTAGCCGCGCATGGCCGCCGCCATCGCCAGAGCGATGCCGGTATTGCCGCTGGTGGCCTCGATCAGGGTATCGCCGGGCTTGATCTCGCCGCGCTGTTCCGCCTTGATGATCATATTCAGCGCCGGCCGGTCCTTGACCGACCCGGCCGGGTTATTGCCTTCCAGCTTCACCAGAATGGTGTTGGTCGTGTTCCCCGGCAGGCGCTGCAGGCGCACCAGTGGCGTGTGGCCCACCGTGGATTCAATGGTCTTGTAGGTCATGGGGCGCATTGTAGCTTAACTCCGGGGCCGTGACAGGGCGGGATGCGCCGCTCGCCAACTGCGGCATAATGGCGGCACTGAAACCGCCACCATAATCAGAACAGAGATTTTCAGGGGAACCATGGCCCATTCGAGCCTGCGCACACGCATTCTGGTGATGACCGCCCTGCCCGCCTTCCTGGCGGCGCTGGTGATCGGCGGCTACACGCTGGTCCACCGGATGGTGGAAGTGCGCGCCGACACCGCCCACCGCCAGCAACTGATCATCGAGAGCTACGCCGCCCGTCTGGCGGCGCTGGGCGAGGCCGAGCAACCGGCCTACGAGCCGCTGCTGCGCGCCCTGCTGGAGGAGCCGGACGTGCGCGCCGCCTCGCTGCTGGACAACCAGTCCGGCTGGCAGTCCCACGCCGGGCCCCGGCTGCGCCCGGTGCAGGAAGCGGAGCGTCTGGAGGGCGGCGGCCGCCGGCTGGTCACCGATTCCAGCTGGCAGCTGGTGCGCGCCCTGCCCGGCCAGCGCAACCGGCTGCTGACGGTGGAGTTTTCCCGGCAGGGGCAGTACATCGAGATCCTTGAGGCGGTGCTGACGATGATCGCCGTGGTGGTGGTGCTGGTGCTGTTGGCGGTGATGCCGGCGGTGCGCTTCGCCAAGCGGCTGACGCAGCCGGTGGATTCGCTGTTGGACACGGTGCGGCGGGTGCGCGACGGCGACCTGAGCCCGCCGCCGCCGGCGGGCGCCCAGGGCGAGCTCAAGGAGCTGGAGGACGCGCTCGGCAATATGGTGGCGGCCCTGGACGAGGCCCAGGCCGAGCTGCAGCAGAACGTGGACCAGGCCACCCAGGACCTGCGCGAGACCCTGGAAACCATCGAGATTCAGAACATCGAGCTGGACATGGCGCGCAAGGAGGCGCTCAAGGCCAGCCAGATCAAGTCGGAGTTCCTGGCCAATATGAGCCACGAGATCCGCACGCCGCTGAACGGCATCATCGGCTTCACCCGCCTGCTGGAGCGCTCCACCCTGTCGCCCCGCCAGCAGGATTATCTGGGCACCATCCGCAAGAGCGCCGAATCGCTGCTGTCGATCATCAACGACATTCTCGACTTCTCCAAGATCGAGGCGGGCAAGCTGTCGCTGGAGCATATTCCGCTGGATCTGCACGACATCATCGAGGACGTGCAGACCATGCTGGCGCCGATGGCCCAGGAGAAGGGCCTGGAGCAGGCGGCGATCATCTATTCCGACGTGCCCACCGGCCTGCTCGGCGACCCGCTGCGCATTCGCCAGGTGCTTACCAATCTGGTCAGCAACGCGATCAAGTTCACCGAGCGCGGGTCGATCGTGGTGCGCGCCATGCTCGAGGAGGAGCGCGGCGCCGAGGCGGTGGTCAAGATCACCATCACCGACACCGGCAACGGCCTGTCGCCGGACCTGCAGAAGAACCTGTTCAACGCCTTCACCCAGGTGGACCAGAGCGCCCGCCGCCGCGAGGGCGGCACCGGCCTGGGCCTGGCGATCTGCAAGCGGCTGGTGGAAGGCATGGGCGGTGAGATCGGCATCGACAGCACCTCCGGGCGCGGCTCCACCTTCTGGTTCACGGTGCGCGCGGAGCGCGACGGCAGCGGCGAGCCGGAGCCCGCCCCGGTGGCCCTGAAGGGCCTCAGCGTGACGCTGGTGGAGGCCAATGAACACGCCCGCCTGGCGCTGTACCACATGCTCAGCGGCTGGCGGATGCAGGTCACCGAGTTGCAGGCCCTGGAGCAGCTGCACGACCACTTGGAGACCGACACCCTGGCGAGCACCGATTATTTTCTGCTGGCGGCGCCGGCGTCCCTGCCGGACCCGTCACGGCTGACGCCGCTGGTGGAGCGTCTGCTGGACACCACCGGCAAGCCGGTGATCGTGCTCACCGCCCACGCGGACGCCCTATCCGGCCAGCTCAGCGGCCACGCCGAACAGTGCCGGGTGCTGGGCAAGCCGCCCACCCGCCGGCGGCTGCGCGACGGCCTGCTGGAACTGGGCGGTCTGGCGGAACCGGCGTGCGCCGGCGCGGCCTGCGGCGGCGCCGCGCTGCACGCCCGGGTGCTGGTGGTGGACGATCACCCCGGCAACCTGAAACTGGCGCGGGTGTTCCTGGAGGAGATGGGCGTCGACGTGGTGCCCTGCGCCAGCGGTGAGGAAGCGCTTACCGCGTTTTCCCGGGGCACCTTCGATCTGGTGTTCATGGACGTGCAGATGCCGGGCATGGACGGCCTGGAAACCACCCGGCAAATGCGCGAGCGCGAAGGCGAGGGGCTGCGTACGCCGATCATCGCGCTCACCGCCCACGCCCTGGAGAGCGAGCGACGTTCGCTGCTGGCGGCGGGCATGGACGACTACCTGAGCAAGCCGATCACCGAGGGGCAGCTGCGCCACACCCTGGAGCGCTGGACCCGCACCGACGGCGCGGAGGCCGAGCCGGTCGCGGAAGAGGCGCCGGCAGCGCCGGAGCCGGCCGCCACCGATCTGGTGGTGGACGAGGCGCTCGGCAAGCAGCGCGCCGGCGGCCGCGAGCATCTCGCCCGGGACATGTTCAGCATGCTGCTGGCCAGCCTGGAGCAGGACGCGCCGGGCATTAACGCCCTGTCCGAAAGCAACAACCGGGACGCCCTGCTGGAGCGCGTGCACAAGCTGCACGGCGCCTGCCGCTACTGCGGCACGCCTCGGCTGGAGCGGGCCGCCCGCGAGCTGGAAGAGGGCCTCAAGACCGAGGTGGACGACGGCCGCCTGGAGCACCTGGTGGCCGCCCTGCTGGCGGAGATCGAAAGCGTGCGCCAGTACGGCCAGGCGGCGCGGCTTTAGGCCGCGCCGGTCACGGCCCGGGTGGTGGAGTCTGTTACCCTTGGGTGGCAGTCATTCTTTCATGGAGCACCCGCATGTCCGCCAACCCGTTCGGCTTCCGGTTCGACAACAGCTACGCCCGCCTGCCCGAGACCCTGTTTGCGTTCTGTGACCCGCAGCCGGTGCGGGCGCCGGAGCTGCTGCTGTTCAACGGCGAGCTCGCGGCGCAGCTGGGGCTCGACGCCGAAGCCCTGAACAACGACACCGGCGCCGCCCTGCTGGGCGGCAACCGGCCGCTGCCCGGCGGCGAGCCGCTGGCCCAGGCCTACGCCGGCCACCAGTTCGGCAACCCGACCATGCTCGGCGACGGCCGCGCGGTGCTGCTCGGCGAGCAGCTCACCCCGGACGGTCAGCGCCGCGACATCCAGCTCAAGGGCTCCGGGCGCACGCCGTTTTCCCGCGGCGGCGACGGCCGCGCCGCTCTCGGCCCGATGCTGCGCGAGTACATCATCAGCGAGGCGATGCACGCCCTGGGCGTGGCCACCACCCGGGCGCTGGCGGTGGTCGGCACCGGCGAGCAGGTGCTGCGCGACACCGCCCAGCCCGGCGCCATCCTCACCCGGGTGGCGGCCTCGCACCTGCGCGTGGGCACCTTTCAGTACGCCGCCGGCCGCCAGGACAAGGCGCTGCTGGAAACCCTGGTGGACTACACCCTCAAGCGGCACTACCCGGACCGGTCGGGCGCCGAGGTGCCGGCGCTGGCGCTGCTGGAAGCAGTGATGGACCGGCAGATCGCATTGATCACCGAATGGATGCGGGTGGGCTTTATCCACGGCGTGATGAACACCGACAACGTGGCCCTGTCCGGCGAGACCATCGACTACGGCCCCTGCGCCTTCATGGACCGCTACCATCCGGAGACCGTGTTCAGCTCCATCGATCAACGCGGCCGCTACGCCTACGGCAACCAGCCGGTGATCACCCAGTGGAACCTGGCGCGCTTCGCGGAAACTCTGATTCCGCTGATCGACGACGACGCCGACCGCGCCGTGGAAACGGCGGAGGCGCTGATCAAAAGCCACACCGAGCGCTACGCGCAGCGCTGGCTGGTGATGATGCGCGGCAAACTGGGGCTGTTCGGCGAGGAGGACGGCGACGCCGCCCTGGCCGCCGACCTACTCGACTGGATGGCCCGCCACGACGCCGACCACACCAACACCTTCCGCGATCTGATCGGCGGCGCCACGCCGCCGGGCGAGCCGTTCCAGAACGACGAGTTCGGCGACTGGCACCGGCGTTGGCAGGCGCGGCTGGGCCGCAACGGCAAGGCCGAGGAGGACGCCTGGGCGCTGATGGGCCGCCATAACCCGGCGGTGATCCCGCGCAACCACCAGGTGGAGGCGGCGCTGTCGGCGGCGGTGCGTGACGGTGACCTGGCGCCGGTGAAAGCGCTGCTGGCGGCGCTGGATGACCCCTACCGGGAGCGGGGGCCGGACGACCCCTACCGGCAGCCGCCGGCGCCCGACGAGCAGGTGCTACGCACCTTCTGCGGCACCTGACTAAAGGGCGCTGCCGGCGGCACCGTCGATCAGCACACGCATGGCGCGCACCGCTTCGTCCAGGCCGGTCATCACCGCCCGGGCGATGATGCCGTGGCCGATGTTCAGTTCGTTGATGCCGGGGATCGCCGCGATCTCGCGGGTGTTGTGGTAGTGCAGGCCGTGGCCGGCGTTGACGATCAGCCCGGCCTCGCGGCCCAGCGCCACCGCGTCGCGGATACGGGTCAGCTCGCGGGCCGCCGCCTCCTTGTCGCGGGCTTCCGGCGCGGTGAGGTCGGCGTAGTGGCCGGTGTGGATCTCGATGGCCGGTGCCCGGCAGCGCACCGCCGCTTCGATCTGCGCCGGGTCCGCGTCGATAAACAGGGACACTTCGATGCCGGCGTCCGCCAGCCGCGCGCAGCAATCACGGATCCAGTCTTCGTTGGCGACCACGTCCAGGCCGCCTTCGGTGGTCAGTTCCTCGCGCTTTTCCGGCACCAGACAGCTGTGCGCCGGGCCGATGCGGCGGGCGATGCCGACCATTTCCTCGGTGGCGGCCATTTCCAGGTTCATGCGCGTCTGCAGGGTGTGCGCCAGCAGCTCCACGTCGCGGTCCTGAATGTGCCGGCGGTCTTCGCGCAGGTGCACGGTGATGCCGTCGGCGCCGGCCTGCTCGGCGATCAGCGCGGCCTGCACCGGGTCCGGGTAGCGGGTGCCGCGGGCCTGGCGCAGGGTGGCCACGTGATCGATGTTGATGCCGAGAAGAACGGACATGGGGGTGCTCCAGCAGCGGATTCAAAGGTTGGGGGAATGGTAGCAGAACCGCTCTAGCGGAACAGTTCGCGGCTGCGCAGGGGGCGGTCGCCGAGGTGCGGGGCCAGCGCCTCGCGCAGCAGCGCCTTGGCGGTGCGGCGCACGTCCGCGTCCCATTGGTCGCGGCCCAGGGCCAGCAGGTGCTCGCCGTAGTAGCCGTCGACGGCGGGCCGCAGGCCCTCGCCGCCTTCCCAGCGGTAGCGGCTGGCCGGGTCCAGGGGCTCGCCCTGCAGGTCGTGGTCCAGGGCCAGGCCGTAGCCGACGTCTTCCAGCAGCATCATTTCGAAGCGGCGCAGGGTGATGTCCAGGGGCGTGTCGCCGGCCAGCTCGGCCAGGGTGCGTTCGTACACCGGCCACAGGTCCGGGTGGGCGTCGTCGCGGTGCAGCAGGCGCACCAGCAGTTCGTTGACGTAGAAGCCGCAGTAGAGCGCCCGGCCGTGCAGGGCCAGGCCGGGGCCGCGCGGCTCCACCTGGCGCAGGGTGAACAGCTCGCCGCCAGCTTTCAGGTCCACCCAGAGCGGCGCGAACGGCGCCAGGGAGGCGTCCCGGCGGCCGCCGCGCGCCACCGCGCCGACCCGCCCCTGATTGGGCAGGAACAGGTCGACGATCAGGCTGGTGTTGCGGAAGGCGCGGCGGTGCAACAGCCAGGCCGGGGCGAGGCCGTTCGGGCCGCCGGTCTCAGCGGTGGTCATAGCCCAGCGAACGCAGGGCGCGCTCGTCGTCGGACCAGCCGGCTTTGATTTTGACCCACAGGGTGAGCATCACCTTGCGGTCGATCAGGCGTTCCATGTCCTCGCGGGCCTGGGTGCCGATGCTTTTGATGCGCGAGCCCTTGTCGCCGATCAGGATTTTCTTCTGGCCGCGCCGCTCCACCAGGATGGTGGCGGCGATGTCGGTGACCTTGGGGCCGTCTTCCCAGATGTCGATTTCCACGGTGATCTGGTGGGGCACTTCCTGGCCCAGCTGGCGCACCACTTTTTCGCGGATGATCTCGGCGGCCATGAAGCGCAGGCTGCGGTCGGTGAGCTGGTCGTCGTCGAACCAGAAATCCCCTTCCGGCAGGCGGCTGGAGAGCGCTTTCTCAAGCACGTCCAGGTTGTGGTCGCGCAGCGCCGACACCGGGATCACCTCGGCGAAGGCGAAGCGCGCCGCCAGGCTTTCCAGGTGCGGCAGCAGCAGGGATTTGTCGGTCAGGTTATCGACCTTGTTGACCAGCAGAATCACCGGCGTGTCGCCGGCGCGCTGCAGCAGGCCGAGCACATGCTCGTCGCCTTCGGTCCACTTCAGGGCGTCGACCATGAAGCAGATCACGTCCACGTCGGACAGCGCCGACTGGGCGGCGTCGTTCATGGCCCGGTTGAGGGCGCGCTCCTGGCCGGTGTGGATGCCGGGGGTGTCGGCGAACACGATCTGATAGCCGGGGCGGCTGAGAATGCCGTGGATCCGATGACGGGTGGTCTGCGGCTTACGGGAGGTAATGCTCACCTTCTCGCCGATCAGATGGTTCATCAGGGTGGATTTGCCCACATTGGGGCGGCCGACGATGGCCACCACGCCGCAACGGGTGTCGCTCATGCTGACTGCTCCAACCAGTCCAGGGCCTGTTCCGCGGCCTGCTGCTCGGCGCGGCGGCGGCTGGCGCCGCTGGCGGTGAATTGCCGGGACAGGTCCGGCAGGCTGCAGGCCACTTCGAAGGTCTGTTTCGGCGCCTGTCCGGTCACCGACAGCACTTCGTAGGCGGGTAACTCATGCTTGCGCGCTTGCAGCCATTCCTGCAAGCGGGTTTTGGCGTCCTTGCGCACGCTCTGCGGGGAGATCTGCTCCAGGCGGTCGGCGAACCATTTCAGCACCACGTCGCGGCAGGCGTCTTCGCCGCCGTCGATGACGATGGCGCCGATCAGCGCTTCCAGGGCGTCGGCGAGGATCGAATCCCGGCGATTACCGCCGCTTTTCAGTTCGCCGCCGCCGAGAATCAGGTACTCGCCCACGCCCAGCTCCCGGGCCACTTCCGCCAGGGTCTGGCCGCGCACCAGGAAGGCGCGCATGCGGGTGAGCTGGCCTTCGGCGGCTTCCGGGAAGCGGTGAAAAATTTCCGAGGAAATAATCAGGCTGAGCTGGGAGTCGCCGAGAAACTCGAGCCGTTCGTTGTTGCGGCGACGGCTGACGCTGCGGTGGCTGAGCGCCAGTTGCAGCAGCGCCGGATCCTTGAACCGATAGCCGAGACGGCGGGTAAGACGATCCAGATCATCCATTACTGACCAATATTCTTGCTGAAGGTGTGGTCGAACTCCATCACCACGAAGACGTTGTAGAACATCGGCTCGCGGACTTCGTAATCGACGCCCACGGACAACTGCCCGCCGGCTTTCTGGATATCCAGATCACGCACGCCGATGGCGTTCACCTGGTTGATGGTAAAGCGCTTGCCGATGGCGTCGTAGACTTCGCGCTCGGACATCAGCGCGGTCTTGCTGTCGGAGAGCACCGAATTGATCGCCGAGCGGATGGTGTTGTATTCCATGTAGGCGGGCACCATGCGAAACGCGGCGGTGCCGAACACCGCCAGGATGATCAGCACCACCACCCAGCCGATCAGGGAAAGCCCGCGCTGACGGGAAGGACCTGTGATCATTATTCTGCCTCCACTTTATCGATCGCCCCATTACGGGAGAAGCTCGGCCAGGAGAAGATCGGGTCCCAGTGCATCCAGATCAGGAAGGCTTCCCCCACCACCAGGTCCTCGGACACCACGCCCCAGAACCGGCTGTCGTTACTGTTGTCGCGGTTGTCGCCCATCACGAAGTAGCTGCCCTCGGGCACCTGCCATTCGCCCTGGGTGCGCTCCGGAATCATGGCGTCGCCGCTGTACGGATTGACCCGCCCTTCCTGCCAGATCAAATGCGGCTGTTCGCCCAGGGTCTCGACGTATTCACGGCGCCACACCTGCGAGTTGCGCTCGCGGCCGACCAGCTCACGGGGCACCGCCTCGCCGTTGACGTAGAGCACGTTGTCACGCACCGCGATGCGGTCGCCGGGCAGCCCCACTACCCGCTTGATGAAGTTCTGCCCGGTGTCTTCCGGGTACTTGAACACCATCACGTCGCCGCGCTCCGGCTCGCCCAGCGGGATGATCTTGGTGTTGGTCACCGGCAGGCGCAGTCCGTAGGAGAACTTGTTGACCAGAATAAAATCATGAACTTTGAGGGTCGGCAACATGGAACCGGAGGGAATGGTGAACGGCTCGACAATAAAAGAGCGGATCACCAGCACGATGAACAGCACCGAAATCAGCGAATTGGAGGTCTCCACCGTGTTGCCGATCATGCCTTTGCGCTGGCGCAGTTTGAGCGCTTTGTCCGCCAGCCAGATGATTACCGTGACGAACAGCGCCAGGGTCAGCCACATTCCCACATCGATATCCATTTAGTCGTTCACCTTGAGTACGGCCAGGAACGCGGCCTGGGGGATTTCCACGTTACCCACCTGCTTCATGCGCTTCTTGCCTTCTTTCTGTTTCTGCAGCAGCTTTTTCTTGCGCGACACGTCGCCGCCGTAACACTTGGCGGTGACGTTCTTGCGCAGCGCCTTGACGGTCTGGCGGGCAATGATCTTGCTGCCGATGGCGGCCTGGATCGCCACATCGAACATCTGGCGCGGCACCAGCTCCTTCATCTTCTCGATCAGGGCACGGCCGCGATGGGCGGACTGGTCCAGGTGGCAGATCATCGCCAGGGCGTCCACCTTGTCGCCGTTGATCAGCACGTCCACCTTCACCAGCTTGGTGTCCTGGAAGCGCTCGAAAGAGTATTCCAGCGACGCGTAACCGCGGCTGGCGGACTTCAGGCGGTCAAAGAAATCCAGCACCACTTCCGCCATCGGAATGTCGTAGGTGAGCGCGATCTGCTTGCCCAGGAACTGCATGTTGATCTGGTCGCCACGGCGTTCGGTGCACAGCGTGATCACATTGCCCACGTATTCCTGGGGCACCAGGATATTGACCCGCGCGATGGGTTCGCGGAATTCCTCGATCAGGTTGCTGTCCGGCAGCGACGACGGGTTGTCCACGTACAGGGTGGAGCCGTCGTTGAGGATCAGCTCGTAGACCACGGTGGGCGCGGTGGTGATCAGGTCCAGGTCGTATTCCCGTTCCAGGCGCTCATGGATGATCTCCATGTGCAGCATGCCCAGGAAGCCGACCCGGAAGCCGAAGCCCAGGGCGTCGGAGCTTTCCGGCTCGTAAAACAGCGAGGCGTCGTTGAGCGCCAGCTTGGAGAGCGCGTCGCGGAAGTCCTCGTAGTCGTCGGCGTTGACCGGGAACATGCCGGCGTAGACCTGCGGCTTGACCTTCTTGAAGCCGGGCAGCATTTCCACGTCCGGCGTCTTGGCGTGGGTCAGGGTGTCGCCCACCGGCGCGCCGTGGATGTCCTTGATGGTGGCGCTCACCCAGCCCACCTCGCCGGCTTCCAGGATGTCGGTCTCTTTGCGCTTGGGGGTGAACACGCCCAGGCTGTCGACCACGTGGTTCTGGCCGGTGGATTTGACGTGGATCTTGTCGCCCTTCTTGAGGCGGCCGTAACGGATCCGCACCAGCGAGATCACGCCCATGTAGTTGTCGAACCAGGAATCGATGATCAGCGCCTGCAGCCGCGCGTCGCGCTCGCCCGCCGGCGCCGGAATGCGCTCCACCAGCTGCTCGAGCAGGTCGTCCACGCCCAGGCCGGTCTTGGCCGACACATGGCAGGCGTCGGTGGCGTCCAGGCCGATGATCTCCTCGATCTCCTCGGCGACCCGGTCCGGTTCCGCCTGCGGCAGATCCACCTTGTTGAGCACCGGCAGCACCTCCAGGTCCTGCTCGATGGCGGTGTAGCAGTTGCCCACCGACTGCGCTTCCACGCCCTGGGCGGCGTCCACCACCAGCAGCGCGCCCTCGCAGGCGGCCAGAGAGCGGGACACCTCGTAGGAGAAGTCCACGTGGCCGGGCGTGTCGATGAAGTTGAGCTGGTAGGTCTCACCGTTACGGGCGGTGTAGTAGAGCGTCACGCTCTGCGCCTTGATGGTGATGCCGCGTTCGCGCTCCAGATCCATGGAATCCAGCACCTGCTCCTTGAGCTCGCGGTCGGACAGCCCGCCGCAAACCTGAATGAAGCGGTCCGCCAGGGTGGATTTGCCGTGATCAATGTGCGCGATGATGGAGAAATTGCGAATGTGCGTAATGTCGGTCACGTATACCCGCCAGAGCCGGAAATGAAAGAAGACACAATGGAGCGCGATTCTAGCGGATTAGGGCGCCAGTGGATAATCCTGTGCGAGCGGCCTGTGGGAGCGGGCCCGCTCCCACAGCCCCGATGATGCCGGGTCAGAGCTTGATGGCGACGAAACGGGCGTTGCCGTCGCGGTTGACCAGGGCCGGCACGGTGCCCTCGTCGGGCAGGTCGGCGGCGATCTCCCGGTAGGCGTCCAGGCTGTCCACCGGCTTGCCGTTGAGGCTCACCAGCAGGTCGCCGCTGCTCAGGCCGGCGCGGGCGGCGGGGCCGTCCTGGACGCCGGTGATCACCACGCCGTGGTCGGCCTTGACCCGGGCCAGCTCGGCGGCGCTGGCGGCGCGCACTTCCAGGCCCAGCTTGTCGGATTCACCCTGGTCCTGGTCCGGCTGGCCGGCCATGCCCGCCTGGGGGTTGTCCGGCAGCTCGCCGACGGTCACTTCCAGGGTCTTTTCGTCGCCGTCGCGCACCACGGTCATTTCCGCCTCGGTGCCGGCCTTGAGCGCGCCGACCCACTTGGGCAGCTGCGCGGAGCGCTGAATTTCACGGCCGTTGAAGGCGATGATCACGTCGCCGGGCTGCAGGCCGGCTTCCGCCGCCGGCGAGCCGCTCTGCACCTGGGCCACCAGGGCGCCCATGGGCTTGTCGAGGCCGAAGGATTCGGCCAGATCGCGGTCCACTTCCTGGATCAGCACGCCCAGCCAGCCGCGGCTGACTTCGCCGGTTTCCTTGAGCTGGTCGGCCACGTCCATGGCCAGGTCGATGGGAATGGCGAAGCTCAGGCCCATGTAGCCGCCGGAGCGGCTGACGATCTGCGAGTTGATGCCGACCACCTGGCCGTTGAGGTTGAACAGCGGGCCGCCGCTGTTGCCCGGGTTGATGGCCACGTCGGTTTGAATGAAGGGCACGTAGTTGTCGGTGGGCAGGCTGCGGCCCTTGGCGCTGACGATGCCGGCGGTCACCGAGCTGTCGAAGCCGAACGGCGCGCCGATGGCCAGCACCCATTCGCCCACCTGCAGGTCGTCGGAGGAGCCGATGTCCACCACCGGCAGGTCGCTGGCGTCCACCTTGATCAGCGCCAGGTCGCTCTGCGGATCGGAGCCGATCAGCTCGGCGTCCAGTTCACGGCGGTCCTGCAGACGCACCACGATCTCGTCCGCTTCGCCGACCACGTGGTAGTTGGTCAGCACATAGCCGTCGCTGGAGATAATGAAACCGGAGCCCAGCGACTCCGTTTCGGAGCGCGGCGCCGGGCCGCCACCGGGGCCGCCCGGGCCGCCGAACTCATCGAAAAAGCGGCGGAACATTTCGGGAAGCTGGTCCAGCTGCGACTGCTGGCTGCGCTCGCGGCGGGTGACGGTGCTGATGTTGACCACCGCCGGCGCTTCTTTCTTCACCAGGGCGGTGAAGTCCGGCAGGCCGGTGACCAGCGGCTCGCCGTCACCGGCGTCGGCGCGCGCCGGCGCCGTGTCGCGGCTGTCACTGGTGTCCTGCTTGGTGGTGTTGTCGGTGTCCTGGCCGCAGGCGGCGAGCACGCCGGCCAAGGCCAGCATCAACACAATACGATGCGTTATCCCCATGGAAAGGCTCCCTTCTACCCTGTTCTAGGTTCAGGCCGGGTCAGCGCGCGGGCCGCACCCGGATCGTGGTTTCAGCGTCGGCGGCGCCGCCCGGGCGGCTCAGCACGCGCGGCTGATAGCGCCCGGCGCCGGCGACACGGCGACCGTGCAGGCGGGTGATCAGGAAGCCCAGAAGCAGGCCGCCGACGCCGAACAGCGCGGCGCCGTCCACGGCGCGCCCGGCCAGCGTCAGCGACAGCGCGTCGCCCAGCAGGGCGCCGCCGAACAGCAGCGCCAGCGGCAGGGCGTACACCCAGAGGGCGCCGTAGAGCACTGCTTTTTCGGGCACCCCGATCACCACCGGGTCGCCGTCGCGAAAACTGAGATCGGTGACCACCCGCAGGCGGGCGCGCTGGCCGGCGGCCTGGCGGTTGATCACGCTGTGCCCGCAGCCCTGGCGGGCCTGGCACGACGAGCAGGTGCCGGCACGCACCGTTTCCACCCAGATCGCTCCGGGCTCACGGGCCACCACGCGCCCCTGCTCTTCTATCATGGCCGTTTGTCCGTGGCGCGAATCGCCACCGCTTCCATGATGCGTTCGGCGGTGGGCTGCGGAATTTCGCCCACCAGGGTCATCAGGTAGACGCGCTCGTCCAGGTTCTGCACCCGGCTGATCGCCACGGTGGGGCCGACGCGGCTGACGCCCTCTTCCACCTGATCGTTGGCCACGCTCTCCACGAACAGGGTAAAGGTGGCCAGGCCGTCGGTGTAGCTTTGCGCGGTGACCGGCTGGCGCAGGTCCGCCACCCGCCGCCAGTCGCGGTCGGCGGCTTCAAAGCCGGACGGCAGCCAGCCGGCTTCCACGTGTACGCGCTCGGGGCTGGCCGCGACCACGTTCTCCAGGGAGCGCTCGGCGATCACCTTGGGCAGCTGGAAATCGGCACGCTCCAGGCCCGGCTCCAGGTCCAGGGACACGAACTCGACGCGCTCCACGGCCAGGCCGCTGGCGTCCACCATTTCGGATTTCAGCAGCAGGCTGCTGTCGCGGTCCACCCACAGCCGGTAGCCGTAGCGGTGGTTGTCCAGGGGCGCCACGCGCATGCGGGTGGTGACGCGGCCGGCCACGCGGCCGTCGCCGTCCACCAGCACGTTGTATTGTTCGGGAATCGATGAGGACAGCCGGTCGCGGAACGCCAGCAGGCCGGTGTCGTTGTCGTTGATGCGGGTCAGGGTGCCGTTGGGGTGCAGGCACACCACTTCATCGCCCAGCTGCAGCACTTCCACCAGGCGGCCGTCGAGGTGGGTGAGGCGCTGGTACTGCTTGCCGTCGATCACCGCGTGGCTCAGTTCCATGGTGCTCACCTCGCCGCCCAGCTGATACAGAAAGCGACCCCGGTACTGCAGCTGCTGGGAGGCTTCGGTCATCTCCTCCAGCAGCGCCTGAGCGGGCGTGGGGTCGGCAATCGCGACGGGTGCGGCGAGGGGGGCGGCCAGGGCGAGGCCGAGGGCGAGGGTCCGCATCATTTCGTTAGCGTGCTCCGTTGCGGGCGTCCATGCTCACCAGGCGGGCGTAGGGCATCATGCCCTGGCTGCTGTGGCGAGCGGTGAATTCACTGTGGCGCAGCAGCATGGCGTTCACCCGCGGCTGGGCGGTGTTGACGGTGCTGGTGGCGCGCCCGCCCTGACGGGCGCCCTGCGCCACCAGGGAGGTCTCGCCGAACGGCCGCGTGAGGCGCTGCTCGGCGGCCACCGGGGTGGCGCCGATGGTGGCGCTGCCGGTGGGCGCGGACGGCGCGGCGCCGTCATTGGCGGCCATGGTGGGCGCCGCCGCGCCGTTGCCGGCGGGCACGCTCCAGTACTGCCAGCCGATCACGGTGGCGGCGGCCACGGAGGCGGCCACCGCCACCCGGGCAAAGCCGCCCATCATGCCGGCCCGCTTGGCGGGCTTCGATTCCGCCGCCAGGGCGGCGGAGAGCCGTGCGTTGAACGCCGGCGGCACTTCCCGGCTGGCGTGCCCGCGCAGGGTATCGCTGGCCAGTTGCCAGCGACCCAGGGTCGCGATATCGGCCTGGTCCAGGTCGCGCAGTACGCGCCGGGTTTCCAGTTCGTTGGTTTCGCCGTCCAGGAAGGCGGAAAGCGCTTCGTAGTCCCTGTTCATGTCCTCACCCTCTGTCGCCGCGCTGCGACCCGAGCAGGGGACGCACCGCTTCATCGATGGCTTCACGGGCCCGGAAAATGCGGGAACGAACGGTTCCCACCGGGCACTCCATGACCGCCGCGATATCCTCATAGCTGAGACCTTCGAATTCACGCAAGGTGACGGCGGTCCTCAGCTCCTGGGGCAGCTCCTCGATGGACTTGTGGATAACTGCCTCCAACTCATCGGACAACAGATGCGACTCCGGGGTTCCAATTTCATGGAGCATCTCCGCGCCACTGTACTGTTCCGCCTCGGCGGCATCCAGGTCGGAGCCCGGCGGACGGCGGCTCAACGACACCAGATGGTTCTTGGCGGTGTTCACGGCGATCCGATAGAGCCAGGTGTAAAAGGCACTGTCGCCACGGAAACGGGGCAGCGCGCGCCAGGCTTTGATAAAGGCTTCCTGGGCGACGTCCTGGACCTCGTCGTGGTCACGCACATAGCGGCTGATCAGCGCGAAGATACGCTGCTGGTACTTGAGCACCAGCACCTCGAAGGCGCGCTGATCGCCGCTCTTGGCTTTCTTGACCAACTGTTCGTCTGACACCGGGGCTCCCGTCAAGGTATCACTGTTCCCAGCCTGGCGGAGGGTAAAACGCGGTATTGTATCAGGTGTTCCACGGGCGGCTATACTAGCGCCTCCGGAAGCACCGGTTTTCACATTGGTTCAACATTTCCCCAGCTAAAGAGGCTTCATGGCCACCTTCCGCTACGACGTTCTGATCATCGGCTCCGGCGCCGCCGGCCTTACCGTGGCCCTGGGCCTGCCCGACGGCGTGCAGGCGGCGCTGCTGTCCAAGGGTGAACTCACCCATGCAAGCACTTACTACGCCCAGGGCGGCGTGGCCGCGGTGCTCGACAGCGACGACTCCCTGGAAAGCCACGTGCGCGACACCCACCTGGCCGGCGGCGGCCTGTGCCATGACGACGCGGTGCGCTACACGGTGGAAAACGGGCCGCGCGCGATTCGCTGGCTGATCGACCAGGGGGTGGACTTTACCCGCCTGGAGGGCTCGGAGGCCAATCCCCTGCCCTACCACCTGACCCGCGAGGGCGGCCACAGCCACCGGCGCATCATCCACGCCGCCGACGCCACCGGGGTGGCGATCTCCAGCACGCTGATCGACCGCGTCAAGGAGCGCGACAATGTACAGCTTTTTGAGCACCGGGTCGCCGTGGACCTGATTCTGCAGGAGCACAACAGCGAACGTCGTTGCTGCGGGGCCTATGTGCACAACATCAAAACCGGCGAAACCGATGTGATTCTGGCGCGCTCGGTGGTGCTGGCCACCGGCGGCGCCTCCAAGGTGTACCTGTATACCTCCAACCCGGACGTGGCCACCGGCGACGGCATCGCCATGGCGTGGCGCGCCGGCTGCCGGGTGGCGAACATGGAATTCATGCAGTTCCACCCCACCTGCCTGTACCACCCCAAGGCGAAGAGCTTTCTGATCACCGAGGCGATCCGCGGCGAAGGCGGCCGCCTGCTGCTGCCCAACGGCGAGCGCTTCATGCCGCGCTTCGACGAGCGCGCCGAGCTGGCGCCCCGGGACGTGGTGGCGCGCGCCATCGACCATGAAATGAAGCGCCTGGGCGCGGACTGCCTGTATCTGGACATCAGCCACAAACCGGCGGATTTCATCATCGAGCACTTCCCCACCGTGTACGCCAAGTGCCTGCAGCTGGGGCTGGACATCACCCGCGATCCGATTCCGGTGGTGCCGGCGGCGCACTACACCTGCGGCGGCGTGATCATCGACCGCGACGGGCGCACCGACGTGCCCGGGCTGTACGCGCTCGGCGAAACCGGCTTCACCGGCCTGCACGGCGCCAACCGCATGGCCAGCAATTCCCTGCTGGAGTGCTTCGTCTACGGCCGTGCCGTGGCGCAACATATCGGCGAGCATCTGCACGACCTGCCCGAGCCCCGCGAGGCGGCGCCCTGGGACGATTCCAAGGTGACCGACTCCGACGAAGACGTGGTGATCAGCCACAACTGGGACGAGCTGCGCCGCTTCATGTGGGACTACGTGGGCATCGTGCGCACCACCAAGCGCCTGGAGCGGGCCCAGCACCGGGTGGAGATGCTGAAAAAGGAAATCACCGAGTATTACAGCAATTACCACATCAGCAACGACCTGCTGGAGCTGCGTAATCTGGTGGTGATCGCCGATCTGATTATCCGCTCGGCGCTGCAGCGCAAGGAGAGCCGGGGCCTGCACTTCATGCGTGAATTCCCGGACGCGGACCCGGTCGGCAAGGATTCGGTGCTGGTGCCGGGACGGCCCTGATCAGCGGCGCTGCAGGTAGAGCACCTGGCGCAGCGGCGTCAGCGCCGCCGGGCCGGCCTGGTCCGGGAACACCCACACCCAGCCCCGGCGCGGGCAGTGCAGGGCCAGCCAGTGCTCGCGCAGCATCACCCGGAACGGCGGCGTCAGGGTCACCCGGCGGCCGTCGCGCAGGCTCAGCCGCACGGCGCCGGGGGTGACGTCCACGCTGCGCGGCGTGGCCGGGCGCCAGCGGCGCGCCGCCACCAGCGCGGCCAGCCCGGCGAGCGCCGCCAGGCTCAGCGGCAGGCCACTGAGCAGGATCGCCGCCACGCCCAGGCCGAGCGCGGCGCACCGCAACCGCCGCGGGTAGCGGGAGCCGGCCAGCTCAACCCTTCTGGGCCACACGGTCGAGCAACTCGGCGACGAAGGCGCGCAATTCCGGGTCCTCGGGCTGGGAGCGCCGGGTGAACCATTCCAGCAGGTCCACGTCCTCGCATTCCAGCAGGCGGGCGAAGCGGGCGCGGCGCTCATCGTCGTCGACCTCGAAAAAACGCTCCAGATAGGCGTTGAGCACCACTTCCACCTCGGAGGCGCCGCGCCGGCATTGCCAGTGGAAACGTCGCTTCTGTTCGGCGATATCGAGGGATTCCGGGGGTGTCATTGATGGCGCCTCTTTGGCTGATGGACTGACAGATCAGGGGTGGATTATCTATCATCATGGGCCTTGGTTTACAGCCATGCGCCCCAAACTCTGGCGCGGCACTCGCTATTTCCAAGCTCGATATTCTAAGGAAAGGGGCATTATGAGCACCTGGCAAGCCATTCTCGGCGATCAGCAACCCAGCGCGGGCGGCGTGCGGCAACCGGCGCTGGCGCTTTGCGACCACCTGGCGGTGATCCGCGTGACCGGCGACGAAGCCGGCGACTATCTGCAGGGGCAGATCACCGCCGACCTCAAGCACATCGACGAAGGCGCCCAGCGGCTGGCCATGCACCTTTCCCTGAAGGGCCGGGGGCTGGTCAGCGCCCGGGTGGCGGCGATGCCCGGCGGCTACCTGCTGGTGGTGCCCCAGGCCCGGGTGGACGACACCCTGCGCTGCTTCGAGAAATACAAACTGCGCGCCAAGGCCGATTTCCAGCCTGACGCGGAACTGGCGGTGGCGCAGCTCAGCGGCGGCGTCGACGGCACCCTCGCCGAGGCCGGCCTGCCGGTGCCCGGCGCCGGGCAGAGCGCCCACCGCGACGGCATCACCGTGCTGCGCTACGCCCATGCGGACGTGGCGCTGCTGGTGGCGGCGCCGGGCTTGCTGGGCGCCCACTGGCAGGCGCTGAGCGCCGAGCGCGCCCTGGTGGACAGCAACGGCGCCCGCTTCCAGGACATCCTGGCGGGCGAAGCCCAGGTGTTCGCCGGCGGCGAGGATCTGTTCCTGCCCCAGGTGCTCAATTACGACGTGCTCGGCGGCGTCAGCTTCAAGAAGGGCTGCTACACCGGCCAGGAAGTGGTGGCGCGGATGCACTTCAAGGGCAAGCTCAAGCAGCGGATGCGCGCCTTTCAGTATCAAGGGCCGCCGCTGCAAGCCGGGGAAAGCCTGCGTAACGCCGACGGCAAAGCGGTGGGCGAAGTGGTCGATAGCGCCCCGGGCGCGCCGGCCCCGGTGGCACTGGCGGCGCTGCGCGTGACCCACGAGGGCGAGCTCTACCACGGTGACCAGCCGCTGCACGCCGAGCCGCTGGACCTGCCCTACTCGCTGCCGCAACCGAAATCCTGAACCGTTAGCACACCGGAGGCGCCATGGCGTTCCAAGACTACTCCTTGATCCAGGCGCCGATGGCCGGCGGCCTGTCCACCGCTGACGTCGTGGCCGGCGCCAGCCGCGCCGGCGCGCTCGGCTCGGTGGGCGCCGGCTATTTGAGCGGCGACGCCATCATGGCCGCCGCCGAGGGCGTGCGGGCGGCGGGCGGCGACGCCTTCGCCATCAATCTGTTTATTCCCGCCGAACGGGACGCCACCGACGCGGAATGGCGGGCGGCCCTGAAGGCGCTGTCGCCCTGCTACCGGCAGGCCGGCGTGCCGGTGCCGGATGATTTTCCGCCGCTGCCGGATTTCCGTGAGCAGTTCGAGGCCATGCTGGAGGCGCGCCCGGCGGTGTTTTCCTGGACCTTCGGGCGCCTGCCCAAATCGATGATGGCGGCCTGCCGGGCGCGCGGCATCACCCTGGTGGGCACCGCCACCCACCGTGACGAAGCGCTGGCGCTGGCCGGCGACGGCGTCGACGGCATCGTGCTGCAGGGCGAGGAAGCCGGCGGCCACCGTGGCGGGGCCGACCCGCAGGGCGAAGGCCAGCCGCTGGACGCGCTGCTGAGCGCCTGCCGGGATATCGCGACGCCGCTGATCGCCGCCGGCGGCCTGATGGACGGCGCCGACGTGGCGCGGGTGATGGCCGCCGGCGCGGCCACCGGCCAGCTGGGCACGGCGTTTTTGCGCTGCCCGGAGGCCGGTACCGCCGAGGGCTGGCGCCAGGCGCTGGCCGACGCCGGGCCGGATGCCACCGCGGTGACCCGGGCGGTGTCCGGGCGCTGGGCGCGGGGCATCGCCAACGCCTGGATGGACGGGCGGGCGCCCACCGAGGTGGCGCCCTACCCGGACCAGCACCGGCTCACCTCGCCGTTGCGCAAGGCCGCCGGCGTCGAATGGAAGAGCCTGTGGGCCGGGACCGGAGCGCATCGCAGTCGGGCGTTGCCGGTCGAGGAACTGGTCCAAGTCATCGAGGAGGAACGCCGCGCAGCAAGTAAGTCGGGTTAGGCCAAAGGCCGTAACCCGACATCCCAGCCGATGATTCTCCAGAGAGGCCTCACCCTCCAGAAAGACGCGCCGGGGTTGGGTACCGCCATCCAGAACACGCCGTGAACCCCTCCCTGGGGGCTCGATTCGCGCATCCCTGCGCTCATACGGTTCTGGATGGCGGTACCCAACCCCGGCGCTTTGTGCTGGCTGGTGGCTTGTGGGAGCGGGCCCTGCCCGCGAAAGGCAAGCTGTGCTTGCCGGCGGGATGCCAGGGCGCTATCCCAAACCCTCCATCAAGACCTCTGGGAGCCTGCCGGCCGGCTTTGCCGGCCTTTCGCGGGCAGGGCCCGCTCCCACAAGGCCGCCCTCAGGCTCAGAGATCCGCGAGGGGGTGGGTTTCGGCCGGGTTCCGGAAGAAGCCGTCGATGTATTCGGGGTCGATCTGGTCGACGTCGCGGTGGCGGAAGCGCGGTTTGCCGTCCTTGTCGATGAGCAGGGCGCGGACGCCTTCGCGGAAGTCGGCGTGCAGGGTGCATTGCACCGCCAGGCACCATTCCATGCGGAACGCTTCGGCCAGGGACAGGTGGCGGCTGCGCCGCAGTTGTTCCCAGACCAGGTGGGCGGTTTGCGGGCAGCCGTCGGCGAGGGTGGCGCGGGCTTTGTCGAGCCAGCCGTCGCATTGTTTGTGCTCGAGGATGCGGTGCACCACTTCGTTGACGGTGGCGGCGTCGCAGAGGGTGTTGATGGTGTCGAGATGATCCATCACCGCCGGGGTGAGGCTGTCCGGGCGGGTGGCGAGATCCTGCAGGGTGCGGTGCAGTTGCCGGCGGTTGGCGGCGCGGTCGTCCTGGTAGTGGGTTTCGGCCAGGGCGTCGAGCACCTGCTCGCGGTCGGCGTCGACGAAGCGGTCGGCGAGCCCCAGGTCGAGGGCGTCGCGGGCGTTGAGGTGGACGCCGGTGAGGCCCAGGAACAGGCCGGTTTTGCCGGGCAGGCGGTTGAGGAACCAGCTGGCGCCGACGTCCGGGAACAGGCCGATGGTGATTTCCGGCATGGCGAGCCGGCTTTTCGGCGTCACCAGGCGGAACTGGCTGGCCTGCATCAGGCCCATGCCGCCGCCCATCACCACGCCGTCCGCCCAGCAGATCACCGGGGTCTCGGAGGTGTGCAGGCGATAATCGAGGCGGTATTCACTGGCGAAGTAGTGCTCGGTGAACGGGTTCCGGCTTTGCCCGGCGTGCTTGACCATGGCGCCGTGCAGGGCGACCACGTCGCCGCCGGCGCTGAGCGCCTTGCCGCCGTTGCCTTCCAGCCAGATCGCCACCACCTCTTCGCGGGCCTGCCAGTCGGTGATTTGCCGGTCGAGGGCTTCGATCATTTCCAGGCTGAGGGCGTTGAGCGAGCGCGGCGCGTTGAGCGTGGCGCGGCCGATCAGGTGGCCGCTGCCGGTGGGGCGTTCTTCGAACTGTACACTGTCGGTCATGCCGAAAGGGTCCTTAATGGGTCGGTGATGCGAAGGTTCACAGGGACCAGTCGATGGGGTCCTTGCCTTGTTGCAGAAGGTACTGGTTGGCGCGGGAAAAGTGCCCGCAGCCAAGGAAACCGCGATGCGCGGAGAGCGGCGACGGGTGCGGCGCGGTGAGCACGCAGTGGCGCTGCCGGTCGATCAGCTTGCCTTTTTTCTGGGCGTAGCTGCCCCACAGAAAAAACACCACGCCTTCGCGCTCGCGGTTGATGTGCTCGATGGCCTGGTCGGTGAATTCTTCCCAGCCCTGGCGCTGGTGGGAAGCGGCCTGGCCGGCGCGCACGGTGAGCACCGCGTTGAGCAGCAGCACGCCCTGGCGCGCCCAGGCGTCCAGGTTGCCGTGGTCCGGGGCCGGGATGCCCAGGTCCCGTTCGATTTCCTTGAAGATATTGATCAGCGACGGCGGCGTGCGCACGCCCGGCTGCACCGAGAAGCACAGCCCGTGGGCCTGGTTGGGGCCGTGGTACGGGTCCTGGCCGAGAATCACCACCTTGACCTGGTCGAAGGGGGTCTCGTTAAAGGCGCGGAAGATGTCCGGGCCGGGCGGGTAGACGGTCTCGCCGGCCTGCTTTTCCTGACGCAGGAAGGCTTTCAGATCCTGCATGTAGGGCTTGGTGAATTCGTCACCGAGCACCTGCTTCCAGCCCGGCTCCAACTCCACCGAGGACTGTTCAGCCATGGGGGACCAGCTTCTCCAAAAGGTGGTGCATGCGTTTGTTGAGCGCCTTTTCGTCGGCCCATTCCGGGTGGGCGAGCAGGCGCACCTCGGTGGCGAGCAGGAAGCTGTGGATCAGCTCCGCGTCCAGTTCCGGGCTTTCCGACCCCACCGCCCGGCAGGCGTCGATCAGTAGCGACGACATTTCCTTGAGGTACAGATCCGCCAGCCCCCGCAGGCGCGGGTCGAGAATCGCCTCCTGGAAGAACGCCTGCTCGGCGATCAGATGCTCGCGGCGGTTGGTCACCTCGTCGAGGATGAACGCGGTGGTCATCGACGCCAGCGACTCGATCAGACGGGCGCGGTCGGGCTCCTGGTGGCTGGCCTGGGCCTGGAACTGCTGGATCAAGCCGAACGCCTGGTCGCGGAACGGGCGGATCACCTCTTCCAGGGCACGCTCCGCGAACAGGGTGAAGGCGTCCGCGATCAGGTCGGAGATGTCCTTGAAGTAATAGGTGGTGGCGGACAGCGGCACATCCGCCTCGCGGGCCACGGCGCGGTGGCGCACCGCGCGGATGCCGTCGGTGACGATGATGTTAAGCGCCGCGTCCAGAATGGCCTGGCGGCGTTGTTCACTGCCGGCGCGACGGGCCTTGCGGCCCTGATACTGAATGGCTGAACTCATAACGGCCTTCACTTTGTTATTCGTTAATGCGCACTGATGTCGGGCTAGCGCGGTCGCATGTGAGGAAACAGGATTACATCACGAATAGAGGGAGAATTCGTGAATAACATCACCAGACGGTCGATGCCGATTCCCTCGCCGGCGGTGGGCGGCAGGCCGTGTTCCAGAGCGGTGATGTAGTCTTCGTCATAGAACATGGCTTCGTCGTCCCCCGCTTCTTTTTCGGCCACCTGGGCGCGAAATCGTTCCGCTTGATCCTCGGCGTCGTTGAGCTCGGAGAAGCCGTTGGCGATCTCGCGGCCGCCGACGAAGAACTCGAAGCGCTCGGTGACGAAGGGGTCGTCGTCCTTGCGGCGGGCCAGCGGCGACACCTCGGTGGGGTAATCGGTAATGAAAGTGGGGTCCTTGAGGCGGTGCTCGACGGTCTTCTCGAAGATCTCGATCTGCACCTTGCCCAGGCCCCAGCCGTCCTTCACGGCGATGCCCAGCCGTTCGGCGATGCCGCGGGCGCCCTGCTCGTCCGCCAGGGTGGCGGCGTCGATGTCGTCGTTGTACTGCAGGATGGAATCGAACACCGACAGCCGCGCGAACGGCTTGCCGAAGTCGTAGACGTCATCCTGGTAGGGAATCTCGGTGGTGCCCAGCACGTCCTGCGCCAGGGTGCGCAGCATGTCCTCGGTGAGGTTCATCAGGTCGTTGTGATCCGCGTAGGCCTGGTAGAACTCCAGCATGGTGAATTCCGGATTGTGCCGGGTGCTGAGGCCTTCGTTGCGGAAGTTGCGGTTGATCTCGAACACCCGCTCGAAGCCGCCCACCACCAGACGCTTGAGGTACAGTTCCGGCGCGATGCGCAGGTACATGTCCAGGTCCAGGCTGTTGTGGTGGGTGATGAACGGCCGCGCCGTGGCGCCACCGGGGATCACCTGCAGCATCGGCGTTTCCGCTTCCACGAAACCGTGGCGCACCAGGTAATTGCGGATGCCGGCCACCATCTGTGAGCGGATCTGGAAGGTGCGGCGGCTGTCCTCGTTGACGATCAGGTCCACGTAGCGCTGACGGTAGCGGGACTCGGTGTCGGTGAGGCCTTTGTGTTTTTCCGGCAGCGGGCGCAGCGATTTGGTGAGCAGCAGGTACTCGTCCATCATCACGTACAGGTCGCCCATGCCGGATTTGCACAGGGTGCCGCGCACGCCCACCACGTCGCCCAGGTCCCAGTGCTTGGTGTCTTTCTGCACCGGCTTGGGGGCGAAGATCTGGATGCGCCCGGACATGTCCTGCAGCACCTTGAAGGCTTTGCGGTCGAGCATCAGGCGCCCGGCCACGGCCACCTGGATGTTCTTTTCTTCCAGCTCTTCCTTGCTCAGCTCGCCGTACTGTTTTTGCAGGTCGGCGGCCAGGCTGTCGCGGCGGAAGTGGTTGGGGAAGGCGTCACCGCTTTCGCGCCACTCGTTGAGCTTGGCGCGCCGCTCGGCGATCAGACGGTTTTCGTCGGCGCCTTCGTGGGCGGCGTCGTTGGGAGTGTTCTGTTCGTCAGCCATGTGTTTAACCTTTTAAAGCCCTGCCTTCAGCGAGGCCTGGATAAAGCGGTCCAGGTCGCCGTCGAGGACCTGCTGGGTGTTGTGGCTTTCCACGTTGGTGCGCAGGTCCTTGATGCGGCCGTCGTCGAGCACGTAGGAGCGGATCTGGCTGCCCCAGCCGATGTCCGACTTGCCCTCTTCCTGCTTCTGCTTTTCGGCGTTGCGCTTTTGCAGCTCCAGGTCGTAGACCTTGGCCTGCAGCATGCGCATGGCCTGGTCCTTGTTCTGGTGCTGGGAGCGGCCGTTCTGGCACTGCGTCACCAGGGTGGTTTCCTCGCCGGTGTCCGGGTCGGTGTGCACATAGGTCAGACGCACCGCGGAATCGGTCCGGTTGACGTGCTGACCGCCGGCGCCGGAGGCCCGGTAGGTGTCGACGCGGATCTTGGACGGATCGATGTCCACGTCGATGTCCTCGTCCACTTCCGGGGACAGGAACACCGAGGCGAAGGAGGTGTGGCGGCGGCCGCCGGAGTCGAACGGGCTCTTGCGCACCAGACGGTGCACGCCGATCTCGGTGCGCAGCCAGCCGTAGGCGTACTCGCCCTCGAAGCGCACGGTGGCGGACTTGATGCCGGCCACGTCGCCGTCGGAGGCTTCCACCAGCTCGGTCTTGAAGCCGTGCGCCTCGCCCCAGCGCAGGTACATGCGCAGCAGCATCTCGGCCCAGTCCTGGGCTTCGGTGCCGCCGGAACCGGCCTGGATGTCCAGGTAGGCGTTGGAGGCGTCCATCTCGCCGGAGAACATGCGGCGGAATTCCAGGTCGGCGACCATGCGCTCCAGGCGCTGCAGGTCCGCTTCCACTTCCGCGACGGTCGCTTCGTCGCCCTCTTCCACCGCCAGTTCCAGCAGATCGCGGGTGTCACCGATGCCCTGGCCGGCCTGGTCCAGGGTGGCGACGATGAATTCCAGTTGCGAGCGCTCCTTGCCCAGGGCCTGGGCCCGTTGGGGCTCGTTCCAGACGTCCGGCAGGGCCAGTTCGCGCTCTACTTCGACCAGTCGTTCGCTCTTCTGGTCGTAGTCAAAGATACCCCCTCAGCGCATCGACGCGCTCGGCCAGGTCGGTGAGGTGGGTTCTCAGCGGATTCACTTCCATAAAGGTTCTCAGTGCGCTTTCAATAGAATGGGAAAAGCCGCGTATTCTACCGTTTCAACCGGCCCCTGACGAGGCCGGGGCCGGCGGGCACCGGGGGTCAGTCCACCAGTTCGTAGACGTGGAAGGCCTCGGGTTTGAGGTTATCCAGGGTGGTGCCGATGTAGACGGCGTTGTTGGGGATGCCGCTGCCGGTGGCGAATACTTTGAAGCGGCGCACTTCCTTGGGGGTGTCGATGACGGTGTCGGCGTCCACTTCCACCCACATGTAGATGGCGCGTTCCTGCTGGATAAAGTCAACGCGCAGCACATCACCTTCTTCCGGCAGGCGCAGTTCCTGCACATCGGTGCCGGCTTCCAGGCGGTGTTTGTGAATTGTTTTCATGCTTCCCTCCGTTAGGGGCTGCCAGACATCGCCGGCCTTTTGGGCCGCGCGAGAATCGAATCGGGTACAACACGCCGGGGCGGCGCGAACGGCAATGCTAGCAAAGTGCCCGCGGGGAGGCACCTGTTACGCGGGTCTGAGGTGCTCGAAGAGCAGCTGCGGGTTGCGGTTGCCGCGGAATTCGTTCACTTCCAGGCGGTAGACGCCGAACACCCGGCGCAGGCGGTCGCCGAGCTGGTCCAGGTCGGCGTTGAAGTGGATGCCGTCCACCACCCCGCCGCAGCCGGGCAGGCCCAGGGTGAGCTTGAGGTGGCGCTCGCCGACCACGCGGCTGTCGAGCACCTCGAATTCGCCGTCGAAGCGCGGCGGCGGGAAGCCCTGGCCCCAGGGGAAGCGGTGGCTGAGGAGTTCCGCGGTGTCCAGGCAGAGGTCCGCTTCCTCCAGGGCGCCGTCGGTTTCCACCACCTCGTCGAACAGGTCGGCGCCGGCCACCGCCGCCACCGCGTCCTGGAACGCCTCGGTGAAGGCCGGCAGATGGTCGGCGCGCAGGGTCATGCCGGCGGCCATAGCGTGGCCGCCGAACTTGTGCAGCATTTCCGGGTGGGCGGTGGCCACCGCGTCCAGCACGTCGCGCAGGTGCAGGCCGGGTATCGAGCGGCCGGAGCCCTTGAGCATGCCCTTCTCGCGGGCCGGGGCGAAGGCGATCACCGGCCGGTGCACCGACTCCTTGACCCGCGAGGCGAGGATGCCCACCACCCCTTCGTGCCAGTCCGGCCCGTGCAGGCACAGCGCGGCGGGCAGCTCGCGCTCGCGCAGCCGCGCCACTTCCAGCATGGCGGCGTCGCGCATGCCCTGCTCGATGCCGCGCCGTTCACGGTTGATGGTGTCCAGCTCCTCGGCGAAGCGGCGCGCCTGTTCCTCGCTGTCCGCCAGCAGGCATTCGATGCCGTGGCTCATGTCGGTGAGGCGGCCGGCGGCGTTGAGGCGCGGCCCGGCGGCGAAGCCCAGGTCCGCCGCCACCACCTTGGCGGGATCGCGGCCGGCCACCCGCAACAGGGCGCGCAGGCCGGGGCTGCCCTTGCCGGCGCGGATGCGCCGCAGGCCTTGCTCCACCAGAATGCGGTTGGCGTCGTCCAGGATCACCACGTCGGCCACGGTACCCAGGGCGACCAGGTCCAGCAGGTCGAGCACCGGGCTTTTGACGCCCAGGCGGCGCTGCACCGCCAGCAGTAAATAGAAGGCGACGCCGACGCCGGCCAGGTTGCGCGCCGGGAAGCCGTCCTCGCACAGGCGCGGATTGACCAGGGCGTCCGCGTCCGGGAGTTGGTCGCCGGGCAGGTGGTGGTCGGTGATCAGCACGCGCATGCCGGCGGCCCGGGCGGCGGCCACGCCGTCGACGCTGGCGATGCCATTATCCACGGTGATGATCAGGTCCGGGGCCAGGGTCTCCCGGGCCAGCTCGACGATCGCCGGCGACAGGCCGTAGCCGTACTCGAAGCGGTTGGGCACCAGGTAGTCCGGGCGCCGGAAGCCCAGGCCGGCCAGGCCGCGCACCATCAGCGCGGTGGCGGTGGCGCCGTCGGCGTCGTAGTCGCCCACCACGCAGATGCGCCAGTGCTCGTCGCGGGCCTGCTGCAACAGGTCCACCGCGGCGCCCAGGCCGTTGAAGCCGTCCGGGTGCGGCAGGCGGCCCAGGCTCAGCTGCAGCTGCTCTTCCCGGGTGACGCCGCGGGCGGCCAGCACCCGGGCCAGCAGCGGCGGCACGCCGGGCCAGTCGGGCACGGTGTCCAGGGTACGGCGGCGGATCTCGGGAAAAGGACGTGCGCTCATCAATTCAGCCTGGCGGAAAGACGCGGCAAGGGTCCGCATAGACGCCTCCCGAGTCAAGATACTCCGGGCCCGGCTTGCTGTATCCTCCTCATGGCTGAAAGCGCCGGTGGTTGAAAGACCCCGCCCCGCACCCAATACAGGCGGGAAGCGGGCTTGCAACGACCGGCAAGTCACAAAAAGGGACTGAATGTATGCCCTTTGCTTTCATATACTTGGCGCCCCCGAGTGAGGAACCACAGGCTCACCAAGGCGGCTGGCCGGCCGCATACTTTGGGACTGGAGAGCAAACGATATGATTTACCAAGGCAACGCCGTAAGCGTACAACTGCTTGACGACGGGATCGCCGAACTGAAGTTCGACCTTCAGGGCGAGTCCGTGAACAAGTTCGACCGTGCCACCCTGGAAGACCTGAGCAAGGCCACCGAGGCCCTCAAAGGCAACGACCAGGTGAAGGGCATCGTCGTCACCTCCGCGAAGAACGTGTTCATCGTTGGCGCGGACATCACCGAATTCACCGAAATGTTCGCCCAAGAAGAAGCGGAGATCGCCAAATGGTCCCGCCAGGCGAACGACATCTTCAATGCCTTCGAAGACCTGGACGTGCCGAAAGTGGCCGCCATCAACGGCTTCGCCCTGGGCGGCGGCCTGGAAATGTGCCTGGCCTGCGAATTCCGCGTGATGAGCGAACAGGCCCAGGTGGGCTTCCCGGAAGTGAAGCTGGGCATCTACCCCGGTTTCGGCGGCACCGTGCGCGCGCCGCGCCTGATGGGCGTGGACAACGCCATTGAGTGGATCTCCGCCGGCGGCCAGCACAAGCCGGAAAAAGCCTTCAAGGACGGCATGGTGGACGCGGTGGTCAAGCACGACGACGTGCGTGACGCCGCCATCGACCTGGTGAAGCAGTGCCTGGCCGGCAAGATCGACTTCCGCGCCAAGCGCCAGGAAAAGCTGGAGCCGCTGCCGATGCCTCCGATGGAGCAGATGATGGCGTTCCAGACCGGTTCCGCCATGGTCCAGCAGCAGGCCGGCAAGAACTACCCGGCGCCCATGGAAGCGGTGAAATCCATGCAGAAAGCCGCCGGCATGAAGCGCAACGAAGCGCTGGACGTGGAGTCCAAGGGCTTCGCCAAGGTCGCCAAGACCCCGCAGGCCACCGCCATGGTGGGTCTGTTCCTGGCCGACCAGCAGGTTAAGAAAGTGAACGGCAAAACCGCCAAGGCCAGCCGCGAGATCAACAACGCGGCGGTACTGGGCGCGGGCATCATGGGCGGCGGCATCGCCTTCCAGTCCGCCCTGAAAGGCACCCCCATCGTGATGAAGGACATCAAGGCGGACGCCCTGGACCTGGGCATGAACGAAGCCTCCAAGCTGCTCGCCAAGCGCGTCAGCAAAGGCAAGATGGACGCCGCCAAAATGGGCAAGACCCTGTCCATGATCCGCCCCACCCTGAGCTACGGTGACTTCACCAACATCGACGTGGTCGTCGAGGCGGTGGTCGAGAACCCGAAGATCAAGCAGTCCGTGCTGGCGGAAACCGAGGAAGTGCTGGGTGACGACGCGGTGCTCGCGTCCAACACCTCCACCATTTCCATCACCCGCCTGGCGGAAGCCCTGAAGAAGCCGGAGAACTTCGGCGGCATGCACTTCTTCAACCCGGTGCACATGATGCCCCTGGTGGAAGTGATCCGCGGCGAGAAGACCTCCGACGAAACCGTGGCCACCCTGGTCAAGTACGCCCAGAAGATGGGCAAAAACCCGGTGGTGGTGAACGACTGCCCCGGCTTCCTGGTGAACCGCGTTCTGTTCCCCTACTTCGCCGGCTTCGGCATGCTGGTGCGCGACGGCGCCGACTTCCAGCAGGTCGATAAGGTGATGCAGAAGTTCGGCTGGCCCATGGGCCCGGCCTACCTGCTCGACGTGGTCGGCATCGACACCGGCGTGCACGCCGCCGAAGTGATGGCCGAAGGCTTCCCCGACCGCATGAAGCACGACTTCAAGGACCCGTCCGAGATCATGTTCGAAAACGAACGCTATGGTCAGAAGAACGGCATCGGCTTCTACAAGTACGAGGAAGACAAGAAGGGCAAGCCCAAGAAGGTGGTCGACGAGAAGACCTACGAGCTGATCAAGCCGATGGTCACCGGCGAGTCGAAGGAGTTCGACGCCGACGACATCATCGCCCGCATGATGATTCCGATGTGCACCGAAACCATCCGCTGCCTGGAAGACAACATCGTCGGCTCCGCCGCCGAGGCCGACATGGCCATGATCTACGGCATCGGCTTCCCGCCGTTCCGCGGTGGCCCGCTGCGCTACATCGACAGCATCGGCACCAAGGCATTCGCGGAACTGTGCGACAAGTACGCCCACCTGGGCAAGCTTTACGAAGCGCCCCAGATGCTTAAAGACAAGGCCGCCAAAGGCGAAGCCTTCTTCGCGTAAGGCACGGGCAAAGGAGATTTTGAAATGAGTTTGAACCCGAAAGACGTGGTCATCGTCGATGCGGTGCGCACCCCGATGGGCAAAACCCGTAACGGCCAGTTCCGCAACGTGCGCGCGGAGAAACTGTCCGCGCTGCTGATCCAGGCGCTGATGGAGCGCAACCCCAACTGGAACATCGAAGAAACCGAGGATGTGATCTGGGGCTGCGTGAACCAGACCAAGGAACAGGCGATGAACATCGCCCGCAACATTTCCATGCTCGCCGGCCTGCCACGCACCAGCGCCGCGCAGACCGTCAACCGCCTGTGCGGCTCCTCCATGCAGGCCCTGCACAGCGCCGCCCAGGCGATCATGACCGACAACGGCGAAGTGTTCGTGATCGGTGGCGTGGAGCACATGCAGCACGTGCCCATGGACCACGGCGTGGACCTCAACCCGGAGCTGTCCAAGTACACCGCCCGCGCTTCCAACATGATGGGCCTGACCGCGGAAATGCTCGGCCGCATGCACGGCATCACCCGTGAACAGCAGGACGCTTTCGGCGTGCGCTCCCACAAGAAAGCGTGGGAAGCCACCGAACAGGGCCGCTGGAAAAACGAAATCGTGCCGATCGAAGGCCACGACGCCGACGGCCGCAAAGTGCTGTGCGAAATCGACGAGACCATCCGTCCCAACGCCAGCCTGGAAGACATGGCCAAACTGAAGCCCGTCTTCGACCCGGTCAGCGGCACCGTCAGCGCCGGCACTTCCTCGGCCCTGTCCGACGGCGCCAGCGCCATGCTGGTGATGAGCGCCGAACGCGCCCAGGCCCTGGGCCTCAAGCCGCGCGCCAAGATCCGCAGCATGGCCGTGGCCGGCTGTGACGCGGCCATCATGGGCTACGGCCCGGTGCCCGCCACCCAGAAAGCCCTGAAGCGGGCCGGCCTGACCATCGACGACATCGACTACGTCGAGCTCAACGAAGCCTTCGCCGCGCAGTCCCTGCCGGTGCTGAAGGACCTCAAGTTGCTCGACAAGATGGACGAGAAGGTCAACCTGAACGGCGGCGCCATCGCCCTGGGCCACCCCCTGGGCTGCTCCGGCGCGCGCATCACCGGCACCCTGCTCAACGTACTGGAAGGCAACGACGGCCAGATCGGCCTTGCCACCATGTGCATTGGTCTGGGTCAGGGTATTGCTACGGTGATTGAGCGGGTTTAAGTCTCCGCTTTATTCATTGTTGGTGATATGAAGAAGCCCCGGCGGGATTTCCCGTCGGGGCTTTTTATAGCACCTGAACCTACCTAATACGGAGTTTTACTACTGTCCGTTAGGTATGGACGGACAGGCTCGCCGGCTGGCGGGTCATTTTCGAATTTAACGACCATTGCTAACGGGGAGTCGCTAGGCATCCCATGCTCTTCCGCAAACGCCCAGAACTCGCTAGCCACGCGCTTTATACTCTTCGTCAGTGGCTTTATCTTAGCTCTAATTTCGGCTCGCTTCTTCTCTCGCTCAGAGTGCATTGTCGGAATGTCACTGCCGTCCAAAGGATCATAGCCCGCACTTTCAGTACTTCTATAGTCCCGCATGAGAGCATCAACTTTGATCGTATTATCTAGCAGGCCCTTGAACGCATAAACCAGAGAAGCGTTTGTGAAATCTCGGACATCAACATCTCGCATTTCAGAAATAAAGGCTTCGGATTGATCAAAAAGATAACCTCTAACCTGCAACTCTTGCTCGTACCCATAAACCAAATAGTGCTCTACCCATCTAGAATAAATCTGTACCTGAGCAACCAAAGAGAAGGCGTACTGCATTGGCTTTATCATATCCCGCCGATACATTTCCTTCTGCAATGCCAGCTGTTCTCTGTGACTATTTCGGGCCACATATATCGAAGTCACGACGGCCAAAACACTACCAACAGCCCCAAACCAAGCTGCCCAATCGGAAGAAGCCATATACTTAACACCAGTAAATCCTCGAGGCCAAAGCATGGAGATGCCAGTTCAACATAGCAGTTTTCGCATACTTCCCTATCTAACGGCAACTTCAAGTTTAGCTGGAAACCACTGTCACCTCCTTCAACCAAGAAGAAATGATCGTTTCAGCATCATATTTTTCATAATCTCAGCTTATTGCAACCTATATTTTGGTCAATACCTCACTGCAAGATGTTTGTACAAACATCTAAATTATCTATCGCCCGAACCAACGAATTTAACGTCTGTGGCGTTTCTTTAGTAACGCCATCTACAATAGAACTGGCTAGTCGCCTAGATGCATATCTATGCTTGATGGGCTTTCCACAAGGACCAATCTGATCGCTTGCTTCACTGTAAAACTGCGAATACCATTCGCTTTCACGAGTCAGAACAGCTTCCAAATCAGGGCAAAAAACAGCTATGCGCTCCCCCACGAAAGTTTCCAACTGATCAGTGGAAGCCTCTGGCATCTGCATCAAACTCATAATTTCAACAGTCTTCTTTCGAGCAGCAGATGAATTACCTTCGCCCGTATCAGAGTCAATAACAACATAACAAGGAATAGAGAAAGCACCAAAAAGGCGTACCAACCGATCCATATGTCCTTTTCCTCCGGTGACGACAACACCGATATTGGCTCGATAAAAATCCACACCCAACTCAGGCGCGAGCACGTCTAGTACGTGCTTCTCTGAGTCACCTTCAACAATAACAATTTTATCAGCAAAAAATCCCTCAGCTTGCCTTCCACCAAAGACATTTGAGTATTGCTCCCTAACACCCTCCGCTGTCGGATTCAGGTCTTTATATCGGGTTTTTAGATCATTTATGAATTGATCTATAGAAACTTGCGTAAGACAGCTCTCACAACCATCTTCACCGAGCTTCTTAACTAATCCCAGCTGATCAAATCTAGATACGTCAAGAAAACTAGGAGAGTGTGTTGTATATATAACTTGATCAGACCCAAGGGTCAGCGAACGAAGCGTATTGTAAAACGCGACTTGATGTTGTGGATGAAGATATATTTCGGGTTCTTCAATAGCTAATATGATCGATCTAGCACCTCTCTCCTCATCCGCTTCTTCTTGTTTTAGCTCTGCATATGCTCTAAGGATCGTAAAAATCATGCTCCTTTGGAGACCACTACCTTTTGCATCAATATGAGTTCGCCAACCATCATCTACTTGTATCGAGGTCTGTTTCAAAACCTCTTCGACTTCGGGCATGCCAATCTCTATTTCAACATCACATTCGAACATGTCCGCCATCAAGCGATTTAGTCTTTCTTCGAACTCCTGGACCTTTGAAATACGCTGATCATCACCACGATTAAGCAAACCTGAGACAGAAGAAAGCGCCGTTTTGAGGACACCTTTTTGTTCATCAGGAATCGACTCAAGAACCGCATGGATTAACTGCCCAAAAGGATTAGTCTTGTTAACCTTGGCTTCCTCTTCTATGCTTCTCACAGCAGGAACGTATATAAATTGCGGAAGACAACCTTTCAGAACGCCTGCATAGCCTTTCGGATTTTCAGATAGAACTTCATCGTATGGAACGATATCGCCAGCTTCCTCAAGAAACTTTTTTGCAGATTCCTTCCACTGGGTGACATTGGGCTTTTTTTCTCCCAAAAAGGCAGAAAAATTAACACTTCCAACGATAAGCTCTTCTCTTCGATCCCACCAATCTGGAATATTTGCACCTGTTATGAGCTTTTCATTTAGCCAGTCAATCTGCGGAGCATCTGTAACGGCATAGGTAGAAACGGAAAACTGGTCGTCATCCACCTCTTCAAACTGCCGCTCCATTATAAAATCATCGCCTTTCATCCAAGGCCGCAACTCGTTTAACTCCCACTCATTTAGACTACTGAATTTTACCCTTATTCGAACCTTCTTAGATGAATCCTGCTTATAGAAAATTGAACGATCAATATCTTTTGTTGAAGGATTAAAAAACAACCCTAAAGCTTTGATGAAATTTGATTTGCCGCTGTTATTTCTACCTATCAGCGCAAATATATCTTTCACATGCACCACTTGACGTCGAATCGACTTGAAGTTTTCGACTTCCATTTCCGATATTTTCATAACCCCTCCTTTTAATGAAAATATGATCCTCGCTTTTTAACTTTTATATAAATACCTCACCCAAAGCAGAGTATTTAGATTTTTTGCGACGGCAAGCTTTTTCCTCTCATCGAAAAGTTTCTGACAAACCAGTTCTTCCCATGCCCAGTAAGCAATAACTGCTGTCGCGCTCGCGTCATCCCTACGTAAAGCAGCTTCGCTTCGCTTTCCAGGTTTTCTTCTTCATCATTCAGACCGCCCAACCCCGCGAGCACTACGGTATCGAACTCGAGCCCCTTGCTGCTTTGCCGCGTTAGTAACGCCACGCGATTGGAGTTAGCGTTGTAGCGACTTTTTTCGCTAGCGCTCTTCAGCCATGCACAGGTTATACCTGCTTCTTCCAGCACGCTCTGTAGCAACTCAGCCTGCCAATGATAGCCATAGATCACAGCGATTTTATTCAAGAGCTCACCGTTCCGATGCCATTTGCAGATGCAGCGAGCAATGTAATGCGCCTCGTCGTGGAAGTTATCAAACTTGCGAAATTGCGGCGGCGAGCCGCTGCTACCGGCGACTTCCGGAGCAATCAGAGGCACGTGATCGTCATCCGCATCCTGGGCTGTTATAAAATCCTTCGCGAAATCGTAGGCGAAGCTGAGGATTTCCCGGGTATTGCGGTAGTTGAGTCTCAGGATGGTGGTGCGCCCACGGGCCTCGATGCCGGCGCTGGACAGCGGAAACTTTAGACTGTGTTTTTTGTAGATGGACTGGGCGTCGTCGTAAAGCAGCAGCAGGGAGTTAGTGTCCGGATCGATCATCTGGACAATGAGCTTGAGCCATTCCTGCTCAAAGTCGTGGCCTTCGTCGATCATCACCGCGCTGTATTGGGCGCGGGGTATCTGACCTTTCTCTACGGCCTGGATGACAGTTTCTACTTCCCTCTCCCAATAGGGTGCGTCCCCTTCAATCATGTCCATGTTATAGGTTTTACGCTGCAGGCCGCACCATTCGTGGAAGTGATGAACCTGTACTTTCTCTTCAATGCCTTTCTCGGCGATGAAGCTGCGCAGCCGGGCGGCCAGGGTGATGTTGAAGCACAGCACCAGGATGGGTTTGGTGACGGCCTGGGCCAAGTGCAAGCAGCGGTAGCCGAGGATCAGGGTTTTGCCGGAGCCGGCGACGCCGTGGATGACGCGGTGGCCGTCACCCATGCTTTTGGCGAGCTGTTCCTGTTGCAGGTCCATAACGCGGACGATGTCGGGGATGACCAGCTCACTCTCTTGGTCGGTTTGCCCGCCGACCGGGTCGTCATCGTGGCCTTCTTCACCGAACAGGGTTTGCTGCGGGGCGTTGATGCGGATTTCGGGGAAAAGCTGCCAGCGGATGCGGTCGATTTGCGGGAGCGTAAGCTTTTCGCCGAAGGCGTATTCGAACATGCCCCAGAGCCGGGCCTGAAACGCTTCTGGGTCGGCGGTGGCGGTCATTTCGTCCTTGCAGATCAGGCGGTGTGGGGGCAGCACCAGTTCCTGGTCCGCCTCCGAGATGGCCTCGCTCCATTGTTTGCGTGTGATATTGGGGAAGACCACCCCATAGCCCCACGGGAAACAGAGCTTGCCCTTGAAGCGGCCGTCGGTCTGCATCAGGTGCGGGTCACGCTGCAGGCGGTTTATGGCCACCAGGGCACACTGGCGCGCCTGCTCCAGGGGATTGCTGACGGTTTTAAGGCCCTGCTGGGTATAAATCTCGGCGTCGCGGGGGGTGAGGCGCTTGAGGGTGTCCAGCTTCCAGTCTTTGACCTCCAGAAACAGCAGGCCCCGGCCGGGGTGCAGGATGATGTAGTCGGGGTAGCGGCGCTGGCGGCCCAGGGGGATGTCGTACCAGACGGTGTAGTCATCCTCGAGCAGGCTTTCCAGGCGCTGGCCCAGACGCCGTTCGCCGGGCGTCATGCCGCGAATGGTGCTGAGGCTTGGAATCACCGTGGCCATTAGGGTCAGCCTCGGCGGGCAACGGCTTCGCGGGTGGTGGTTTCAGAGCCCATAGCGGGCCGGCGGGTGCGCTCGCGGACAGACATCCCTTTCCCCTGAATCATTGTTTCCTTCGCCTTGCCTCTCCGGGCCGGCGGTTATTATTTTGTGATACAGGTCCGAAATTACACCAAATCGTGGCGCGAATGAAAGTACAACGAGTGCCGGTCGCCACCCAGAAGGGATTAATCAGGCGCCTGTTCAGTCTCTGGCCCGGGGCCGGACGAGACGGTGCTCTCCGTATTGAAAGCCAGGGTAACCAGATATCGTCTTCGCTGGTTTGGCCGTTCACTCAGGGAAAGTTGGGCGGACTGCCCTTGCTCCAGGGTCCAATAAACGGTTTGGAAACGCTCTACCGTCTCTTTAACGCCTTCGAACCAAAGCAGCAGCTTCTCCCAAAGCGTCAGGTTGAAGGTGTCCAGCTCCGGGGCGCCAAACTGCTGCTCCATGGCTTCCCTCTGATCTTGGAAGTAACGTCGTTGCGCCTTCTCCGTATCAAACCCGACGCCATGACTGACGGAAGTGACGACACCATGCTCGCAATGGTAAACGCTGATTTTACGGGTCTTGGGCCCGGTTCGCTCAAAACCGAGCATGCCCTGACGAATCATTTCGTCACGGGCTAACGCCGGCTCAGCGCCCCGGTCCACTTCCATCTGATACACAGCGTCGCAGGCGTCGCCGGGGGTGACGCCTAAAAGTAATTCCGCGGCAGAAAGGCGGGGCAGCACCATGAGTGCGAATAGAATGAGGCCACTCTTCATAGGTCGGTCAGGTAGGCCGTTGGAAGCCCCAATCTATACACGCCTATCGCAAACGTCGAATACCCTGACTCTCAGAAGCGACTTCGCGGTTAATCAAGCCCGACACTGACCGCCGGGCTTGATCGCTACCTCGTTTTACCCCTCGTCCGGGATCTCCGGATCCACCAACTGCGCGAGCTGGATCAGCGACTCCTGCCAGCCCTGGTAGCACATCTCCGCCGGGATCACGTCGGGCACGCCTTCTTGGACGATGTGCACCTCGGTGCCGCCGAGCACTTCTCTCAGGGTGACGGTCACCTGCATCTCTCCGGGGAGGTTGGGGTCGTCGAACTTGTCGGTGTAGCGGATGCGCTCGTTGGGTTTCAGCTCCACGTAGGTGCCGCCGAAGGTGTGGCGGCTGCCGGTGGTGAAGTTGGTGAAGGACATGCGGTAGCCGCCGCCTTCGCGGACGTCGCTTTCATGCATGGTGGCGGTGAAGCCGAAGGGCGGCAGCCATTTGACCATGGCGTCCGGGTCGGTGAAGGCGCGGTAGACGCGGTCGGGGGTGCCGCGGAGTACGCGGTGCAAGCGGATGGTCTGGCCGGTCATGGGAGTCTCCTTTTGGTTTGGATATCCCATGGTCGAACCCTGGATACGGATTTCGACATCGGATATTCAGGGCGCGCTCCGGCGCGCCCTGAATGCTTTAAAGCACAGGTATTAAGGTTTGCGTGGTGCCGCTGCGACCTTCGTGAATGTGCTCCCAGGTCGCATCCACTTTGGGTTCCGCGTCGCTCAGGTCGATGGTGGCGTCGACCAGATAGCCGGCCATGGACATGCCCAGCAGGCGGATCATGTGATCGTCCGTGCTGACCACTTCGGCGATAACAATGTCTCCGTACTCGACATCATTCTCAAGCTGCTGAGAAGGCGGCCCCCCTTCAAAAGAACCGAACGGCGCGCCGTCCAGCCCGCCGCCCGCTGCGGTGTGGATCACGAAAGGAGCGTCGCGGTCCTCGCCAATGCCGATGGCAAGCGGCAGCAGATCCGCGAATTCCTGGACCAGGTCCAGGTCATAGAGCGGATCAAAGGTCAGGCGGCGGGAGGCTTCGAAACGCGGGTAGTCCTCGCCCGCCGGCTGACCGGATGCCTGTCCTTTCGCGATGGTGGCATCGATAAAGTAGGTGGCCCCGCTGCTGCCATCGATCTTGAAATCCTCGCCGGTGCCGACGGTGCTCAGCCAGTCCATTCCTTCTTCGAAGCCGGTGGCCGTGTAGCGCCCATCGACGGCCCGATTGCTGCCGTAGACGGCGCCTGCCCGGGTGACCAGGAAGGTCATACCGTTCATCGTGTCGGGCGTGTGGCGGACGGTACCCCGATACAGCCCGGCGTTGGTCAGATGCAGCGCCATGACCACGTGATTCTGGGCGTCCGCCGCCGCGACCAGCGGATAGGGCCCACCGGGCAAATCGGCGGTGAGCATGTCCAGCGCGGAGGCGATGGCGGTTTCAAAGGCCACCGGATCCAGGCTGAAATCGATGGCCAGGCCCAGGTCCAGGTGCGACGCGGGATCGATCTGAATGCCGTTGGCCAGGTCCTGGTCGGCGTCCAGGCTGATCAGGAAGCGGCTGATATTGATCACGGTGTTGTCGTTTTCGTCGGCGCCGTCGCCGGCCAGATCCGCCGGGGTGATGAACAGGGCGTTGCCGTTCACCACGGCCTCGCCCAGTTCAATATCGCCGATCAGAAAGCGCGCCGTGGCGCCGTCCGGGCAGCGCAGCACGCCCTGTTCGCCGGTGGTTTTGGTGCTTGAAGAGCCGCAGGTGTAGTGCAGGCCGGTGACGGCGTTGTCCACGAAGTGCGCGGTGCGTGTGGCGGGACCGCCGCCGCTGCTGCCGGAGCTGCTTGATCCGCCACAACCGGTGATGGCCAGGATCGCGACGACAGCCGCCCCGGCGAGAAAGGTCTTATCCATGTTATCCCCCAAATTCCATGTCAGCGCGCCCTTGCTGTTATGCGGTCCTGGGCACGTCGTTGCATAAGTCTAGGGATGGCCCACGGGAATGCTGTGATCCAAAACACACTCCGCTTACCCCATATGGGGTATGCGCGCCCTGCTCTGCCCTGGCTACTCTTGCCCGCATGGGGACGCCGGTGTCTGTCACCGGCGCATACAACAAGACGGAGCAGGACATGAAGAGACGTCATCTGATGGCGGGCCTGGGGGCCCTGATGGTGATGGGGGGATGCACGCCGTCCTCGCAGGTGGATAACGTGGCCGGCCAGGCCTCGGTGTACGAGGACCCGTCTTCCTCGGGCCGCGTTCAGGGGGTCGGCATCGAGTCCCAGGACGTGGTGGCGATGACCGACGAGATGATGCGGGACATGCTCTCCAACCGCATTCTGGCGGCGCGGGACGTGCCGCCGCGGATCATCATCGACAACGAATACTTCAAGAACGAAAGCTCTTCGATCATCAATACCAACCTGCTCACCGACCGTCTGCGCGTGGAGCTCAACCGCGCCGCCAACGGCCGGATGGTCTTTGTGGGCCGCCACTTCGCGGACATGGTGGAGAAAGAGCGCGAGCTCAAGCGCGACGGCGCCGTGGACGGCGGCACCATCCGCCAGACGCAGGCCACCGCCGGCGGTGATTACCGGCTGGGCGGGCGCATCGCCTCGCTGGACGCCATGGACCGCAACAGCCAGACGCGCTCGCGCTACCACCAGGTGACGTTCGAGATGATCGACCTGGAGCTGGGCACCATTGTCTGGAGCGGCTCTTATGAGATGAAGAAGGCGAGCCAGGACAATGTGCTTTATCGCTAAGGCCGGGGCGCCGCTGGCCGCCGCCTTGCTGCTCGCCGGTTGCGCCACCGGGCCCACCCAGTACGAAACCCGCGCCCTGGACCCGGACCAGCAGGCGGTGGTGGCGAGCAAGCCCGCCGCCCTGCAGCCGCTCTACCAGGACCTGTTCGAGGAAGGCCGCCGCAACGAGGTGCTCAACCTGATGGAGATCGGCGCCGCCGCCTTCCACCGGGGGCACTACGACCTGTCCAAGGCGGCGCTGGACCGGGCCATCGCCAATATCGAAAGCGTCTACGCCGACAACGAGGCGGCCCACCGGGCACGCAGCCTGTGGTACGAGGAAGGCGAGAAGGACTTCAAGGGCGAGCCCTATGAACGCTCCATGGTGTTCTATTACCGGGGCCTGCTGTTCCTGCGCGACGGCGATTACGGCAACGCCCGCGCCAGCTTTATCAGCGGGCTGCTGCAGGACGCCTTCGCCGAGGAGGAGCAGAACACCACGGATTTCGCCTCGCTGATCTATCTGGCGGGCTGGTCGGCGAAGCTGGCCGGCAGCGACTCTCTCGCCGAGCAGCACTTCGAAGAATACCGGCAGTTCCGCCCGGACGGCCCGGTGCCCGCCGCCGACCACAACATCCTGGTGATCGCCGAAACCGGCACCGCGCCGCGCAAGCTGGCCGATGGCGTTGGCCACTACGAGCTGGTCTACCGGCGCGGCAAACAGATCCGCGCCAACGGCGCCGAAGTCGATAACGGCGCGGGGCCGGTCGCGCTGTTCCCGATTGAGGACGTGTTCTTCCAAGCCTCCACCCGGGGCGGGCGCACCGTGGACCGGATTATCGAAGGCAAGGTGCGGTTCAAGAAGAACACCCGGGCCACCGGTGATGTGCTCACCGCCGCCAGCGGCAACAGCGCGGTGGCCGGCTTGAGCATGGCCGCCGGCGGCGGCCTGGCGGCGGGCTTCCATACCGTCACCGCCATCGGCGTGGCGGCCCAGGGGCTGTCCGCGCGCTCGCGCACCCAGGCGGACACCCGCTATTGGCATCGCCTGCCGGACGGCCTGCATGTCACCACCCTGCGTCTGGCGCCCGGCGCCGGCCCGCTGCAAGTCCGTTTCCTGGACGCCACCTCGCAACCGTTGCCGGACGGCACCGAAACCGTGGCCGTGCATTTCGATGACCGGGGCAACGGCCTCGCCTTCGCCAGCAGCCGCCCCACACCAAAAGGAAAGCCACTATGAAAACTCTCGTCGTCAGCGCCTTGCTGGCCGCCGGCCTGTTGGTCACGGGCTGCCAGAGCAGCATGAGCAAGGAAGAGTATCAGCAGCGCACCGAAGAGACCGGCTACAACACCGTGATCTTCACCGACTACGCGCTCAACCGCCGTTTCAAGGACGGCCTGATCGGGCCGGACAACGTGATCCGTCTGTCCACCACCGGCCACGGCATCGAGCGCACCGACACCGGCACCTCGCAGGTGTGGGTGGAGCTGCGCAACCACACCGACTTCAACTACATGGTGGAAGCGCGCACCTCGTTCTACTCGCAAAGCGGCCGCCCCCTGGACGCCCGCCCGGTGTGGCGGCGCATCTCGGTGCCGGCCAACGCGCGCGCCGTGTACGAAGAAAAGTCGGTGACCACCGACCGGCTGCAATACCGCGTGGAAGTGAGGCAAGCACGATGAACCGACAACGGCTGATCCGCTACGCCGGGCTGGGCGTCACCCTGTGGCTGGCCGGCACCGCCGGCGCCCAGACCGACCATTCGGCGGCGCCGATGATGGCCCCGGCCAAGGCGCCGCTGAGCGAAGAGGCCTACCGGGAACAGCAGGCGCCGGGGGGCCGCCAGGAGGCTGCCGACACTATCACCGCGCGCTTCCGCGACCGCTTTGCCAAGGACGGCGAAGCGCGCATCGCGGTGCTTTGGAACGAGGCGTTGTCCAGCCGGGTGAGCGACTGGCAAAGCCGGCAACGAGCCACCCTGGGGGTGCGCGGCGAATTCGAAGCCAGCGGCCCGGACGGCGACAGCCAGGGCAACGCCCGGGGCCAGGCCACCGCGCAGAACGAATACCGCGACGGCGAGCGCCCCACGGATAACCGCGCCGCCCACGAGCTGCAGTCCGGGCTGATCACCACCTTCCGCAGTGCCGGCGCCAGCGTGGTGGACCGCGCCCTGGCCGCGCGGCTCACCGACAACGCCCTGGAAGACGGCAGCTTCTCAAGGCTGTCGCCGGACAACGCCCGCCTGCGCATGCGCGCGCTGGCGGAGCACGCCGACTTCGTCATGGAGCTCACCGCCGGTCCGTCGTTCGAGGACCAGCCGGTGTACCAGGTGCGGGTGCTGTCCACCCGCGACGCCTCGGTGCTGGCGGTGTTCACCAGCACCGGCCGGCGCGACAACGACGAAGACCCGCCCTACCAGTGGGTGGCCACGGATCGGGGCTATCAGAAACGGGTACAGCCGGTGTCCCTGGCCGAAACCGGCCGGGAACTGGCGCTGCAGACCATGGCGCGCATGGCGCCGTAACAACATCAATCAAGCAGTAGGGGAACGACGATGACTTTTTCCATAACTCACGCAACGCGGTATGTCCTGCTGGCGGCGGCGCTGGCAACCCTGGGGGGCTGCGCCACGCCGCAACAGCAGGCCCAGATGCAGGCCTGGCAACAGATACAGGCGCAACAACAGGCGCTGGCGCAGGAGTCCGGCAAGATCGGCGCGGTGTTGGCGAGCGACGCGCAGGGCCGCGTCGTGATCGGTACCCTGGTGCCCGGCGCACCGTCGGACCAAAGCGGCGAGGTGCACACCGGCGACCAGCTTCTGGCGGTGGCCGAAGGCGACGGCGAACCACAAAGCGTGGGCGGCAAATCGATGCTGGAAGTGCGCCTGATGGTCCAGGGCGAGCCGAATACGCCGGTCAGCCTGGTGCTGGCCGGCCAGGACGGTGGCGACGATCGCACGGTGACCCTGACCCGCGCGGAGATCACCCCGCAGCAGCAGCAAGCCCTGGCCGAGATACAGCAGGCCGAAGCGCAGGCCCGGGTCGAAGGCCTGGCGATTGAGGACAACTCCGGTGAATACCTGAGCCCCTACACCAGCGACGGCGTCACCGCCGAGTGGGTGAACAAGGCGATCAACGCGAAGATGGGCTCGGCGGCGGGCTCCGCGGTGGGCGCGGCGGCCGGTGCCTACGCCGGACGCAAAGCCCTGGAAAGCGTGCCCGGCGGCAGCCTGATCGGCAGCTTCTTCGGCGGCATGGCCGGTTCCAAGGCGGGCCAGAACGTGGGCCGCGACGCCGCCATCCAGGCCTCCGGCGGCTGGGAGTACATCCGCGAGACGTCGGATCTGTCGTTCCGCTCACTCAACGACATGGCCCGTTGGATGACCACGGTGCACGGCCAGAAGAGCAACTTCCAGGAAGTGCTGAAGGCCACCCTGCAGGTCTACCCGGAGCTTCAGCCGGCGCTGGCCAGCGCCCGCTAAACCCCCTGGGGCAACGGCCGGTCGTGATCAGAAGCGGCCGGTCCAGCCCAGTTCCACGGTGCGCGGCGCGCCCACGTAGACCTGGGTGGCGCTGTAGCCGGACCAGTCGGCGTAGAACTCGTCGGTGAGGTTGCGCCCGCGCAGGGTCAGGGTGCCGTTGGCCAGCGGGTAGCTGACCCAGGCGTCCAGCAGGGTGCGCTCGTCCACCAGGTACTCATTGGCGGTGCCGGTGTAGAAGTCGCCGGTGTGGCGTACCGCGCCGCCCAGGGCCAGCGGCAGCGCCGCCAGGGTGTAGGCGCTGCTCAGGTTGGCGGTGGTTTTCGGCACGTTGGTGAGGCGGTTGCCGGACAGGTCCTCGCCGCCGGCGCCCAGCAATTGCTCGTATTCGGCGTCGTTCCAGGCGCCGTTCAGGTTGATCCACCAGCGCTCATGGGGGCGCACCGTCAGGTCCACTTCCACGCCTTCGGCCTCGATGCCGCCGCCCTGCACGGACAGCGCCGGGTTGGCCGGGTCGCGGGTGACGATGTCGTCCTGGTTCAGGCGGTACACGGCGGTGGTGAGCGTGACCCGATCGCGCCACAGGTCGGCGCGGGCACCCAGTTCGGTGGCGCGGCCGTCGCTGAGATCAAAACGCGCGTTGGTGGGGTTGCTGAGCAACAGGCTGCCGATCGGCGACGACGCCTGGTTGTACTGCGCGAATATCTGAACGTTGTTGGTCAGGTCGTAGACCGTGCCGAGCCGCCAGGACAGGTCCTCGAAGGTTTGCCCGAAGGTGTCCCGGGTGCCGGCGCTCAGGTCGTCGATGCCCCGGTCCAGTTCCAGATATTCGTAGCGCAGGCCGCTGACCAGCACCCAGTTGGGGGTCAGGTTGAGGGCGTCTTCCAGGAACACCGCGCCGCCCGACACGGTGCTGTCGAAGTCGGCCCGCGAGCCGTAGTTGGCCGGGCTGTTGGGCGGCAGATCACCGCGGTCCGGGTTAAACGGGTCCACCGGGGTGGTGTCGCCGAAGCGGCGGCGGCTGTCGAAATCGGTGTACTGGTATTCGGCGCCCACCACCAGGCGGTGACGGCGCTCGCCCAGGTAACCGTCGTGGACGCCGTAGAAGCGGTCGGTGGCGAAACGGTGGTGGTGGTTGATGCGGGTGGTGAGCCGGTCCAGTTGCCCGGTGGCGTCGTTGTAGGTGAAGTCTTCCGAGTTGGCCCAGTCCCGGTTGGCGTTGTAAAAGCTCAGCTCGTTGACCAGCCGACAGGTGCCGGTGAGCTGATAGTCCGCCTTGGTGCGCAGCCACTGGCTGTCGGCGGTCATTTCGCCGTCGCGCACGTTGTAGTTGTTGTCGCGGATCGCTTCGTCCAGCACCAGGCCGCCGCCGGAGACCACGTCGCTGGGGTCGCGGGCCACGTCCTCGGGCAGCAGCGGCGCGCCCTGGTAGGGGGTGGCGTAGCGGTCGCTGTACAGATCCAGCGCGGCGCTCAGGGTGAGCCGGTCGCTGGCCTGAATCAGGATGCCGGTGGTCAGCGCGGTGGTCTCGGAATCGGTGTCGTCCACATAGCCGCTGCTCCGGCCGTGGCTGAGGTCGGCGCGCACCGCCACGTCGGGATTGACCACCCGGTTGGTGCCCACGCCCAGCCGCAGGCTGTCGTGGCTGCCGTATTCCAGCATGCCGTCGTGACGGTCGCCGGCCAGGTCCGGCTTGCGGGTCACCAGGTTGAGGGTGCCGCCCAGGGCGCCGGTACCGTGCAGCACCGAGGCCGGGCCCTTGAGTACTTCCACTCGCTCCAGGTTCCAGGTGTCCAGGTTGCGCGACACCAGCGACGGGTCGGCCACGCGCACGCCGTCGAACAGGTAGCCCACATCGGTGAGCCCGCGCATCGACACCGAGGCCGGCGAGCCGGGAATGTTGCCGGCGGCCACGCCGGGGGCGCTGCGGTACAGCTCGATCAGATTACGCAGGCCGAGCTGTTCGATGTCCTCGCGGTCCACGCTGCTCACCGTGGCCGGCGTTTCGCGCTCACTCAGGCCGAGACGGCCGTCGGTGGTGGTGGGCGTGGCCGGGACGGCGGCGCCGCCGTTATCGACCCGCACCGTCTCCAGCTGGTGGCCGGAGGGCGCCGGCCAGCCGGCGGGCGCCAGTATCGTCAGGGCGATCGCCAGGGGGGCATGGCGGGAAAAGCGGGACCGGGCAACAAACAACACTGGGGCCTCCAGGCTGGCACATCGAGAGTGTGCGCAAGCCTAGCGGCCCGGCGGGCAAAGGGAATGCGGCAAATTGTCGCGGTGCGCTCAGGCGACGCCCTGGCTGCGCAGGTAGTCCTCGTAACTGCCGTGGAAATCGACGATGCCGGTGGGCGTCAGCTCGATGATGCGGGTGGCCAGGGACGACACGAACTCACGGTCGTGGCTGACGAACAGCAACGTGCCCGGGTAGTTTTCCAGCGCCAGGTTGAGCGACTCGATGGACTCCATGTCCAGGTGGTTGGTGGGCTCGTCCAGCAGCATGATGTTGGGGCGCTGCAGCATGATCTTGCCGAACAGCATGCGGCCCTGCTCGCCGCCGGAGATCACGTTCACGGTTTTGTTGATCTCGCTGGAGGAGAACAGCAGCCGGCCCAGGGTGCCGCGGATGATCTGCTCGTCGTCGCTCTCCTTGCCCCACTGCTGCATCCAGTCGAACAGGTTGAGCTTGTCCTCGAAGTCGGCCGCATGGTCCTGGGCGTAGTAGCCGAGGGTGGCGTTTTCCGACCACTTCACTTCACCGGCGCTGGGCTCCAGGTCGCCCATCAGGCAGCGCAGCAGGGTGGTCTTGCCGACACCGTTGGGGCCGATGATGGCGATGCGCTCGCCCACTTCCACGCGCAGATCCAGGCCGGAAAACAGCTCTTCGTCATCGAAGCTTTTCGCCAAGCTTTTCACTTCCACCGCGTTGCGGAACAGCTTCTTGTCCTGCTCGAACACGATGTAGGGGTTCTGGCGGCTGGACGGCTTGATGTCCTCCAGCTTGATCTTGTCGATCTGCTTGGCGCGGGAGGTGGCCTGCTTGGATTTCGACGCGTTGGCCGAGAAGCGGCTGACGAACTGCTGCAGATCGGCGATCTGCGCTTTCTTCTTGGCGTTGTCGGCGCGCTTGCGTTCCAGCGCCTGGGTGGCGGCGGTCATGTACTCGTCGTAGTTGCCCGGATAGACCCGCAGCTCGCCGTAGTCCAGGTCCGCCATGTGCGTGCACACGCTGTTCAGGAAGTGGCGGTCGTGGGAGATGATGATCATGGTGCAGTCGCGCTGGTTGAGCACGCCTTCCAACCAGCGGATGGTGTTGATGTCCAGGTTGTTGGTGGGCTCGTCGAGCAGCATGATATCCGGCTCGGAGAACAGCACCTGGGCGAGCAGCACGCGCAGCTTCCAGCCCGGCGCGATCTCGCTCATGGGGCCGAAGTGCTGGTCCACGGGAATGCCCACGCCGAGCAGCAGATCGCCGGCGCGGGATTCGGCGGTGTAGCCGTCCAGCTCGGCGAACTCGGCTTCCAGCTCGCCGGCGCGCAGGCCGTCTTCCTCGGTCATCTCCGCCTTGGCGTAGATGGCGTCTCGCTCCTCCTTGACCTTCCACAGTTCGTCGTGGCCCATGATCACCGTGTCCACCACGGAATACTGTTCGTAGGCGAACTGGTCCTGGCGCAGTTTGCCGATGCGCTCGTTGACGTCCTTGGACACGTTGCCGGAGGACGGGTCCAGGTCACCGCCGAGAATCTTCATAAAGGTGGACTTGCCGGAGCCGTTGGCGCCGATCAGGCCGTAGCGGTGGCCGTCGCCGAATTTCACGGAGACGTTCTCGAACAGCGGCTTGGCGCCGAACTGCATGGTGATGTTGGCGGTGGTGAGCAAGGTCGGGTTCCGAATTGGTGTGGCGTGGAGGGGCGAAAAGGGGGCGGATTATGCCACACCGCCCCCCGCCACGTCACACCGCCCGCGCCGCGCGGGCCGCTTTCACAATCCCCGGATCCGGAAACGGTACGGCGCGGACGACGGCCTCAGCCCCGACACCCGCTGGTAGTCCGCGTTCACACGCAGGTAGTAGAGGCCCGCCTGGCCGGCTTCGAAGTCATGGCGGAAGCCCTCGCAGCGTCGCACCGAGCTGTCGCGGACCACTTCGGTGTCCCGGCCCAGCAGCTTGACCAGCAGTACCCGGGTGCTGTGGCCGGCAGGCAGGATGTCGTCGCCACACAAAAACTCGTCCACCACCAGGCTGCGTCCGCTGGTGTTGCCCAGGTACAGGAAGTAATGGGCGTGGCTGTTGGCGGTTTCCGCCGCGTAGTCGGACGGCGCCAGGCTGCCGTCGCGGCTGCCCACCTGGCCCTGGTGCGGCACCAGGAAGGGTTCGATGATCACCGGCTCCAGCCAGTGGCCGTCGCTGAGCGGAATCGCTTCCACCGACACGGAACGCTCGCTGCCGCTGTTGGCGATGGCGCGCAGATACACACGTTGGCCCTTACGCAGTGACATGGACGCCACCGTGCAGGCGTGCCGGGTGCTGCACTCTTCCAGCAGGGTGCCCGGGCCGCTGCTGCCGGCGCGGCGGTACTGGAAGATGGTGTCGGTATCCGGGTCCTGGTCGCCGTGGCTGAGGCGCACGGTGAAGGAACCGCCGTAGGGGGCTTCCAGGTAAAAATCGCGTGCGTTGGCGGCGCCGGAGGCCAGGCTGGTGGTTTGCGGCCCGGCGTCCACGCAGACGCGCCGGTAGCCCTCCTCGCCCCCGTCCGGCCCCTGGGAACAGGCGGGCGCGAAGCCCAGCGCTTCCGAGAGCGCCCCCAGGGACGCCGGTGGAAACCCTTCGCCGTCATTGAGCGGGTACTGGGCCGACAGGTTTTGCTGGATCGCGGCCACCAGGGACTCTTCATCCGGGTAGTCGGCGAGCAGGGTGCCGTAGCCGGTTTTCATGGCGTCCCAGAACGCCACGGTGTCTTCGTCGTCGGCGCCGTTCCGGGCAAAGCCGGCGCGCGCCGCCGCCAGGGCGGGCAGGCCGTTTTCCGCCACCGCCGCGCTGAGCAACGGCAGCACCCGCACCTCCTGGTAGAGCCCCACCTCCAGGGTTTCGCCGGGAATAAAGCCGGCCAGCATGTCCAGCTGGCCCGGCGGCCGGCGCAGGCCGGTGAGCGCCCGGTAGTCCGGCATCAGCGCCGCCAGGGCGGCGGCGTAGTCGTCATTGTGCTCCGCCAGCTCCGCCATCAGCCGTTCGCTGATCAGGTCGGTGAGCACATTGACGTTGGCGCCGGCGGCCTGTTCGCCCTCTTCGAGGAAGACCACCGCGCTCAGGGTCACCGGTTCACCGCTGAACTGGCCCTCGGCTTCGTCGAACCAGAAGCCGCTGACCGTCAGCAGTGCCGGCCCGAAGAAACCGGTTTCCGGGAACGCATAGCGGCCGCGTTCGTCCACGGTGGCTTCCAACGCCGCGCTGTCGCTGTCCACGGCGCCGTTCACCAGCCGTTGCAGCCGCGCGGTGGCGCCGGCTTGGAAGGGGCCTTTTTGCGCCGCGCCGCTCAGGGCACCGCCGCCCTCGGGGGTGGGCTGTTCCGGCCCTGGCTGTTCGGCCCCCGGTCCGGCGGCGGTGGTGCCGCCGCCGGAGGAGGACGAGTCGCCGCCGCAGGCGGCGAGCACGGCGACCAGACACAAGAGAACGAAGGTCGTGTTTTTCATCAGAAGCCCTTCACCGGACGCTGGTCGGCGTCGCCGCTGGACTGCTCGCTGATCACCCGCAGCGAGTCCTCTTGGCGGGTGTTCACGTACAGCACGTCGAGGGTCTCCGGCGCGCCGGAGCTGACCGCCTGCAACAGACGGTGGGGGCCGGGGGCCAGGCCGTACATGCGCACCTGGTCGGCGGAATCCGGCAGCTGGCCCAGGCGCACCGCGCCGGCGGCGGGCATGGCCGCGTTCACCGCCGCCAGCTCGTTGCCGTTTCGCAGCATGAAGACTTCGGACACTTCCATGGCGTCGAGCTGGGTGGCGGAAGGCGCGGTGCCGGTGGACGAGGCGCCGACCCAGGAAGCGTCGGCGATCACCACCTGGTCACTGCCGTCCAGCCGGTTGGCCACCGCGAAGCGGTCGGCGCCGCCGATGCCAGTGTCGCGGTTATAGAAGATCCAGCCGTTGCGCGCGCCCAACACCGGGGTGGAAATGTCCTGGCCGAACATGGAGTCGTCGCTGTCGATCACGCGGCGGTCGGAACCGTCCAGCGCAAAGCTGAGCACCTGGTCTTCGCTGTGCACCGCCACCCGGTCACCGCTGGCGATGACAAACTCACCCAGGCTGGATTCGGTGGCCACCCGACGCCATTCCGCGCCCTCCACCCGCACCAGGTCGAAATCCCCAAAGCCGAGCACGTTGCCCTGCATGGCGAAAAACAGAACGTCGGCGCTGCGCGTGAGATGCTGCGGCGCCGGCAGCGCCGGGGTCGGCGGCGGGAACAGGGATTCATTGAACACCAGGGGGTCACCCTCGCCGTTGACCACCTGCTCGAGCGTGCCCACGTCGCCCTGTTCCGGGCGATAGAGGAACAATCCGCCGGTGCCGGGGCTGTCCTCGCCGCTGATCACCAGATACTGGGCGCCATCGTTGAGCGGGCCGCCCAACGGCAACACCCGGGCGGTGGCGGCGGGCGCCACCCCTTCGATGGTGACCTGGCCGGGCTCCAGTTCCAGGTCCATGCCGACCCGTTTAATGCGGTTGTCGTCGTCGCTGTCGATCACCAGATAGCCGGCGCCCCGGCCGAGGTCCGGGTCGAGCACCGGCGCCACCGGCGTAAAGCGCTCCGCCAGTTGCAGGGGGTCGGTGTTTTCATCGTCGCTGAGCAGGAACTGGTACCAGCCCTGGTCACTGAGCTCATACAGCACCGAGGTGTTGTCCGCGTCGTCCAGGGCGTACTGGATGATGGCGTTGGTCAGCAGAATCAGGTCCTCGGAGGACACCGGGTCGGGCTGCGGGTCCGCCACATCGGTGGCCGCGGTATGGAAGCCGTTGGTGTCCAGCAGCGAGCGGTTGTCGAAGTAGAGCACCCGGTCGACGCGGAAATCGGACAGCGAACCGTCGTCGTTGAGGGTGGCTTCGTGAATCGGCAGGAAGCTGCGGTCGTAGGAGAGCGAAAAGGCGTTTTCATCCAGCAGTACCCGGTCGTCCACCAGGATGGAAGTCTCCGGCGCCGCCGGGTCCAGCGCGTACAACCCCGGGTCGGCGCCTTCGGGTTGGGTGAAATAGAGCAGGTCCTGGTTGTCGGCGTCGCCTTCCAGACCGGCCAGGGCCGGCAGCTCGGTGGGCTCGACGCCGCCGCCTCCGCCACCGGGGGTCGACGGCCCTCCCGCCGTACCGTCGCTGGAGCTGCCGCCCCCACCACAACCGGCCAACAAAGCACCGAGTGCCACCGCCAGCACGCCCGCGCGTGCCCCCGAGAATTGGTTACGGGTTTTCATGTTGTTCCCCTATTATCCGCTACGTCGTTCCATGGAGCCCTGTGGACCAGGGCAAGCGGAGTCAGCATAGGCGGCGGGGAACAACCGCCCCATCACCCAAACGGGGTCACTCGGGGCTAGAGCGCCAGACGGGCTTCCACGCAAAAACGCGCCGGCGGGCCCGGCTCACGGTGGAGAATCAACTCGCCGTTGAGTTCTTCCATGCGGGTGCGCAGGTTGCCGAGGCCGTAGCCGGAAGGGCCGTTGTCGGCCTCGTCGGACTCGGCGATGTCGTTGCACAACCGCAGGCGGACGCCGGCGTCGTCCACCGCCAGCGCGAACCGCAAGGTGCCCGGCCGGCCGTGCTTGAGGGCGTTGGTGAGGGCTTCATCGAGCACCCGGCGCAGATTCACGTAGTGCCGTGGTGTCAGCTCGATATGGTCGGTTTCGTCGGGCAGCGTCACCGCCGCCAGCGGCTCGTTCCTGGGCAGGCGCTCGACGCTGTCGCCGAGCCAGTCCTCAAGCAGCTCGCGCAGGCTGCGCCGGCGGTTCGGGTCCAGCGCCTGGATGGCGTGGCGCAGGGACGACATGGCGTTACGCGCCAACTGGGCGTGGTGGGGGTCCGGCGCTTTCTGGATCAGGGTGAGCAGGCGGCCGCCCACGTCGTCGTGAAGGTCCCGCATGATGCGGCCCCGCTCCTGGGCGGCGCCCGCTTCCCGGGCGCGCCGGGCGTTATAGAGCCGGGAGCCGGTGGCCACCAGGGCGGCGGCGATGTCCTGGTCGCGGCGACCGAACAGCCGGCGCCCGCCCTGCCCGTACAGCAGGCACAGGCCGTCGCCGCCGTCCAGCGCGGGAATCATCAGCCGCGCGCCGTTGCCGGCCAGGGCCACGGTCTCCACCGGCCGGTCGGCGCCGGCCAGGGACAGCGGCTGAAAGACCTCACGCAGCAAATCCCGCCACAGGGCACCCACTTTCTCCGGCTCACAGGTGTACAGCGACTCCACGAACGCGGGAATGTGGCGCTCCATGTTCGCTTCCGAGGACGCCGCCAGACGGCGCCACAGCCACTGGCGCACCGGAAAGTAGACCCAGCCGACAATGATCACCGCCAGCGCCAGGGCCTCGGCCTGATTAAGCCCGGACGCGGAGATCACCGCCACGTCCACCAGCAGCACCGCCAGCCCGCCCAGGAACCAGGCCCAGGCCATGAACCACCAGCGCTCCAGCTGGAACAGCCGGTACCGCAGAATGCCCAGGGCGAAGCCGATGTACAGCGTCACCACCAGCCCCACCATGGTGGAAGGATGCGCCACCGGCGGCAGGTTCAGCGCCACCGGCAGGAAGTACACCACCAGCCCCATGCCCATGGTGATCAGAATCGACAGGAACACCCAGCGCAGCGCGCCCCGTTCCGTGGGGCGGGAACGGGTCAGGCGCCACTGGGCCGCCATCAAACCGATGCCCAGCAGGTAGAACAACAGCATCGGCAGGTAAAAGGTATGCAGCGGCAAGTCCACGCCCTGCAGATTCTCGTTAAGCTGCAGGGCCGTCATCACGGCCACCACGCCGGCGATGATCCAGCGCGCGCCGGGGGTGCGGCGCGGGTAGATCACCAGCAGCGCCGTGAGGGTGGTGAACAGCAGGTACATGGCCAGGTGGTTGCCGCGCATCAGCACGTCGAACAGCGCGCCGGGCAGCACCAGTTCCCGGCTCTCCCAGAGACTGTGCTGCCAGGTGGCCAGGAACATGCCGACCCCGGACAACGCCAGCAGCCTGGCGGGCCAATAGCGGGGCATGAACACCCACACCGACAGGCCGATCAGGCAGGCGAGCGCGCCGTACAGATGCAGCAACCAGAACGCCAGCGGCAGCGACGCCACGGACCGTTGGTCGGCGGGAGCGAGCGACACCCGCTCGCCGCTCTCGAGATGCAGGGTTACCGGCCCGGCCTGCAGGGAACGGAACACCGCCTGTTCTTTTTCCAGGTAGGCGTTGTAGGCCGCGAAAGTGGGTTCCGCGTGGGGCTGGGACACGGGATCGAAATCGGACAGGTCGTGATGGCCGCGCGCCGACGACAGCGCCTGGATCACATCGCCGACGTCCAGCCCCCCCGCCGCCGGTCCGTCCGGCGACACGGCGACCACCCGCACGCCGCGCTCCCCCGCCGCTTTCAATTCCAGGCCCAGCGACGGCCCGCGCAGGGTCAGCCAGAGCGCCAGCCCCACCGCCGCCAGCAACACCAACGTCGCCAGCAATAATCCCTGTAGCGGCGCCAGCGCCCAGCGCCGTTCAGCCATTCTGCTTGACCACGCCCAGCCGCACCGCTTCCAGAGCCGCCTCGGCCCGGCCGGACACGCCCAGCTTCCGATAGATGCTCTTGGTGTAGGTGGCCACGGTGTTGGCGGCGATGCCCAGGGCGGTGGCGATATCGGTGCGGGTAAAGCCCCGCGCCAGCAACCCGAGCACTTCCCGCTCCCGTTCGGTGAGCGGATCCTCGCCGGTCTCCGGCTTGGTGGTTTGCCGGAAGTGACGCATCATGCGGCGGGCGATACTGGGTGACAGCGGCGGCTCGCCACGCAGGATGCCGCCGAGCTGCTCGATCAGTCTTTCGCGGGGTTGATCCTTGAGGAGGTAGCCGTGGGCGCCGGCGCGCAGCTCGGTGAACAGGTGGTCGTCGTCATCGAAGATGGTGGCCATGACGATGTAGGTGTCCGGGGCGTGGCGGCGCAGCCATTCCACCAGTGTCACCCCATTGCCGTCCGGCAGACTGATGTCCAGCAACGCCAGGCCGAACGCCCTCTCACTCAGCGCCTGAAGGCCGCCGGCCACGGTGCTTTCGACAGCCACTTCAATGCCGGGGAACGCGTCCCCTAACAGAGCGGCCAACCACTCCCTGGTGTCACCATGATCTTCCACGATGATCGCTGTTTTCATGTCCCTGTCCCCGATAGACCCCTTCCATTGAGGCACGGCAGGCGGAACGCCGCCACCTTGGTTTGTAACCGGTAAGTATAATCCCGTGTCCGTGAACGATCCGCCGACCCGTTCCACCCTCTTGGAACGGCCAGGGCTCGGGGACTTTGCTACCATGGCGGTTTGCTTCCAACCACAAGGACAAGCCATTGCTCACCCGCCTGCCCCGCTGGGTGGAGGTCGGCGCTTTTTTGCTGGCCTTTCTCGCCGGCAGCGTCAACGCCGTGGGACTGCTGGGTTTCAGCCACCAGTCGGTGTCGCACCTGACCGGCACCACCTCGTTGCTGGGCCTGGCGCTGGCGGACCTGGCGCTGACCCAGGCCGGCCACCTGCTGCTCACCCTGCTCAGCTTCCTGGCCGGCGCCGCCCTGAGCGGCGTGCTGATCCCTAGCTCCGCCCTGAAACTGGGCCGGCATTACGGGTTTTCATTGCTGATCGAAGCCGCGCTACTGGTGATGGCGATGCTGACCCTGCAACAGGGCAGCGATCTGGGGGTGTATCTGGCGTCCATGGCCTGCGGCCTGCAGAACGCCATGGTGACCACCTACAGCGGCTCGATTATCCGCACCACCCACCTGTCGGGCATCTTCACCGACCTGGGTATCATGCTCGGCAATCGGCTGCGCGGCGTGCCGATTAACGGGCGACGGCTGTTGCTGTTTCTGTTGTTGATCGGCGGGTTTGTGGTTGGCGGCCTGGTCGGCACCTTGCTGTTTCGTGAGCTGCACTTTACCGCGTTGTTGATGCCGGCAGGGTTGGCGGTGTTTTTGGCGGTGGTGTATTGGGAGTATGCGCGGCGGTATCGGTGAGGGCTCTGGGATAGGGCTCTGGGACCCTGCCGGGCGGCTTTGCCGCCCTTTCGCGGGCGGGGCCCGCTCCCACAGGCCCGCCGCGTCAGGGTTAGAGGTGGATGCCGCACTCGGTTTTGGAGGAGCCTTGCCAGCGGCCTTCGCGGCCTTCGCCTTTCCAGGTGCAGTGGCTGCAGCCGATGGAGTGGTAGCCTTCCTCGACCAGCGGGTGGAACGGCAGGTCGTGGTCGGCGATGTAGGCGTCGCGCTGCTCGCGGGTGACGTCGATCATCGGGTTGAACTTGATCATGCCACGGCGCTCTTCGAACACTTCCAGGCCGGCGCGATGCTCGGTCTGCCAGCCCATCAGGCTGGAGATCCACAGGTCGTAGTGCTCCTTGGCGTCTTCCAGGGGCTGGACCTTGTTCACCTGGCAGCACAGATCGGGATCAGTGCGCCACATCTGTTCGTCCTGGGTGATCTGGTGCTGGCGCTCGTCGGCGCGCAGGTCGATGACGTCCAGGTTGAAGCGCTCGATCAGGTATTCCTTGTACTTCAGGGTGTCCTCGAAGTGGTAGCCGGTGTCGATGAAGTGAATCTTCTGTTCCGGGCGGATCGAGGAAATGATGTGCAGGAAGTAGGCGGAGGTGGCCGCGAACGAGGAAGTCACCATGATCTTGTCCGGGGCGAAATCCTGATAGACACGGCGGATACGCGCCTCGAAGTCCAGCTCCCGGTATTCCCGGTTGAGGTCATCGATGGCGTCGCGGGACAGACCGGCGCTGTTGTTGCCGACCCGTGTGATCAACTGCGCGTTACCCATGGTGTGCCTTTCCTTCTGTCCTGACTTCGTCTGAGTAGGCAATGATAAGGGCGTTGATCCCATTTAAAAGAAATATATGGTGCTACTTTTATTCTCTAAAAGCATATAAGGCATCGCCCGGCAGCGCCCGCGTCCCGGCTTTACACAATTTGATCCCTCCGGCGTAGGAACTCTTGGCTTTCCCCCTGTCACACCTGCCAGGACGCATCGGGAAACGCGTCTTAAAACTGTATTGATAGGAGAAGCCCCATGAAAAAGCCTCTGATGTCATTGTCCGCTCTTCTTCTCGCCGCCGGCGTGACCGGCGCCGCCTTCGCCCAACAGGGCACACCCCAGCAACAGGGCCAGCAAGGCGCGGCTCAGCAAGGCCAGCCGCCGGCGCAGCAGGCGCCCCAGGGTCAGCCCAATCCGGCGCTGGGTGATGCCTCCGACATCACCGACGAGGAAGTGAAGAAGTTCGCCGACGCCCAGGCCAAAGTGGAAGAGGTGAAAGGCGAATACCAGAGCCAGGTTCAGGCGGCTTCCGAGGATCCGCAGAAAGCCATGGACGTGCAGCGTGAAGCGCAGCAGGAAATGGTCAAGGCGGTGAAGGAGACCGGCCTGGACGTGCGCAAATACAACCAGATCGCGCAGCTGGCGCAGTACGACACCGATCTGCGCGAGCGTATTCAGGAAAAGATGTAAGCCCGGTTCCGCCCGGCACCGCCGGGCCGTGACCCTTGGAACCCCGCCACGGCGGGGTTCTTTCGTTTCTGTTCACGTGCACAATGGCTTCATGCTCGGAACCTGGGGAGGGGAAGACGAATGCATGAAGACCAGGGCGACGACAGCGCCCGCCATACCGAACAACTGTCGGCGCTGACTCTGTTGATGTACCAGGCCGCGCAGGACCCGGAGCGCTGGGCGGAAATGACCGCCCTGCTCCGCGAAGCCGCCATCCCGTTCGAGGACGACCGGCTCTACCAGCAACCGAACCGGCGGCGGCGCATGCTCGACGCCCTGGTGCCCCATGTGGAGCAGGCGCTGCGGCTCGGCGAGCAGATGGAGCGCACCCGGGAAACCCGGGACCTGGCGGTGGCCACGCTGGAGCGCCTGCCCATCGGTATCGCGGTGGTGGACGCCCAGCTCAATATCATCACGCTCAACCGCATCGCCGCCGGCGCGCTCAGCGACAGCGAGGTGCTCAGCAACTACCAGGGGCGCCTGCGCATCAACAACCGCCGCCAGCATCAGGCGCTGCACGAGGCCCTGGCCCGCTGTCTGGAACAGGGCAGCCACCATGCCCTGCCGCTCACCGAGCCGGCCACCGGGGTGACCGTCTCGCTGCTGGTGTGCCCGAGCCGCACCGTGGACATGGAAGACCCGGAGCGCCCCGCCGCCACCCTGTTCATCTCCCACTCCAATCTGGACAACCTGGTGGACGAGACGCTGCTGGGCGATCTTTACGACCTGACCCCGGCGGAGAGCAAGGTGGCCAAGGGCCTGGTCAGCGGCCACACCCTGGACCGCATCGCCGACGACGCCCAGGTGGCGCCGGCCACGGTGCGCGCGCAGTTGAAGTCGGTGTTCCGCAAGACCGACACCGGTCGCCAGGCGGAGCTGGTGTCGGTGATTCTGTCCGGGCTGGCGCCGCTGGCGCCGCGCCCCGCCGAGCGCGCGCCGGCGGCCCGCCCGGAACCGCCACTGGACCTGCCGGTCCTGGACAGCACCGGCGGCGGGCAGCTCACCACCCGCGACGGCCGCGCCCTGCGCTTCCACCAGTACGGCAACGCCGACGGCACCCCGGTGATCTTCTTTCACAGCGTGCGGGGATCGCGGCTGGAGGTGCCCGGCGGCGCCGATATCCTGCATGAACTGAACCTGCGGCTGATCGTGCCGGACCGGGCCGGCTACGGCCTTTCCGACCCGCTCAAGGACAGAAGCATCGACGACCTGGTGAGCGATCTGGAACTGCTGACCGAGCACCTGGGCATCGACCGCTTCCATTTGCTGGGCTATTCCCTGGGCGGCTTTCTCGCCCTGCATTGCGCCGGCCGTCTGGGGGACCGGGTGCAGCGGCTGGGCCTGGTGTCGGCGCTGGGCCCCACGCACCTGAGCGGCGACGCCGACCCGATGCGCGGCCTGTTCCGGATGGTGGTGGGCGTGGCCGACCGGGCGCCGGACCTGATGGAGAACGTGCTCAACCTGGTGGCCCGGGGGCTGATCAAGAATCCGGATAAGCACCTGCGCCGCTTCGTCACCTTCACCAGCCCGGCGGACGCGCCGGTGTTCGCCCAGCAGCGCCACCGCGACGCCTATGTAAAGGCGGTCAAGGAGGCCTACCGCAACGGCTGCCAGGGTTTCGTGGAGGATCTTCGCACGGTGGCCCGGGCCCCGGAGCCGGACGCCGCCGCGCTGACCATGCCGGTGTTTCTGTGGCACGGCGAGCGCGACGGCCAGGTGCCGGTGGCCCAGGCGCTGGCGGTGGACCAGTGGCTGCCCAACAGCCGCCTGACCCTGGAGCCGGACGGCGGCCATTTCTTCGTTTACGACCGCTGGCGGGCGATCCTTACCCGCTTCACGGAGCCGGTGTAGGGGCTTAGAAGCTGACGCGCATGCCCAGCCAGTAGCGGCGGCCGTCTTCCACGTAGCCGTACTCGTCCTGGAAGATTTCCTTGTCGGCGATGTTGTAGATGCCGGTGTTGAGCGTGGCCTGGGGCGTCAGCTTGAAGGCCAGGCCGGCGTCCACCAGGGTGTTGGACGGCGCGACGATGCTGCTGCTCGAGGGGCCGGTGGTGGGCTGGCTCTCTTCGCCGCGGTAGCGTACCGCCAGCCAGGGCGACAACCGGCTGGTGACGCGCCAGTCCGCCTGCAGGCTGGCCAGATGCTTGGGCACCTGGTTGAGCGGCTCGCCCTCGTACTCGCCGGACTGCTGCTCGGAATCCGTGTAGGTGTAGCTGAGCGTCAGGTCCAGGGTGCGCGCCAGCGTGGTGGACACGGCGGCCTCCACGCCCCGGGTCACCGCTTCGTCCACGTTCACCCGGTAGGTGGGGTCGGAACCGAACTGGTTGGGACCGCCGGGGCAGACGCTGGGCGGGCAGGCGATGCGGGTGATCTTGTCCTTGAAGTCGTTGTGGAACACGGTGACGTTGGCCTGCAGATCGCGGCCGGCGTTGAAGTACAGCCCCAACTCCTTGTTCACCGAAGTCTCCGGTTCCAGGTCCGGGTTGCCGTAGACGTCGCCGCCCCGGCTTACCTGGCCCCAGTCCGGGGTGATCTCCCGCAGCGACGGCGACCGGAAGCCGGTGGACACCCCACCCTTCAGAGTCCAGCGCGGCGCCATGCCCCACACGCCGTACAGACGCGGGCTCACGTGGCTGCCGTAGTTTTCGTCGTCGTCGAGACGGACCCCGCCGGTGACCGAGACGTTGCCCGGCAGCATCCATTCGTCCTCGGCGAACAGCGCCCATTTGGAGGCGTCCACGTCGGTGCGGTTGGAGATCTGGTTGGAGGTCCGGTCGGACAGCTCTTCTTTTTCGAAGTTGGCGCCGACGGTGAGCAGGTGGTCCCCCAGCGGCGCCACCAGGGCGGTCTTCGCGGAGGTGTTGGTGACCTTCATCTCGCGGGTCAGGTTTTCCGCTTCCTCGCGCTGTACGTAGGAGTCGGTGGTGCCGAAATCCCAGCGGCCGGTGTGGCTCAGGGCCAGCACTTCGCGGGTGTATTCGTTGTCGGAATCGGTGCAGCCGCCACGGCAGCCGGTGGCCGGCGCGCTGTAGCCGATCAGGGAACGGCGGTCCTGCTTGGTCTGCCCCGCCTCCAGGGTGAAATCCTGGTTGTCGGTGGGAGTGAACGACAGGCGCGCGTTGAGGTTCTTCAGGTTTTTCTCTTCGAAGCCGTCCACGAAACGGTCTTCCTGGCGGCTGCTGGCGCGGCCGTAAACCTGCAGGCCCAGTGTGTCCGCCAGCAACGGCCCGCTGAGGCTGAAGTTGCCCTGCTGGATGTCGCCGGAACGGGAATCGTCCTGAATGATGGTGTCCAGTTGCACCGCGCCGCCCCACTCCTCGGCGACCTTGCGGGTGATCACGTTGATCACGCCGCCGATGGCGTCCGAGCCGTACAGGGTGGACATGGGGCCGCGCACCACTTCGATCCGCTCGATGGACTGCAGCGGCGGCAGCCAGTCCTGCTCGAAACCGGCACTGCCGTTGGGGCGGGTTTCGCGGGTGGAGACCGGCTTACCGTCCACCAGTATCAGGGTGTACTGGGAAGGCATGCCGCGGATCACGATGTCGTTGCCGCGATCGCCGGAGCCGCCGCCGGTGATGATCACCCCGGGGATGTCCCGCAGCGCGTCGGTGGCGTCCTGATAGTAGCGCTGCTCGATCTGCTCGCGCGTGATCACGCTGATCGAGGCCGGCGCGTCCTCCAGCTGCTGCGCGTGCCCCGACGCGGTGACCGTCACCTGCCCCAGTTCGTGGCCGTCACCGCTTTCCGCCAACACGGGCCCGGCGGCCAGTAGCGCGGCCACACCCCATAACGCAAATCGCATCCCGGTACTCCTTTTTGTCCGATCCAGTTAACAGAGTCCGGAATGATAGTAATTCTTATTTGCAAATAAAGAGGCTTTACAAACTATACGTTCGCGGCGGGAACTTCCGCGGCGGCGGGCAGGCACAGGTGCACGCGCAGGCCGGGGTGGCCGTTCTCCGCCCAGATCCGGCCGCCCTGGCGGTGCACCGCGCGGCGGGCGATGCTGAGCCCCAGGCCGAAGCCGCTGCCGGCGGAGCGCGCCTGGTCCAGGCGCACGAAGGGCTCGAAGATGCTGTCCAGCCGGTCGTCGGGGACACCGGGGCCGCGGTCGCTGATCCACAGGTGCCAGCAGTCGCCTTCGCGGCGGCCGTCCAGGCGGACCGGGCCCTCCGGCGGCGAATGGCGCACCGCGTTGCGCACCAGATTTTCCAGCGCCTGGGCCAGATCGTTGAGGTTGCCGGCGACGCGGGCGTCGGCGGGCAGCCGGCACGGAAAGCAGCGGGCCGGCCAGCCGCTTTCAAAGGCGGCGTTGTCGACCACCAGGTCCCACACCGCCAGCGGCGACAGCGGTTCGGTGGCGGTGCCGCGCTGCTCGGTGTCGTGCCAGGCCAGCGACAGCGTGTCCGAGACCAGCTCGCGCATGGCGGTCACTTCCCGGGCCACGCGGCGGCGCAGGTCCTGCTCCGAGAGGTCCCCTTCCAGGGCGACACTGAGGCGGCTCAGGGGCGTGCGCAGTTCGTGGGACATGTCGTGCAGCAGCTGGCGCTGGCTGCCGAGCACCTGGGCCACCCGTTCGGCCATGCGGTCGAAGCGCCGGCCCAGGTCGCCGAACTCGTCCCGGCGCGCCGCCAGCCCCGGGCCCACCCGCGCTTCCGGGTCGTCCTGGAAGCGCCGCACCCGGGCCTGCAGCAGCCGCAGGGGCACCATGGTGCGCCAGTACAGCAGGCCGCCGGCGAGCATCGCCAGCAGCGCCGGCAGCACCACCACCAGCAGGGTCTGCCACAGCGGCCAGTTGCGCCCGGGCATAAAGCGCGGCGGCAACTGCATCACCAGCCGCCCCGCCTCCGGGTTGTCGGGAAACGGCACGCCGATGTAGGGCATGGAGGTGGACCGGAAGCTCATGCGCCAGTCCAGCTCGCGCTGGAAGCGCAGGCCGGCGCGCTGGCTCTCGGTGAGCGGCCGGCCACTGAGCGAATGATCACTGGCGTCCACCACCATGGCGTCGCCGGGCTCACGGCGGCGCAGCTGCTGCAGCCAGGCCGACACGCCCTCGGCGCCGCCCCGGTGCCAGGCGTCCTCCGCCTGGGCGGCGTACTCGCGCATCACCACCTTGGCCGGCTCGTCCAGCAGCACCACCTGCTCGCCCACAGTGCGCAACAGCCAGCCGCTCAGCACCACGGTGAACACCGCGCTCAGGCAGAGCAGCAGCGCCAGCTTCCAGAACAGGGAATGACGGCCGGGAATCATGGGCCCGGCGTGGAGGGCTCGGCGCCGGCCGCCTCGGTGGCCAGCGTATAGCCCTGCCCCCAGACGGTACGCAGCGGCTGGCCGGGCACGCCGGCGGCGCGCAGCTTGCGGCGCAGGTGGCTGACATGCAGGTCGAGGCTGCGGTCATGGCGCCCGTAGCCGCGGTGCAGCACGGTCTGGTAGAGGAAGGCTTTGCTCAACACCTGGTCGCTCTGCTCCAGGAACACCCGCAGCAGACGGAACTCGGTGACGGTGAGGTCCAGGGCCCGGTCCCGGTAGCGGGCGGTCTCGGTGTCCAGATCCAGGGCCAGGCCGTCCAGCCGCAGAGGGCCCTGGCGGGGCCGCTGGCCGGCGCCGCGCTCCAACGCCACCCGGCGCAGCACGGCGGCCACCCGCACCGCCAGCTCGGCCATGCTGAACGGCTTGGGCAGGTAGTCGTCGGCGCCGCGCACCAGGCCGGTGATGCGGTCCTGCTCGTCGCCCAGCGCGGAAAGCAGAATCACCGGCACCGGGCTGGCTTCGCGCAAACGGGCCAGCAACGCCAGGCCGTCCAGCCCGGGCAGCAGGATGTCCAGCAGCACCAGATCGAAATCGCCGTCGCGGGCCAGGGTCAGGCCCTCGCCGCCGTCACGGCACAGCGTGACCCGGTGATTGCGGTCGCGGAAGTAGTCCCCCAGGTCGGCGCTCAATACGGGATCGTCCTCGATCACCAGCAGGCGCGACGGGCAGGTCGTTATGGCATTCATTCGCAAATAGTAAATATTATCATTCCATCAATCCACAACCTTACACTCTTTACGCGCCGCTCCATTGTGGATGGGAATCATTCCCAATAACATCCATCGCCTGATTCGCAGGCATGGCAGAGCGCGTGAACAAAAAAACCAAAGCCCGGTGGCTCAAGCAACTTCACCAGTGGCACTGGATCAGCTCCGCCCTGTGTCTGATCAGTATGGTGCTGTTCAGTGTCACCGGGATCACCCTCAACCACGCCGCGGACATCGATGCGCAACCGGTGATCAGCGACCGCGAAGCGGTGCTGCCGCCGCCGTTGCTGGAGACCCTGGCGCAAACCGAAAGCGGCCCCCTGCCGGAAACCGTACGCCGGTGGCTGGCGCGGGAGGCGGATATCCAGGTGGACCGGCGCGACGCGCAGTGGTCCGCCGACGAGGTGTATCTGGCCCAGCCGCGCCCCGGCGGTGACGCCTGGTTGGCCATCGACCTGGGTAACGGCGAGCTGATCCACGAAGACACCGATCGGGGCTGGGTGGCGTTTTTCAACGACCTGCACAAAGGCCGCCACAGCGGCGCCGTGTGGTTCTGGTTCATCGACGTGTTCGCCGTGGCGACGCTGCTGTTCGCCCTTACCGGCCTGGCGCTGATGGCGCTGCACGCCAAACGCCGGCCGGCCACCTGGCCGGTCACCGCGCTGGGGCTGATCGTACCCTGGCTGCTGATCGCCCTGTTCGTGCACTGACTGGAGAACGAAATGCGTCCCTGGCTCTCTCTTCTCGCCGCCCTGTTCGCCGGCGTCGCCGCCGCCAACGCGACCGCCGCCGAACTGCGCCTGGAGGTGGAAATCCCGCGCATGGCGGTGGCGGAATACCACGCGCCCTACCTGGCGTTCTGGCTCAAACACGCCGACAGCGGCGATATCGTGCCGCTGGGGTTGTGGTACGACGACCAGGAAAAATGGCTCAAGGACCTGCGCCTGTGGTGGCGCCGCACCGGGCGCACGCAAAGCCAGCCCTACGACGGCCTCACCGGCGCCACCCGCCGCCCGGGCACCCATTCCATGGATTTCTCCGGCCTGCCGGCGCTCGCCGAACTGCCGGCCGGTGCCTACGAGCTGGTGGTGGAAGCGGCCCGCGAAGTGGGCGGCCGGGAAGTGGTGCGTCTGCCGTTCCAGTGGCCGGCCACCGGCAACAAAACCGTGCGCGCCGACGGCGAGCAGGAGCTGGGCCGGGTGCAACTGCGCCTCGCGCCCTGACCGACTATTTCTCACCAGGTTCTTTGCAAGGAGTTTCCATGAAAATCACCCCTTTCGCCGGTACCGCCCTGGCCGCGCTGCTGACCCTGAGCCCGGCGGCCCAGGCCCATAAACTCTGGCTGCTGCCCAGCCACACCGTGGTCTCCGAAGCGCAATGGATCACCGTGGACGCCAGCGTCTCCAACGACATTTTCGACGTCGACCGGCCGTTCTCGCTGCAAGGACTGACCGTCACCGGCCCGGACGGCAAGGAGGCGCCGGTGGATCACCGCTTCGAGGGCCATCGCCGCAGCAGCTTCGACGCCGAGCTCAGCGAGGAAGGCAGCTACCGCATCACCCTCTTCCGGCCCATGTACATGGCCTTTTATCAGCTCGATGGCGAACGCCACCGCCGGCGCGGCGACAGCGCCGAAGCGCTGCTGCGGGAGATCCCCGAAGGCGCAGAAGAGATGCGTCTCTCCGAAGTCATGAACCGGCTGGAAACCTTCGCCACGGTGGGCGCGCCCTCCGACTTCAAACCGGTCGGCAAGGGCCTGGAACTGCAGCCGGTGACTCACCCTAACGACCTCTACGCCGGCGAAACCGCCCTGTTCCGCTTCCTGGTCGACGGCGAACCGGCCGCCGGCGTGGAAGTGGAAGTGGTGCCCGGCGGCAGCCGCTACCGCGACAACCACGGCGCCCTCACCGCCACCAGCGACGACAACGGCGAGATCAAGCTGCAATGGCCCCAGGCCGGCCGCTACCACCTGGAAGCCGCCTACAGCGACGACCGCGCCTCGCACCCGAAAGCCGAGGGTCGCCGTTTGCAGTATATGGGGACCTTTGAGGTACTGCCGCTTTAAGGTCTCTGGGATCCTGCCGGGCGGCTTTGCCGCCCTTTCGCGGGCGGGGCCCGCTCGCACAAGCCGATAAAAAGCGTGCAAAAACGCTACGCATCCCGTATAGTCCGCACCCCTTCATACAGGGCAGCGCCCGGCACAGCTCCTAATAGTTAGCAGCTTCAGGGCCACAAGCCCGCTCACTAATAGGTCTGTACATGTCGCAAAGTCCCTCAGGGTTTTCCACCCTGGGCCTGCCCGAGTCGTTGCTCGGCGCCATCGCCCAACTCGGTTTCACCACCCCGTCACCGATTCAGGAACAAAGCATTCCCGCGCTGCTGGAAGGCCGTGACCTGCTCGGCCAGGCACAAACCGGCACCGGCAAAACCGCCGCCTTCGGCCTGCCCCTGCTGGCGCGCCTGGACCCGGCACTGAAAGCACCGCAAATGCTGGTGCTGGCCCCCACCCGCGAGCTCGCCATTCAGGTGGCGGCCGCCCTGGAAACCTTCGCCACCGGCCTGAAAGGCCTGGACGTGGTGCCGATTTACGGCGGCGGCGGTTACCGCGATCAATTGAAAGCGCTGAAGAACGGCGCCCAGGTGATCGTCGGCACCCCCGGCCGGGTGATGGACCACATGGAGCGCGGCAGCCTGCGCATGGACGAACTGCGCTGTCTGGTGCTCGACGAAGCCGACGAAATGCTGCGCATGGGTTTCATCGACGACGTGCGCTGGGTGCTGGAACGCACCCCGGACGCCTGCCAGCTGGCGCTGTTCTCCGCCACCATGCCGGCGGCGATCAAAACCATCGCCAAGAAGCACCTCAAGAACCCGGAGTGGATCCGCGTGGAGGGCTCGTCCTCCAGCACCGGCGCCAACATCCGCCAGCGTTACTGGCCGGTGGCCGGGATCAACAAGCTGGACGCCCTGTGCCGCATTCTGGAAGCGGAAGAGCACGACGGCGTGATCGTCTTTACCCGCACCAAGCACGCCACCCTGAGCCTGGCCGACCAGCTGCAGGCGCGCGGTTTCCGCGTGGAAGCGCTGAACGGTGATATTCCCCAGGCACAACGGGAGACCACCGTGGCCCGTCTGCGCGATAAGCGCATCGACCTGCTGGTGGCCACCGACGTGGTCGCCCGGGGCCTGGACGTGCCGCGCATTACCCACGTGTTCAACTACGACATGCCCACCGATACCGAAGCCTATGTGCACCGTATCGGCCGCACCGGCCGTGCCGGCCGCCCCGGTGAGGCGATTCTGTTCGTGGCCCGCCGCGAGCAGGGCATGCTGCGCGGCATCGAGCGCGCCACCGGCCAGCGCCTGGACGCCATGTCCCTGCCGTCCGTGGACGACCTCAACAAGCAGCGCCTGAACAGCTTCCGCGAGCGTCTCGCCAAGGGTCTGGAGCATCCGGAAATCGATGCCAACCGTGCCCTGGTGGCGGAACTGACCGCGGACCTGTCGATGAGCGAAGCGGACCTGGCGGCGGTGCTGGCCAGCCTGCTGTTCCAGAAGGAACCTCTGTTCCTGAAGGCGGCGCCGGAAGGCAAGCCGTTCCAGGACGGCGGCAAGGCGCCGCGCAAAGCCGATCGCACCAAGGGGCCCAAGGCCGCTCGCGATACCGGTCCGATGAAGATTTATCGGGTGGAAGTGGGCGAGACCCACGGCGTGCGCCCGGGCAATCTGGTGGGCGCGATCGCCAATGAAGGCGGGTTATCCAGCGCGCAAATCGGCGCCATCCGTATTCACAGTGACCACAGCACGGTACAGCTGCCGGAGGGTCTCAGCACCCGCCAGCTGCACCAGCTGCGTACCGCCCGCGTTTGTCAGCGGGCGCTCGGGCTCGAAGCGGTCTGAATTAAGTGTCCACCCGGAAGCCCACTTTCACGACCACCTGAAAGTGGGCGACCTGGCCGTTTTCCACGTGCCCCCGGGTCTCCTGCACCTCAAACCACTCCACATTGTTCACGCTTTTGCCCGCCGCGGCGATGGCGTTGCGTACCGCGTCCTCGATGCTGTCTTTTGAAGAACCTACCAGCTCGAGTTTTTTATAAACGTGCTCGCTCATCAATCTCTCCTTTCTCATCCGTGTAATCCATGCCTGATCTCCAGAGTGCCTGTTTTCAAGGCGCGCCGTGGGTGAAATAAGTAAAAAGTTTGGAAAACCGTTTCGCCTCCCTCAGCGTTCGCGGCGAGGGATCATCAGCTCCGACACCGGCAGCTTGTCCGGCCGGAAGCGGTTCACCGGCTGGTCAGCGGCGAAGCCCAAAGACACACCGCACAGCAACTGGTAGTGACGGGGAATCCGGAATCGCTTCTCCAACGGTGAGCGCCACAGGCCCAGCGCGCCCTGGGCGCAACTGGCGAACCCTTCGTCGGTGGCGGCAAGCATCAGCGTTTGCAGAAAAATGCCGGCGTCGAGAACGCTGTACACCCCCAACCCCTTGTGCACGAACAGGAACAGCGCGGTGGGCGCGCCGAAAAAGCGGAAGTTGGCGGCCATCTGCTGGTGTCGCGCCTGTTTGTCGTCACGGCCGATGCCGAGGTGCCGGTACAGCCCCTTGCCGGTGGCCACGCGGCGCGGCTGCAGATCGTCCGGGTATTTGATCACCGGCCGGAAATCGCCGTCCGGCAGCGCCGACGACCGGCGCACGGCGGCCAGCGCCTTCTTCCAGGCCGGCGCCCGCTGCAGCGGCGCCAGCCGCTCAAAGCGCTCGCTCAGTTCGTCGCCGAGGGCGGCCAGATCGGCGCCCTGGGCCAGGGCGATCTGATAGGGCTGGGTGTTGGACCAGCTCGGTGCGGCGGCGGCGCGCTCCAGCACGCGCTGCAGGCGGTCTTCGGGGATCGGCTCGCGGGTGAACGCCCGGGCGCTGTGGCGGGCGTTGAGCACATCAATGAATTCCATGGGCACGGCTTCCTGAGCGTTGCGATAAGTGGTGGCGCCAGCTGCTGTGATGCAAAGAGTGTAAACAGGCCCTAAACTGCCCCGCCATGACCACCTGGAAGGCGGATATGGAAAGAAGTGCCAATTTCTCACGCTGCCGTCGCTACCGCTACGCGCTGTGGCGGCGCTGGGCGCCCGGCGACGACTACGTCCTGCTGGTGGGCCTGAACCCCTCCACCGCCGACCACCGCCGCGATGACCCCACCATCCGCCGCTGCATCGGCTTTGCCCGTGACTGGGGCTATTCCGGCCTGTGCGTGGCCAACCTGTTCGCGTTCCGCGCCACCTATCCACGCGATCTGTTCGCCGCCGACGACCCGGTGGGGCCGCGCAACGATGCCTGGCTGCGCCGCCTCAGCCGCGACGCCGCCCTGGTGGTGGCCGGCTGGGGCAACCATGGCCGCACCGGCGACCGCGCCGAGTACGTGCGCCGCCAGCTGCCCGCGCTGCACTGCCTGCGCCTGAACGGCTCCGGCGAGCCCGCCCATCCGCTTTATCTGCCGAAAACGTTAACCCCGTTTCCCATGCCCGCTTTCACCGATGAGCCTTGAGGCGTAGGCTGAATCCGGCCCTGAAAAGATTGGCAGCCCCTTCACCCCGACGGCTTTAACCTCGACGCCGTGGATCACCAAGGGGGAACATACCGGTGTCCGACCGTTTCCTGAGACGAAATAAAATGATGGCCCGCGGTCTTGGCATCGGCGGCCTTCTTCCTTTTTACGCGCTGGCGCTGCTGACCTGGCACGACGGCCTGCGTACCTGGGCGCTGGACTCGGTGACCGGCTACGCCGCCGTGATTCTGGCCTTCCTGGGTGCGGTGCACTGGGGCCGGGCGCTCGCCGACCTGGACCAGCGCAACCATATCGGCACGCTGCTGTTCGGCATCATGCCCGCCATGATCGGCTGGCTGGCGGTGATGCTGCCGGTGGAGTTCGGCCTGCCGATGCTGATCGCCGGCCTGGTGTTCGTATGGGGCTCCGAGCAGATGGTGTTTTTCGAGGTGCTGCCCGACTGGTACCGGCACCTGCGCCACCTGCTTACCGCCGCCGCCGTGCTGGCACTGGTGATCGCCTGGGCGGCCGCCATGATGTCCATGTTCTGAGCAGTCCGCTAAACTGCGCGGGCGATTTGAACCGGAGGGACCCATGGTCGAAACCACCCGTCTGCCCTTGCTCGGGGCCTTACTGCTGATTCTTCCCCTGCTTGCGGCCTGCGATGAAGCGCCGGCGGCGTCCGATACCCCGGCCCCCGTCGCGCCGGTGAGTTTCAACCAGCAAATCCGGCCGGTCATCGAGCAGAAGTGCATCGCCTGCCACGGCTGCTACGACGCGCCCTGCCAGCTGAAACTGGAAACCGCCGCCGGCCTCGACCGCGGCGCCTCGTCCATGTCGGTGTACGCCCAGCGCACCGAGGCGGCCGACCCCACCCGTCTTTTCGTCGACGCGCAAACCACCGCCGAGTGGCGCGAGCGCGGCTTCTTTTCGGTGATCGACAGCAAACGCGGGCTGGAGGAATCGCTGCTCTACCGGATGCTGGAACTGGGCCGGGCCCACCGTTTCGAGCCCGGTGAGCGCCTGCCGGAAGAGATCGCCCTGGGCCTCAAGCGGGACAACCAGTGCCCGGCGCCGGAAGAAATGGACGACTACGCCGAGGAGCACCCTCTGGGCGGCATGCCGCTGGGCACGCCGGCCCTCAGTGACGACGAATTCAACACCCTGCGCACCTGGCTGGCCCAGGGCGCCCCTCCCGGCGACGACCGGGTCACCCTGTCCGAACGGGAGCGCGAGCAGGTGCGCGGCTGGGAAACCTGGTTCAACCGGGACGGCAAGCGTCAGCAACTGGCCGCCCGCTGGCTCTATGAGCACCTGTTCCTGGCGCACCTCTATTTCGACCAGGGCGAGGACCGCGAACCGGACCATTTCTTCACCCTGGAACGCTCCCTGACACCGCCCGGCGAACCGGTGCGGCCGGTGGCCACCCGGCGCCCCAACGACGACCCGGGCGAGCGCTTCTGGTATCGCCTGCGTCCGGTCACCGGCGCTATCGTTCACAAGACCCATATCACCTTCGCGCTCAGCGACGCCAAACGCCGGCGCATGGAAAGCCTGCTGTTCGACACGCCCTGGGACATCGACACCCTGCCCGGCTACAGCGAAGAGGAAAAGGCCAACCCCTTTACCACCTTCGCCGCCCTGCCCGCCCGGGCGCGCTACCAGATCATGCTCGACGACGCCGAGTATTTCGTGCGCACCTTTATCCGTGGGCCGGTGTGCCGCGGACAGATCGCCACCGACGTGATCCGTGATCGCTTCTGGGCGGTGTTCCAGGACCCGGACCACGACCTCTACATCACCGACCCCGATTATCGCGCCCGGGTCTCCGGCCTGATCGCCCTGCCCGGCCAGGAAGACAGCCTGCTCAAGCTGGGCCCGGAGTGGATCAAATACACCAAGCGCCGCAACGACTACCTGCGGGAACAGGCCGAGGCCTACCGCGCCGAACAACCGCAGGGCCCGGGCTGGAACGACATCTGGGACGGCGAGGGCAGCAACCCCAACGCGCTGCTCACCATCTTCCGCCACCACGACAACTCCTCGGTGCGCAAAGGGCTGATCGGCGACTACCCGCTGACCAGCTGGGTGATGGACTACCCCCTGTTCGAGCGCACCTACTACAGCCTGGTGGCCAACTTCGATGTGTTCGGTTCGGTGTCGCACAAGGCCCAGACGCGGCTCTACTTCGACCTGATCCGCAACGGCGCGGAGCAGAACACCCTGCGTTTCCTGCCCGCCGACACCCGCAAACAGGTGCTCAAGAACTGGTACCAGAAAACCGGGCAATTGAAGCTGCTGGTGAGCTACGAGGACGTGGACACCGAGGTGCCCACGGCGATCGACTACCACAGCGCCACCCCCATGAACGAATTCAACGCCGGCCTGCTCAGCCAGTTCGGCGCCCTCAACGCCCGCCCGGATCCGATCAACCGGTGCGGCGGCGACAACTGCAGCCGCGCCGACGCCACCGCCCTGGAACGGGATGTGGAGCAGGCGCTCAGCGCCATCGCCTCGCAGCCGGCGGCGCGCCTGCCGGTGGTCGACCATATGCCGGAAGCCAGCCTGCTGCTGGTGGACGGCGACGGCGAGCAGGCGGTGTACTCGCTGCTGCGCAACCGCGCCCACTCCAACGTGGCGTTCATGTTCGGCGAGTCGCTGCGCTACCAGCCGGAGAAGGACACCCTGACGGTCTACCCCGGCGTGCTGCTGAGCTACCCCAACTTCATCTTCCGGGTAGAGCGGGACGACCTGAAGTCGTTCGCCCGGGCCATGCGGGCGGTGGAAAGCAAAAAGGATTTCACCCGGCTGGTGGAACGGTTCGGGGTGCGGCGCACGCAGACCGACTTCTGGACCCACTTCCACGCGCCACTGCGCTACATGGAAGCCCACGAGCCCACCCAGGCGGGCATTCTCGACCTGAACCGCTACCTGAACCTGTAGAGCGGGCAAAAAAAAGGTTCATCGCGCTTTAGCGGGAACGCTTCCCCTCCATCTGGTGAGCAGGTCTGGGTGACGCCCTTCCGGGAACGCCGTGAACCCGTCCCTGGGGGCTCCCTGTCGAACGTCCTGTTCTCCAGGGTCC
>Ga0208156_1000043_pt1 | contig 105455 bp, 91 predicted proteins | sample 1_EtaG_FD_184073 | JGI IMG/M metagenome (GOLD analysis project Ga0208156, IMG submission 184073) | Marine viral communities from the Subarctic Pacific Ocean - 1_ETSP_OMZ_AT15124 metaG (SPAdes) (version 2) | ecosystem: Environmental > Aquatic > Marine > Oceanic | place: Pacific Ocean | collected...
AAGCACGAGCTGATGTCTTCGATTACATTGAGCGGTTCCATAATCCTAGGATGCGACGTAGAGTTGCTGCTCAGGACAGAAAACTGTTCGCCGTTTTAAAACCGTCCGTGGAAACGGGGTAGAACCCGTTCAGGTTCATCTCCTGACCAAACAGGGACAGGTTGGACGGGTTTTCACTGTGGGTCGCCAGATAGTTCCGGGTCTGTACCAACATGCCGCCAGAGCCGGCGGTGGGGTCGTATATACGCATCCCGGCATGAGGCTTGAGCAGGGCAACCAGTAGTTGCACCACTTCGGATGGGGTGTAGAACTCACCGCCTTTCTTACCGGCACTGTCCGCGAACATCTTGATCAGATATTCGTATGCCGTGCCCAGCAGGTCCGGGCGTTCAAAGTCTTCGTTACGCAGGCGGTAGCGGCTGAAGTGGCTGAGCAGGTCGCGCAGCTTTTTGTCAGACAGCTTGTTCTTGATGTTGAAGTCGATGGATACCAGCACCCCTTCCAGAACAGGGTTGTATTCCTCGATGGCTTCTGTGGCAGTGTTCAGTTCGGAGCCAATGTCGTGCTTCAGGTCTTTGATGGCACCCCAGCGGGCAACGGGCGGTATATAAAAGGTCTTGTCGTATTCGTCTTCATCGTCTGCCAGCTCGCGGGCTTGTGCTTCGGACTTGCCCTTGTCCATGTAGTAACGGACTACGCCTTCCTGTGCTTCTTCAAAGGCATCCGACAGGCGCTTCACAAACATCATCCCGAAGATGTAGTCCTTGTATTCAGATGCGTCCATGTTGCCGCGCAGAATGTCGGCGGCTTCCCACAGGAAGGATTCAAGTTGCTGAAGGGTGATGTTGTGGCTCACGAGTTGGTTTCCTGTACTACATTGTCCATGACGATCTGTATCTGTATGAAGAGGTTGGTGCATAGTGACATGAGGGGCAGGATTGAGAAAGTTTCAGGGAATTACTGGACATCAAACGTTCAGTTGATAACCGTTTTCGGAGGCGTCTCCTGATCCTCTTACTGGCGATATTCTCCAAAGAATGTCTTGATTGGCATCTTAAGATAAGGATGTCCATCTAGGCGCTCCACCTGCCCGGCACTTACTCGAAATATGAGAATGCTTGGAAGCCAAATTTTAACAAAGGAAACTCTATGCGAGTCGCTCGCTTAAGCATCAAGAATTATCGAGGCATAAAAGACAGCACTCTCCTACTCCCAAAGCATGGAGTCTTGATCGGCGATAACAACACCGGAAAAACGACAGTTCTGGAAGCGCTTGACCTTGTGCTTGGGCCTGATCGCCTTAATCGCCAACCACCTATCGATGAACACGATTTCTTCCAAGGTGCTTATTGGCATGACTCCGACGAGGAGGCCGAGCAAGCCCAACCCCAAATCGAAATTGAAGCAACCGTAACCGACCTTTCTGATGAGCAGAAAGCGAAATTTGGCGACTTCATCGAGTTCTGGGACTCTCTTTTAGACGATTTTTACGATGAGCCCTCACCAGAGGGAGTCGATGACGGAGATATTCAAGAGGCCTTAAGGATAACCTTTATTGGCCGCTACGACCCGGAAGAAGACGACTTTGAAGGAAGAACCTATTTTTCCAGGACCCTCACGGAGGCAGACAACCCCTCTTTTTTTTCAAAAAAGCACAAACAACTTTGCGGCTTTCTCTACCTGAGGACACTGCGCACAGGTTCGAGAGCCCTGAGCTTGGAAAGAGGCAGCTTGCTCGACATCATCCTGAGGTTGAAAGAGTACCGACCCAAGATGTGGGAAAACACAATTACTACGCTGTCCTCCATGTCTGTTGCGGACGACCCCGAACTTGGTATCAACTCGGTCTTGGAGAGCGTGAACAACTCGTTAAAAAAATACGTCCCAAAAGAATGGGGAGTTGAACCACACCTAAAAGTTTCAAACCTAACTCGCGAACACCTCAGGAAGATTATTACCGCATTCATTGCCACTGGAGATGGCACTCATGCAGCCCCGTTTTATCGCCAAGGCACTGGGACAATCAACATGTTGGTCCTAGCCATGCTTTCTCAGATCGCAGAAGAAAAGCAGAATGTGATTTTCGCTATGGAAGAGCCGGAAACCGCAATTCCTCCATACGCGCAGAAACGCATCGTTCATGAGGTCCGAAATTTAGCCTCCCAGGCTTTGTTTACATCGCACTCTCCTTATGTTCTGGAAGAGTTTGGAATCGAAGAAACAATGGTTCTTGCGCGAGATGAAGCCGGTAATTTAACCCGACAAGATATTGAGCTTCCAGACAGCGTAAAGCTGAAAAGATACCGGCAAGAATTCAGGACGAGGTTCTGCGAAGGCTTGCTGGCAAGAAGGGTTTTGGTCGCAGAGGGTGCAACTGAAGCCTCTGCTTTTCCCGTTGTGTGCCGTCGATTGGCCGAGTTGAATCCAGATAAATATTCCTCACTCGAGGCGTTGGGCATCTGCACTATTGATGCCGCAAGCGAAACCAATATTCCCGGCATGGCGGAGCTATACAGGAACCTGGGCAAAAATACGTTTGCCATCTGCGATAAACAGGAAGAGCCCAACAAAGGCCTAATTGAGGCACAGGTTGAAGTTCTACTCATGCATGAAGAAAAAGGCTTTGAGGAAATGGTCCTCAAAGGTACAACATCGGCAGCCCGAGAAAGGTTTGCACAGACTCTAGATTGGCCGCAGCACCTAACCGAAAAATACCCAGATCCTGCAAACAATGCGCTGCTTGCGTTAAGCGACTACTTCAAATGGTCCAAAGGAAGTTGGGGGGCTGCCGACTTTTTAGCTCAATGCGATGAACCCGAGATTCCAGAATGGCTGTGTTCTGCTGCCTCGGAACTTAAGGAATATTGTTATCCACAAGACAAGGATCAGGATCTCGGTGACGAGGTCGCTATAAATGGGTCTGCTGAGATTGGTTCCCATGGAACTGACTGAAGGTCAGAATGAGGTGATGGATTCCACTGGTCCGCTTCTCGTAAGCGGTGGCCCAGGATCAGGAAAAACCACCATCTCAATTCTCAAAGCCGCTCAAATCGCCCGAGACGAGTTGAAGCCCAGTCAAAAGATCCTGTTCCTAAGTTTTGCCCGTGCAACGGTGTCCCGAGTTGTCGAGGCAATCGAAGTTGAGCAGGACATATCTCACGAAGAAAAGAGGCTGATTGATGTTGAGACATACCATGCGTTTTTTTGGCGGGTGCTCAAGGCGCATGGTTATCTCTTGGGCTTTCCAAGAAAGCTGGAGCTTCTTGCTCCTCCTGCCGAGGCAATTGCACTATCGGCGCTTCGACTTGAACACCCGAAAAAGCCAGCAACCGAAGAAGAAAAACAAAATCTTTTACGCGAGGAAAATATTCATCGACTCAACTTAGCAAAAAACGAGGGTCGGATTTGCTTTGACCTTTTCGCACCCTCCGTCGCAACTCTTCTTGAGGGTAGCGAGCGCATTCGCAAGCTTATCGGCTTGATGTATCCAGTCATTATTTTGGACGAGTTCCAAGATACGAATGCCGATCAGTGGAGGGTTGTCAAAGCCCTTGGCCAAACGTGTCGTTTGATAGCACTGGCAGATCCAGAACAACGCATTTACGACTGGATAGGAGCGGACCCTGAACGCCTGGACCATTTTCGAACTACGTTCGGCCCGCAAGACATTGACCTAACCGATGACAATCATCGGAGTGCCGGTACTAACATAGCGACATTTGGCAACGACATTCTTACCGGTCGCCTTCGTCAGGATTTCTACCATGGGATTAAAATAGTTCGCTACACACCCTTCCAAGATGCCGCAATGAGCAAGCTTGTTTCTGAAACCCTCAAAGCTCGAAAAAGGTTACTTGATGAACAAGGAAAAAACTGGTCTTTAGCAATTCTGGTACCTACTAAAAAACTAACGAGACAAGTTTCAGAAGCTCTGCACAAGCCCCCTGCTGGAATGCCGCCAATTCCTCACACCGCTTCGATTGAAATTGAAGCCGCGATTCTTGGAGCAGAGGTAATCGCTTTTTTACTGCAACCCTCTCATAACCAGGACCACCTTGGAGAGCTGATTGATTTGATGGCCAATTTCTATCAAGGAAAAGACGGCGACAAGCCCACCAAAACAGCCCTCGAAGAGGCAACCAAATTAAAAACACAGCTTTTCGATTACCAGGAAAGAACACAAAAGGGTCAACCAATAAAAGCGAATAGCCCTTTGGTGAAAACGCTATCCACTCTGGCTCACCTGCGAGAAGACATTAAATTCACGGGTAATCCTGACAATGACTGGAAGTCGATCAGAAACGCCCTCGAAGTCAGCAGTTGTAAGCGACTCAAGAAAATTGCGGAAGAAACAAGAAACCTCCGATTACTCGGCAGAGGAACCAGCTTTAGACAAACCCTCGGAGACGATTGGCTTGAAAATGGCTGTTACCTTAACGCCCTCAAAATCACTAAGGAGGCGTTTGTCCAAGAACATTTTTCTACAAACTCCAAGCCTGAATCGGGCGTGGTCGTCATGAACATGCATAAAGCGAAGGGGAAACAGTTTGATGAGGTAATAATGTTTGAGAAGTGGCCGATAAAGCCTAGAGGGCAACCCGCAATCAATACCGACCGTTACGTCCGGGGTAATTCGCCAGATGCCGTAGACAGCCAGACACTTCAAAACTTTCGGGTCAGCGTAACGCGAGGCAAGCAACGCACTACCATTCTTACGCCTGGTGTCGGTGAGTGCGTGCTACTGAAAGGAATCAAATAAGCTAAAACGTCATCAAAGATGTTTCTTTTGGCATGGAACATAAAGCAGTCCAATCTTTCATCTACTCTGCCCAATCGTGTTCTATGCGAGGCTCTTTAATTCATTGTGCAATTTGATGGACATCTACCTGTGTCATGGCATCGTGAACAAACTTGGTTTTGTCGATCAAGCGAACGCACCGGAGACCAGAATCGTCGTAAGTTTCGAGCCGCGCCAGAAAGCCTTTACCAAAATCGATGTAGACTGGGCAGGCCGCATCCATCCATGTTTTCCTGGGCCGAACCCAGTGATATTGATGGTGGCCGCGATAGCTTTGCTCAAGCTCATCACGGACCTCACCAATGCCGTGGATACATCCAAAGGTGACGTCTTTTTTAGCGATCCCAGGATATTCTTCGCAAGCTTCTGACCATCGGAAGAAAATGCCTCGATTGGCTCCCTCCATCCCACGTCTTGCCTTTGCCCACACCAAGTCCCTAGCAAAGTTTGCATGGGGGTCAGGGAGAGGGTGGTAGATATCGAAATTCCGATGGAATGCTGAACCATCAACAACCCAGACTAAGTTCTTGTAAAACTCCTCTCTCGACTCCCTCTCAGCATCTGTCATCGCAGAATGCTGAATCTCTATGAAGATCCCTGTCGGCGTCTTGATATCAGATCTATGTATTTCTCCGCCACAGGCAGTATGGGAGACCTCCCTGCATTCCTCAGGGAACAGATTTTTCCAATTTCGATGCCATGGCGTTTCGTTTTCCCACCAGGGATCGCAATTCCTTGAGCGCTGATGTGCCCAATGATGCATCACTCGGGGGCCACATTTTGCAATGACCTCTGCCCCACAGACTGGACAGCTCCCCTTCCCTCCCGGAAACGCCTCAGCCCGGCAGTTATCGACTAAAGCTAATTGCATTGTTGCTGCCTAGTCCCGTTACCGATCATTTCGACCTTGAGTTCCATGAAATACCCTCGCGCAGACGTAATCAGCGACTTCTAATATGGCAGGTCAGATCATCAATGTAATCCCAAGCCATTCATAGGCCAAACAGTTTGGTTTTTCTCATCGACTTTTTCTGCTGTACTGGCAAATCAGCAAGATGTCTCATTGAGATTGCTTGCTCTTCTGACACTTTGGTATTTACATTATTTTTGTACGGAAATTCCAAATGCGGGGCACGTAATGCGGACGGTCAATGCAGGGGAAGCACGGGAAAAGCTCGCCCACCTACTGGATGCGGTGGCGTCAGGGGAAGAAATTATTATTGTGCGCTATGGTAAGCCTGTTGCTTGCCTTACCCCCATTTTCCCGGAATCAGTAGCATTTCCTGATCGATCTGAACTCAGGACATCCTTGCCTCCCTCGAATGAGAGTGCCGGCGTGACATTCCGCACCCTACGTGACGACGAGCGATACTGATATTTTTTCAATACCAGTGCGATCCTCCCCTACTACAGTCATGAGATGACGGGCGTCTGTATACAAGCATTGCTCGAGACACAGACCGACCGTTACTGATCGGTCAAGGAGATGTGAGTGTGCCTGATGAGACCCCCCCATCAATAACTAACGAGTCCCGTAGCGTTGTGGTTAAAGGTCAAGGATTATCAGACAGGGTTTTACCAGGTCCACTCTTCGGGAAAAGGCACGCTGAGTCGCAAAGCGAACACTCGGGTAGGACGGTTAACGCCTTTCTCACCGGTGGAGCAAAGTGGCACGTATTTTTGCTCCGAAAAAATCGGGGCAGTTTTCGGAATACGAGTGCAGCAACTTATTAAATTTAGTCCTGCATACTATCTATAAATGCGACCAAATTGGGAAAATCAGGCCCTTTCAATATATCTAGTTTGTTCGATGTAGCCATAAGTATACTTTTTCTTGCTTTATTCAATCGTCTAAGTTGCGGTACTACTTGTGAATCTACCTTAACGGCAAAATCATACATATCCTTGAATTCTCGAGGGATCTTATACCCTTTGCTGGAGCTTGCAATGAGAACATCTGCATCTCTCAGTTTTGCAATGACGCTCGACCTGAGTATCTGTTCTGAAATTCTTCCATACCCACTTTCGCGTAGGTGACTCATTATCGCGTGAGTCGGAACATACTCTAATGCATTGTTCCAATGGCTCTGGAACAATAGAAAATCAAGGGCGCAGACCTGCATCTTTGTTTCGTCATCGTGGTTGTTTCGATTCTTTTCTAAAAAAATTGCAGCCCGATTGAACGAATACTCCATAATGACCTGATCAAACTCATCGAGATGCGTATCTGCATTTAGTTTGGGTGAGTACTTGACAGGCCACTCATCAACACCAACTGACTTATAATTGATTAATTCGAGGTACTTTTCTTTCAGGGCAACACCAGACTTTCCTTCATATACCTGCGCTAGTGTACCTGCAATAAAATCAGCTATTTGCACTCCAATATATTCGGCGCTTGATACTAGCTCAAAAGTAGACTCGAAGAACAAATCAGGGACATGATTATTTTCGACGTACGCCTTCATTGACCTGGTAAACCCTGCATCTCCTGTCTCGTCGGCCAAAACTCGAATGTCAGCGTAATGCTGAAACAAAGAGCCATATACCTTGCCATTCAGATTTTTTATAAATGATTTTTTATATTGATAGCCGCTATCTTTGTAGATTTCACCTTTATCTACTGCTAACGCATAAAAAGTAAAATCTAGGTGCAAGAGATCGTCTAATATTTTTATTCTTCGCTTATGATCGTCTTTTGCCCTCACTTTGGAGGACTTCATCTCACTACTTTGAAAATGCTTCCGCTTAATCTTATCCGCATTTTTGACAAATTGATCATTCTTGTCCGCGTCAACGATAATCGCACACACGATGAAATAACAGGAAGCTCCGGCCTTCGCCGTATCCAAATCGTGGTTTCCTGATTCATCTATATATGCGATCTTTGGAATCATTGTCCGTACCTGATGAATAATTTAACGCCGCTAAGCACGCGCGGCTACGAAATGGAGGCGAAGCCGCAATGTAGTAGACGTCGCCGTGACTTGCATTGTTAGATCCAGATCCGGGTTCACCGAATTTGCTCATGGGGGACTCCGAGTGATTCTGCGATAGCCTTGAAGCACTCTTCGTCAAGCCTTGTAATACGCTTGTAGTCATGCATATAACGCGCATCGTCGTGAAAGTGGAGGCTCATCATCGTTGGCGTTGCTTGATTCTTTTTCGCCTGAAGCCCTAATGCGGCCATAACCGCCTGTTCTTTTTTCGAGCTACTCGGACGGTATAAAAGATAGTCACGACCAATTGATACATGGCTGTGGCCAATGATATTCCGTAAATGAAAGACAATCTCAAGATCCTCGATGTGCTGAGGTATCATTTGGTCGCGAAACTGATCCTCAAAATCCTTCTTCACTCGTACAAAATCTTTTTCCCAGGATTCAGCACGCTTTTCGACCATGACAGACGGAATTTTCGTTGGGTCAGCCACAAATTTCGGCACAAGCTCGGGAAAATTTCTGAGAATAAGCAGGTCTACCATTTGCCCTTGGAGCCACAAGCAACGCATGAAAAATTGCCCAGCCCTTTCAATGGTTATACCCGCTTTGTTGCTGTCCGACACTGTGGCTTCTCCTTGGATCTAACAGCAATTAGGCAGCGCGTTTTATCATTGCAAAAATTCGACTGCGTCATGATTATGGACTTTGAACCATCCATAGCGCTTCAAATAAATCCAAAAAACAATAGCTTAGTTGAGCATGGCCAAGTCCGCCAGGTAATCTACTAGCGTCTGCAATTTGCTCCGGCAATCATACTGGATGAAATGACTCTGGTTGGTTTGGAGGCTCTTGAGGAAAACCCTGACTCGAATGTCCGCTTTTGTTTAAAAAAGCCTGGATTTATCCTAGTGCCCTTGCCACTCCTAGCCTAGGAGTGAACTTATCCCGGTTAAGGCTCCCGTCACTGGATTATCTCGTCGCGGTAAAGAGGTCCGCTTTCCAATGGTGCTGCTGCCGTAATGGCCCTGATCCAGTCAGCGAAGCTGAATGGGCTTGATCCAAGCTCCTACCACTCATCGCTTCTCTCCATTGCCTTCCATGAGATCTCCTGAAACGCCTTTTTCGTCAAACCAGGCATCCCAATCTTCTGGGTCATTAGCGGGGTCAGTGGGTCGCTCGAATTTCTTTACCGAGCCTTTCAGTCTATCCAGGGGATCCAACTCGTGGGCGAGCGGATCTGCCAACTCGTCCGCGTGGGCTCCGCAGGAGTTCAGGTCTTTGAGTAGTTCCTGTTCTGTTGGTCGTTTCTTTTTCATGGGAACGTCTCGCTTCAAGATCTTCTACCAGTGTATCAAACTGGTAGATCCATAGATCCAACAACAACGTCAGGTTCGAGATGAGATCATTGGGCGGTTACCTTGGAGAAATATCGAGGCTCTGTTAATGGCCGATCTTGCCGCGGCAAAAGGGTCCGCATTTCCAATGCAAGCGGAAGTCTTTAAAAAGCGATTATTAATGTTCGCTTTTGTTTAGCTGAGTTAAGAGGATGCGCTGATTAAATCATTTTCGACGCCGATTCTTTCGCCTTTTCCGCTAGAGCAATCTCTTCGCGCATCGCATAAACCAATTTGCGAAAGGCATCTTCCGCTTCGCCCAAATCCATTTTGATTGGTTCGCGTTCATGGGGCAGGGGTTTGCCCAGCAATTCCCAGATAAGCGATTCAGCTAGAGCGACTTCCTCGACATTTCGGTAGCGGTGCGCCTCCCAGCCACCCCAAGGTCTTTCTCCGAAAATCTCTTCGGGTGCACCGTAACCCAGTCCGATGTTTACAAAGCCTGGCTTGTCAGGATGCGTTAATAGGCAGATAACGCCTGCTTTAATCCTTTTTCTAATCTCCTCTGGATCTCGTTCACCGATTCCGCACTTAGGACAGCCTTGGCCTTGCCCCACAAGATTAGGTTTCGCACGCCATTCGTGGCCATTGCTGCATAGAAAGTTGGCCTTTCCACTTGAAATAGTTCGCACGTAACCCACGAGGCTGATGCCTCGGCCTTCCAGTCGTTTTCTAATCGATGCTGTGTAGGCGTAGACATGATCCGGCACCAGCCCTGGTCCCGGGCGGACACCTGCTTTTTTTGCTGCATTTAACCCTTTCTGCACTTGATCCCAGTCCATCCTTTCAACTTCAACTCCATACCGGTACGGGATGTCTGCGAAAGGTGTTGTCCCCCAAAAGACCGATTCGGCCCAATACGGGTCAGGGACTGCGTGGAATTCCTTCAGTTCCCATTTCTGCCCAGTATCTTTTACGATTTGGCCCGTATATTCTTCGAGGTTGCTATTGTGCTCGGTCAATCGGTGTTCGGGTCTACGTGTAGTTATCCCGATTTTGTAAAGGTCTGGATCAGACGGGTGTACCAATACATATATATAACCTGACTTCATTGTTAGTTTGGCTCTTTCCACCTCTGCACCGAACCTCTATAAAAGGTAACTCGACCGCCATTTTCGTAATACCAACTTGCAACTATGCCTCCGTCAATTCTATGAGCCGGTCCAAGTATTCTCTCCACCGATTCATAATCCATTTCCGCCTCCAGTTTTCTCCAGCTTTTTAAACTCTTCCATCCGTCATTGAGAGTGACAGGATCACCTTCATCCTTAATTACAGATAATCTTGCTTCTAGTTTCGAGATTCGACTCTTTAGCTCCTGAAGTTCGTTCTCGATACTTACAAGTTCTCCAGTTTCGAGTTCAGTAAGGGTCGAGTTGGTCTGCAAGCCTTGGCTGGTGCCAGTTGAAGAGCAACCAAAAATAATTAAGGTTGATATGAGGAACGATTTCTTTAGTCTGTTTTTCATCGTATGCCTCTGCGCCTCCCCAGATAATCCCCATGTTTACTCGCCATATAGAGTAGAGGATTAATCTGCCTTTGGTAATCGCATAGGAGGTAATTTGCGCAGCGAAAAGGCCCGTTATGTGGTCATTCTGACAATTTTTGAATGCCCGCTATAAGAAGGAAGCGGCCATGACCTGTTTCCCTGATCAGGTGTCAGCCGCCTTCTTTGGCTCATCAATAAGATCGATAACTATCGGCTCGTTAGTGGGCCTGTAGTTTACTGTGCATGTAGATACGTTAGCGAAGATCACCCCATCTTGTTCCTGCACTCCGTAACCTTCGTGAATATGACCGAAGACATGCGCCTTCAGTTGCTTCAGGAATGGCAGACGAGCCCCGATGGATAAACATCCGACGTGCAGATCATCTTGAGGCACATAATCACAGACTCCTCTTGGTGGGCCGTGGGTGATGAGGATTTGCGTATCGTCAGGCACCTGGGCCATTTTTTCCCCCATTAGCTTCGGAGACGCATTGAACGCCATGTCCCGGAAAAATGGAGTCCATGGACTGCCATGAAACTTAACGCCATTGATCAGAATTGATTCATCTTCAAGGTAAATGACGTCGCTCTTTTTGCAATGCTCCCGCATCAATGACCCATAATCTTCAAAACAATAATCATGGTTGCCAGCGATCAGAATTTTGTGTCGATAGGGTAAAGCACCAAACCAGTCGACGAACTCAAAACCTCGTGGAACAGATCCACTGCCAGTGCAATCGCCAGCGTGGACAAGCAGATCACCCTCGGGCAGCTCTGGAATATGTCCATGCATGCTGTGCGTGTCCGAGATGCAGACAAGTCTCAATGTGTATGCTCCCAATGATTCAGTATTTGCAAAGCGCAACCACTCGATCTCCCGGGAGTGAACCAACCTATCGCTCATGAGACTTCCATGACGCTCAGCCCGCAGCAGCTCAAAAATAAGCGGTCACTCAGTGAATTCCCCAATATCGCAATGATTTATACGTTTCATTTGTTCAAAACCCTTTCTACCTATTTCTCTCAATCTTTTTTTCGAAACTCGGAACTGGGCTTTGAAGCCCGGACAGATTTTCAACTGCCGGTCGATACTTTCGTTTTTGACTGCCCGTCCAATGTTCTCATTCATATTTAATACCATAACCTGATTGAGCCTTTATGCGCAGGGGCAACCTTTGAGGGTAAGGTGTCGCCATGCGTTACCCCTCGGAGCATTCAGGGACGTTTACTCGCCTTTCGGCAGACCCACTCAAATTGTTCTTCTAGTTCCGACTCGAAAGCTTCAGTAAAGTCGCCTGTTAGGTGCCATGAAATGTCCAATCCTGCTCTTCCAAATTTCATGTCACTAATCCACAAGTCCGTCCCATGCGCTTCAAGCTTCCGTTCGAGCTTATGAAGGAACCAGGCAACAATCGGGATCTTGGCTTCCGTTGGGAAATAGGCAAAAGTAATCCTTTTAAAGTGGCTCATGTCGCATGACTCACAAATAAACGCCCCGCCAAAGTTGCGCAACCAGATTATTGCGAACGTGAACTACGCTCGGGGAACTTCACCTCTCAGCATAGCGCCCCTTTTCGCAAGTAGCCCGTCAACTACGCTGAAAGGGTAGTCCCAAAATCGAGGCTCGATAAACAGAATCCCGCCTCCTGACGGGGCGTCCTCCCTGCGAATTAGCTTTCGGATTTTCAGAGCTTCTACGTGCATAAAAATTTGCCAAAATAATTCTTTTCTGACCGGCAAATCTCGCTCAACCGAACGAGATGAATACTCAACTCGTAGCTCGTGTAGCCTAAATCCATGGCTCGGAGATTCCGAAAAGATCTCATGTAAGGTCTTGTCGATAGTGAAAATTCTATTCGACATAATTTCACCGAAATTAAATAATGATATTGTTTCGCAACAAACGGGTAGTATATGCCGTGGACTGAGGAAATCAAGAGCGGAATAGTCCCGTCTCCATCCTGGAGACTACAATGCGCGACATTAGAAAGAGATTTGGTCAGAACCTGAGAACAGTCCGCCAATCCAAAGGGTTTTCCCAGGAGCACCTTGCCTACGCCGCTGGAATTGACAGGAGCTATGTCGGCAAAATGGAACGCGGAGAAGTGAACCTGACTATCGAAAAACTCTATCTACTTGCGAAAACTCTGGGGTGTTCACCAAAGGATCTTATTCCAGAGGCCTGAGCCTTCTGCGCTGAGTCTGACGCATTTATTTTTGTAGGAGCGTTAGAGACCAGTTGGACAGGATCAGAGGGGAGGTCTTTTGGCTCTGCTCGCCGGCAAACTTAAGTGGTGTGTTTAAAGAGAGCACCTTGCAGCAAGTGTGCTCCAACTGCCCAGAAACCGAGACCAATGGGCTCATCTCGCTCATGACAAATCCGTTGTCTGCACGTATAGTAGACAGAGAAATCACAAATCGGAGTCCACTATGATCGGCCCCAGGGTCATCTAAGGTCAGGAATCAACATGGTCGGTCCAAGAGTTTACTGAAAGGAGCAGCATATGGTTGGCCCAAAGGTCATTTAATCATAAAGCCCTTCTGCCGAGCGTAGAGCAACTTGCTCTCGCACGATAAAAATCAGTTCGGCGGCACCCTTAGACGGAGACCACCACTCGACGTTTCTTTAGACAGTGACAAGATGTGGATTCTGCAATCCGAGCCTTAGCTTTCCATAATTGCTTGTGCAACCTCGAATTTCTCACGCATACTCCTGATCATCGCGAGGCGTTGTTCGAGTACTGTCTCTTCATCTTCTAGTGACTCAAACTCTTTTCTATCACCAGTGACTACGGCGGCAAGATCCACGTAGTGACGGATCGTCGTTGATATGGACTCATGCCCTGCTTGGTCTATTAACTTCTTTTTGATGAGATGAACATTGACTTCCTTCTTATCGCCGCTTGCCGCCAACATCCGTTCAATCGCATAAAGATTACACGCGTATTTGAAAAGCCCATACGCACGCAGGTCATGCGTTCTAATCCCTAAACCTGTGTTAGCTACGAGCTGCCCAAGACTATCCTCATGCATAACACCGCCATTTCTGGGTGATGTACTCGGGAGCAAAACCCCAGGGTCATGGCCTCTCAAGTGAATCTGCACGATATCGTCGCGCTCCATCTCAATGAAATCGTGTGAATCATTTATTAGACTGCCGGGAACTTCGATGTAGCGCGGCTTATCGTTCTTGCAGCCGTCGTCCAAGTAGACCCGAACCATTCTTCTTTGATTTCCAGTCACACGGGGTGGAAGTGATGAAGTTCTAAATGAGACTACTTCTTTACATCGCATACAACCGCTCATAAACCATCGGAGCATCAAACCATTTCGAACCTCCATCGCCTCATTAGAGACACTGTCTTTCCTTTTCGCCGATTTCGTCCGAGCAGCCAAGACCATCCACAGCTCCTTTATTTGCTCCGGAGTTGGAATTGACTCTCTTTGCTTGCTGTGGGTCCCGAGAAGGAAGGGGACCTTGTACGGAGCTTCGGAGTTCCGAGACGGCTGATCAACTTCAATCTGATACTCTAAATCGGGCCGCTGAAAGCTTTTCCAGCCGATAATCGATGAGCGAAGAAATGCTTCTTTCTTAGCCCACCAATAGAAAGCAATCGGATCGGAAAGTAGCAGATTTATCGAGTTTGGCCCCAGTCCTGACTCCTGCAATTGTTTTTTGTACGCAAGGAAATCCTCGGTACTTGCACCATCCAGCTCAATATTTCGTCGTTCTAGGAAAGTTAGCCAACGCTTCAGTCGACCGCCTTGCTTTTGAACGTAACCAATTTTCTTTCCATCAATACTAAACCTCTCTATCAGCCAAAGCGTGGGCAGTTCTAGAAGCTCGCCGCTGTCTTTGATCATCACAGGCAACTTGGTGACTTCGGCCAGTATGTAGTCAGCCATCAGTACCCCTCATCTTCTTTACTTTCTGCATGTCCTGATGCTGAGCTTGCTTAATGCCGAGTTGTTTCCGATACGCCTTGTTTTCTAGCATTAGATCGTAGACATTCTGAGCCAGTTTTCTGAGTTTCATTTCCAGGTCGGCCTTTTCGGCATTCAGGCTGGTCAGCTCAGTTTGTTTTTTAGGATCAAGATTTTTAATTGCCGCGAGGGTCTCCCTACAGTCCTCTAGGGCCTTATCTAGCCTTGTCCTTATGTCTCCCCCTGATCGCATCCAGTCGAACGACTTAGAGGTTGGCCTGACCCCAAGGTCTTCATCCTCCCACTTCGCAAACCAGTTCAAGCTAAACGCTTTCGGCACTCTGAAGTCTGCTTGTTTTGTCTTAGTAAACTCCTCCAACAATTCAATTTTGTTCTCTGCATTCTTGAATGCGCTAATCTCTTCCTCATGTTCAGGGATAGTGTCTATTTCGCTCATGCTAGGACCTCCCTCGCCTTCTTCATCATCGGAGACTGAGATACTTCCACGACAAGCTGAGCATCCTGTGGTCGATCAAAAGCTGCCAAGTTTGGACAACCTTTACACGAACCCTTCTTCACGCTTGATAGCTGAAGAGCACCTAAGTACAAACAAGAACTTCGCGCTTTTAGATCCGGCGTTTTGCCAAAACAGATTCCGTCGGGAACATGATTGATGACCAAGCCGATATCTTTGATTTTTTTGATCATCTTTTCCGAGCGCCTATCACTCTGAAGTTCAGTGTCGAGGATCAAATCATGCAACTCCTTGTAAATCGGGTCGTCGGGGTCGCCTGGATTCTCAAGCAGGTCTGCGACTTTTTCAGCCATAACCTCATCAAAAACAGTCGCAAAATCTCTATCAGTCAGATACTTATACGTCATATCAAAAGAGTCGTGACGCAGATGCCATGAGAGGGTTGGTAGGTCTGACGCGTCAAATTTGTAAAAGTAAGTCATGGCGAAAAAACGGCGAAACTGATGCTCTGAAAAAACCCACTTGTCTGAACCTTCAATTTCACGATCCGCTTCTACCAGTGCAGCGAATTCGTTCATTTTCCCCTGCTGCCAGAATTCGTTCCTCCCGCCCTGAACGGTGGGAGCTTGCAATAATTTTTGATTCTCCTCAGTACGAACTTGGCTCGTGAGTCGCTCAAGAATATCAACCGCTCTAGCTACCAAACGCGTTACCGGGAAGAAGTCGTAATTTTGCTCGTTCTTTGCAGAGTAGAGTCGAATTGAAGGTCCATTTGGAGTGTCAATACAGCAACCCGCTTCAAGAGACTCGATTTCAGTTTGTCGGCGAGCAGTGAAACAGTAGATGACGAACAAACAGGCTGTAAAAAGGTACTCATTCACAACTTTGTCGAGGCCAAAGCCATCTTCCGCCCAACCATGATTTAGGATTCGAGACAAAGAGGCTTTTGAAATTCCGACTTCCTTGGCCGCTTTTTCCTGAGTTGTACCGTTTGCTATCAGGGTCCGTGCGGTTTCGATCTGCTCCTGAGATATTTTAGTACGTGTCCTCTTAGAAGATTCGATGTTCTTATCGAACGAAGTGATCGGGTAAGGCGCACCCGGCTGCCCCGCCAGGGCATCCAACGGATTCTCTTTGAACCAATGCCTCATTCTCTTTGCAGCGTAGTGTCGGCGAGAATCTCCAGTTCCACCTCGATTGTCACCCCTTTGTAAAAACTCGTAGTGCTCAACTGCCTTGTCTCTGTAATCAAGTAGTGGATTCGCATAATCGATTACCCATCGGATTGCTCGATCCATCACTTTAAACATGACCGGCTGAGGGATATCGCGTGTCCGCTCTCCCTTCCGACCATGTTTTTTTGCAAATTTAGAGACATTAACGCCGTGAAAAAACCTCTTTTGTGGACGGTGCTCCTCGGGAAATAATTCACTATAGGTTGTTAAATTATCCAGGAATTTTTTGAGCGCTCCCACCTCCTTCCTGAGCGTATCCACCTTCAACTTCTCAGCTTCCATGTACTCAGGTTTTCCCAGGTAAGTCCGAAAATGAGCTTTCATGTAAAAATTATGTTCTTTTCGAAATCGAACTAATCGAGGTTTAAAACTCTTGAATGCGCGTGAACTTACGCCGAGCGCCGTAGCTATTTTCTCAATATTGAGATCGGGCTTAATGCCCGTTCGCCAAACCCTGAGTTCGCAGATATCCTGTGACGAGAGACAGTCGAGGTAGTCGTAGAGTCTTGACCTGAGTGATAACCGCTCTGCAAGTGGGTACGGATAGTCAGATAGAATATCCTCAAAGACTGAGCTATTAATGCTGCTGATGTACATCAGCCCGTACTTAAACTTCAATAGCCGTATAAAGTTAATAATGTTACCCGCAGTCTTTATGAGGTTTTCGGGGCCAACATTACCCAACCGTGGATTGGTGCTAGTGCCAATAAGAACGCAGGCGAGCTTCACCGTGTAGAGGAGCTTTGGTTCGTCGGAGAGCTTTATGTCAGGCGAGATAGCAACATCAAAATTTATGGTCTTCGATTCTTTGGGAGCCCCTTTGATCAGCCAAGAGTTATCTTCAAACTTGACGCCTTCCTCAAGAAAATACGGGCGGAGACTCTCCACATCCAAAAAGCTCTGATCATCAAGCTTACTGAAATGAGTTCGAAATCTGGACAAATCGATGACGGCAGCACTCATGACAGCACCGCCGCGTCAAGCACTGGGATTAGATCACGATACGGGTTGGAAAGTGTCTTCTCCGCCTTTTGGGCCGCTTCAAATAGCAAAGCGTGTTCAGGCTTTCGTTCGATCCGATCAAGCATAAGCCGGGTAAACACAAGCCATAACTGCCAGGGTTTAAAATCACTTTCAGACAGCATAGCTTCGGCTTCCTCAAGGACTACGTGCCATTGTAGCAGTGACACGAGATTTGACTCGGACATAACGAAAATACTTCTACGTTTCTCACAGCTTACACAGAGATCAACTCGGTGGCAGACTTCTCCCTGCACTGTGCCTGGTTTTATCCCTGCGTATGGGTCAGAACAATGCAGCCCCCCAAACCCCCTATTCAAAAGATCCTGAACACGTTTATCGTACTCCTCAGGGTCTATCCCTATCTTCGATGCAAAATCTTCAATATCCAGCGTCAAAAGCGTTTCAAACCAATCCAAAAACTCGCGAATATTCTGCTCACGTCGCAACATTTCTGGCATGTGATATGTATACTTCGAAGCCATCGCAAAGCTCGTATGGCGTCCTTTGACCGCCACTGAGGTTGCATCGCGAGTAACCATTCCCTCCAAAAGCAATAGACTTCCTCGTATTGCTTTTAACGTGCTCACCCAACGGTCTGAGCTGGCCCATCTGCAAATAGCTTTGAATTGTCTGTTAAAGGAAGCGGGGTGGAATCGTGACGGAATATAACCGTACTGGCCGTTGTTGTTTTTATAATTGGCCAAGAAAAGCTTGTCTTTATCGTAGGCTTCTGACCTGAGTGGCTCCGTGATGCTCACGATGTGATTAAACACATCCACCATAGACAGCGACTCTGGTGTTAATGGACTATTTTCAGTCCTACAAGAAACAATTTCTTCTTCAGAGCTGAACCTTCCCTTCCTAAGCTTTCTCCAACGAAGAGTATAGGTACCTCCTGCATCCTGTCTGAGCGCGTCAACAGGGAGGTTTGTGATCGAATCCGGATTACCAGAAACCTCGAAGCAAATAAAAGCGTGAGCTGCTGCGAGAACTCTTCCTTCAAACCCTAGAAAATATCGAACCGTTTTTGGCTTGATATCATAGGAGGCCATCCGAGTAGTCAGAGAGTTGTAGACTCTTTGAGAAGAGAGAGGAAAACGACCAGCTAGAAAAAGCTTACAAAACAGGACAATAACAGGCAGGGGATTATCATCCAGGATTTCTCTATAAAGCCGAGCCCTGACTTTCGCGTCACCTGAGCCGTATTCACTGTCAAAAATCTGCTTTAATTGATAGGCTTTCTCAGTAAATTGAGGGTTTGCCAACCACTTTTGAACCTCTTGTACAACTTTGATGTGGTCGTGGACGATGCCAGCGCAAGCGCCTTTCAAGGTTCGGATACGGTAATCGAGAACAGCAATCGATGCGCCGTAAACATCCAGATCATCATCGCCCTCTTTGGCTTCGAGCAGGATATTAGCAACTAAGCTTTTCAGTTCCTGTTTTGTCTCTCCATCGACCGCGTAGTCATCTCCCAAAATGGCCTCGGCGCTTGCCATGATTTCAGCGTAAGCGACTTCACATCCAGGAGTAACATCGAGAAGCGTACTTCCCCGTCCGATCCTTTTTAGTACTTTCCAGCCGGGACAAAAGAGGTCATCGTCAAAAAGCCCTGCATTAGCGCCAATTTTTAAGATGAAGTTGCATCCGTACGCACGATTGTTACGAGTTATATTACTGATATTCAGACTCTGCACGTGACTTCTGTAGTCCATTACCAAGTTGGTGAAATGCAGCCTGATTTCAGGAGGGGGAACCCTACCTAGATGATGCTCCTTCGTTAACCAGTTTCGCAGTGGTTTAGCTCGATCTGAACTCGCAAAAAAATCCAAGAAGGCTTTGCCGTTGAACCAAATCGTTAACTCAGATTGCATTGGGTAAGTGCTACAGGGTACTTCGTACGCCTTTGCAAGCTTCTTACAGTACTGTTCTCCGAAAGCATGAACCCATCGACCAAAGTCCCGAGAAAGATGCTTGTTAATAATCGCTTTCAAATTGCAAGCCCTTTTCCCAAGTCAAAACTGGTCGAAAACTCACGAATGATCCCCGTTGTAAGCAGAGCAGTCATTTTTCTTTACGAGCACCGAAAAAACAAGCTATTGATATCGAGGCAGGCGGCTTCGCTTCCCCGAGCAGATGAAGGCCTCATTAAAAAGAGACTACGGTGTCGCGAAGCCTGAAAATGCTGCATATCACCTATTAGATATTGTCGGACACCTATTCGATCAGAACTCTAAGCCACACATGGCGGGGTGGTGTTTTCATGCATCCATACACCTAGACAAGCAAATGTCGTAATGACTTAACAACTATCTGACCTTTGAACAACTATGCGCGCCTGAGAGCCGGAAACCACACGTGAATCAATCGTCATCGCGTCAGAGAGGCCTTTGAGGCTAATATTAGCTCGCTCGTGATTGTAGTACCGAAGGGAGAAGGGAGAAGGGAGAAGGGAGAAGGGAGAAGGGAGAAGGGAGAAGGTCAGCCTACTCCCTCCTGGTATCTAGACAGTCAAAACGTAGCAGGAAAGAGGCCACAGAGCCTCCTTCCTCACCAGCCTAGAAAAAAGTCAGGCTTTTTCTTCCGATGGCTTTTCAGCCTCTTCCTCGCCTTTGCGCTTGGCGACAGGCATCAACTGACGACGAATTTCAGCCTCAATCTCTTCTGCAATTTCTGGATTGTCAGCTAAAAATTTGCACGCGTTGGCCTTTCCCTGACCGATCTTGTCACCTTTATATGCGTACCAAGCACCAGATTTATCGACAAGTCCTTGCTTAACACCCAGATCAACGATTTCACCCAGCTTGTTTGTACCTTGTCCATATAGAATCTGGAACTCGGCCTGCCTAAACGGAGGGGCTACTTTGTTCTTTACTACCTTCACGCGGGTCTCGTTGCCCACTACCTCATCACCCTCTTTGACTGAGCCGATCCGGCGAATGTCCATGCGTACAGAGGAATAGAACTTCAGAGCATTACCACCGGTGGTAGTTTCCGGGCTACCAAACATTACTCCGATCTTCATCCGAATCTGATTAACGAACACTACTAGACAGTTAGCATTCTTTACATTGCCAGTGAGTTTCCGAAGAGCCTGGGACATTAGACGAGCTTGCAGACCAACGTGGGAGTCGCCCATCTCACCCTCAATTTCTGCTTTAGGCACTAGAGCTGCAACAGAGTCAATAATGATCAAGCCGACGCTGTTGGAGCGAACGAGCATGTCAGTGATTTCGAGAGCTTGCTCGCCGGTATCAGGCTGGGAAACCAGCAACTCATCTAGGTCAACGCCTAGCTTTTCGGCGTATACTGGATCTAGTGCATGTTCCGCATCGATAAAGGCAGCATTCAAGCCTTTCTTCTGAGCTTCGGCTACTAACTGCAAACACAGTGTGGACTTACCGGCACTTTCGGGGCCGTAAATCTCGCATATTCTTGAAAGGGGAAGTCCACCGATACCAAGGGCTATGTCCAGCCCCAGCGAGCCTGTTGAGATAGATGGCATAGGACCTGCGGACTCATTCATTTTCATCACTGAGCCTTTTCCAAATTGACGCTCAATTTGACTCAGTGCTGAAGCTAGTGCTTTCTGACGATTGTCTTCCACGACGTAATCTCCAAAACTTTTAGTTTTGACCGATCTGAACCGGTTCAATAAAAAAATGGGGTTAAAAAAACTCTGAAAGCCTTTCAGTCAAGCGCCCACAGAGACCGAACCACTTTTTCATACTCTTATTAATAAATTTCGCAGATCCGACCATAGGGAAGACCACCGATACCCAGGGCTACATCCAGCCCCAGGGAACCGGTGGAGACCGCAGGAATGGCTTCACGGGGCTGATCGCCCATTTTCATGACAGCGCCCTTGCCAAACTGGCGCTCGATCTGCCCAAGTGCTGCGCTCAATGCTTTCTTGCGGTTGTCTTCCATCAGTGCAAACCCTCTGTCGCCCGGGCCACCAACCTCAGATAAAGGCCGGCAGCGAAATAGTGGATCGGGAATCCGTACAGCTTAAACAGCCAATTCCCTGTATATTTGAACAGTATTAAAACATAACCCGCAAAGGAGACCAACCCCTCCGGATGTGAAAGCCGTCAGAGTTCGCTCACGAAATCATTAACCCCTTGAAGGGCAAAGAGAACGGCTTGCCGGCGAACCTGATCACGATCACCCTCAAAGTGCTTTACCACCGCCACGGTGGAGGCCGGACTGCTACCCCAGGCAAACCAGACAGTGCCCACAGGCTTGTCCTCGCTGCCACCTCCGGGCCCGGCTACACCGCTGATAGCCACGGCAACGTCCGCGTCTGTCGCCACCAGGGCACCGGCCACCATCTCCCGCACCACCGGTTCGCTGACCGCCCCGTGTTCATCCAGCGACTTCCGGGTCACGCCCAGCAACCCCTGCTTGGCCTCATTGCTGTAGGTTACCAGCCCGCCCAGTACGTAAGCCGAGGACCCGGCACGGTCGGTCAGTACCTTGGCAACCCAGCCGCCGGTGCAACTTTCCGCCGTAGCGACAGTACGGCCGGTTCGCAGCAGTCGTTCACCGAGGCGATTGCCTGCCTCTTCCAATTCCTGATCGCTGGCCAGCATAATGACCTCCTTCATTTCATCGCGGCGGTTATTTTCTTACAATTCACGCCTTCATCCAAAGCAAGGCTACCCGGACCCGTTCATGTCAGCAGCTCAGACCGATCTTTCCAAGCACACCCCAATGATGCAGCAGTACCTGAAGATCAAGCGCCAGCACCCCAACGAACTGGTGTTCTACCGCATGGGGGATTTTTACGAGCTGTTCTACGAAGACGCCAAGAAAGCGGCGGAGCTGATGGACATCACCCTCACCGCCCGGGGCCAGTCCGGGGGCAACCCGATCCCCATGGCAGGCATCCCCTATCATTCTTCTGAGGGCTACATTGCCCGGCTGGTTCGGGCAGGTCAATCCATCGCCATTTGCGAGCAGATTGGTGACCCGGCTACCAGCAAGGGACCGGTGGACCGACAGGTGGTAAGAATTGTCACACCGGGCACCCTGAGCGACGACGCCTACCTCGAGGATCGCCGCGACAACCTGCTGGTTGCCATCTATAACCACCGGGAACAGTTCGGTTTTGCCTCGCTGGACATCTCCAGCGGCCGTTTCGCGGTCTCGGAGCTGGAAAACCTGGAAGCCCTGCAGGGCGAACTCCAACGGCTGCGTCCGGCGGAAATTCTGATCAGCGAGGATTTTCCCTACGAGGAAATTCTGGAGGGCTTCACCGGAATTCGCCGTCAGGGCCCATGGCTGTTTGAATCCGATACCGCCCGGCGGGTGATTACCCAACAGCTGCAGGTGCGAGACCTGACCGGATTCGGCTGCGAAGACCTGAACCTGGCGGTCTGTGCCGCCGGTTGTCTGCTGCAGTACGCCAAGGAAACCCAGCGCACCGCCCTGCCCCATATTCGCAAGCTGACCCGCGAGCGTCGGGATGAAGCGGTGATTCTGGATGCCGCTAGCCGCCGAAACCTGGAAATCGACACCAACCTGATGGGCGGCCACCAGTACACCCTGGCCTGGGTGATGGACCGCACCGCCACCGCCATGGGTGGCCGGGAGCTTCGGCGCTGGCTGAACCGCCCGCTGCGGGATGTGGAGATCGTCCGTCAGCGCCAGCAAGCGGTTTCAGCGCTGCTTGACGGGTTTCACTACGAGCCTGTACACGACCTTCTGAAAACCGTTGGCGACATTGAGCGGGTACTGGCCCGTGTCGCCCTTCGGTCAGCGCGCCCTCGAGACCTGGCACGGCTTCGCGACGCCTTTCAGGCCTTGCCGGACCTGCAGGAAACCCTGAAACCGGTTAACTCCCACCATGTCGTCAAGCTGGCGACCACCATTGGAGAATACCCGGAACTGGCCGACCTTTTGGAGCGCTCCATCATCGACAATCCTCCGGTGGTGATTCGCGAAGGCGGGGTTATCCGGGAAGGCTTCGACGAGGAGCTGGACGAGCTGCGCAACATCAGCGAGAACGCCGGCCAGTATCTGCTGGACGTGGAAACCAGGGAGCGGGACCGCACCGGCATCAGCACCCTGAAGGTGGGTTACAACCGGGTCCACGGCTATTACATCGAAATCAGCCGGGCCCAGTCGGACCAAGCGCCGGTGGATTACATTCGCCGACAGACCCTGAAGAATGCCGAGCGCTTCATTACGCCGGAACTGAAAGAATTTGAAGACAAGGCCCTGAGCGCCAAGAGCCGGGCGCTGGCCCGTGAGAAAGGCCTGTACGATGAGGTCCTGGAAACCGTGGCCGGGCAATTGGCACCATTGCAGGATGCCGCCCAGGCGCTGGCCGAGCTGGACGTACTGAGCAATTTTGCCGAGCGCGCCACCTCCCTGCGCTTTTCAGCGCCGGAATTCAGCGAATCCCCCGGTTTCGATATAGAAGAAGGCCGCCACCCTGTAGTTGAACAATTGCTGGACGAGCCTTTCGTACCCAACGATCTGTTGATGGATACCCAGCGCCGCATGCTGGTCATCACCGGCCCGAACATGGGCGGTAAATCCACCTACATGCGCCAGGCCGCACTGATCGCCCTGCTGGCCTACACCGGTAGTTTTGTGCCAGCCAACCGGGCGGTGATCGGCCCCGTGGACCGGATTTTCACCCGGATGGGCTCCTCCGACGACATCGCCGGCGGCCGGTCCACCTTCATGGTGGAAATGACCGAAACCGCCAACATCCTGCACAACGCCACCGAGCACAGCCTGGTGCTGATGGACGAAGTTGGTCGTGGCACCAGCACCTTCGATGGCCTGTCACTGGCCTGGGCCACCGCCGAGCATCTCGCCCGGGAAATCCGTTGCTACACCCTGTTTGCCACCCACTATTTCGAGCTCACCCAGCTGGCCGATGAGTTGCAGCATGCCGTCAACGTGCATCTGACAGCCACCGAACACGATGACAGCATCGTATTCCTGCACAACGTGCACGATGGCCCTGCGAGCCAGAGCTACGGGCTTCAGGTGGCCAAGCTCGCAGGCGTGCCCCAGGACGTGATCCGTAACGCCAAGACCCAGCTGTCCCATCTGGAAGGCAGTGCCTCGCCAGCGGCACTGGCAGCTCCGACTGGTGAACAGAGCATCGATACGCCCCGGGCCAAACCGGCCACCCAGGTTAACGAACCCGTCTACCAGGGCGACATGTTCGCAAGCCTTGAACCCAGCGCCGTGGAAGAAGCCCTTAAAGAGATGGATCTGGATGGACTATCCCCCCGGGATGCCATGAACCAGCTTTACGAACTGAAGGCGCTGATGAAGAAATAGCGGAAAATTGATCTGTGTAATAAGGTTATAGCAGCCCAACGCTTGCGGCTGTGCGGGTCGCTCCCTACAATATCGCGCACTAAAATATAACGGCGGCGCCCGACGGCGCTCCTGATGAGACTGACCACCACTGGACCAGGGATCTGACTATGGCGTTTATCGTTACTGATAACTGCATCAAGTGTAAATACACAGACTGCGTGGAAGTCTGTCCGGTAGACTGCTTCTACGAAGGACCGAACTTTCTGGTAATCGACCCGGACGAATGCATCGACTGCGCCCTGTGCGAGCCAGAGTGCCCGGCCGAAGCCATTTTCTCGGAAGACGAGCTGCCAGCCGATCAGGTCCAGTTTGTAGAACTGAATGCTGATCTGGCCGCAAAATGGCCGAATATCACCGAAAAGAAAGACCCGCTGCCCGACGCCGAAGAGTGGGATGGCAAGCCGAACAAGCTGCAGTATCTGGAAAAGTAAGATTTCAGAGCTGAAACGGAAAAAGGGAAGCTGCGGCTTCCCTTTTTTTGTGCGAAGAGCATCAGAAACGATCAGGTACTGGCCAGCTTGACCCCCATGGCCACGAAAAACCCGCCGGTCAGGCCGTTCAGCATCCGCTTCATCCGCGCATTCACGCCCAGACTCCGGAAAGTGACCACCACCCAGGCCAGACCGCACTGCCAGAGCATGGCCAGCAGGAAATGCACCCCGGCCAGCATCAGGGACTGCTGAAAGGCGTTACCGGCGGGATCCACAAACTGTGGTAGCAAAGCCATATAGAACAGCGCGGTTTTCGGATTCAGAACGTTGGATAACAGTCCCTCACGGAGCGACGCCACCATGGTGACCTTCCGGCGAGCAACCTTTTCCTCTTTTACCTCGGGGGCGTCGCCACGGCGAAGGGCCTGACGCAATGAACCGATGCCCAGCCACACCAAATAGCAGGCACCGGCCCATTTCAGGGCTGAAAAGGCCCAGGCGGTTTCCACCAGCAGAAGGGAAATGCCCAGAGCCGAGAGCGTGGCATGAATGAACAGGCCGCTGCAGATGCCAACGCTGGTGACACAACCATCCCGCAAACCACCCCGGCCGGTATTGCGCATCACCAGAAGGGTATCAACACCCGGTGTAATGGTGAGCAGGGTAATTGCGACGAGATAGGCCCAGAACAGATCCGAGATCAAAACCATTCCCTCATAATCACTTGAACGAAATCAGGCCTCCTGCTGGAGAATCTTGCGCGCAGCGGCAGACTTATAAAACGGTGCAAGCCGCCGGCGAATCAGGGCCTCAACATAGCCCTCTTCACGCAATACGTCTATAACCGGAATTGCGTAGGCATCAATCTCCGCCATGACGACTCCACGGCTTACCCCCATATCGCCGAGCAAGTCTGTGAGCGGGCGCTCGCCATATTTTACGAACAGGTGGGAAACCACCGCCCGGGCACAGTTCTCGAAGTATCCGGTCTTGCGGAACTGCAGCCAGAACTCATAGCCCAGCACCACAAACTCCTGCAGTTCCACGTCGCCAAGACCTTCATGCAGCTCGGCAATGGTACGGTCTTCCAGCGACACCCACGCCGCCATGACGCTGTCCCGGAGCTCGTCGTCAGACAGGGCACTATGCAGGAACTGCTCACTACGGCTGATCAATCCGGGCAGGCTGTCAGACAGCCAGGCCTTCAGGCGCCGCTCAAAGGTTTCATCCAGCCCCGGCACGGCCCTGTTGGCCATGCGCTTTCCGAACTTCATCATCGAACCCACGCCCGGTACAGACTTGGTAATCAGGTTATCCTCGTACAGGTAGTTCACCAGGCCGTGGTAAACCACATTAGACACCAGTTCCTGATAGACCGGGTGCGCCATAATTTCGCTGATCACCCGCTCCCGCTGCTGCCGGAGCTCCAGGGCCTCCTCCAGAAAGCCGGTGGCCTGTTCGCGGGTGATGATCTCACCCAGGGTGGTCTGCGACTGCACATCGGCATTGAGCACTTCGGTCGCCATTTCCGCGGCCAGCTCCGGAATGCCGGCATCCAGCTCCATATCCATAACAATGCGCTGGATGACGCCCATCACCTGCTCTTCCGAAGTGATCCGGTTCAGGGTTATCTCACCGGCATAACTCCACAGCTCATCCAGCTCCTGTTCCAGAAACTTGCGCAGCTTTGCGCCCTTGAGCGAGGCCAGTTCATGCTTCACATGCTGTTCCAGCAGTTGGGTGGCGAGATCCGTTTTGCCTTTGGTCATGGCGTCAGTTGTCCTGTTGTTGAAATGAAACACACTGACCAGAGGCTAACATGAAGTTCAGGCTGGCAGGTTTGCCAAAACTACAGGTGAAGGGATGCGGCCGGGCCAGTCCGGTTCAGCCGCGAACTCTATGCAGGAATTACTGAAAATCGTTGAAGCTGTGGGGTTCCGCGGCCAGGGCCAGGCAGAGACTGCCAGGGCCGACATAGATACTGCTGGTGATGCCCATCTGGGAAAGCAGCAGCTCCACACCGTTACGCTCGCAGGCGTCCCGCAAGCGGTTGAGCCCGGGCAAATCCTCGATTTCGGTCCAGGTCAGGCCACAGGAAAGACTGACATAAGGGGTCAGGAGTCCGGCTTCCACGCGTGCGGTGGCATAGTTCATCACCTTTTCCACCGCCACATCGAAACTGCGGGTTTTGGCCGCCGGCTGGCCTTCAGCACCCTGCCCAAAGATCACCGGGGTGATGTTCAGCGCTTTACCAAGGAAGGCTACCAAAGCCGACACGCTCTTGTCACCACGACGCCTTGCCCGCTCACGGATGTAATGCAGGTCCCTCGGAATCACGCAGGTGTAGATCTTGTCGCTGAAGGTTTCCACCTCATGGCGCAGGGCATTCTTGGAGACCTTCTGATCGATCAGCTTCAGGGTATGCGCTGCCAGCAGGCCCTGGCCGGCAAAGATCTGCTTGCTGTCGATCACCCGCATGAAAAATCGGCCATCGCGCCCGGCCGCTTCCCGTGCGCCCTCGTAATTCGCCAGGACCGTATTCATTGCCTCGGTGGCATTCTGGAAAATCAGACTTCGGGTTTTCGTGACCGTCTCGCAGATCGCGACGTCAAACTGGGTGACGATTTTCTCCATGAACAGGTCGTGGATCTGTTCAGCGGTGAAGGCGCGGGTCTCAGCCTGATGCCCTTTTTGTAACAGGCCGCTCTGGTAAAACTCCTGGGTCCGAACGGGATCATGCTTGTCTATATAGGTCTGGCCATCGATTACAGCGGTTACCGGCAGGACGAACAGGTCGTGCTTGCGGCTGAAATCATAAGGTAAGTCGCACGCAGAATCGACGATCAAACCAACTCGCATGGTGGGCCTCCAGCTCCGGGCAGCTTCTCGACCGGAAGCCCCCTTTATTGTCGTTATTCTTTATGCCGCACAGTTTTACACACCGCGATCAGAATTTCAGCAAACCGGCCCTATCCTGCACTGGATGTCATATCCAGCTCACGGAGGTTCTGCTTGAGCAGCTCGCGGTTGTCCTGCTGCCAGGGGTGAAAGCCTTTGCGGAAATAGGCCAGGAATTCCGGCAGACACTTGCGAAGCACTCCGGGCCTGCCCCAGAGAAAATTAAACCCGCCAACCCAGGTGCGAAGGCTCCAGAGCTTACCATCGGCCTTCAGCAGGCTACAGGTATTGAGAAAGGTGTACTTGAAGAAATTCCAGGTCACGAACAGGAAGACAATCCGGCGCAGCCGTTCATTGCCAACACATTCCCGGTAAACATCAAAGGCAACGGATTTGTGTTCGGTTTCCTCGATCGCATGCCAGCGCCAGAGCTTTGCCATGGCCGGAGTAGCACCCTCCATCCACTCGGGGTGGCTCAGGATGGCATTGGCGAGAACGGCGGTGTAATGCTCTGCTCCGCAGGTACCTGCAAGTTGGCGGCTTGGCGGCAGGTTGCCCACCCACTCCATATGCTTCCGGAACCGTTGGTCAAGGGCATCAATGTCGTAACCTCTGGCCTTCAGGGCTTCGTTGTAGTCCTTGTGCTCCCGGCTGTGCAAGGCTTCCTGGCCAATAAAGCCGCGAATCTCCGCTTTCAGCTTTGGATCCTCAATTTTGTCCCGATAGAGTCGAACGGCATTGATGAATTGCTGTTCGCCGTCAGGGAACTGCAGGGAAAGGGCATTGAAAAACGCAGTCCGGAAGGCGTCGTTACCGTGCCAGAGCGTTTTCAGATCTTCACTGACATCGAACCGGAGATGCCTCGGTTCAACGGACACGCCCTCGGGCGTGGAGCTGATGGTCATGACTGCCTCCTGTTTTTGTAGTGTTGTTATCAGTAATGAACAGCGGACAAAAATTCATCAGTCAAAGCAGTTTAAACCCGGAAACCAAGCGGAAGGAATACTTCGGTAGAAAAAATTGGACAAATTGTCACGAAATGACATTCTGTCAACGACCGGATTTCAAGAGAAAATGCAGGCATAAAAAAGGGAGGCACGAGGCCTCCCAAGGACACACAGGGGGTCAACGCCTTCCGGTGCAGAGCCGGAAGACGCAGGTTTAGTGCTCTTCTGCGGCTTTCACGCCCGGCGCTTCCGGGTCGGCGGTAAAGCCAAGCAATTTGGTACGTTCAATCAGGAAATAGAGGACGGCACCGGTGGCCAAGCCCCAGCCGGCACCGTACACCGCCAGAACCACGCCCATGGTGCCGGCAATGCCACGCTCGGTGTTATTCTCCAGCTGCTCCAGACCTACCATCAGACAGATATAGCCGGTCAGAAGCAGGGTCAGCGAGAGGGCAATTGGCAACACCGGCTGGAAGAAGCTCACCAGCGGCAGGACGAACAGGGCAATGAAACCGGTAATCCAGAAGGTACCACCGCCACTGTAAATGGAGTCCATAGCGTTACGGCCGTACTTGTAACGCTCGGCCATGGTGGCAGTGACAGCCGTCCAGATCGGGCCCGCCAGCCCCGGGTACGGCGCGAAGAACGCGTGGCCACCGTTGCGAATCGCGGTTACCAGGTGCACCCGGTCGATGCTGTTATCGATGTCTTCGTCTTTGCGCAGATGATCAACGCGATTCATCAGTGACTGGCCGACTACGATATCGCCGAAGGCAATAACGTAAGCGATCACGGCCGTGGGAATGGCGTACAGGAAGACGTTGGCATCCGGGAAGCCGACCGCGAACGGCAGGTAGTTCCACAGCTCATCAAAAGCCGGCTTGGTGATGCCCCACTCGACATTGGGCACGTCGTATTCGCCAGTGGCAAAGCCAACCAGAATCGCAACCACCATACCCGGCACCATGCCGTAGTTGGCGATCTTGCGGGCGATGGAATTACTTTCCACGAAGCCTTTGAACGATACCGAGAACATAAGGTAGAGGCACACCAGACCGCCAATGATCAGGGAGATTGGTGTATTGGCCAGGCGGCCACCTGCTTCGATCTCACCCATCAGGGCCGCGATACCGGCGCCGATGATAATCCCGCCTTTCATGGAACGGGGAATCAGCTCCACCAGCTTGCTGCCCAGGCGGGTAATACCCAGAACCAGGAAGATAATGAACACAAGAAACTGCAGGGCGAACAGAGCCTGAATCGCCTCCGGGCCGGGCTCGTAGTCACTCAGGAACAGCAGGACAACCGGAATACCCGGGGTAATCCACCCGGGCACCAGGGGCACGCCCAGCAGTGCCGGCAGCATGAAACCGATACCGCAGATCACCACATAGGCCAGAGCCACGTCGTAGGGCACACCCAGGTATTTTTCAAGGAGGGGAATCATGGCCAGGCTGACCACAAACATGATCAGGGCCTGCACCATCTCCGCAAATTCCCAGCGGTAATGGACAAACGGCAGACGAACCTTGAAGGGTCCAGCCGGCCAATACGGCTGCTCTTCCCCGTTCTTTCGGTGAAACATTTGCATAAAAAGGTCTCCGGGCTCACGCGGCGCGTGTGCCTGACAGCGTCGTTTTTCTGGTTAAATTCGGCTGCGCCGGAGCGGCGCAGCCGATCGGGAGATCAGTCCAGTTCTTTGGCCTGGTCCCTCAGCACGAACTTCTGGATCTTGCCCGTGGAAGTCTTGGGCAGCTCCGAGAAGACGATGGTCTTGGGTACCTTGAACCGGGCCAGGTGCTCGCGACAGAAGTTGATAATGTCTTCCTCGCTGACCTGCCCTGCTTCCGGCTTGAGGGTCACGAACGCGCAGGGGGTTTCGCCCCACTTCTCGTCTGGCCGGGCAACCACTGCCGCCTCGAGCACAGCGGGATGGCGGTACAGGGTATCCTCAACCTCAATGGTTGAGATGTTTTCACCACCGGAGATGATGATGTCCTTCAGCCGGTCCTTGATCTCCATGTAGCCGTCTTCGTGCCATACGGCCAGGTCTCCAGTGTGGAACCAGCCGCCCCGGAAGGCCTCTTCGGTGGCCTTGGGGTTCTTCAGGTAGCCCTTCATCACGGTGTTGCCGCGCAGGAAGATTTCACCAATGGTCTTGCCGTCTTTGGGCACTGGTTCCATGGTGTTCGGGTCGCCAACCATGGTGCCGGCCAGGGTGTGATAGCGAACGCCCTGGCGAGCCTTCTTGCGGGCGCGATCGTGCAGCGGCAGCGCATCCCACTCGGTCTTCCATGCGCAAACCGTCACCGGACCATAAACTTCGGTCAGGCCGTAAACGTGAGTCACCTGGATGCCCATCTCTTCGATGGCACCGATAACCTGGGCGGGGGGCGCGGCACCGGCTGTCATGGATTTCACTTCGTGATCGATACCCGCCTTGGCGGATTCCGGCACGTTCAGCAGCGCGTTGAGAACAATCGGTGCGCCGCACATATGGGTAACCTGATGGTCTCGGATCAACTGCAGGATCTTCTCCGGGTCAACCCGGCGCAGGCAGACGTGAGTTCCGGCCATGGCGGTGATGGTCCAGGGGAAACACCAGCCGTTGCAGTGGAACATCGGCAAGGTCCACAGGTACACCGGGTGCATGTCCATGGACCACACCGCCTGGTTGCCGATGGCATTGATGTAGGCGCCACGATGGTGGTAGACCACGCCCTTCGGGTTCCCGGTAGTTCCGGATGTGTAGTTCAGAGAGATGGCATCCCACTCGTTGTCGGGGAAGCTCCACTGGAACGCCGGATCCCCTTCCTGCAGGAAGGCCTCGTAATCCAGATCGCTGACCTGGACGCCCTCGCCGTACTCGGGATCGTCCACATCAATCACCAGTGGCTTGGTGTCCAACCGGCTGACGGCGTCCCTGATCACCTCTCCGAATTCCCGGTCGGCAATGACAACCTTGGCCTCACCGTGCTCTAGCATGAAAGCGATGGCTTCGGCATCCAGGCGAACATTCAGGGTGTTCAACACCGCACCGATCATGGGCACCCCGAAATGGGCCTCCACCATGGCGGGAATATTCGGCAGCATGACGGCAACGGTGTCGCCACGTCCGATGCCGCGCCCCTTGAGGGCAGAGGCCAGACGGCGGCAACGCTCGTAGGTCTGCGCCCAGGTGTAGCGGATCGCCCCGTGAATAACCGCAGGGTACTCGGGGTAAACAGTAGCGGTACGTTCGATAAAATCGACGGGAGATTGAACGGCGTAGTTGGCGTCAACGGGCGCCAGGCCCTGATCAAATATCGAGGTCATTGCGTGGTCCTCTTCAGTGCTGTTGTTCTTATGGCGTATTCAGGAATATCGCTAAACTAGCTATACTTCGGACTGGCCAGAATAGTATTGAATAGAATAAATACTAGAAATTATACCAACGTATTATAGTTAATTTACTATATTAACAAGCCATGAACGACATTCCCCCTTCAAGTGTATTTAGTTTGCACGACGCCGACCCGCAACCTGGATTGATCCTGGATGCCGGTGGCGCCGTTCTTGAGGGCAACCGCGCAAGCCGGAATCTTTATCAGACGGCGAACCTGGCCTCCCGGTCCGGGCTGCTGCCGGTAAATGTTCTGGCACTTGTGAAGTCTGCACTGGAACAGGACCGGGCAATCGAGAATGTCGAAGCCCGTATTCCGGGAACGATCCTGATGTGGACGTTCGTCCCTGATGCCCAGAGCGGCAGGGTTCTGGCACGAGCGAGAGACGCCACAGATGAGGTTCTGACCCAGGAAGAGGCAACCCGCTCCAACCGCCTGTACCGATTGATCACCGAAAACACCACAGACCTGATCTCCCGCCACGCTCCGGACGGGCGCTTTATCGATGCTACCCCGGCGTCATGGCGGCTGCTGGGCTATTGGCCGGAAGAATTACGAGGCAAACCCCTCGAAGAGGTCTTTCGCGGCAACCATGTCGCCCAGAAACTGGCGGAGACCCGAAACCTGCTCCGGGATGACGGCTACGCCACCATGACCCTGGAGATCATCCACCGGGACGGATCCCGCCGCTGGTTCGAGATTGCCAGCCGGGCCATCCGGGAGACCTACACCGGTGCCGTGATTGAGGTAATCAGCGTATCCCGGGATATCACCGCCCGGGTGGAATCCGAGGAGAACAACCGCAGGCTGGCCGACGAACTGGCGCATACCGCCAGGCTCGCCACTCTCGGGGAGCTTGCCTCCAGCATTGCCCACGAGATGAACCAGCCACTGGCCACCATCGTGAACTTCGCCAGTGCCAGCCAACGTTATCTGAAAAGCGCCCGAACCAACCCCGAATGCCTTGATCGCGTGGATGACGGCTTGCAGAAAATTGTTCACCATGCCAACCGGGCATCGGAAGTGATCAAGCGTCTGCGAGCTTTCTTGCGCAAGGGCCAGAAACGCACAGCGCCGCTTGCCCTGAACGATGTCGTAAATAACGTCGCCCGCCTGTGTCAGTGGGAGGCGGAGAAAAACAACGTGCAGATCCGCGAGAGACTGGCCTGCTGCGCGCCGGTTATCACCGCCGATCCGGTGCTGCTGGAACAGGTATTGATCAATCTGATCCGAAATGGCATTGAAGCCACGATCGAAGCCCGCGACGAAGAAACCCGGAGCGCACCCGCGCAGATCATCATAACCACCTGCATCAACGATCAGAACGAAACCCTGATTGAAGTCACTGATGAAGGCCCGGGCCTGGATGAGCAGGGCATCCGCCAGATGTTCCAGCCGTTTTACACCAGCAAGCCCCAGGGACTGGGCCTTGGCCTATCCATGAGCCGATCGATCATTGAAGGCTTTGGCGGCTTTCTGGATGCCTGCCCCGCTAAAACGGGGGGACTGTCCCTGATCTGTCGATTCCCGGCCAGCCAGAACCAGAAGCACAAAACCGCAACCACGGAGAACCAGCCCGATGACTGACCACTCTGCCCCGGAAGCCACCACCGTCTATGTTGTTGACGACGACGCAGGCATGCTGGAATCCACCCAATGGTTGCTGGAATCAGTGGGCCTGAACGTCCAGGCCTACAGCGATGGCCGGAAATTTCTGGACGCCGTTGGCAACGGCAAAGCCGGCTGCGTGGTTCTGGATGTGAGGATGCCGGGGCTCGGCGGCCTGAACGTTCAGGAGGAGCTTCAGAAGCGAGGGCTGGACCTGCCCATCATCTTTGTCTCTGGCCATGCCGATGTGCCCATCGTGGTCAGGGCCTTCAAATCCGGCGCTTTTGACTTCATCGAAAAGCCTTTCAACGAGCAGTTGCTGCTGGACAGCGTTCAACAGGCCCTTCAGGAACACCAGCAATCCGGCACACAGCTGCAGGGCGATGAGGCAACCGAAGCTCTGCTGACCACCCTCACCCGGCGCGAACGGGATGTGTTTCTCCCACTCGCCCAGGGCTACACCAGCCGGGAAATCGCCGAGCAACTGGATGTCAGCGTGAAGACGATTGATCTGTACCGGGCCCGGGTGATGAAGCGCCTGGGCGCCGATCGCCTGCCGGATGTTACCGGCACAGCCATTGCCGCCGGGCTGCTCGACCCGCTGGACCTGCGTAGCGAAAAGACCTGAACGGCCCCTAACCCGCCTTGGCCTGGACCTCGTGCGCCAGAACCCCCAGCCTGCCCACAGCCTGCTCGATACGCTCACTCCAGGGATTGGCGCTGTTCAGTCTCAGGCAATTCTCGTATTTATTGGCCGTGGAAAACATCAGCCCCGGCGCCACGTTGATATCCTCCGCCCTGGCCCTGTGGTAAACCTCCGTGCCGGAAACGCCGTCCGGCAACTGCACCCAGAGTACAAACCCGCCCTGGGGTCGACTCACAGCGGTACCTTCCGGAAATGCACGGGCCACGGCTGTACGCATACGCTCTGTGGACTCGCGATAGTGCTGACGCGCTGAGCGCAGATAGCGATCGTAACCGCCCTGCTCCAGAAAGTGGGCCACCGCCATCTGGGGAATCGAAGAGGTCGCCAGGTTGACGAAATACTTGTGCTGCCGGGCGCTGGCCATATGCCGCCCGGGAACCATCCAGCCCAGCCGCAGGCCCGGCGAGATAGTCTTCGAAAAGGAACTGCAGTAAATCACGTTATCGGCCCGGTCAAAGGCCTTGGCCGGGCGCGGCCGGTCACCGGAGTGGTGCAGATCCCCGTAAATATCGTCCTCAATCAGGGGAACAGCAGCAGCCGCCAGCATGGAGACCAGCTGCTTCTTGCGCTCGTCGGACATTTGCGCACCCATGGGATTGCTGTGATTGGTCACCACCACACAGGCTTTCAGGGGCCACTGTTCCAGGGCCAGCTGCAAGCCTTCGAGGCTCAAACCCTCGGAAGGATGGGTAGGAATTTCAATGACCTTCAGCCCGACCACTTCCAGAGCCTGAAGAATGCCGGGGAAAGACGGAGATTCCACCGCCACAATGTCACCGGGCTGGGTCACCGCCCGCAGCGCCAGGATGATGGCCTCCTGGGCACCGTTGGTGGCGAGCACGTCATCCGGCGTTACCGGAACCCCGAGGGTCGCCATCCGCTGGGCAATCTGCCGCCGGAACGATTCTTTTCCGGGAAAGGCGTAGTCCAGTGTTTCCAGGCCCCGACGTGCAGCCCAGAGCGTGCTGTGCTGGATCTGTCGGAGCGGAAGGTAATCCGGATGGGGAATCGCCGTGGCCAGAGGCACCATACGCTTCTGCTCGTCGGCGCACAGGTCCAGGGTCATTTCCCGGGCGCTGACCGGTACCGGACGACTTCGATGCCGGCGCATCACCGGCTCAGGTGCATCCACGGTCGGCAGCCTTACGAAGTAGCCACTGCGCTCCCGGGCCTGCAGAAAGCCCCGTGCTTCCAGGGTCTGGTGCGCTTGCAGGATGGTCGAAATACTCACGCCAAACTGCCGGCTCAGCATTCGCACGCCCGGCAACCGATCCCCGTCGCGGTAGACACCGTCACGGATCAACTCCTGGAGCTGATCCGCCACCTGATTGTAAAGAATGCCCATTGCCCGTCCCTCGTCACTGGTACCTCCGGAGTCACCACTCTATTGCACCAGACACCGCGCTTCTCCATGCAGTACAGATACAGTCGAATCTGACCGGCACAGATTCCAAAAACCACATTCTGTACCGGTTCAAAATGAGATTATCTGAATCTGTTATGACTGTCAGCGGGAGCCGACAATAAACGGACTGAATACTGAAGAAGGAGTTTCACCATGGGCATCGCCAACACGCATCTGTCGGCACCACCAGCAACCAGTAAAGACCTGTTCGGTTTGCAGGCCTGCGCGACACCGCTCTTCAAAGGCATGGACGTCACCCGTCGATGGCTCGAAGACCTGGGGTTTTCGATCAACGAACCGGCTCAGGAGCACTGGGTACTGACGCATTCGGCCCCATTGCCGGAACTGCACTTTTACAGTGCTTCGGAGCTGGAGATGTTTGCCCGGCACCGGGCGCATCATTACGCTAGACGATCTTTCAAGGAGAACAGACCATGACACAGCCCCTCTACCAGGTTGATGCTTTTACCAGCAGGATTTTCGGCGGCAACCCGGCCGCGGTCATGCCTCTGGAGCAATGGCTGCCGGACAATGTCATGCTCTCGCTTGCCATGGAGAACAACCTCTCGGAAACGGCCTTTTTCGTGCCGCTTCCAGACGACGAGGATGCCGATTTCCATATCCGCTGGTTTACTCCGGGCACAGAGGTGCCACTGTGTGGCCACGCCACCCTGGCCAGCGCCTGGGTTATTTTCAACAAGCTTGGCTGGGACAAGGAGCAAATCCGTTTACTTTCCAAAAGCGGCCCGCTCTCAGTCCGGCAGGCGGATGATGGCTGGCTGGTACTGGATTTTCCGAATTTGGGCTTCGAGGAACGGCCAACACCGGACTTGATCCGCGAGGCGCTGGCAGAGGCACCTGACACCGCGTTCTTCGTTCCCAATGACACCAACTACATGGTGGTTCTGAAGGACGAGGACGCTGTGCGATCTGCTCAACCGGATCTGCGCAAACTCAAGCAACTCGGCAATCAGGGGCTGATCATCACCGCACCTGGCGAAGACTGCGATTTCGTCAGCCGCTATTTCGCTCCGGGCGCCGGTATTGATGAAGACCCGGTTACCGGCTCCATTCACAGCGTGCTCGTGCCCTACTGGTCAGAAAAACTGGGCAAGACACGGCTCGACGCCCGGCAAATTTCGGCAAGAGGCGGTGTGCTGCGCTGCGAACTGAAAGGCGACCGGGTCGACATCGCCGGCCAGGCCGCATTCTTCATGGAAGGCTCCGTCTACCTGCCCTGAGACTGGTATACTGCCCGCCGTTTTCTTTCCAACGGCGGGCAGTATGGCGGCAGGTTCAGCATCACAGTACGACGTAATCATCCTCGGCGCCGGCGCAGCGGGCCTGATGTGTGCAGCAACCGCCGGCTATCGCGGCCGCAGGGTGCTGGTGCTGGACCACGCCAACAAGCCAGGCAAGAAAATCCTAATGTCCGGTGGCGGCCGCTGCAACTTCACCAACCTGAACAGCACGCCCGCCAACTTCCTGTCGGACAACCCGCACTACTGCATTTCCGCGCTCAAGCGCTACACGCCCCAAGATTTTCTTGAACTGGTAGACCGCCACGGCATTGAGCATGAGGAAAAAGCCCCTGGCCAGTTGTTCTGCAAGGACAGCGCCAAGGACATCCTCAACATGCTGCTGACCGAATGCGAGTGGGCAGGGGCGGAAGTGAGAATGAAGACAGCGGTCGACCGCATTACCGAAACCGACTCGGGCTACCGCCTGCGCGTTGGCTCCGGTGATCTCACCTGTGAATCCCTGGTGATCGCCACCGGTGGCCTGTCGATTCCCACCATGGGCGCCACCGCGTTTGGTTATCGGGTAGCCGAGCAGTTCGGGCTGGACATACTTCCCACGCGAGCAGGCCTGGTGCCCTTTACCCTGCAGCCGGAATTGAAAGAACAGCTCGCGCCTTTGTCCGGCGTCAGTTGTCCCGTTGACGTGCAGTGCCATGATCAGCACTTCCGGGAACCGATGCTGGTCACCCATCGCGGGCTCAGTGGCCCGGCGATGCTCCAGATTTCCAGTTTCTGGGAGCCGGGCGACAGCCTGGCCATCAATCTGCTGCCGGCCTGCCGCATCAAGGATGACCTGCTGAACCTCCGGAAAACCCGTCCGCAATCGACCATTGCACACTACCTGACCCAGCACCTGCCGAAACGGTTTGCCCAGGCCTTCAACGAACTGCAGGGCTGGACCGGTCCTTTGCAGGGCTACAAGAACAGCGATATCGAGCAGGTTGCCGATGTTCTGGGCCAATGGTCGATCAAGCCGGCGGGAACCGAGGGCTACCGCACGGCAGAGGTTACCCTGGGGGGTGTGGATACGCGCCAGCTCTCCTCCAAGACCATGGCGGTGCTGGAGAAGCCAAACCTGTATTTCATCGGTGAGGTGGTGGATGTGACCGGCCACCTTGGCGGCCATAATTTCCAGTGGGCATGGGCCTCGGGTGTGGCAGCCGGCAACAGCGCCTGAAACCGGCCACCGCGCGGCGATGGCCTATCTGGCCGAAGTGGCCGCCCAGGAAGTAGCCTAGCGAAGCACCACCAGGGGCTTTTTGGCGGTTTTTAGCATCGTGGTGGTTGTACTGCCCACCAGGAACTGACGGATGCGGGAGTGACCGTAGGCGCCCATCACCAGGATGTCGATGTCCTTCTCTTCCTGATAGGCGTGCAATGCAGGCTCCACATCGCCGGCCCGAATGGCCAGAGTGATCTCGGATTCCAGCCCCGCCAGCATTTTCTCGGCTTTCCGGAGCTGCTCCCAGCGATCGTTGGTATCCGGCCCAACCATCACCAGATGCAGTGGCATGCCTTTCAGGACCGGGCTGCCAGCCAGCAATTCCACGCCCTTGAACGCCGTGGCGCTGCCATCAAAGGCCAGCATGGCGCTGCGGGGCTGGGTGTACTCGTCCGGCACCAGGAGAATCGGGCGATGCATGCTTCGAATTACTGTCTCCAGCTGGCTGCCAATGTGGGTGTCGCGCTCGGAGCTACTCTCGCCGTGCAGACCCATGACCAGCAGGCGGGTCTGGTTTTCGAGGGCCAGCAGGGACTCGGTCAGGTCACCGTGGCGCTGACGCTGCACCACGTCTGTGATACCGGCCTCGCTGACCCGCTTTTGGGCTTCATCCAGCATGTGGTGGCCGTGTTCAAGGGCCAGCTTGGCACGTTTGCGGTCCAGCTCTGCCAGATCTTCGAGCAGCTGCTCACGACTGCCCAGGCCGATGCTTCCGGCCAGATCCGGCTCTGCCGGATAACGTTCCTCGTCCAGCACGTGCAGCAGCATCATGGGTGTTTCCATGTGCTTGCTGGCCCAGGCAGCATAATCGCAAACGGCCGGCGCCGCCTGGGAGCCATCAATACAGGCAACTACTCGTAACATCTCAACCTCGCCTTCATGATCCTTGTGATTGTTATTCTGACTGCGATCGCTGTTGGATTCCCTGGTCTGCGTCATGTCAGTGCCCCATCAGCTGGTCAACGGCGTCCGGCTTGTCGTGTACGCCAAAGCGGTCAACAATCGTGGCACTGGCTTCATTCAGCCCGATAACCTCAACTTCCGAGCCTTCCCGGCGGAACTTGATCACCGCCTTGTCCAGGGCACCCACTGCGGTGATATCCCAGAAATGCGCGCGACTCAGGTCGATCACCACATTATCGACTGCTTCCTTGAAATCAAAGGATTCCATGAATTTTTCCGAGGAGCTGAAGAACACCTGGCCCACAACCCGGTATGTGCGGGTATCGGTGGTTTCATCCAGCTCGGAGGTCACCAGCATGTAGTGGCCCACTTTGTTGGCAAAGAACAAAGCCGCCAGCAGAACGCCGGCCAGTACGCCAAAGGCAAGGTTATGGGTGGCAACCACCACAATAACGGTTACCAACATAACGATGTTTGTGGAAAGAGGATGTTCGCGCAGATTGCGAATGGAATCCCAGGAGAACGTACCAATCGACACCATGATCATGACTGCAACCAGGGCCGCCATGGGTATCTGGACCAGCACACTGTCCAACAGCAGCACCATGATCAGCAGGAAGACACCGGCTGTTAGCGTGGATAGCCGGGTCCGGCCGCCGGACTTCACGTTGATAATTGACTGACCGATCATGGCACAACCGGCCATCCCGCCGATCAGGCCGGAGCCGATGTTGGCAATGCCCTGGCCTTTGCACTCACGGTTGCGATCACTGGTAGTGTCCGTCAGGTCGTCCACGATGGTCGCCGTCATCATGGACTCCAGCAGCCCCACAATGGCCAGCGGAATCGAGTACGGCAGGATGATCATCAAGGTTTCCAGGTTAAGAGGCACGTCCGGCCACAGGAATACAGGCAGCGTATCCGGCAGATCGCCCATATCGCCAACCGTGCGGATATCCATTCCGGTAACTACGGCAACTACCGTAAGAACGACGATGCACACCAGGGGCGACGGTAAAACTTTGCCAACAACGGGCAGCAAGGGAAACAGGTAGATGATACCCAGACCCGCGGCAGTCATCGCATAAACATGCCAGGTCACATTGGTCAGTTCGGGCAATTGGGCCATGAAGATGAGGATGGCGAGAGCGTTTACAAAACCGGTCACCACCGAGCGTGACACAAAGCGCATCAGACTGCCGAGCTTGAGATAGCCAGCAATCAGTTGCAGCACACCGGTAAGCAGGGTCGCCGCCAGCAGATACTGCAGGCCATGCTCTTTAACAAGGGTTACCATCAGTACCGCCATGGCCGCGGTCGCGGCGGAAATCATCCCGGGACGGCCGCCCACAAAAGCGATAATCACTGCAATACAGAAAGAGGCGTAAAGACCCACTTTGGGATCGACACCGGCAATGATCGAGAAGGCAATGGCCTCCGGGATCAGTGCCAGCGCCACGACGATACCGGCGAGCACATCGCCACGAATGTTCGAAAGCCAGTTGGCTTTTAGGGAATTCACCATAATGTCGGGTTTCCGGATTGCTGTGCAAATAAAAAACTGAGATAAAACCGTCGATTGCACCCAACATGACAGGCGTTGGCTACAGGCATATTTCTCAGGGGATTAACCAGAGGAAGAGGAAACTGAGCGCTAGGGCGGAAGGATCGTCACGGTTTTGGTTTGCTGCACGGTTGATGAAAATCAGGTAACTGCGAATTTCAGGGTCGCGAAGCTTACCAGACCACTTGCAGGAAAGTAAGGTCGTTAGGGGAATCTTCTTAGAGGTGTAACGGCCGGTTGCACCTGCTGCTATCATCAGCATATTCAATTATTAACAGGAGCCTACGCCCTGCCATGGATGATGTTGCTTCCCAGTTTCTGGCTGGAAACCAGACCACCCTGAATCTCGCAGTTGCGCTTCTGCTTGGCGCCATCATAGGGCTGGAACGGGGATGGGACGCCCGGGAACAGAAATCCGGTGAACGCATTGCCGGCATACGCACCTTTGCCCTGGTAGGTCTGCTTGGCGGTATCTCGGCGGTATTGGCGCAGGAGATCACCGAATGGGCATTTCCCGTAATGTTGGTCAGCGTGGTGGCCATGGCGATCGTGGCCTACAGCGAGCGGCTTGAGCACATCCGCAATTTCAGCATTACGGGCATAGTCGGCATGGTGCTGACCTTCTGCTTCGGCGCTGTGGCGGTGGCAGTGGATCCTGTCATCGCGACAGCAGCCGCTGTTGTGACCGCAATCATCCTGGACAACAAGGAGGAGATCCACGGCTGGGTCAACAAGCTGAAGGAACATGAACTGGATGCGGCACTCAAGCTGCTGCTGATTTCCGTGGTCATGCTGCCGTTGCTGCCAAATGAAAAGATGGGCCCTGGTGGCGTTCTGAACCCCCGGGAAATCTGGTGGATGGTGGTGATGATCGCCTCCATTTCCTTTGTCGGCTATTTCGCCATACGCGTCGCCGGCACCCGCAAGGGAATCCTGTTTACCAGCCTGTTCGCGGGGCTGAGTTCCTCCACCGCCCTCACCCTGCACTTCGCCCGTCAGGCCTCGAAAAATCCGCAACTTAACGCCCAGTTCGCCACCGGCATTCTGATTGCCTGCGGCACCATGTTTCCCCGTATTCTGGTGTACTGCCTGGTGATCAATCCCGATCTGCTGCCAAGCCTTGTCTGGCCAGTGGTGGTCATGACTGTCCTGCTCTACGGCCCTGCGCTTTTTATCTGGCGAAAAAATGACCGGGAACTCCATGTCAGTCAGCCAACACTTAACCAGAATCCGCTGGATCTGACCTCAGCGCTGGTATTCGGCGTGTTGCTGACCGCGATCCTTCTGCTGGGCGAATTTCTGGGCAACTGGCTGGGTGATGCCGGTATCTATTTTCTCGCGGCCACCTCCGGTATCGCGGACGTGGACGCCATCACCCTCTCCCTGACCCGCATGTCCAATAACAGCCTGGCAATGAGCACGGCCGTGATCGGTATCGTTATCGCTGCCGCCACCAACAATCTGGTGAAGTCGGCTCTGGCGGGGTTTGTCGGCAATCGCCAGACCGGGCTCCTGGTCGGCATCCCCATGGTGCTCTCTCTGGCGGCCGGGCTGTTGGTCGCCTGGCTGCAATAAACCCTTACCTGGCCCGCCGGAATGTCAGATTGTAACGATACCCGCCCGTCAGTGGGTGCTCTCCGGCCTTCAGGGTCAACACGCCGTGATATCGCATCCGGGCAGGACCTCCCCAGACCACGACATCACCATGGCAGAGTGGCACCCGGACGGGGCGTTCGCTGCGTTTGAGGCCACCGAACTGAAAGACAATGGGCAAGCCCAGAGAAACCGACACGATGGGCTGGCTGAAATCTTCCTCATCCTTATCCTGATGCAGCCCCATTTTCGCCCCGGGCTGGTAGCGGTTGATCAGGCAGGCATCCGGGTCGAATCCATCAAAACCTGCGGTTTCGGCGGCGCTTCTGGCCAGCTCACGGAAAGCCTCAGGCATGACAGGCCAGGCCCGTCCGGATTCCGGGTCTTCTTCCTGATACCGGTAACCCCGGCTGTCGGTGACCCAGCCCAGCTTCCCGCAACAGCTCATGGCGGCAGACATGGCATGACCGCCAGGGGTCTTCATATGCCTGAAAGGCGCTTCTGACGTGACCGTGCCAATGGCCTCCAGTAGCAGCTCGGCATCGGCGAGCGCAAACTGGCGCAGCACCACTGCGCCATCCATTAGATGCTCAACTGTCTGCTCTGGCGGCTGCTCGCCAAACAGGTCCTGAGTCATAACTACCGATTCCTCCTGAAAAAAACGGAAAAAATGCCGGGCAGCGTCTAGTCTTTCACTAGGCAGGGCCATCACCCTGCTGTCTTACGCCAATCTACACCGGTAAGGATCATCCATGCATGGAAAACGCCAGTCTGCCCAGATTTCGCTGGCCCTCCTGATTGCGTCGGCCATAACGCTCGGCATGCTGGTTCTGACCATTGTGTTGATCGGCCAGAGTTTCCGCGGCATGGAGACGGCGAAGGTATCGGCGGCAGGTAGCACCGCGCGCCAACTGGCTATCAGTGTTGACGACCGGATACAGGCCATCACCGCGCCACCGTCCACCGCCCTTGCAGTGCTCAGCCACGACAGCGTCGCAGGTGCACAGACGCTGGCGCAACGCCTTGGCCGGCTTCCGGTGCTGGCCGACATACTGAACAGCAGTGACATTGTCAGCGCCGTCTATGCCGGTTACCAGAACGGAGACTTTATTCTCCTGCGCAAGGTTCGCAGTTCCGGAACCCTCCAGTTTCCCGATGCGCCCACCGAAACCCGGTTTCTGCTCCAGACGATCACCCACGGAGGTGATGAAATACCGGGCCAATGGCGTTTCTTCAATGCCGACATGCAATTGATTGAACAAAGGCCGGCACCTGAATACAACTATGATCCGCGTACCCGACCCTGGTTCAATGCCGCCAGAGCATCAGATTCAACAGAGCTTTCCGCTCCCTACGCGTTCTTCACAACCCAGGAAACCGGGATCACGCTCTCCCGTCGGGCATCGGAAGAGACCGGCGGGGCGGGTACGATTTTCGGTATTGACGTGACCGTGACCGACCTGAGCATCCAGCTGGCGGAGCTTCGCCAGACACCGAACACCCGGATTGCCATTGTGAACCAGGATCGGGAAGTTCTCGCAGATTCAGGGAACGCCAAAGAGCCCGGGCCTGCGATTTCCGGGGCCCTGGACCGGTTGGGCGACCACATGGAGGGCAGCTCTGTTACCCGATTCAGTGCCGAGGGCAAAGACTGGTATGGAATGACCGAGCCCCTCGGCGCCCTGCAACAGGAAGGGCTGAGCATTGCCGTGGCCATTCCGTCGGACGAACTGCTGGCTGATGTCTGGGCGGCCCTTGCCAGGCAAACAGTAATCGCGGGACTCATTGCCCTGCTGCTTCTGGTGATCGGCTGGTTCCTGGGCCGTCGGGTGGGCCGTCCACTGGAGCACCTGACCGATCAGGTCAGCCGGCTGTCCCGTTTCCGATTTGATACACCGGTCAGATCCAACTCCAACATCCGTGAAGCGCGCCAACTCAGTGTGGCACTGGACGACATGGCGAAAACCATACGCAGCTTCCAGAGCATCGCCACCGTACTGAACCGGGGTCAGGACCTGAATCATCTGCTCCGGGACATTCTTGAGCAGATTATCCACATTGTTGGTCAGGAGCGTGGCGGCATCTACCTGTTCACGCGCCAGAAGAACCAACTCTCATTGGCCGTTAAGCAGAATCTTCAACTGCCGGACACCATCTCGAATGTGCAAGCGGAGTCCGACGATAACGACATCATTCGTTTGCTGCGACAGCATATCTCGGGGCACCCGGTATTTGCCGTTCTGCGCAACCGGCGCAAACAGCTGATCGGAGTCCTGGCGATCGAGATGGAGGTGGGCGACCACACCCAGTTGAGTGACGACCTGATCGTCTTCGTGGACGAAATTGCCGGCTCTGCCGCCGTTGCCATCGAAACCCGGGAGCTCATCGAAAGCCAGCAGGCACTGCTCGAGGGCATCATCCGGCTGGTGGCCAATGCCATTGATGCCAAATCGCCGTATACCGGCGGCCACTGCGAGCGGGTGCCAAAGCTGGCCCAGATGCTGGTTGATGAAGCTATTGCCAGCAATGACCGGGCCTTTGACTCGTTCACCATGACCGAAGAACAGCTCCAGGAATTCCATCTGGCGGCCTGGCTCCACGACTGCGGCAAGATCACTAGCCCCGAGTATGTGGTCGACAAGGCGGTCAAGCTGGAAACCATCCACAACCGCATCCACGAGATCCGCACCCGGTTCGAGGTACTGCACCGGGATGCCGACATCCGGTACCTGAACCGTGTGCTGTCAGGCGACGAGGAGGCATCCGCCGACCGGGAACGCCAGGCTACCCGGGCCCGCCTGCAGGAGGAATTCCGTTTGATTGCGACGGCCAACCAGGGCGGCGAGTTCATGGCGGAAGAAAGTATCGAGAAGATCCGCAGCATCGGCCAGCAAACCTGGTTACGACATTTCAGTGACCGTCTCGGCCTGTCGCCGGACGAGAAAAATGCCCTGCAGGCGACCCCGGAGCCGCCACTACCGGTTACAGAACAGCTGCTTGCCGACAAACCGGAACATCTGAGGCCCTGGGGCGAACATATCCCTCCGGTCCGCAAAGACGATCCCCGGAATCGCTGGGGCTTCGATATGGAGCTCCCGGAGTACGCCTACAACCGGGGCGAACTCCACAACCTCACGGTGGCCAAAGGTACGCTGACGGATGAGGAGCGCTTCAAGATCAACGAACACATAGTGCAGACAATCTGTATGCTGGACGCCCTGCCCCTGCCCGACCGGCTGGCCAATGTCCCGAAACTGGCGGGCACCCACCACGAGCGCATGGACGGCCACGGCTATCCCTGTGGCCTGACGGCAGCGGAAATGGGCATACCCGAACGCATCATGGCGGTTGCTGATGTGTTCGAGGCATTGACCGCCGTAGACCGCCCTTATAAAGAGGGCAAAACCCTCACCGAATCCCTCACCATCATGGCCCGCATGGTTGAAGACGGGCACATCGACCGGGCAGTATTCGAACTATTCATTCGCTCAGGCACCTACAAGCGGTATGCCAACCAGCACCTGCAGCCCGGTCAGATTGACGAGGTCGATGAAAGCCTGTTCATGAAGCCGGACTGAAAAACACGTATATTCTATGGGCTGATTCATTCCTGTTAAGGACTCATTAATGCTGTTTGCAATCATAATTGGCGGCCTGATTGGCTACGCCTTTGGCAAATTCCCGGGCTTTCTGATAGGTGCGGCTATTGGCGCCTTTTTGTTGAACCTTCTCAAGCGCCGCCTGATTGGCAAGCTCCAAAGCATCCAGTCCGGCTTTATTGAGTCGGTCTTTGCGGTAATGGGCGCCCTGTGCAAGGCAGACGGCGTCATTTCCAGGGATGAAATTCAGATGGCCGAAGCCATGTTCGTGCGCTTCCGCCTGAATGAAGACCAGAAAGCCAAGGCCAAAGCCGCCTTCAACCGAGGGAAAGAACCGGAGTTCGACCTGGATGCCGAGCTTAACCGGTTCCTCCAGGCCAGCGGACGCCAACCCGCGTTTCTCCAGATGTTCCTGCAGGTTCAGGTATCGGCCGTGGCTGCGGATGGCAAAGTTCATCCGGCCGAACACGAAATGTTGGTGCGGATAGCCCGTGGGCTGGGACTGCCCGAGAGCCAGGTCGATCAGCTTGAAGCCATGCTTCGGGGCGCCCACACCCATCGGGCCGGCGCTGGCCAGCCATCGTCAGCGGATCAGATCAGCGATGCCTACAAGGTTCTCGGTGTGTCGCCGTCTGTCAGCGATGAGGAGCTCAAGAAGACCTATCGCAAGCTGATGAGCGAGAACCACCCGGATAAACTCGCCGGCCGGGGATTACCCGAAAGCATGCGGGAAATGGCGGAAGAGCGTACTCGCGAGATCAGTCATGCCTACGATGTGATCAAGGAAGCGCGAAAAAAATCCGCGTAACCTGGTTTTCTGCAATCGAGTCAGAACCAGCGGGGCACCCGCACCCGATAACGCTCGTAGTCCTCGCCAAATTTATCCGCCAGCGCCTTTTCCTCCTCCCGGGCCTGGCGGGTAATTACCAGCACACCGGCCACCAAGCACACCAGGGAGAACACGCTGGGCAGCGCCAGGAAAAAGCCGAGCTGTCCCGCCATCACAGCCAGGAACAATGGGTTCCGGGAGCGTCCAAAAGGGCCACTGGTCAGTAACTTGCGCTGGTCCTTGCGTGGGTCAATACCGGAGCGCCAGTCTTCGTGCATATAAGCCTGCAAATAGTTAACGGTTGTGAAAGATGTGATCAACAGCAGCATGCCGGCCAGCAAAACCGGCCAGGCATAAAGGGGGCCGAACACGCCCAGCCAGGGATCGATATCCGCGAAAATCCGCACCACGCAGACGCCCAGAATGAGCGCACGAAAGACATTAAAAATATGTCGATGCCACCAGGGCGCACTCCCCCGCTCACCATAATTGATGTGCGAAAAATGCATACGCTGATACAAGCCAAGGCTTCGGCCAGCAAACTGCAGACCGATCATCAGAAAGAAGATGCCGAGAAAGTGGCGTACGAGGGGTTCAATAAATTCCATCAGGTTCGCTTACAACGGGTTAAGGCCGACAGCTTATTATCTGAAAACGTCTGTGAAAAGAGCTCGCACCGGCGGCCGAACGCTCACCCTACCTAAAATGACATGTCATCACGTTTTCAAATGCATTAGAGTTATTGGGTTATTTTAAGGAGAATTCTGTTATGAGCGCCCCGGAAATCCCGCAGTCTTGCCATGTATTCTGCAACGACGCGCTCGGGCGTGATGACGCAACAACACTGTCCGAAAAAATCCGCCGACGGGAACTATCGATAACCGAACTCACCCGCGCCGCCATTGCCCGGGCACAGGCTGCCCAGCCGCTGATCCATGGCGTGGCCTCGGCGAACTACGACCAGGCCATCCAAACTGCCTCAAAGCTCGATGCAGCGACACAGGCGGGCTCCCAGCCGCTGTTCCAGGGCGTGCCGACTTTTATCAAAGACAACACCAACGTGACAGGACTGGCCACGCGCCAGGGCTCTCTGGCAGTACCTGAAGTACCTGCTTCCGATACCAGTCCATTTGCCCGACAACTGCTTGCCCAGGGTTTCCTGTGCCTTGGTAAAAGCACCCTGCCGGAATTCGGTTTCAACGCCACTACCGAGCCCGCCCATGGGCCGGCTACACGGAACCCCTGGAACCTGGCCTATTCCTCCGGTGCCTCTTCGGGCGGTTCAGCGGCCCTGGTGGCAGCCGGCGTGGTGCCCATCGCCCATGCCAATGACGGCGGCGGCTCCATCCGAATTCCGGCCGCTTGCTGCGGTTTGGTAGGCCTGAAACCCACACGAGGACGGTTGATAGACAACGAAGCAGCCGCTTCCCTGCCCATCAATATTATCAGCGAAGGCGTGGTGACCCGCTCGGTACGAGATACCGCCAACTTTCTCGAACAGGCCGAGGCCTATTACCGGAATCCAAAGCTGCCGCCGGTCGGCAAGATCGAGGGCCCATCGGGGCGCGCCCTGAGAATCGGGCTGGTGCTGGACTCCATCCATGGCCACAAAACCGATGACATCACTCGCCAGACTGTCGAAGAAACCGCGCTGAGACTGGAGAAACTCGGTCACCGCATTGAGCCAGTCCCCGTTCCGGTGCACAGCGCTTTCCCCGATGATTTCGCCCTCTACTGGGCACTGCTTGCCTTCGGTATCAGGGCCAACGGCAAGAAACTGCTCCACCCCGATTTCGACAAGCAAAACACCGACGGCCTCACCAACGGCCTGGACAAGATGTTCCGGCGGCAGTTCTGGCGCATGCCTGCCGCGCTCTGGCGGCTCAAACGCTCATGGCACGACTACGCCCACGCTATGGCCGGCTTCGATGCGGTGCTCACACCGGTACTTGGCCATACCACACCTACCCTTGGCCACCTCAGTCCCGACGTACCCTTCGAGACCCTGTTCGAGCGGCTGCGCCACTATGTCAGTTTCACCCCACTGGCCAACGCCACTGGCGCACCGGCAATATCGTTACCCATGAGCCACACGCCCGATCAACTGCCAGTGTCCGTTCAGTTCATGGGGCGTCACGGGGGCGAACGCACGCTGTTGGATATCGCCTTCACCCTGGAAGCCGATCATCCCTGGCCCCTGCTTTGCGATTTCAGCAGAAACAGTCTCAGTAGTGGAGAGTCGAAGACCAGGGACTCACTGGCCAATACCGTTTGAAGTTGGACACTTATAAAAACAGATGCCATATTCTTTAGGAAGCTCAGGGATCGCCTGAACTTTCCACCGAACCGAGACCCAGGGCCGTTCGTATTTCAAGTAAAGGGACAACACATTGAGCCCGGCCATGCGTGACAGTGAAGTCCTTGTGACCCATCACAAGGCACTGATGGAGCTGAGCCACAATATCAGCTTTATCGAGATGCCCCGCCCCCGGAAGCTGGCAGCTCTCATGGAGCTGTGCACCCGGCTATTGGGCTTAAAACGTGCGAGTGTCTGGCTGTTCCCCCCGGAACGGGATCGGATTACTTGCGAATGGCTGCACGACAAAGAACAGCCCGACCGCAACAGTTGCGTGTCGCCGAGTGGCGCAGAATTCAATCTGTTTCGCTCGGACCACCCCGAATACTTCCGGGCCATCACGGAAGAACGGGTTATTGCCGTGGACGATGCCCGCAATGATATCCGAACCCGTTCATTCGACGTTGGCTACCTGTCTGTTCAGAACATCTACTCCATGCTGGATGCGCCGATTTTTGACGGCGAACAACTCAGCGGTGTTGTCTGCCTGGAGTCAGATGTCCGCCGGGACTGGTCGGTCCCGGATATCTCACTGGCAGCTGCCATCGCTGACACCATAAGCCTGATGAACACCCATGAGGCGTGGCTGAGATCCAAGCGGGCCCTGGAATACGTCAGCCGTTACGATTCCCTCACTGGCCTCGCCAACATCGATTCCCTTCGTGACCGGCTGGGTCATCTGGTACGCAAGATCAAACAGCGGGGCACGGGCAGCCTGGCGCTGCTCTGGATTGATGTTGACCGCCTGAAAACCATCAATGACGGCCTCGGCCCCCAAGCCGGCGATCAGGTCATTGCCGACATCGGCCAGCGGCTTAAAGAGATACAGTTGGCAGGCAAGGACTTTCTGGCCCGGATTGGAGGGGACGAATTTGCTCTGGTTATCCGAAACTACACCCTGCCCGGCTTCCTTGATGAAGTAACCCGGGAAATCCAGAACCGGATCCGCCAGCCGATCCGGGTATCCGACCAGGACCTGAATGTCAGTGCCAGTATGGGCATCTGCCACTTCCCCGGTGACTGTCATGAACCCGAGGAACTTCTTCGGGGTGCCGAAGCCGCCATGTACCATGCCAAAAGGCAGGGCCGGGACCGTTCTACCCTGTTCGACTCGGAAATCCAGATGACAGCGCGCTCCCGATTTGCGCTGGAAAACGAACTGCGGGAAACCCTCAAAACCAATGGTCTGGATGTCTTCTACCAGCCGATCATGGACCGCACGGCAACACAGCTGGAAAGCGCAGAGGCGCTGGTTCGCTGGCACCACCCGCAGCGTGGCTGGCTATCACCGATTGAATTTCTGGACGTGGCGCGCAGCGCGGGGCTCATGTATGAGCTGGGCGCCTGCGTACTCAAAAACGTCTGCGCTCACTGGCGCGACGCAAGAGACCGCAACATTCCATTACCCACCATATCCGTCAATCTCTCAGCCGAGCAGGTATTGGTTCCCGAATTACCGGAGCTGGTCAAGGAGATCTGCAACAACCAGGATATGCCGGTCAGTGCCCTGCAGTTCGAAGTGACGGAAGACTCGATCCAGGGGGATTTCAGTGTGATCGGTCGGGTTCTGGAGCAACTGGTGGAGGCTGGCGCCGAGCTTGCCATTGATGATTTCGGCACCGGGTACTCATCGCTGTCGCGGCTAAAGAGCCTGCCTTTCTCCCGGATCAAGATCGACCGCTCGTTTATCAACAACCTGCCAGACGACGAAAACGATTGCGCCATTACCCTGTCGATCATTGGTCTCGCAAGGGGGCTTGGCTTGTCGGTGGTCGCCGAAGGTGTTGAAAGCGAAGCCCATGAAGCCTGGCTGTTTGAAAAAGGCTGTGACTACCTTCAGGGCTACCGCTATAGCAAACCACTCCCCTACTCAGAGTTGATCAGCCGCTATTTTTCGGGCTGATTCTGAACGTCAAAATCGGAAAATATCGATAACACTTCAAGGAAGCTTTCCTCCGGTGGGGCACTAATCGTAAGTGGCTCACCGGAAGCGGGATGACGAAAAGCCATACCTGTCGCCGCCAGCATCAAACGGCCCTGGCCGAAACGTTCGGCAAAATAACGGTTGTGTCGACCCCGGCCGTGATTGGCATCGCCAATAATCGGGTGGTTGATATGCTTCATGTGCCTCCGTAACTGATGCTTCCGCCCCGTTTTCGGGCACAATTCGACAACCGCATAGCGACTGGTCGGATATTTCTCGATCTCTACCGGTATCTCGGTGGTCGCCAGCGTGCGGTAATGAGTGAGGGCGTCACGCACTGGCTGCTCCACCCCTTTCAACCGTCGATCCTCTGGCTCTTCCCTCAGGGCATAATCAATCTCTCCCTGCTCCGGCGGCCAGCCACGCACCATGGCCAGGTAGGTTTTTGCTACCTCGCCGGCCATCATCGCCATACCCAGCGTGCGGGCCGTGTCGCTGTCCCTGGCAAACACCAGGATGCCGGACGTGGGTCGGTCCAGACGATGTACCGGGTAGACATGCCGGCCGTCATTGAGCCCCCGGGCATATTGCAGGGCAAATTCGGTTTCATGCCTGTCGATGGGACTTCGATGCACCAGCAGTCCCGCTGGCTTGTGGACGACCAGCAAGTGGTCGTCCCGAAACAGAACAGTCAGAGGGTTACTCATAGTACTGGTGTCATAAAAGTTTCATATTCAAAACAGCCAAATTCAGTCAAGAGCACTACGCAACGGCCGATACAAATGTAGATAACCTAATCAACTAAATTTACGTATACACTAACGACACACCTCTAACCCCGATCGAATTCAGGACTTACCAATGAACTGGTACTCGAAAAGCATACTCAACCGGGTTCTTCTTGTCGTGTTGACAGCAAACCTGATTGTCGCCGCTGTGGCGGTGGTTTACCTGAATTTCTCGCTGAAAGTCAAAGATGACTTCAATGACCTTGTCAGCACACGGATGGTTAACGCGCTCGAGGCCCAGGATGTGCTCTCCGAATTCAAGACCCAGGTCCAGGAGTGGAAAAACGTCCTGATCCGGGGTGCCGACCCGGAACAACTGGACAAATACTGGAACCGATTCCAGGAACGCGAAGCATCGATACAGAACCAGTTGGATGAGCTAATCCCACGCATTCAGGAGCCACAGGCAAAGGCCCTGATGTCTGATTTCAAACAGGCACACCGGGAAATGGGACGGGCCTATCGAGAAGGGTTCCAGGCTTTCACCCGCTCCGGCTTTGATCCGAACGCAGGCGATGCCGCTGTACAGGGGATCGACCGTGAACCCGCCAGACTGATCGTAGATGCGGCAACCGCAGTTCGAGAAGACAGCCTTGACCGGGCCGGAACCCTGAACACCGTTGTCACCGAGCGTAGCTGGGTGGTGGCGGGTCTTCTGATTGCCGCAATTATTCTGGGTACTATCGCTCTGATCATGATCCTGTTGTCGGGTGTGGTCCGGCCTGCACAGAAACTCACCTCACAGATCGCACGACTGGGCGACGGAGACCTTTCGGATCCGGTCACCATGCAGCGCGCTGATGAACTGGGCCAGTTGGCCGATGCGGCCCGCAGTCTGCACCGCTTCCTTAGCGATACCGGAAATCAACTGAGCGAGAACGCCAGGCAACTGAACGATACCGGTGAGTTGATCCGCAAGAACGCAGACAGTGTTGTCAGCCAGTCCGACCTGGCCCATCAGCGCATCGAGCAGATCGCGACAGCCATGAACGAAATGTCCGCCACCGCCGAAGACGTAGCCAGTCACGCTGCCTCGGTGGCTACCGAAGTCAGTCAGACCTCCGATGAAACCGCGACGGCCGACTCGCAGATCAACAAAGCTGTGGAAAGCATGCGCCGCCTGACCGACCAGATCCGAAGCTCGGCCGAAACCGTCAACCAGCTCGCCAGCGATGGCAAAAAAGTCGGCGACGTTATGCAGGTCATCCGGGAGATCGCGGACCAGACCAACTTGCTGGCCCTGAACGCCGCCATCGAGGCAGCTCGGGCAGGTGACGCCGGTCGCGGGTTTGCTGTCGTTGCCGATGAGGTCCGCAACCTGGCGGCCAAAACTCAGGAAGCAACCGTGGAGATCGACCAAATCATCGGCGCCATCAGCGGTGCCTCGCGGGATGCTACCGAATTCATGCAGGCCTCTGGCGTAGTGGCTCAGGAAAGCAGCGAGGCGGTTGAAGCGGTGCGCAATACCCTGGCTGAAATCAACCGGCGGATGGGCAGCATCAATGATGCAACAACCCAGGTGGCCACCGCCGCCGAAGAGCAGACCAGCGTCTGCGAAGACATCAACCGCAATGTCACGGATGTGGCCGAAACCTCAGAAGCCATGCACCAGGCTGCCGAAAACAATCTGCGCACCGTTCCCGAACTGGAAGCCATGGCCGCCCGGGCCCGGGAATTGGCAGACCGGATCAAACACTAAACGCTGCGGAACCGCCTGGCCAGCCTCCCGAAGGCCTGGCCGGCTCGGTTGCCCAGAACCAGCAGTGACGGCGTAAGCAACAGCGTCAGTACGGTGGCAAACGCCAGCCCGCCGGCGATGGCACTGGACAACTGGGTCCACCACTGGGTTGAGGGAGCGCCCAGGCCCAGCGAAGGCGTCAACAGGTCAACATTGACGCCGAGAACCATGGGCATCAAACCCAGCACGGTGGTGATGGCCGTCAGCAGGACCGGCCGCAGACGAAGGCAACCGGTTTCCAGGGCGGCCTCGTAGGCCTCCATGCCGTCCTTGCGCATCTGGTTGTAGGTATCGATCAGAATGATGTTGTTGTTCACCACAATGCCCGCCAGGGCAATCGTGCCCATTCCCACCATCACAATGCCAAAGGACTGACCGTTTACCAGCAGGCCCAGCAGGACCCCGGCAGTGGAGAGCACAATCGCCGAGAGAATCAGGAAGGTCTGGTACAGCGAATTGAACTGGGTCACCAGTATCAGCAGCATCAGCCCGATAGCCACCAGAAAGGCCGTGGCAAGGAAGTTGGAGGCCTGCTGCTGATCCTCGTTCTCGCCGGCAAACTTCACCGAAATACCCTCCGGTGGTTCTGGCATCTCCGCCTGAAGGGCCCGCAGCAGCTCATCCACACGGCGCCCCTGGGCCAGATCGGATTTGATGGTCACCGTACGCTGGCCATCCACCCGAACAATGCTGTTGGTCTTGTCACCAGGCCGCAGATCAACAAACTCCGAGAGCGGCACCTGGCCCCGGGAGGTATGAATGGTCTGGCGCTGAAGATGATCCAGTTCCCGCCAGTTGTTGGGGACCCGTACCACAATGTCCACTTCATCCCGCACGTCTTCCGGGCGATAGGTCGCCAGTTTCAAACCGTTGGTCACCAGACGAACGGCACTGCCGATGCCAAGCACATCGGTACCAAAGCGGGCGGCGGCTTCCCGGTCAACCTGCAGTCGCCACTCGATACCGGGCAGGCTGCGGTCGTCTTCGATGTCCACGAAGCCACCGAGCTCCCGCATGCGATCTTTGATTTCGTCCACGTAGCCATTGAGACTGTTCGCCTCCCGGCTGCTCACCTGCAGCTCGATTGGCTTGCCTTCTGCGGGCCCACCCTCCTGCTTGCGGAATTCCAGTTCAATGCCAGGAATATCAGAGGTCATTCCTCGGAAGTCCTCCAGAATCGCGCTGGCCGGACGCCGGGTGAACCAGTCGGTAAACTGGAACTGCAGAACGCCGATCACATCCGGCGCCAGCTGCGAGCTGGTCTGGACCATCGAGCGGGCGTAAAGGGCCTTCACCTCGGGCATGCCGCGCAGGCGCTGCTCAACTTCTCGCACGATGGCATCTCGCTCCCACACCGATAGATCACCACGCGCTCTCACCTGCACCTGGGCGGAATCCGGCTCCACACTGGGGAAGAACTCCACCCCGTGATTAAAGCGGGCATAGGCCGCATAGATCACTGCGATCACACAGAGTACGCCGATCAACGTCAGCCCCGGTGACCTGAGCAGCATTGCCAGTACCCGCCGATAGCCCTCCATCAGGCGTCCCTGCAAGTGGCCCTGCCGCGCCCGGCGGCCGCCGCTGGTGCTTCCCAGCACCGGCAGGAACACCAGCGCCATCGCCAGGGAAGCAATCAGGCAGATGATGACCGTCAGCGGCAGGAATTTCATGAATTCCCCGACCACGCCTGGCCAGAACAACAACGGCACGAACACGGCCAGGGTGGTCGCGGTAGAGGCAATAATCGGCCAGGCCATGCGACTAGCCGCCTCAGCCCAGGCGTGCTTTACCGTCTGCCCTTCCGACAGGTTCCGGTCCGCCAGCTCCGACACCACAATGGCGCCATCCACAAGCATGCCGGCCACCAGGATCAGGCTGAACAGCACCACGATGTTGAGCGTGAGCCCCATGCTCCAGATAACCAGGATGCCGGTAAGGAAAGCGCCCGGAATCGTCAGCCCCACCATAATCGCCGAACGCGGCCCCATGGCCGCGATCACCACAATCAGCACCAGCACGATGGCGGTGAGCACGTTATTCAGCAGGTCACTGAGAATATCCCGCACTTCCTCGGACTGGTCCATGATGTACCGTATTTCCAGAGAGTCCGGCAGCTCCGGTCTGGCCTGATCGATCAACTCACGAACCTGGGCAATGGTCTCGATGATGTTGGCACCCGAACGCTTGGACACTTCCAGCACCAACGCCGGCTCGCCGTTGATACGGGCAAACCCGGTGGGGTCCTTGAAGGTGCGCTGGAGCATGGCCACATCGCCGAAGGTGACCACTGTGTCACCGTCCACCTTGATCGGCATGGACATCACATCCTCGATGGTTTCGATCACCCCGGGCACTTTCAGGGCCATGCGGCCGTTCCCGGTATCCAGCGAGCCTGCAGCCACCAGCTGATTGTTTCGGGTTACCAGGGAAGCCAGCTGATCAAAATCAACGCCGTAGCTCTCCAGCACCTGGGGATCCACCACAATTTCCAGCAGGTCCTCCCGATCGCCACCAATCTCCACTTCCAGAACTTCCGGAATGGATTCAATGGCATCCTGGAACCGCCGGGCTATGGTGATCAGCTCCCGCTCCGACAAGGGGCCAGAAAGACCCACGGACAGCACCGGGAACAGGGACACGTTGATTTCGTTCACCCTGGGTTCATCCGCCTCCTGGGGCAGCTTGGTTCGGGCTGTATCCACTTTCTCCCGCACGTCCTGAAGCGCCTTGTCCGGATCAAACCCGGCATCGAACTCCAGCATCACCGAGGCATGGCCTTCCGAGGCGGTACCGCGCATTTCCTTGATACCCTCAAGCGAACGCAGCTCCTGCTCCATGGGCCGCACCAGCAGACGCTCGGCGTCCTCCGGGCTGATTCCGTCCAGGGTCATGGATACATAAATCATCGGAATGGTGACGTCGGGGTTGGCTTCCTTGGGGATGGTCTGAAACGCGGCAATACCCCCGAGCAGGAGGAACAGGAGCGTCAGCAAGGTGGTCCGGCTGCGATCAATGGCTGCGAAGATCAGTGCGCGCATCCGGTCTAGCCCCTGTCTTCAGCGGCATCGACCGGCATAACCTGTTCCCCGGTGGTTACGAAACCACCGCCGCGGGTAATCAGGCGGATCTCATCCGGCAAACCGGTCACCCAGGCGCCCTCGGTGGAGACGCTCAACAGCTTCACTTCACCGAACTCGACGCGGTTTTCACCGTTCACGTATTTCACACCCGGGCGACCGTCATCACCGAGGGACAGGTACGCGGGTGAGATAAACATCGCCTTTACCTCCGGCAATGCCACCCGCAGGCTGGCGCTGCCACCGGCCACCCGTTTGCGATCCGGGTTCTCCACCGCGATCTCCACCGCAAAACTCCGGGTTTCGGGCGAGGCGGCGCTGGCCACAAAGGTCACCACGCCAGAAAGACGGCTACCATCGAGCAAATCCACGCGAACGGCCTGGCCGGGCGCCACATCGCCCACCGATTGCTGGGGAATCTGCGCGGTAGCCTTCAGGCGATCCACCCTCACCAGCTGAAACAGGGGGGAACCCACCTGCACCAGATCGCCGGTATCCACCGACTTGCTGTTGATGATGCCGTCAGAAGGCGTCTCGGGAGTAAGATGGCTGATTGCCTGCCGGGCATCGGTCAGCTCCGCCTCAGCGGCAGCAAGCTCGCTTTCCAGACTCAATACCTGGGATTCCGAGGCGAGGTTATTGGCGCGGAGCCGACGCGCAGCCACCAGGTCCGCTTCCAGTTTCCGAACCCGGGACTGCCAGCGCACAACCGCAGAACTCCGCCCTTCATCGGATATCGTAAGCAGCTTCTGTCCCTTCCGGACTTGCTCACCCAGGCTCACAGCCAGGGACTCCACCCGGCCGGGCACCTGGGCACTCAGCATTACCGAACTCCAGGGCTCCAACTGGCCCTGAAGCATCAGGCCCGGTTCATGCAACCGTGCCGCCAGGGTTTCCACCTGCACCGTTGTGAGCTGGTCATCGCCGCTGTCCTGGCGCTCCGGCGCCTCGTCACTGGCCACCTTCACCTCGCCAGTCGCCATCCAGATCACCAGCGCGATAACAATCAGAAGTGACAGTCCAAGAGAACCCCATTTTGCTTTCGTCATTGAATGCTCACTGTTCCTGAGTCGAAGGTTGGCAGAAAAACCGGCAATTAACGGTTGCATCCGTATAAAAACGTGGGGTAGATTCTACACAGAATCTTTTTACGAATTCAGAGCAGACTGTCGATTTTATGAATCTCAACGCAGTGATTGTCCTTGTGAAGCTTGTCCTGGTGGTCGTGGTACCGCCCGGGGGCTTCTGCGTGGACAAGCGGGTGAGATAGCGACAAACCTGACAAGACACCAGAAACCCCCGGCACCGAAAGGTCCCGGGGGTTTCTTTTTTTACGGCAAAAGAAAAGGGAAAAACGACCATGAACGGCGCACAGCACATTCTTGAAGCGTTCCACCGCCACAACATCAGCACGGTTTTCGGGTATCCGGGCGGCTGCATCATGCCGCTATACGACGCGCTGGTGGACGATGTGTGCGTGGAGCACGTGCTGTGCCGCCATGAACAGGGCTGCGCGCTGGCAGCAGACGGCTACGCCCGGGCCAGTGGCAAGCTGGGCGTGTGCATTGCCACCTCCGGCCCCGGCGCCACTAACCTGATCACCGGCGTGGCCAACGCCCACCGGGATTCCATTCCCATGCTGGTCATCACCGGCCAGGTGCCATCGGGCCTGATCGGCACCGACGCCTTCCAGGAAACCGACGTACTGGGCATGACACTGGGCATCGTAAAACACAGCTACCTGATTGATGATGCCGACAGCCTGCCGACCATCATGGAAGAGGCGATCGACCTGGCTCAGAGCGGTCGCCCCGGGCCGGTCTGGATTGATATTCCCAAAGACCTGTTGCTGACCGAAGCGGCCGATACGCCCTTCCCCCAGCCAGAACCCCGTGAAACAGCTTTAACCGACCTGACGGACGCCCTGGCGATGCTGCGCGCAGCCCGCAAGCCCCTGCTGTACAGTGGCGGCGGCATTAGCCTGGCCCACGCCGAGGACAGCTTCCGGGCCTTTGCCGAATCCTCCGCACTACCCGCGGTTGTAACCCTGAAGGGCATTGGCAACCCCGGCAAACACAATCCCAACAACCTCGGCATGTTGGGCATGCACGGCTCTCGGGCGGCCAACAAGGCCGTCGACGAGTGCGACCTGCTGCTGGTCATCGGCGCGCGCCTGGATGATCGTGCCACCGGCAAACTGGATGGCTTTGCCCCCAACGCAAGGATGATTCACATCGATGCCGACGCAGCCGAAATCAACAAACTGCGCGACGCCGACCTGGCCATCCGTGGTGATCTGAACGACATACTGAAATCACTGGCGGACGCATTGCAGGCCGAGCCACTGGCCCTCAAGGATTGGCAGAAACAGTGCCGCACCTGGTACACCACCGGCGGCTTCCATGCGGCCGACAACGATGACCCGATGGCCCCCATCACCGGCCCGGCCTTCATACGCCAGCTCTCCCGGATTGCCCCGGACGATATCGTCATCGCCTGCGACGTTGGCCAGCACCAGATGTGGGTAGCCCAGCACTACGACTTCGATCGCCCACGGCACCACCTCACCAGTGGCGGCCTCGGAACCATGGGCTTCGGCCTGCCCGCCGCCATCGGCGCCCAGTTTGCGGATCGCAACAGCACCGTTATCAACGTAACCGGTGATGGCTCGTTCATGATGAACGCCCAGGAACTGGCCACCATCCGCCGCTACAACCTGCCGGTAAAACTGATCGTCATGGACAACCAGTGCCTGGGCATGGTCCGCCAGCAGCAGGAACTGTTCTACAACAACCGCGAAAGCCAGATAAACCTGGACGACAACCCCGACTTCGTTGCCATGGCCCGGGCCTTCGACATCCCGGCCCTGCACATCGAACGCACCGACCAGATCCGCCGGGGCATCGAAACCATCCTGGCCTACAACGGCCCGATGCTGCTGCACGTTGCCATCAGCCGTGAAGAGAACGTCTGGCCCATCGTAAAACCCGGCGCCAGCAACACAGACATGATCGACGAAACTTCCCGCACCGCCAAAGCCAGCAAGGAGCAAGTTGCATGAACCCGCAAAGCCAGCCCACAACGCCCAGCTACACCATCAACTGCCGAATGATCCACGAAGCCGCGGCTCTGGAGCGGCTCTGCCAGGTGGTCCGCATCCGCGGGTTCCGGATTGCCACCATGGCGGTCGAAACCGCCGGTGAGCATCTGGATATCGCGCTGACTTTGGAGGGCACGCGGCCGATAGCCATGTTGCAGTCGCAGCTGGAGAAGCTTCATACGGTTGCCGAGGTTGCCCTTGGTTCGACCTCTGTGGCTCGGTCTCGTTCGGCCTGAACCTTGGAGATTGTCTTCGGTAGCCTGAGGTTTGGGAGTTAGGTCGCTCTGCAGCCTGAGGTTTGGCGGGCAGGTACGGGGGTGGGGGTATCTTTTCTTCGGGGAAAACAACTCGCTTCGCTCAGACATCTTTTCCCTGTCAGAAAAGATACCCCCACCCCCTACCGACGGGCAGAAACGATATTTCTGAAGGGAATATTTTGTAGGTCGGATTAGCGAAGCGTAATCCGACAAAATCTGTTGGATTACGCCTGCGGCTAATCCCACCTACAAGAACACAAAAATCTTTAAACCTGTGAACCCGCGTTGCACGTCGGCACGGGGTGGCAGGTGGATTTTTCGCCGGAAAAAGGTGTCTGAGCGAAGCGAGTTCTTTTTCCAAGAAAAACTCCACCTGCCACCCCGCAGGCCCGCCCCTCAACCAAAAGGCTACAAAGGCGGGAAACCCCGAGATTACCAGGCCTTATAAGGCAAGAACTTCCCGTTCATGGTAACCACAACGCGGTCGCCCTTCGGATTCTCTTCCTTCTCGATATCCATGGTGAAATCGATGGCACTCATGATGCCGTCGCCGAATTTTTCATGGATCAGTTCTTTCATGGTATCGCCGTAGACACCCACCACTTCGTACAAACGATAGATCAGCGGATCCTGCGGAACGGCACCGTCCCAGGCTTTTTTGGGGCATACCTGCAGGGCCTCTGCCACCGGCTTATCAAGACCGAGGATTTCGCACAGGGCGAAGGCCTTGTCTTCAGTGAGGCTGTTCATCCCCAGGGCTGCTGAGGTGGTGAATACCGGAGACATGCCGATGGTTTCGGCGATGGATTCCCAGGTCATACCCTTGGAAACTTTGGCTTCCAGGATTTTTGCGGTCATCAGTTCTTTGTTCATCATGGCTGTTTCCTCTCTTCGGTTTTGACGTCAGGCATTCACCGCACGAGCGGCAGTTTCGGATTCGGATTCAGATTCGTCAGACTCTGGCGTTGCCTGGGCAACCCCTTTGGCGGGTTCCACGATTTTCGGGGTACCGTCTTTTTCCGGCAGGGCCGAGCCACTGCGGTTGACCAGGAAGTCCACCAGGTAGTCCCGGGTCTTGTGATAGGCCGGGTTCTGGAAGATGGTGGCACGGGCCCGCGGGTGCGGAATGTCCACTTTCACGCTTTCGGCGATGCGGGCATTGGGGCCGTTCGACATCAGGAAGATGCGGTCAGACAGTAGAATCGCTTCGTCAACATCGTGGGTGATCATGAACACGGTCTGGCGGGTTTCTTCCCAGATTTTCACCAGCTCGTCCTGAATCACACCCCGGGTGAGCGCATCCAGAGCGCCGAAGGGTTCGTCCAGCAGCAGGAGTTCCGGCTGGGTGGCGAAGGCCCGGGCGATACTCACCCGCTGGCGCATGCCGCCGGACAGCTGTGATGGCTTGCGGTTCAGGGCGTGGTCCAGGCCTACCATCTTCAGGTAGCGTTCGCTGTGCTCTTTCACCTTTTCCTTGGACCATTCCGGCCAGCGAGCGCGCACGGCGAAGACGATGTTATTCAGCGTGGTTTTCCAGGGCAGCAGGCTGTAGTTCTGGAACACCACGCCGCGTTCAAGGCCGGGACCTTTGATTTCCTTGCCGTTCATCACGACGTTGCCGGCGCTGGCTTCGTCCAGGCCTGCCAGCACGTTCAGGATGGTGGATTTGCCGCAACCGGAGTGGCCGATGATGCAAACAAACTCGCCTTTCTCCAGGGCAAAGCGGATATCCTCGAAGACGGTCAGTTCACCGCCCTGGCCGTCCGGGTACACCTTGGACAGGCCATCTACTTCCAGGAATGATTTACTCATAACAGGTCTCCATTCGGAGGGTTGAGGCCGGCACCGGAAACCGGTGCCGGACCGCTCATTCTTTGTATTCCACCAGTTTCTGGGCCTTGCCCAGGGCCAGGTCGAGCAGCATGCCCACCACCCCGATCATCAGGATGGAGAAGATCACGCTGGCCAGATCCAGGTTGTTCCACTCGTTCCACACGTAGTAGCCAATGCCGGTGCCGCCCACGAGCATCTCTGCGGCCACGATGACCAGCCAGGCAATGCCAATCGAGATCCGCATGCCGGTCAGGATCGTGGGTGCGGCCGCCGGCAGGATCACCGTAATGGCGGTGCGCAGTGGCCCCAGTTCGTGGGTGCGGGCCACGTTTACCCAGTCCTGCCTCACGTTGGCCACGCCAAAGGCAGTGTTCAGCAACATGGGCCAGATCGAGCAGATGAAGATGACGAAGATCGCCGAAGCATCGGAGTCCTGGATGATGAACAGGGCCAGGGGCATCCAGGCCAGCGGCGAGATCGGCCGCAGCACCTGGATGTACGGGTTCAGGGCCTTGTACATCAGCGGCGACATGCCGATCAGGAAGCCCACGGGCAGCGCAATGGCCATGGCCGCCAGGTAGCCGGTCAATACCCGATACACCGAATAGGCCAGCTGAATGCCGATACCCTTGTCGTTGGCGCCGGCGTCATAGAACGGATCGGACAGCTCCGCCCAGGCCAGCTTGATCACCGCCGAGGGTGGCGGCACCCGGGATTCCTGCTCCACACCACCCATCAGCATTTCGTATTCGGTCAGTCCTGTCTGGGCCTCCGGGGGCTGGGTTGCCATTTCCCAGAGCCCCAGGGCCAGAATCAGGAACGACACCGACAGCAGAGCTGCCCGAACGTTCAGGGAAGCCATGGTTACACCCTCCCGATGTCGAAGCTGCGTGCGTATTCTTCGGCACGATCAGAATCGAACGTCTTGCCCATGATGGTGTGAGTCTTGTAGGTCTTGTCCGGGGCGGTATAACCCAGTTCTTCCATGATCTTGCCGGTCTCGCTCGCCAGGTAGACCTGCTCGGCGATGCCCTTGTAGTCCACGTCGCCCTCGATATAACCCCAGCGCTTCATCTGGGTGAGGATCCACACACCCATGGAGTGCCACGGGAAGGGGTCGAAGTCGATGCGGTCCGGCACGTCTTTCACCTCGCCAAGGCCATCGGCGTAGTAGCCGGTAAGCACCTGCTGAATCACCGGTACCGGCTGGTTCAGATAGTTCTTCGGCGCGATGGCTTCGGAGATTTCCTTACGGTTATCCGGATTGTTGGAGTACTGCGTCGCGTCGATGATGGCGCGCAACAGGGCGCCATAAGTATTCGGGTTCTGGGTCGCGAACTGCTGGCTGCAGGCAAAGGCGCAGCACGGGTGACCTTCCCAGATGTCCTTGGTCAGCATGTGGATGAAGCCCACCTTCTCCCACACGGCACGCTGGTTGAACGGATCTGGAGACAGGTAGCCATCCAGGTTACCGGCGCGGAGATTGGCAACCATCTCGGGTGGCGGGACCACACGGATCTGCACATCTTTGTCCGGGTCGATACCGTTCTCGGCCAGGTAGTAACGCAACAGGAAGTTGTGCATGGAGTACTCGAACGGCACGCCAAACTTGAAGCCTTTCCACTGCTTCGGGTCGCGCTTGTCCTTGTGGTCGACGTGCAGCACGATGGCCTGGCCATTGATGTTCTCAACGGCCGGCATGATGAACGGCTCCGGTGTGGAGCCCGCGCCCATGGTCATGGCCAGGGGCATCGGAGTAAGCATATGTGAGGCGTCGTATTCGCCGGCCAGGGACTTGTCCCGTGCCACCGCCCAGCCGGCGGTTTTGGTCACAGTCACATCCAGGCCATAGCGCTCATAAAAGCCCATGGGGTGAGCCATGATGATGGGCGTGGCACAGGTGATCGGCACAAAGCCAACGTTCAGCTTGGTCTTCTCAAGCTTGCCCAGGGATTCCTTTACCGCGGCCTTCGCCTTCTCCATCGGGAACACGCTGCCCAGAACCGCCGCTGCGGTACCAGCGCCCATCATTTTCATGAATGCGCGCCGGCTGTGTTCGTTGTGACCAAACACCGAGCGCACCACCGCGCCTTCGATAGCGCGATCCATCATCGCTTCAGAATCCAGATGCTCGTCGGCTACGGCCTGCTGGCCGGCCGAGGGCTTGAGATCGAGGGAAATGGACGGGGCACTGTCGCCGGGTTTGCACTCCGGGCAGCCGCAGGTCTTTGCGTGAATCAGGGACTTGTCACCGTCAAACGGGTTTCCAAGGCTTTTCGTGGTCATGGGGCACTCTCCTGAGTTAATGGTTATTTCTGCACTCTTGCGGTGCAACAAAGTTGCGGCTCGGGCCCGAGGCCTGAAAAAGGGCCTGGTCGGCTACGCGTTCTGGAAGAGGTATCGCAGGGTTTATGCCAAGTGCGGTTATTTTTTTAACCCATTGTTTTTAAAGCATTAGGAAAGAGGAGCCTGAAAACAGAAGAGCTACGACATTTCGTAATTCACGATTTTTCGTAGCCCGGACTGCGATTTTTCGTAGTTGGCACAGGGTTTGTTACTTCCTTCGGGGACTGACTCAGGAAATCACCATGAATACCGAAGCCATCATTCACCCTGAAATCACTGGCAACTGGATTGACCATCTGCCAGAAGCGGCCCTGCTGGTAGACGCAGGCCGGGATCTGATTCTGTCGGCCAACAGCGCCATGGGCCGGATGATAGGCACCGACCGGCAATCCCTCGTCGGAACGCCCTGCACCCATCTGTTCACGGACCAGCGGCCGCAACTGATTGCTTTCACCGAGGAAACCCTGTTTCGCAGCCACGGCTGGAGCCGGGATTTCTTCCTGCAGCACCGGGACGGTCATACCGTGGAACTGGAAATCTCCTCTTCCCGGGTCGGCGAAGCGGAATCCCAGAATGTGCTGTTGTTGCTCCGCGACCGGCGCCAGCTTCGCACCCTTCGGGAGCGCCACGATGCCAACCACTACCACCGGGGAGGCCTGCTTGAGTGGCGTCGGGTGGAAGAACTGTTCAAGGACATGGAGCGGGAAAACCAGTTGATCCTGCATGCTGTCGGGGAAGGCATTTACGGGGTGGATGCCGAGGGCCGAGGCACCTTCGCAAACCCTGCCGCCGAGCGCATGCTGGGATGGCGAATTGACGAGCTTATGGGTCGGGTTCTGCACCGCGTGGTGCACCACTCCCATGCCGATGGCAGCTTGTACCCCCTGAAGGACTGCCCGATATACGCCGCCTTCCGCGATGCCAGCGTAAAGCGCGTGGGCGAAGACTGGTTCTGGCGCAAGGACGGCAGCGGCTTCCCTGTGGAATACACCAGCACACCGATCCTGGACAACGGGCATCCGGTGGGTGCGGTGGTGGTATTCCGGGACATATCGGCACGGCAGGAGGCCCAGAAAGAACTGCAGAAAGCGCTGGAGGAAGTGGAGACCCTCAAACACCGGCTGGAAATGGAGAACGCCTATCTGCAGGAAGAACTCAGCGCCGAGTATCATTTCCACGAAATCTTTGGCCAGAGCGAGGCAATCAAAGCCATCGTGCGACGTATCGGCATGGTGGCGCCCACGGATGCCAACGTGCTGATCACCGGTGAATCCGGCACAGGGAAGGAGCTGATCGCCCGTGCCATCCACCAGTCCAGCAGTCGCAGAGACCGCCCGCTAATTCGGGTGAACTGTGCGGCCATCCCCAAGGATCTGTTCGAGAGCGAGTTCTTCGGCCATATCAAAGGCGCTTTCACCGGTGCCGTCAGCGACCGTGTGGGCCGATTCGAACTCGCCGATGGCGGCACCCTGTTCCTGGACGAAGTGGGCGAAATCCCCCTTGAACTCCAGGGCAAGCTGCTCCGGGTGCTGCAGGACCAGCAATTCGAGCGTGTGGGCGAAAACAACACCCGGGCGGTGGATGTTCGTGTGATTGCCGCCACCAACCGCGACCTGAAATCGGAAGTTCAGGAAAAAACCTTCCGGGAAGACCTCTACTTCCGCCTGAACGTCTTCCCCATCGAGTCGGTGCCGTTGCGCCGGCGCCTGGAAGACATCCCCATACTCGCCCAGGAATTTCTGAACCGGGCCTGCCAGAAGTTCAACCGGCCTCTGCTGGCCCTGAAAGAACGTGACGTTGAAACCCTCAAAGCCTACCACTGGCCCGGCAACGTGCGGGAGCTGGAGAATGTGATCGAGCGCCAGGTAATCACCGCCGACGGCCGGCTTGATCTGGACCTGCCGGGGCCGGAATCTGCAGCCCGGTCCACCACAGCAGAAGCGCCGCCGGCGAGACATTACAGCGGCGAATTGATGACGGAACAGGAGTTGCGGGAGCTGGAGAAACAGAACCTGGCCCGGGCCCTCACCATGAGCAGTGGCCGGGTATTCGGAGATGACGGCGCGGCGGCCATGCTGGGCATCAAACCCACCACCCTGACCTCGCGCCTGAAAAAGCTGAAGATCGACGCCAGGGAGTTCCAGATCAGGCCGGAGTAATGCCCACCTGGTTCAGGGCATAGGTCACCACAATCCAGATCAGCATCACCAGCGGCAGGTAGCGACCAACCAGGTACATACGCCACTCCCACCAGCGGCTCTGGGTGCCCAGTACCGTCCGGATCTTCTCGGGCGGAATGAACCAGCAGAACATGGCGGCCCCCAACACCCCGGAGAAGATGATCACATTGCCGCCGGCCACCCGGTCGATCACATCCAGCACCGGCTCCCCGGCAATGTTCCACTCCAGCGGCGTGAAACTCAGTGCCGATGCCGTGCCCAGCACCAGCATCACCAGGGTAACAAGACTGACGGCCTTGCCATTACTCAGCCGGAACTCCTCCGCTACCGCCGCAATCATCACCTTCAGACCGGCCAGGCTGGAACTGAACGCCGCCATGAAAAACAGGCTGAAAAACAGCGTACCCACCCAGTAGCCGCCCACCATGTCCTCGAACACCCGGGGCATGGTCACAAACGCCAGCTGGCTGCCCTCCGCGGGCTCCATGCCAAGACTGAACACAAACGGAAAGATCATCCAGCCCGCCAGCAGCGCCACACTGGTCTCGGTACCTGCAACAATCAAACAGGCCCGGGGCACGTGGGTCTGCCGGGGAATAAAGCTGCCGTAAGTCACCAGGTAGCCCTGGCCAATCGCCAGAGAATAGAACGCCTGGCCGAAGGCAAACGCCCAAAGCTTGCCGTCCGTGAGGCGACTCCAGTCCACCTGGAAAAAGAAATCCTTGGTCTGCTCCCAGCCGGATGTGCGACTGGCCAGAATCACCAGCCCGATCATCACAACGATCAATACCGGCATCAGGATCTTCGACAACAGCTCGATCGCTGTTACATCCTTGGCCAGGATAATCGCCCCCACCACAGTGACCGCGAAAAAATACCAAAGCGAGTTGTACCCCGCGGTGAAGTCATCAAAAACCTGGAGGTTGTTTGTTGCCGCATTCACCGCATAACCCAGAGTCCAGCCGGTAATCACGAGGTAATAACTGGTGATGGCAACGGTGATCAGCACCACAAACCAGCCATACACCACGCCAAAGCGGTTCACCTGCCGGTAGGTTTGAACAGTACTGCCCTTGGAAAGACGCCCCGCCGACACTTCCAGAATCATGATGGGCAAAACCACCACAATCAGTGCCAGCAGATAAGCCACCACAAAAGCGCCACCGCCGTTCTCCCCCACCATGTACGGAAACCGCCACAGGTTCCCAAGCCCTACTGCGGCTGCGGCCATCGAAGCAACAAACGCAGGCTCGGAACTCCACTGTTTGCGGGATTCCTCAATAAACTCGTGGCGCTTTCGCACGGGGGTTCTTTCTCCAATGCCGGGGAATTTCAATGCATTGAAGGCTAGCAAATCATCGAGTTGGTCGCATGACTGATATCAAGTCAGGCTTTCTGGGATGGTGAGACTTCTGACTTGGGGGATGGCCGGCAGTGGGGGTACCTTTTCTTCTGGGAAAAACAACTCGCTTCGCTCAGACATTTTTTCCCGCCAGAAAAGGTACCCCCACCACCGTCCTTCGGACTAAGGGATTGGGTTCTCTGAAGAGAGAAAAGCGAATTTGTATTTCGCGATACCTCATGGGTATCTCGGCGCGGGGTGGCCGGTGGATTTTTCGCCGGAAAAAGGTGTCTGAGCGAAGCGAGTTCTTTTTCCAAGAAAAATCCACCGGCCACCCCGCAGCCCGCCCCTAAACAGGCAGGCTACGAGAAGAAACGGTCAGCCAAATCAGATCAACTCAATGGCAACAGCAGTCCCCTCGCCACCACCAATACACAGCGAAGCAACACCACGCTTCAGGCCGCGCTGCTTCAGGGCATTGATCAGGGTAACGATGATCCGCGAACCGGAAGAGCCGATCGGATGCCCCAGGGCACAGGCACCACCGTGGACGTTGACCTTCTCCGCCGGAAGCTTGAGCTCATTGATGGCCGCCAGAGTAACCACCGCGAAGGCTTCGTTGATCTCGAAGAGATCCACGTCGTCCACGCTCCAGCCGGCTTTCTTCAGCACCTTCTCGATGGCACCAATGGGGGCCAGGGTGAACTCGGCCGGCAGGCGTGCGTGGGTGGCGTGGGCCACGATGCGGGCCTGGGGTGTCAGGCCACGGGCGTCGGCTTCGGCGGCGGAGGCCAGAACAAGGGCGGAGGCGCCGTCGCTGATGGAGCTGGAGTTGGCCGCAGTCACGGAACCGTCTTTGGCGAAGGCCGGCTTCAGGTGCGGGATTTTCTCCGGCTTTGCGTTGCCCGGCTGCTCGTCGGTGTCGACTTCAGTGTCGCCGCCACGGCCGGAAACAGTAACCGGAACAATCTCGTCACGGAACCAGCCGTTTTCGATGGCGGCCAGGGATTTCTGCAGGGACCCGATAGCGAATTCGTCCATGGCCTGGCGGCTGATGTCGTATTTGTCAGCGGTACGCTGGGCGAAGACGCCCATCAGGCCGCCTTCGTAGGCGTCTTCCAGACCGTCCAGGAACATGCTGTCCATTACCTGTCCGTGACCCATGCGCATGCCGGCGCGGGCCTTGGGCAGCAGGTACGGCGCCTGGCTCATGTTTTCCATGCCGCCGGCGATCATGATGTTGTTGGTGCCTGCCTTGATCTGGTCGTGGGCCATGATCACGGCCTGCATGCCGGAGCCGCACATCTTGTTGATGGTGGTGCAGCCGGAGCTGTCGGGAATGCCGGAAGCACGGGAGGCCTGGCGCGCCGGGGCCTGGCCCAGGCCGGCGGGCAGTACGCAGCCCATGATCACTTCCTGGACATCCGCCGGCTGAAGGCCGGAGCGTTCAATGGCGGCCTTGATGGAAATGGCGCCCAGGTCCGGGGAGCGCACGGAGCTGAGGGAGCCCATCATGCCACCCATGGGTGTACGCGCTGAGCCTGCTATTACTACGTCGTTGTTGCTCATGGTTTTCCTCACTTAATCAGGCTTTGCCCAGCACAGAGCGGGCAATGATTTCTTTCATGACTTCCGAGGTGCCGCCATAAATTCGCTGCACCCGCGCGTCGATAAAGGCTCGGGAAATTGGGTATTCGGTGGTGTAACCGTAACCGCCAAACAGCTGCAGGCAGCCATCAGCCACGCGGCACTGCATTTCGGTGGCGCTGTACTTGGCCATGGAGGCGGTCGGCGCATCCAGCTCGCCCAGGTCGTACTGGTCGATGCACTGGTCCACGAACGCCTTGTTCACCCGGTAGTCGGTTTCCATGCGGGCGATCTCGAAACGGGTGTTTTGCAGTTGGGCCAGTTTCTGGCCGAACAGTTCCCGTTCCTGAGCGTAGGCGATGGTCAGATCCAGGGAGCCACGGGCGGCAGCTACGCCCAGGGCACCGATCACCAGACGTTCCCGGGGCAGTTCCTTCATCAGGTAAACAAAACCCTGCCCCTCTTCACCGAGGAGTGCAGAAGCCGGGATGCGCATGTCGGAGAAGAACAGCTCGGAGGTATCCCCGGAATGCTGGCCGATCTTGTCCAGGTTGCGGCCTTTGCTGAAGCCCGGCAGCGAGGTGTCCACCAGGAACAGGCTGATGCCGCGGGCGCCGGCTTTCGGGTCGGTTTTGGCGGCGACGATGACCATGTCGGCGTGCTGACCGTTGGTGATAAAGGTCTTGGAGCCGTTCAGGATGTACTCATCACCATCCTTCACCGCACTGGTACGGATCGCCTGCAGGTCACTGCCAGCACCGGGTTCAGTCATGGCGATGGCGCCAACGGCTTCACCGGAAACCAGCTTGGGCAGCCACTGCTGCCGTTGCTCTTCATTACCCATGTGGCTCAGGTAGGGAGCCACGATGTCCGAGTGCACCATCACGTTGGTGGACAGCGCGCCGAATCCCATTCGGGCGAGTTCTTCACCCACCACCACGGAGAACTGGAAGGGTGCACCAATGCCGCCCCACTCTTCGGGCACATCCACGCACAGCATCCCGGCGTCGCCCAGGGTGTTCCAGAGCTCGCGGGGCACCAGCCCTGACTTCTCCCAGGCTTCGTAGTGCGGCGTCACTTCTTTCTCCAGGACCTTGATAACGGAATCCCGGAACATCCCCAGTTCTTCTTTATCAACAGACACGGTCATGTATGTCTCCTGCAACTGAATGCTTTACTTGGGCGCCATGCGAAGCGCGCAGTCCAGACGAATCACTTCGCCGTTGAGAATCGGGTTGCGCACCATCTGGTCCACCATCATGCCGAATTCCTCCGGCTTGCCGAGACGCTTCGGGAACGGCAGCGTGGCTGCCAGGCTCTCCTGAACTTCTTCCGGCATACCCGCCATCATGGGTGTCATGAACAGGCCCGGTGCAATCGTATTTACACGGATGCCTTCGCGAGCCAGCTCACGGGCCGACTGCAGGGTTAGCGATACCACACCGCCCTTGGAAGCACTGTAGGCCGCCTGGCCAATCTGGCCCTCGTAAGCGGCCACCGAAGCGGTATTGATGATCACACCGCGCTCACCATCGGCGTTGGGTTCACGCTGGGCCATATCCGCTGCCGCCAGGCGCAGAATGTTAAAGGTACCAATCAGGTTGACCTGAATTACCTTGCTGAAGTTCTCCAGGGGCATCACGCCCTCGCGGCCCAGAATCTTCGAGGCCGTGGCAATACCGGCACAGTTCACGGCAATACCACAGGGGCCATGGGCTTCCCGGGCGGCATTAATGGCCGCTTCGGCGCTGTCCGGGGAACTGACATCGCATTTCAGGAAAATGCCGCCGATATCCGCGGCCACCTTTTCACCCTGTTCCTGCTGAAGGTCAAGAACCGCGACCTTGCAGCCGGCGGCGGCCAGTGCGCGAGCCGCACCCTCGCCCAGTCCGGAAGCACCGCCTGTTACAATGGCTGCCACATTTTTGAATTCCATCGTTCACTCCCCTTTTCAGGATTCTGTTTGTTAAAAATCGGACCCTAAAACTACTTTACGTTTACGTAAACTTTATCTAACCTAAGTCTAAAAAGGAAATCCCAATGGACATTAAAAAGACATACAGCATCAGTGAGCTCGCAAAAGAGTTCGACGTGACAACCCGGAGCATTCGTTTCTACGAAGACCAGGAGCTGCTCAGGCCCACACGGCGCGGGCAGACACGGATCTTCAGCTCAAAGGATCGAGTGCGTCTGAAGCTTATTCTCCGCGGCAAGCGAATGGGATTCTCCCTGGCGGAAACCAAAGAACTGTTCGACCTGTGGGACGAAACCCTCAGTGGCAATGAAAAACAGCTGCTGAAGATGCTGACCATTCTGGAAAACAAACGGGCTCAGCTGGAACAGCAGAAAAACGACATTGCCCAGGCAGAGATGGAAATGGATACAGCCGAAGCCCGGTGCCGAGAAGCCCTGGCCGAGCTGCAGAAGAAAAAGAAACAGCAGGCCCCGGCAAAAGAAGAAGCCAGGCAGACCGCTGAAAACTAATGAATGACAGAAATCAAAGGTAGCCAACGATGAAATCACAGTACTCAGAGCTCAACTTCGGCCTCGGCGAAACCCTCGACATGCTCCGCGAGCAGGTCAACGGATTCGCCGCGTCCGAAATCGCACCGCGCGCCGAGGAAATCGACCGCAACAACGAGTTCCCCATGGACCTGTGGCGGAAAATGGGCGACATGGGCCTGCTGGGTATCACCGTGAGCGAAGAATACGGCGGCTCCGACATGGGCTACCTGGCGCACGTCATCGCCATGGAAGAAATCAGCCGTGCTTCCGCCTCCGTTGGCCTTTCCTACGGTGCCCACTCCAACCTGTGCGTGAACCAGATTCACCGCAACGGCACCGAAGAACAGAAACAGAAATACCTGCCGAAGCTCGTCAGCGGCGAGCACGTTGGCGCCCTGGCCATGTCCGAGCCCAACGCCGGCTCCGACGTCATCTCCATGAAACTCAGCGCCAAAGACGCCGGTGACCACTACGTCCTCAACGGCAACAAAATGTGGATCACCAACGGCCCGGATGCGAACACCTACGTTATCTACGCCAAAACCGACACCCAGGCCGGCTCCAAGGGTGTAACTGCCTTCATCGTAGAACGCGACGCCCCGGGCTTCAGCCGCCACCAGAAACTCGACAAACTCGGCATGCGCGGCTCCAACACCTGTGAGCTGGTGTTCGAAGACTGCAAAGTACCCAAGGAAAACGTCCTGGGTGGTGTTGGCAACGGCGCCAAAGTCCTCATGAGCGGCCTCGACTACGAGCGCCTGGTTCTCTCCGGCGGCCCGTTGGGCATCATGCAAGCCGCAATGGACGTGGTCGTACCTTACATCCGCGAGCGCAAGCAGTTCGGCCAGGCCATCGGTGAATTCGAACTGGTCCAGGGCAAAGTCGCCGACATGTACACCTGGATGAACACCGCCAAGTCCTACGTCTACATGGTTGCCATGTCCGCCGACCGCGGCGCGGAAACCACCCGTAAAGACGCCGCCGGCGCGATCCTCTACTCCGCCGAAATGGCCACAAAAATCGCCCTGGACGCTATCCAGCTGCTCGGCGGTAACGGTTACATCAACGAGTACCCGACAGGCCGCCTGCTGCGGGACGCCAAGCTGTATGAGATCGGTGCCGGAACGTCCGAGATTCGTCGGATGCTGATCGGCCGTGAGCTGTACCTGAACAAGTAAACAGCCGCTGATCACATCGATTTACGGAAGATAACTCCCTCGGTACGCCGAGGGCGTGGCGGGTGTTCCTCCCGGGAATGTCTGCGGCCATGGATGGCCGCAGTCAAGCGCACATGGATGTGCTCGTAGCGTTTCCCGGGAGGAACACCCGTCACGCCCGGATGCCCCCGAATAAGAAGGCAGGGAAAATGACCATACTCCAAAGCAAAATCAATCCGCGGTCCGAAGAGTTCCAGGCCAACCAGGAATCCATGGCCCAGGCCGTAGCCGACCTGCGCGACAAAGTTTCAACCATCCAGCAAGGTGGCGGCCCCTCCTACCAGGAGCGCCACATCGCCCGTGGCAAGCTGCTCCCCAGAGAGCGCATCAACCGCCTCCTGGACGACGGCTCCCCGTTCCTGGAAATCGGCCAGTTCGCCGCCTACAACGTTTACGATGAAGAAGTCCCCGCAGCAGGCGTGATCGCCGGCGTGGGCCGCGTCTCCGGCACCGAATGCATGATCATCGCCAACGACGCCACCGTAAAAGGCGGCAGCTACTACCCGCTGACCGTGAAAAAACACCTGCGCGCCCAGGAAATCGCCCTGCAGAACCGCCTGCCGTGCATCTACCTGGTCGACTCCGGCGGTGCCAACCTGCCCCGCCAGGATGAAGTATTTCCGGATCGTGACCACTTCGGCCGCATCTTCTATAACCAGGCCCGCATGTCCGCCGACGACATCCCCCAGATCGCCGTCGTTATGGGCCTGTGCACCGCTGGTGGCGCCTACGTGCCCGCCATGGCGGACGAATCCATCATCGTCCGCAACCAGGGCACCATCTTCCTCGCCGGCCCGCCGCTGGTAAAAGCCGCCACCGGTGAAGTAGTGACCGCAGAAGACCTCGGTGGCGCCGACGTACACTGTAAAATCTCCGGTGTTGCCGACCACTACGCCGAGAACGACGCCCACGCCCTGGAAATCGCCCGGCGCAGCGTCTCCAACCTGAACCGTCGGAAGCCAACGGATGTGGAAATCCGCAAGCCCAAGGCACCGCTGTACGACGCCGAAGAAATCTACGGCATCGTCGGCACCGACCTGCGCAAGCAGTTCGACGTCCGTGACGTCATCGCCCGCACCGTCGACGGTTCCGAGTTCGACGAATTCAAACGCTACTACGGCCAGACCTTGGTCACCGGCTTTGCCCATATCCACGGCTACCCGGTGGGCATCATCGCCAACAACGGCATCCTGTTCAGCGAAGCCGCCCAGAAAGGCGCCCACTTCGTTGAATTGTGCTGCCAGCGCAACATCCCGTTGCTGTTCCTGCAGAATATCACCGGGTTCATGGTTGGCCAGAAGTACGAATCCGAAGGCATTGCCAAGCACGGCGCCAAGATGGTCATGGCCGTAGCCTGTGCCAACGTGCCCAAGATCACCGTACTGATCGGTGGCTCCTTCGGCGCGGGCAACTACGGCATGTGCGGCCGTGCCTACAGCCCGGATTTCCTCTGGATGTGGCCGAACGCCCGTATCTCCGTCATGGGTGGCGAGCAGGCCGCCGGCGTTATGGCCACCGTTCGCCGCGAAGGTATGGAACGCAAGGGCCAGGAATGGAGCGCCGAAGAAGAGGCTGAATTCAAGCAGCCGATCATCGACACCTACGAACACCAGGGCCACCCCTACTACGCCAGTGCGCGTCTCTGGGACGACGGCGTCATCGACCCGGCCCAGACCCGCGAAGTGGTTGCCCTGAGCCTGTCTGCCACCCTTAACCGACCCGCCAAGCCAACGCGCTTCGGCGTGTTCCGGATGTAATCGGGGAGACTGACATGACAGACAACGAATCCGCAGTTCTGCTCAGACACCGATCCGAAGGCATTGCCGAGGTGGTTCTCAACCGCCCGGACAAACGCAACGCCTTCGACGACGTGATCATCCAGCAGCTGATCAGCACCCTCACCGAAGTGAATGCCGACAACAGCGTGAAGGTCGTTATCCTGCGCTCCGAAGGCAAGCACTTCTCCGCAGGGGCCGACCTTGGCTGGATGCGCCGTATGGCCGAGAACAGCCGCCAGGAAAACCTGGACGATTCCCGGGAACTGGCGCGGCTGATGAACGTACTCAACCATCTGTCCAAGCCGGTGATCGGACTGGTACAGGGCGCTGCCTTCGGCGGCGCGGTGGGCCTTGCCGCCTGCTGCGACATCGTCATCGCTACCGAGAAATCCAGCTTCTGCCTCAGCGAAGTGAAGCTCGGCCTGATTCCGGCTGTGATCAGCCCCTACGTGGTGCGCGCCATCGGCGAGCGCCAGGCCCGGCGGTACTTCATCTCCGCCGAAGTATTCACCGCCAGGCAGGCTCAGGAATACGGCCTCGTACACATCGTCTGTGACGATGTCGACGCCATGGAAGCCCGCTGCAACGAGATGCTCCAGCAACTGGCCATGAACGGGCCCGAGGCTATGAAAGCCGCCAAGGACCTGGTATTCGCCGTTAGCCACAAGCCCATCAACGACGACGTGATTGACGACACTGCACACCGCATCGCGGATATCCGGGTGGGTGAAGAAGGGCAGGAAGGGCTCAGCGCCTTCCTGAACAAGCGCAAGGCCAACTGGGTTCCGGAGGAAGAATAACAATGTTCAGCAAGATACTGATCGCCAACCGGGGCGAAATCGCCTGCCGGATCATACAAACCGCCCACCGCATGGGCATTCGCGTCGTCGCCGTCTATTCTGAGGCCGACGCCAATGCACGGCACGTGGCCATGGCCGACGAAGCCTTCCACATCGGCCCCGCGCCCAGCTCCGATAGCTACCTGCGGGCTGAAAAGATCATTGAGATTGCCAAGAAGAGTGGCGCTCAGGCCGTTCACCCGGGCTACGGTTTCCTCTCGGAAAACACCGCATTCGCCGAAGCCTGTGAAGCCAACAACATTGTCTTCATTGGCCCGCCCTCCTCGGCCATTGCCGCCATGGGCTCCAAGTCTGCGGCCAAGGCCATCATGGAAAAAGCCGGCGTACCCCTGGTGCCCGGTTACCACGGCGACGACCAGTCCGTTGAAACCCTGCGGGCCGAAGCCGAGAAATGCGGCTTCCCGCTGCTGCTCAAGGCCGTCGCCGGTGGCGGTGGCAAAGGCATGCGCGTGGTGAATAACATGGGCGAGTTCGACGATGCCCTGGCGGCCGCCAAGCGCGAAGCCCAGAACGCCTTCGGCAACCCGGACATGCTGATCGAACGCTACCTGACCCAGCCACGGCACGTGGAGATTCAGGTGTTCTGCGACAAGGATGGCAAGGGCGTGTACCTGGCCGAGCGTGACTGCTCCGTGCAGCGCCGCCACCAGAAAGTCCTGGAAGAAGCCCCGGCCCCCGGCCTGAGCGAAGACACCCGCAAGGCCATGGGTGAGGCCGCCGTGCGCGCCGCCCAGGCCATCAACTATGTGGGTGCCGGCACCGTTGAATTCCTGTACGACGTGGACGGTTCCTTCTTCTTCATGGAGATGAACACCCGACTGCAGGTCGAGCACCCGGTGACCGAGATGGTTACCGGCCAGGATCTGGTGGAGTGGCAGCTGAAAGTGGCCGGGGGTGATGCCCTGCCACTGGAACAGTCCCAGGTGAAAACCCGGGGCCACGCCCTGGAAGCGCGGATCTACGCCGAGGATCCGGACCAGGACTTCCTGCCGGCCACCGGCAACCTGCGCTACCTGAGCACTCCGGATGAAAGCGCCCACGTGCGGGTCGACACCGGTGTGACCGAAGGCGACGACATCAGCATCCACTACGACCCCATGATCGCCAAGCTGATCGTGTGGGACGAAACCCGCGACCAGGCCATCAACCGCATGGTCCAGGCCCTTGAGCATTACCGCATTGCCGGCGTGAAGACCAACATCCGGTTCCTGCACGCCCTGGCCGACGCACAGCCGTTCCGGGAAGCGGACCTGACCACCGGTTTCATCGAGGATCACCGGGAGCTGCTGTTCCCGAAATCCAAGCTGGACACCCACAAGGCCCTGGTACTGGCCGCCGGTTTTGTACTGGAGCAGCGCAAATCCCGGGAAGTGGTCAGCACCGACCCCTGGTCACCGTTCGGCCGCCAGAACAGCTGGCGCATGAACTCCGAATACGCCCAGCCACTGCAACTGCAGGTTGGTGAAGAGATTCACGACCTCAAGGTACTGGAGCGCGATGACCGTTATCAGGTGTATGTGGGCGACAGCGTCTACAACCTCACCGCCCGCCTGGACGACGATTATCTGCAGGCGGTCATCAACGGCCACCGCATCAGCATCCACGGCAACCTGCACAACGACCAACTGGTGCTGTTCTACGAAGGCGATACCTTCAACTGCAACGTGTACAAGGAAAGCTACGGCTTCGAGGAAATGGCCGGCGACGGCAGCCTGGCCGCGCCCATGAACGGCGCCATCGTCGCCGTGCAGGCCAAGGTCGGCGACAAGGTCACCGCTGGCCAGAGCCTGGTGATCATGGAAGCCATGAAGATGGAGCACGCCATCAAGGCCCCGGCTGACGGCGTGGTCACCGAGATTTTCTTCGCCGAAGGCGACCAGGTTTCCGAAGGTGCTGAGCTAATTGCCATTGAGGTGAATGACCCTGAAGCGAAACAAGAGGAGGCAGGCTGATGGCCTTTCCCAAACAGGTTCGCCTGGTTGAGATGAGCCCCCGGGACGGACTCCAGAACGAGCCCGGCCCGGTGATCGCCACCGCCATCAAGACCGGACTGATCGACCGCCTGGCAGACAGCGGCCTGAGCCACATCGAGGCCGCCAGCTTCGTGTCCCCGAAATGGGTGCCACAAATGGGCGACGCCGCCGAGGTGATGGCCGGCATCAATCGCAAGGCTGGCGTTCGCTACTCCGCCCTCACCCCGAACCTGAAAGGGTTTGAGGGGGCACTGGCAGCGAAGGTCGGCGAAGTGGCCGTCTTCGGCGCCGCGTCCGAATCCTTCACCAAAAAGAACATCAACTGCACCATCGCCGAAAGCCTCGAACGCTTCGCCCCGGTGGTGGAAGAGGCCCGCAAACACGGCATCCCCGTGCGTGGCTACGTTTCCACCGTCATGGGCTGCCCGTACGAGGGCGACATCGCCCCGGAACAGGTGGCCACCGTGGCCAAGGCCCTGTACGACATGGGCTGCCACGAAATCTCCCTGGGCGACACCATTGGCGTAGGCACACCGATCAAAGCCAAACGCATGCTCGAAGCCGTCGCTGCGCACGTGCCCATGGATAAACTGGCTGCGCACTTCCACGACACCTACGGCCAGGCACTGGCCAACCTGTATGCGGTGCTGGAAGAAGGCGTCAGCGTCATCGATGCCTCCGTCGCCGGCCTCGGCGGCTGCCCCTACGCCAAGGGTGCCTCGGGCAACGTAGCCACCGAAGACGTGCTATACCTGCTTAACGGCCTTGGCATCAAAACCGGCGTCGATCTTGAAAAGCTTGTCGCCACAGGCGACTGGATCTGTGGCCAGCTGAACCGCCACAACGGTTCCAAAGTCGGCCAGGCACTCGGCGGCAACTGCCAATGATCAAATTGGCGGGCGGGAACAGCTTCCCAGGACTGTCTGCAGCATGGATGCTGCAGTCAAGCGTACAGGGACGTATTTACAGCGTGTCCTGGGAAGCTGTTCCCGCCCGCCAAAGCACCGAACAAGAAGGCTAGGAGCCAAGAATGAGCAAGAAAAACGTAGTCGCCCTGGATCTCCCAATCCCGGAGATCAGCGAGATGCCAGAGGACACCCAGAAGTACTTCCAGATCTGCCAGGAAAAGCTGGGCATGATCCCGAACGTACTCACCGCCTACAGCCAGAACCTCAAACAACTGGAAGGTTTCACCCGCCTGTACAACGAGCTGATGCTTGGCGAGGGTGAACTCTCCAAACTGGAGCGGGAAATGGTCGCCGTGGTGGTCTCCTCCGAGAACAAATGCTTCTATTGCCTGGTTGCTCACGGCGCCGCCGTGCGGGTCCTGAGCGGCGACCCCCAGCTGGGTGAGCACATGGTGATGAACTTCCGCAGCGCCAAGCTGGACAAGCGCCAGCGGGCCATGCTGGATTTTGCATCCCACCTTACCCGCTCACCGGCCACCGTTACCGAAGACCACATCCAGGCCCTGCGGGATGCCGGTCTCAGCGACCGCGGCATCTGGGATCTCAGCAACCTGATCGGTTTCTACAACATGTCCAACCGCGTGGCGATTGCCAGCGATATGCAACCCAACCCCGAATATCACAGTCAGAGTCGCTAGCAGGTAAACCACCCTGCTCGCCCTCGAATACAAAAACAATGGAGGCAGAGATATGAGCAAGACTCTACCAAGTTATACAAGCGGAACCGCGGAAGTGCCCCTGCTGGGCATGACCATCGGTGAAATGCTCGACCGCACCGCCGAGAAGTACCCGGACAACGAAGCCCTGGTGTGCCTGCACCAGGACATTCGCTGGACCTACAAAGAGTTTGTTGAAAAGGTCGACGAAGCCGCACGTGCCTTCATGGCCATTGGCGTCAAACGTGGCGACCGCGTGGGCATCTGGTCCCCCAACCGCTATGAGTGGACCGTTACCCAGTTCGCCACCGCCAAGGTCGGTGCCATCCTGGTGAACATCAACCCGGCTTACGGCGTGCATGAACTGCAATACGCCCTGAACCTGGCTGGCATCACCACCCTGGTAACGGCTGACAGCTTCAAAGCCTCCAACTACCGCGAGATGATCTACGAGCTGGCCCCGGAGCTGAAGCGCAGCGCCCCCGGCAAGCTCAAGGCCGACCACGTGCCCGAGTTGCGTGCGGTAATCAACGTGCACCAAGACAAGCACGATGGCATGTGGACCTGGAAGGAATTCGTCGGCTTCGCAAGCGACGTATCCCAGGACGATCTGGTAAAACGCCAGGGCGAACTGCAGTTCGATGATCCCATCAACATCCAGTTCACCTCCGGCACCACCGGCAACCCGAAAGGCGCCACCCTCACCCACCACAACATCCTGAACAACGGGTACTTTGTGGGCGAGAGCCAGCTCCTGACCGAGAAGGACCGCCTGGTGATCCCGGTGCCGCTGTACCACTGCTTCGGCATGGTCATGGGCAACCTGGGCTGCATCACCCATGGCTCCACCATGATTTATCCGGGCGAAGGCTTCGAGCCCAAGTCTGTACTCCAGGCCGTGCACCAGGAGCAGGCCACCGCCCTGTACGGCGTGCCCACTATGTTCATCGCCGAACTGGCTGAGCCTGAGTTCGAGACCTACGACCTCTCCACCCTGCGCACCGGCATCATGGCTGGCTCCATCTGCCCGGCGGAGGTGATGAAGAAGGTCAACGGCAAGATGAACATGAAGGAAGTTCAGATTGCCTACGGCATGACCGAAACCAGCCCGGTTTCCACCCAGACCAGCTCCCTTGATCCGTTCGAGAAGCAGGTGACCACCGTGGGCCGCACCCAGCCGCACCTGGAAACCAAGATTGTCGATCCAGGCACCGGCAACGTGGTTCCGCGCGGGGAGATCGGTGAACTTTGCACCCGTGGCTACAGCGTGATGCTGAAGTATTGGAACAACGAAGAGAAAACCCGCGAAGCCATCGACGATGCTGGCTGGATGCACACCGGTGACCTGGCCACCATGGACGAAGAGGGCTACATCCAGATCGTTGGCCGCATCAAGGACATGGTCATCCGCGGTGGTGAGAACATCTACCCGAAAGAAATCGAAGAGTTCCTCTACACCCACCCGGCCATCGAAGAAGTACAGGTAACCGGCATTCCCGATGACAAATACGGCGAAGAGCTGATTGCCTGGGTGAAGCTGGCTCCGGATGCGGCGCCCGTCACGGCCGAGGACCTGCAGGCCTTCTGCAAGGGCAAGATCGCCCACTTCAAAATCCCGAAGAACTACAAGTTCGTGGATGAATTCCCGATGACCGTCACCGGGAAGATCCAGAAGTTCAAGATGCGGGAGATTTCAATCGAGGAGATGGGGTTGAAGAAGTAAGGCTCCCGCCCTTTCACTCCCTCCAACTACAGACCCCGGCTTATGTCGGGGTTTGTGCTTTGTGTAGTCCGCGTATGGGCGAGGAGCTGGGCTGGGGCATCGAACTCAGCCCGATGGACTACTGCCCCGCGATCCGTGAGGCGGAGGCTGCGCGCGGCGAGTGGGGATGACTGGGCGGGCAATCCCCCTCAAACACCACTCTCAATCGCCACACTGGACCGCATCACGGCCTTGTCCCGGCCCGGTGGTGCGCCAAACAGTTTGCGATAATCGCGGCTGAACTGGGACGGGCTTTCATAGCCCACCTGGTAGCCAACACTCGCCACTTCCTGATCATTTAACAGGAGCCGTCGGGCTTCCTGCAGGCGCACCAGCTTCTGGAACTGCACGGGCGTTAACCGGGTGATGCTCTTGAAATGCCGGTGGAAGGTCGCCGGGCTCATACTTGCCATCGCCGCCAGTTCCGCCACCCGGAAGGGCTGCTGGTAGTTCGCCTGCATCCAGGCGGTTACCCGGCCAATGCGGGCGGTGTCGCTGTCTTTCAGGCCGATCTGTTGAAGGGCCGGCCCCAGCGGCGAGCGCAATACACGCCAACAGATTTCCCTACGGACAAGCGGCTCCAGCACTTCACGATCCTCCGGTTGATCCAGCAACCGGAGCAGGCGGATGACAGGATCGTACAGCTCGTCCGGCATCCCGGCCGTGACCAGTGCTGGCTGTTTCGGGCCCCGATACGCCATTTCCGGGTGGGTCACCAGCAGCTCGGAAATCATCGCCGGATCAATTGACAGGCTCAGCGCCAGATACGGCTTGTCCGGGGCGGCCTGCACAATCCGGGAGTTCACTGGCACATTGACGGACGCCAGCAGGCACTCGCCCTGGCGATAATGAAAGGCCGACTCCCCAACCGCCGTCACCTTGGCTCCCTGCAACACGATGCAGAACGAGGTCTGGTAAAGGGCCCGGATGGTGCCGCTGGGTTCCAGGGCGCGGGTTAACCGCAAACCGTCGATCGCGCTTTCCGGGCCGTGGGTCTGCCCTTGCTGCTCGACAAGATCACGGAGCCGGCCCAGGGATGGGTTGTCAGGTTGCATTGGAATCACGTTAGGCTGGGCAGTCATGTTGGCCTCCTCGTCTGATGGGATCATAGACTGTCCGGCGCCGCACTTCAGCAGGGGCATCCCCGGTCTGACACTAGGTTGAGAGGATTGTGCAATCCTCTGATAGTTTCCGCCAGCCCGATTGGCCGTGCATCGCCTAGTATGAATCGACGGCCCTGCTTCGGCAGGTTCTTCCATGACGAAGAGGTGATCGGCTATGACAACACCCAACCTACCCCAATCCACCCATGACGCCTCCCTGCGCCTGAGAACGCTGGGCAACTCGGGGCTGTTTGTATCGGAACTGTGCCTGGGCACCATGACCTTCGGCGGCGGGAATGATATGTGGGGGCTGATCGGCCAGTTGCAGCAGGAACAGGCCGATGAGCTGGTGAAGATGGCCCTGGACGCGGGCATCAACTTTTTCGATACAGCCAACGTGTACGGCGGTGGTGCCAGTGAGCGTATCGTGGGCCAGTCCCTGAAGAATCTGGACGTTCGCCGCGAAGATGTCGTACTAGCCACCAAGGTGCTCGGCCCGATGGGCGAAGGCCCCAACGCCCGTGGCGCATCCCGCGGCCACATCATGAGTGAGTGCAAGGCCAGCCTGCAGCGACTGCAAACCGATTACATCGATCTGTACCAGATCCACGGTTTCGACCCGGCCACGCCGATTGAGGAAACCCTGGAGGCACTGAATACGCTGGTGCAACAAGGCCATGTCCGTTACGTCGGCCTGTCGAACTGGGCCGCCTGGCAAGTGATGAAAGCCGTTGGCATTACTCGGGGCCGCCTCCTGTGCCCGATTCTTTCACTGCAGGCCTACTACACTCTGGTGGGCCGGGATCTCGAACGGGAAGTGATCCCAATGCTGGAGTCTGAAAACATAGGCCTAATGGTATGGAGCCCGCTGGCAGGCGGCTACCTCTCCGGCAAGTACGAGGGGCCGGACGTGTCCGAAGAAAACCGACGCGCCAAGTTTGATTTCCCACCGGTCAACCGGGAGCGCGGCAATGCTGTCATCGCCGTGATGCGGGAGATTGCCACCGGCAAGAAGGTCGATGGCCAGCCCGTCAGCGTGGCTCAGATTGCGCTTGCCTGGCTGTTGCACCAGGACGCCGTGACCAGCGTTATTGTCGGAGCCAAGCGGATAGACCAGTTGCGGGACAATCTCCTGGCGGCACAGATCCGGTTCTCAACTGACGAACTGGCGGCCCTGGATGAAGTCAGCCGCCTGCCGGCGGAGTATCCGGGCTGGATGCTGGAGCGACAGGGAGAGTATCGGGCACATATGAAGGCATGATATTCGACCTGGAAGAGCCTTAGAAAGCAGAACGCGGAGCATCAGGAGGATCAGGCGTTTTATCTCAAGCACGATCTGAGCGACCAGGCGATCTGTTCGCTAGCGACTTGGCTGGTGAGTATCCGCCGGGAGGTAGACAGCCTGATTCGCAACATCGAGAAGTGGATTGAGGAGTCTGACGCTTTCATCCATTGTGTTCGCGACGGCGGGTATTCGCTGCCAAGGTTACAGCCGATCGATAGCGTTTTCGCCTTGAAAACAAGGGTTTTGTCCCAATATTGGGACTTGAACCGTTGCCTTCGCCCGCTGGCCGGGCGGACGCCCTTCTTCATGCAACCACATCAGGGAAAGATTATGACCGGAACCCTCCACACTCCGTTTCAACAACGGAACTTCTGGCGGCTGACCTCGCTGATGGCGTTGGTTCTTTTTCTTAGCGGCTGTGGGATCAATAACATCCCCACCTACGATGAGCGAGTGACCGCAGCCTGGGCTCAGGTGGAAAACCAGTACCAGCGCCGGGCAGACCTGATTCCCAATCTTGTGGAAACCGTAAAGGGTTTCGCCGCGCAGGAGCAGGAAACTCTCACTGCGGTGATTGAGGCGCGCTCGAAAGCGACATCAATCCAGGTAGACGAGAGCATTCTCAACAATCCCGAGAAGCTCAAGCAGTTCCAGCAGGCCCAGGGTGAGCTCAGCAGTGCCCTGAGCCGACTGATGGCGGTTTCAGAACGCTACCCGGACCTGAAATCGAATCAGAACTTCCTGGCGCTTCAGTCCCAGCTTGAGGGCACAGAAAACCGTATTGCCGTCGCGCGGCGGGACTTCATCCAAGCGGTGGAGCGGTACAACACCGAACTGCGAACCTTCCCGGGCAAGATCTGGCACAGCCTGCTGTACAGCGATCTCGAGCCCCGCGCCAACTTCGAAGCCACCACAGAAAACGCGGATGAAGCACCCGCGGTGGAATTCTGATGGTTGTCCAGCTCAACAAGAGTCTGTTACTGGCATTGCTGGTGTTGCTGCCAGCTACCGTCTGGGCTCAGTCCACGCCGGAATTTCCCGAACTGACTGGCCGGGTGGTAGACCGGGCGGAGATGTTGTCTCCCGAGGTGGAATCGCGCCTGAGCCAGATGCTCCAGGCCCATGAACAGGCCAGCACCGAACAGGTAGTGGTGGTTACCCTGCCGAACTTGCAAGGTTATCCGATTGAGGATTTCGGCTACCAGCTGGGCCGGCACTGGGGTATCGGCCAGAAGGGCGAGGACAACGGCGCGCTGCTGATCGTGGCGGAGGAAGAACGCAAAATCCGCATCGAGGTGGGCTATGGTCTTGAAGGCCGGCTTACTGATGCCGACTCCTCGGTCATCATCAATCGCATTATTACCCCGGCGTTCCGTCAGGGGGATTTTCAGGCCGGTATCGTTAACGGCGCCGCCGCCATGATCCAGGTACTCGGCGGCGAGCCCATGGCAGCTCCGCAGAGTCAGCAACCCGTTGCACTGCAGGAGAAGCCCAAAGCCGGTATGGTCGCGCTGTTCTTCATCATCATGATGGCGGTGGTGTTCTTTATCGGCAGCCGCGGTGGCCGTGGTGGCCGCGGAGGTGCTGCGCTGTTAGGGGCAGCATTGCTGGGTGGCGCCATGGGCGGCCGGGGCGGAGGCTTCGGCGGTGGCGGCTTTGGTGGCGGCGGAGGCGGCTTTGGCGGCGGCGGTGCCTCCGGTGGCTGGTAGCGCCACATGGGCATGCTCGCGCGCTGAATCCCCTCACCTGACAATGAGAATGGCACAATCATGACATTACTAAGCAAAAGCGATCAGGAAGCCGTTACCGCCGCCATCAATAAGGTGGAACGGGAAACCGACGCCGAACTGGTAACCGTGCTGACGGCCCAATCGGATAACTACAGCTATATTCCACTGGTCTGGGCCGGCATTCTGGCGCTGCTGGTGCCGGGTATCGGCAACTATTTCGGGAACTGGTTCGGAGCCGACATGCTCATGCTGGTGCAGTGGGGCACGTTCGTCGTGCTCAGCCTGCTGTTCCGGATGCCGGGCATAAACACCCGCCTGATTCCCCGGCAGGTGCGTTACTGGCGGGCCTCCAACCTCGCCCGGCGGCAATTCCTTGAGCAGAACCTGCACCACACGGAAGGCGGCACCGGCATGCTGATCTTCGTCTCCGAAGCGGAACGCTATGTAGAGATTCTGGTGGATCAGGGCATTGCCGATGTGCTGGACAACTCGGTATGGGAGAGTATTGTCGCGGACTTCAGCGAAAAAGTTCGCCAGGGACAGACCCGGCAGGGGTTTCTTGACTGCATTGCCGCCTGTGGCAAACTGCTCAAAGAACACGTGCCCGCCACCCACGAGCGCAATGAACTACCCAACCATCTCGTGATTCTGCCCTGACGGAAAAGGGAGTCAACGCTATGGAGCGCCAAGACCCGGATCCTGCGCTCAAGCCGGCATTGATGCAGTTCGATATGGCGCTGGCCGAGTTTGCCCGGGCCCGGAAATCGGACCCAAAGGCCTCCAGCCTCAGCCTTCTGGAGCGCGCAAGGATGCTGATGACCCTGTCGGGTGGCTTCGACGCCCTCTACCGCAGGGTCCGTTCGATGGAATCCGCTGGTATTTTCGGCACCAGCGACTGGGCCCAACCGGCCATCCTGCAACCGGCGCTTGCCAAGCACTCCCTGCGAGAGGCCGGTGCGGTCACCACCATCGTGGAGGCCATCAGCGAGCTGCGCATGCTGGCCGTCACCCGTGGCGATTATTTCCATCCGGGCATTTCCGCCGAGCAGGCTCGCCATTTTCTCACCCAGGTAATGGCTCTGAACCTGGACCTGCTGTCTGGCCAGCTCACAGAAGCCGACCGGGAACGACCGAAGCAGCTCGGAACCATTGTTCAGGACCTTTACCGATATCTGATTTCCCACCTGGGATACGAAAGCCTGCTGGACAGCCTGGTGGCAGAGGTTTGGCGCTTGCTGGACCAGGGCCCAGTCCAGGTGGACAGCATCTGCGAGATGATCGGTCAGATCGCCAAATGCCTCTACGACCCCAGCATCAAAACCCGGCGCAATGCCGACGCCACCCGACTGGTAAAGGCGCTCTTTGCCCCCACACCTGCCAGCGCAGAGGACCCGGGCCTTGCCGTTTACGAGCAGCGTCTGAAAGACATGGACGATGTGGCACTCTCCTCCGAAGCCACCTACTTTGCCCGCAGCATGTTCGATACCGGCCTGGCCTCCCCCTACCACGCGGTGATGCTGAGGTTCCTGCGCGCCACCGGCCAGGACGATCTGATACCCAACACACTGGGCCTGACCATGACCGGCCTGGACGATCTCTACTGTTACACCGAACTGGTGCATGCCCTGATTGACGAGGCCATCTACCCGGAGACCTGCCAGGCGGTGTATGGCCTGACGATGATGCTGGAACGCGGGTCGCTCTTTACCCCCTCCGTTGCCCAGGCCCTATGGCGGCAGATCAAGCTTCGCCCCTCTGCAGAAACCGATCAGGCCCTGAGCGAGGCATTCGGCGATGCGCGCCCGCCGAGGGTGTTCCTGCTTGCCGGTGTTATCAATCTGCTGGGCCAGCCGCTAGGTGTTGGCCAGGGCAACAACCCCACCTGCCAGTCCGCCATTGGCCTTTCCATGTGGGCATCCAACGAGGCGGATTACCTGCTTCAGGTCCTGGCCTGGGCAGCCCGGGACAACGAGGTGCTGAGCCGCTTCGAAGGCCAGGAGGTTTCTTCCCGGGATCTGGAGCCCGGCCTGGTGAAAGGCACACCGGTGGACGTGGACCCGGTGTCGCTGGTGCTTATCCCTCATCTGGATCGCATCTACGGCGAAATGTGGCGCCGCTGTGAAAACCGCGACGACGACGCCCACCGCTGGATCAACCCGGAATTCTACGGCTGGTGGGTCAGCCACGGCTTCCGCGCGGTAACCGATGTGAAAACCGGTGAGGTAAAGGACTATGAAGGCTTTATCCGGCATTTCTACGCGAGCTACCACCCCTTCTACAACGGCAACATCCCGGTCATTCACGCCCAGCCAGCGGGGATAGCCGTAACGGACAGCGCCGCACGCTTTGTTGGCCGACACGCCATCAACATTCTGCGGGTCGCCCTCAGCCCAAAGAACGAGATGCGGGTTTATTTCTTCAACCCCAACAACGACAGCGGCCAGAACTGGGGCCAGGGCATCACCTGCTCAACCCACGGCAATGGCGAATTGCGCGGCGAAGCCTCCCTGCCCGTAGCCGAATTCACCTCCAGACTGTACGCCTTCCACTATGACACGCTGGAGCTGGGCGACCTCTCGGCCATACCCGATGAGGAAGTGGCCCGGGTGATGGACCTCGGCTACACCAGCTGGGCCGCGCGGACCGATACACCCGAGGAGTAACGCTCTCCCGGCTATCCCCCCTAATAACTCTCCGTCTTGCCGGTAACCGGCGAATAGGGTTCGCCTTCCTCGTCCTGAAGCTGATAGTCGTAGGCCGCCTGCAGACCGGTATCTTCTTCCGTCTCTTCTTCCGGCTCATATTCCAGATACCGTGGATAGAACGGCGAGAGCATGGCCACAACGATCCCGATGGCGCAGAACATGCCAAAGGCATCAGCGTAACCCACGCCGCCGACCAGCATACCAACCACCGGCGAGCCAGCCGCCTGGCCCAGGGATACCGCTATGAATGGCAGCACCGGCCCCATGGACAAACGCCCCGGCAACAGGCGAATGCCAGTCATCAGATACAGCCCGGTCAGACTCATGTAAGCCAGACCAAAAACCAGCGCCGAAAACGCCGAAATCAGTAAGTTGTCGGGGCTGGCAGCCAGCAACGCCAGGCTCGCAGCCAGCATCATCAGCATCAGTGCCTGGGTGATCGGCGGATTGTTGCGATCGGCCAGATCGGCCACGACCGCGCCACCCAGACCGGCAATACCAACGCCCAACCACAGCCAACCGGTGGCGTCAGATGGCATGGACCCGAGGTTAACCACCAGGTCGGGCGCGAAGATCCAATAAGCGGCAGAGACAAAGCCCATCATGAAAGCGAACAGCGAGAGCCTGAGCAGGCGCCACCACTGGTCGGCGCTGATTGGCTGCACCGGCGCCGCATTGGCGGGGACAACACGGGAAACAGACGGAATAAAGAACCAGGTGGCAACGACACCGATAACCGCCAGCACCGCAAAGGAAGCGTAGGCGTAGCGCCAGGCACCGGCCAGGAACAGTATGGTCGGCACCGCGATCATGACACCGACACTCGTGCCTGCATTCATTACCGAGCTGACCCGGCCGTGGAGAGAGCGTCGCACCAGCGCCTGCATGGCGGCTGTAAGCGCCGGCATCATGAGGCCCGTACAGATGCCACAGAGAACCACACCAACTCCAAGGGAAACAGCTCCCACCGCTTGACTGATCAGCGCCAGGCCAACAACACCAAAAATACCGGAGGCCATGGCGGTATTACGGGCGCCGAGCCGGTTTGCCGAGAGCGGCGCAACCATGGTTGCGAATACGAAACTGATCAGTGGCAGCGCACCGATCACACCAATCACATCCGGCGCCAGCCCCAGTTCTTCCCGGATAGGAGGAACGAACAAACCGAACGCAAAGCGCGCAAGCCCGTAGCTGATTGCGATCAGTGCTGCGCCCAGGAGTGCAAATGACGTGCTCGAAGGAAACTTCATTCCGATGTGCTCCTTGCGCTGTGCATGCCTCTCAGCCTAGACATCAAAGCAAGGTATTTAAAGCACCGGGCAGCCGCGGCGCGGCTTTTAGCCCGCGGTCTGGGGCAGAAACCGACGGTCCCAGACCCGCTCAGCGGCTTCAAACAGGCTATCCACCGTGAGCGCCAAAAGGCCAATCAGAATCGCACCCTGCAACACATAGGCCGTGTTGCCATTTACCAGCCCCGCAATCACCGGATCACCGAGGGTGCGGGCACCGATCGTTGAGCCGATGGCAGCGGTGGCAATATTGATCGTAACCGAGGTCCGGATGCCGGCCAGGATCACCCTGCCCGCCAGCGGGAACTCCACCTGCAGCAACACCTGAAAAGACGACATGCCCATACCCAGCGCAGCCTGCCGGACGGTGGCATCCACTCCTTCAAGGCCCGCCAGTGTGTTGCGAAGAATGGGCAGCAAGCCATACAGAATCAACGCCACCAGAATCGGTGCCTCACCAAAACCAAGAACCGGCACCGCCAGGGCCAGAACCGCCACCGGTGGAAAGGTCTGGCCGATGGACGCGATCTGGCTTACCAGCGGCAGAAACTCCCGGCCCGAGGGGCGGGTTGCGAAGATACCGCCCGCTACCGCAGCGACGGTTCCAACAAGTGCCGAAATCACCACCAGCATCAGATGGTTCTGAAGCAGAAACAAGAAGCTCTCCCGCTCGTAGATCACATTCTGTTTATCTGGCTGGACCCATTGGAACAGCGGCTCCAGAGCCGGCATGCCGGCGCTCAGGGCACACAGAAGCGCGGTCAGCAATAGAGGCGGCAACCAGCTCCGCATCAGGCACCTTCCCGGATAATGCGTTCGCGGGTGATGGTTCCAGTTTCCTGGCCATCGGCATTGAACACTGGCACCTGATTCCAGTTCTGCCAGAGCATAATCGAGAGGGCCACTCTCAGGCTGTCGGCTTCCTTGAGGCCGTCGGCGCCGGGCTCAGGCTGCCTGGGCTGCGGGTAGCTCTGCATCAGGTCTCGTACAGTGCGCAGGCTCATCAGCTTCAGGCCCCGGTCCTGCTTGCCCACCAGATTCTCCACAAAATCGGAGGCCGGCCGTCGGAGAATGTTCTCCGGCGTGTCGTGCTGGATGATGCGGCCCCGGTCCATCACGGCAATGCGGGTCGCCAGCCTCAGGGCTTCGTCGATATCGTGGGTCACAAACACGGTGGTTTTCCGCAGCTGGCTCTGGATGCGCAACATTTCAAGCTGCAGGTTTTCCCGGGTGATAGCGTCCAGTGCGCCGAAGGGTTCGTCCATCAGCAGAATATTGGGGTTGGCCGCCAGCGCCCGGGCAACGCCCACCCGCTGGGCCTGGCCGCCTGACAGTTGCTGAGGATACTTATTGGCGTGGGTGGCCGGGTCGAGATCCAGCAGTGTCAGCAGCTCATGCACGCGCTCGTCGATCCGCTCGCGGGGCCATTTCAGAAGCTGGGGCACCATGGCGATGTTGCGGGCCACCGTCCAGTGCGGAAACAGGCCCGTGCCCTGGATGACATAGCCCATGTTCAACCGCAGCTGCTCCGGGTTCATGGCGGTAACGTCCTTACCGTCCACCAGAATCTCGCCCTCGCTGTGGGGCAACAGCTGGTTGATCATCCGCAGGGTGGTGGATTTGCCGCAGCCTGAACTGCCCACCAGCACGCAGACTTCTCCGGATTCGACCGTCAGGTTGATCCGGTCCACGGCCACGGCATCGCCGAAGCGGCGGGTTACGTTTTTCAGTTCGATCATTCGGACATACCCTTTTCCTGTCAGGCCGTCGCCGGTGTCGGCTTGAGAATGGCCGCCAGCATGGTGAGCAACGCATCAGCAAGCAGAGCGAGTGCGATGGTGGGCAACGCACCAAGCAATACCAGATCCATCGCCGCCTGCCCCAGGCCCTGAAAGATAAAGCTGCCAAAACCGCCGGCGCCGATCAGCGCGGCAACCGCCGTCAGGCCGATGGCCTGAATCGTGGTGATGCGAACGCCCTCCACCATCACCGGCAGTGCCAGGGGTAGCTTGAGTTTGAAAAACAGCTGCCGCTCGTTCATGCCCATGCCTCGCCCGGCATCCGCCAGGCTTTCAGGCACTTCGGTAAGGGCGACGAAGGTATTGCGCACCATCGGCAGCAGACTGTAGGCCACCAGCGCCAGCAGCGCCGGCGCCCAGCCAATGCCACGGATGCCGATGGCCTGAAGCGCCGGGAAAGCAGCCGCCAGCGCGCTGAGCGGTGCGATCAGCAAGCCGAACACCGCCAGGCTGGGAATGGTCTGGAGAAAACTGACGGCGCCGAGGATAGGCCGGCGCCAGACCACACTGCGAATCATCTTCAGCGCCAGCAGAAAGGCCAGACAGGCGCTGATGCCGACCGCACCGAAAGCCAGTGCCATGTGAGTCCAGAAGGCCTGCTCAAACTTATCCGGCCGGGCGTTGAACTCCCGAACCAGAGACAGACTCTCCAGGCCGTCACTCCGCAGGAACCACAGCCAGCTTCCACTGATAACCGCCAGGATCAACAGTTGCAGCCCTCGGCCACTTCCGAGGCGCCCCAGGATTTCGATCAGCATCAGGGACAACAAAAACAGCAGGCACCAGAAACCGGCTCCGATGGAAGATCGGGCATAGGGGGCGTCTTCCGGCAGATGCCGGCCTGCAAAGACCTCAAGCAAAAGAGGCAGCAGCGCCAGAGAGAGGCCCACCAGAGCCAGGAGCGGCAGGTACCGGCGGCGCACCGGCAGAAGAGACAACACAACGCAGCCCGCCAGAATCAGTGAGACCAGCCCAGCCCCTGCTCCGCCTACCGCCGACCAAAGACCATGCCCGGTACCCGGAACGATCCGGTTGGGTTGAATGACGCCCAGTTCCAGAAGCCAGACCAGTGCCAGGGCCAGCAACCCCAGCACGGGCAGGACACGGTTCGGCATGGAGTTCGGGGAAACGGAGCTGAAAATCGACAAACCTCAGTCCTGGGCCAGGGAATCCAGGTAATCCCGGGCAACGGTATCCGCCGGCACACCGTTCACGGCTACCTGGCCATTCAGGCGCTGCAGCGTTTCGAGATCCAGCGACTCGAAGATGGGGGTCAACACCTCCCGGATCTTCGGATAGGTTTCCAGCACCTCGCCACGCACGATGGGTGCAGGCTGATAGACCGGCTGAACGCCGGCGGTATCTTCCATTACCTTCAGATCCAGGGCATCCAGGCCGCCATCGGTGCCATAGGTCATCGCCCCGTTCACATCGTTGTTGTTCAACGCCGCCGCGCGGAGGGTGGCCGCCGTGTTGCCACCGGAAAGAATCAACAGCTGGTCGGACTCAAGCTCGAAGCCATAGGCCTCCTGGAAGGCTGGCAGGGCACTGGCGGATTCCACAAACTCGGCGCTGGCCGCAAACTTGAAGGCACCGCCTTCATTGATATAGCGGGCCAGGTCCTCAAGCGTGGCCAGGTTGTTGTCACGCGCCAGATCCCCCCGCACGCTCATGGCCCAGGTGTTGTTGGCCTCTGCCGGTTGCAGCCAGACAATGTTGTGCGCCTCTTTATCCAGGCGAGCAGCTTCCTGGTAAGCCTTGTCGGCATCCTTCCAGATATCCCGGTCGGCCTGGTCGTGGAAAAACGCGGCATTGCCGGTGTATTCCGGATAGATATCGATTTCTCCTGCCTTTATGGCATTGCGGACAATGCTGGTGCCACCAAGCTGGAGCCGGTTCTCAACTGGAATGCCGGCCTCTTCCAGGGACTGCAACACCATCTGCCCCAGCACCGAGCCTTCGGTATCAATTTTCGACGACACCACCACCGGATCAGCAGCCAATACCGATCCGGACATTGCCAACGCTATCAATGCCGCTGTGCGGCGAAAAAGGGATTTGGGAGTCACGGCCATTCCTCTGGGTTTTTAGTTACCTATATCAGTCTAGAGGGCCCATCTACGAAGGCAAACGCGAATTGGTCTTGCCCCCGCAGGGCCACCTCGCCCAATTCAAAACATGTACATGGGGATATCAGGTTTGAATTTCAAAAACCCGCTGGGTTACGCTGGCTACAAAACGAGCAGCATGGTAGTTGAACGCTATGGCACAGCCCCTGGAAACACCCCGCGAACCAACCTCCACCGTAGCGCCCCTGAACCCGGAGAATGTGGCCCTGCTCGAACAGGAAGGCTTGGCGCTCAAGCCGCTGGATCCTATTGGCGTTGAAATCTACGGCGCAGACGTGCGCAACCAGCTGCCAGAACCGGCTATCAAGGCGCTGGAAGAGGAAATGGCAAATCGCGGGTTCATTGTTTTCAAGCACCAGGCGGGCCTCTCGCCCGAAGAACTGATTGATGCCTGCAAATGGTGGGGCGGCCGTGAGATCCACTCCACACACGGTGTTCACCCCGCAACGCCGGGCCGAAACCGGCACATCTTTCGCTGCTCCAACGATGGCCGCCAGGGGATTCTCGGCGTCGGCCCGCAGTGGCACAACGATGGCAGTTTCGAGGCCGCCACCTTCTCCCACAGCGCCTACTACATGGCCCGCGCACCAGAGAACGGCGGTGGTACCCACTTCGCACACCAGGGCGCCGCGTTTGATGCACTGCCACCGGAAAAACAGGATCTCTGGGAACGGCTGGTGTCGGTGAACTCCGCCTCCAGCGTGACCCACCCCGTGGTTCATACCCATCCGATTTCCGGCCGCAAAAGCGTGTGGCTGCACCTGGGCATGACCGGCGCCGTAATCGAACGCCTGCCGGAAGAAGGGCTGACGCTCGACCAGCTGAAGACCCTGCCCGCCCACGCCGACAGCTTCCGGTTGCTGGACGAAGCCGCCATGAAAGAACTGTTCAACGATTACAACGACCTGTTGAACGACTCCTTCCGGGATGGCTACGGCATTCGCTACGAATACGATACCGGCGATCTGCTGTTTATCGACAATTGGGCTGTAGCCCATCGTGCCTCACCGGAGGCGCACCTACCGGCAGAGCAGCAGGGCCTGCGTATCATGGACCGGGTAACCATCAAGGCCCCGCGGAACCTGGCACCCCACTTTGGCCTGCCGCAATACATCAACATGGCCGGCCCTCATCCGTTCAACAAAGATGGCGTTTGGCAGGCAGGAGGCGTGGGCTTTCGCTGGAAAGACGACATTCGCATGCAGAATTAGGTGGAGCGGGGCCGCTGACGGATTCATTAACATGTAGCCTTTTTAATTGTACGGCAGCCATTTAAGATAACTGTGTTATTGCAATCTGCTGGACCCTGCCATGAACACACGTGTGCAGTCTTATCTCGCACTGATCCCTCTCTGCCTATTCCTGGCTGCGTCCCTGCCTGCGGTTGCCGAAACTGTCCTGCATGTTGCCTATGAGGATAAAACCCAGTTCCCCTACTACATGGGTGACACCGAAAAGGTTCTGGAGAATCCCGGCGCAGCCGTGGAGCTGGTCAGGTTGGTAGAGGAACGGATACCGGGGTTGCGGATCAAGTTCAGCCGATACCCCTGGAAACGATGCCTGGCCATGCTCGAAACCGGCCAGGTGGATGGTATCTTCAATGCTTCTTACAATGCTGCGCGTACCCGAATTGGCGAATACCCCCGACGGGACGGCCAGGTTGACCCCACCCGACGACTTACGACCATCAGCTACCATTTGTACGCCCTGCCAGATACCGATCTCGGCTGGAGCGGCGAGGCCTTCAAGGATAATGACCTGGAGATTGGCGCGCCCCTGGGTTACTCCATAGTGAACGATCTGGAACAGTTGGGCGTTTCCGTGATGAAAGTTCGCAGTTCCAGGCAAAGCCTCCAACTGCTGATCGCGGGACGAGTCCATGCCGTTGCCCTGCAATCCGTCACCGCCGATTTCCTGTTGAGCCGTAACGCCGATCAGCTCCCGGGCATTGTCCGGATTGAACCACCCCTGAAAACCAAACCTTACTATCTGATGCTCTCGCGGGAGTTCAAAGCGGCAAATCCGGAGCTTGCAGAGCAAATATGGGATGCCATCGGCGAACTCAGAGAAGAAAAGCTTGAGACCCTGGCACAGCCCTATCTGTCGGAACCGGGTTAATCATATTTTCGAACGCTGGTTGAGCAGATTGATATACCACCCCTCAGGGCCGAAGCCCCGAGGAAGTGGCAGTGGATTTCAATGCAGCCCCATAAGTTTGTCGGCAACCTCAACCAGAGTGCTGCCAGTCACATCGGCGGGGATGAACACATCGCCGGGCTCGCATTCAAGGCGATCACACCAGCCCGCCTGGGCCCCGGCTTTCTTGGCGCCGTGGCAGTCCCAGGCATGCACCGCAACCAGTGCCAGGCGCTCAATCGGGGTACCAAGGCGCTTGGCGGCGTAGCGGTAGATATCCGGATGAGGCTTCCAGACACCGGCGTCCTGGGCGGTGATCACGTGGTCAACAAACCCGGAAAGCCCTGCCCCTTCCAGAAAGTCTCGGGTTTTTTCAGGGCTGTTGACGGTAAGGCAGCCAACGGATGCGCCCGCCTCCGAGATTTTCTTCAGCGCCGGAGCGGTATCATCAAAGGTAGGCAGCGTGGAGAACCCCTCAACCACATACTCAATATCACGCTCATTGAGCGTGTATTTGGTTTCCGTGCGGAGGGATTCCCGTGCGAGAGGTTCGAACGGTGCCGAGTCGCCGGCGAGGGTCAGTGCCATGGCATCGCGCTGGAAGCGCAGGAACCAGGGCTGCAGGATGGTCGCTGGCTGGCCCACCTCTTCAAGCCGTGCCGCCAGCGGATCCAGATCGATCAATGTCTCGAGGACATCGAATAAAACGACGTTCGGTCGGTCAGCCATAACCAGCCTCCCTATGCCGTGTGCGTTCACAGGAAGTGTAGTTCAGGTTATGGCTATATGCTGACCTGCTACATCATTCGGCGGTCTTTGAATGGGCCAACCCGTAATCGATCGCCGCACACACCGCAGCAGCCTGCGCGGCATTGCATCGCTCGGGGGTTACACGGGGGCTATCAGGGTAAACCTCGGTGGTGGTCCGGTAGGGCGCACTCGTAATACCAGCGCACAGGCCCCACTGCGTGAGCGGATACGCGATCACGCCCCGGGCCACCACGGGGGACCCGAAGATCTCGCCGCTGTCATCAGCCGGCGCAATATGCGTCACCTGCTCAACCGCCTGGATCAGTGCCTGCTGGAATTCAGGCTGTGGGTTCTCACTGTCGTCGACCACATAAAAACCATCGGGAATCCCCGCCGGCTCGAACGGCTTGCCGTCGCGGGCAGCCAGCGCCGGGCGGAACTCCGATTCGTCGGTATCGGTGGTCTCGTGCAGATCCACATGAATCAGGGCACAATCACGAACGGGCGCCACCAAGCGCATGAGGGCGGCCGACTCCCCGGCTGGACTACCCTCGTGGAACGAGCGGTTCGGGTCAATCGCATTGGGGTTCCAGCGATGAATGCGCTCATACGCCCAGGGACTGACACAGGGCGCAACCAGCAAGTTCACTCGGCCGGCATAATCCGCTGCGTGCTTATCCAGGAACTGCAGCGCGCCATGCACACCGCTGGTTTCGTACCCGTGAACCCCGCCCGTTATCAGCACCACCGGCAGATCGTCATTCCAGTCACGGCTGCGAATCGCCATCAGCGGATAATAATCCGGGCCGTAATCCAGAGCGCCGTACTCTTCCACATCAAAGCGCGAGCGCAGGCCCTCGATCACACTCAACACCTCCGCCGCATAACTGCGCTGACGGGTCTGCCGTGACAACCACTCGGCGTGTTCCGCATCGCCCCAGGGAGTGCCGGGGGTGCCGATTGGGTAGGGTGTTGGAGCTGTAGTCATATCGCCTTTTTTCTCCGATAGTCGTCAATGTTTGGGGGCGGTGATAATGCCTTAATTTACTCTGGCAAACCCGCGAACTTTGGCACACCGCCAAAATCGCCATCCCAAGCCGCTCTGCTGGATATAAAAATGTGCGCGGTAGGCACCATGGATATTCTACTATCCAAACACCCTGCGGGGACGACGAGTAAACCTTCAAGCTGAGTGCTTGGCAGAGCTGAACCACACAACTTACAAAAGCTCTTGCTATGACGAGTGCCTGGCAGCGTAAAGGATGTCACGGCACCTTCACCGGCCAGCCAGGTCAGTTTGGCTGACTGCGAGAACAGATTCGCCGCATGAGCAGATCCCGTGTCTTTTTGACAGTGTTGGCAATGGCACAGGTAAAAGCTCTCGAAGTCACCTTCAATCTCAAATCTCACGGTGCCGCACAGGCAAGAACCAGAATGAACAGTCATCGGATTTTTCTCTATCGCCTCTTACTGAGACACCTGAAACATCGCGGACAGGCAGCCCAGCAGTGATTATTGTTTACGTGATCTTAGTGCTGCACCGTAGGCCAGTGTCGCCCAATGACGCATTTCTGATGGGTCTTCCAGCGCCTCTTCGGGTGCCAGGTAGTATGACATTCCCACCATTCTCTGCCCCTTGGGATACATGAACTGGGATAACCCACGTTCTTCGAAACAGCTGACGGACTCCGAGTCTACTTTCAGGTAGAGCATGTCGCCGGCGACAAGGCCTATCATCACATCATCATGGTAGATGCCGTAGCCACCAAACATCTTTCTGGCGCGAATTTCACCGAATTCGAAAAAAGTTTCTTTTAGGTATTCGATGTATTCACTCACTTTTCCAGCACTCGCATATCTAAAAGCCTGTCGTGCGGCAGGGCATCCAACCATTGAACAAGAGGAATTTCGAATGCCTTATGTCAATATCAAGGTCACCGACGACAACTGGGGCGTCAAAGGGGAAACCGTCACCGAACTGCGAAAACGATAACCAACTAACAGGAGAGCAGAACTCACCATGACCACCCTCCAGGAACTTCTGAACGTTGACTACCCAGTGATTCAGGCACCCATGGCCGGCGTGCAGGACAGCGCTTTGACCATCGCGGTTTCCAGAGCGGGCGGGCTGGGTTCGCTCCCCTGCGCCATGCTCACAGGCGAAAAAATCCGCGAAGAAATCGCCAGGATCCGAGCCGCGACAGGCCGACCCTTCAATCTTAATTTCTTCTGCCACACCCAGCCACCGGAAGACGCCGAAAAAGAAAGGGCGTGGCGGCAAAATCTGCAACCCTACTTCGAGGAACTGGGGCTGGAGATGCCCGAAGACGCTGGCGGCGCAAGTCGTCGCCCCTTTGATGAACAAACGGCCGACCTGGTGGCTGAATTGAAGCCCGCAGTAGTAAGCTTTCACTTCGGCTTGCCGGCCCCCAACTTGCTGGCCTACATCAAATCCAACGGCGTGAAGGTACTGGCCAGTGCCACTACGGTGGCCGAAGCCTTGTGGCTGGAGGAGAGAGGCGCGGACGCCATCATTGCGCAAGGGCTCGAGGCCGGTGGTCACCGCGGCCACTTTTTGTCTAACGACCTTGGTCTGCAAATGGGTATCTTTGCGTTACTCCCCCGAATCACATCCAGAGTAAAGCTCCCTGTAATTGCGGCAGGCGGCATTGCCTCTTCCGAAGGTGTCAAAGCAGCCATACAACTGGGTGCCACCGCGGCACAGGTCGGCACCGCTTACCTGCTGTGTACCGAAGCAAAAACCAGTGTCATTCACCGAGCCGCCCTTCAGTCCCAGCAAGCTTCCCACACCGAAATCACCAACGTGTTTTCCGGCCGGCCAGCGCGCGGCATCGTCAACCGGCTCATTCGCGAGCAAGGCCCTATCAGTTTGCGCGTGCCTGACTTTCCCAATGCGGCAGCTGCGTTGGCACCCCTAAGATCGGAGGCGGAAAAGCTTGGCAAGGGAGACTTTTCGCCCCTCTGGGCGGGGCAGAACACCATGGGGTGCGAAGAGATCTCAGCCGGGGAAATGACGTTGAGGTTGGCGGGTTTTGAGTAATGCTTGCTGGCGAACAAATGCCTTCTGCGTCTTGCCAGAGAAGGCCAAGTAAAGGACGAAGGCAACAGCCGGTTTTAAAGCCCCCTCTTGGCTTCAGCTATTACAGTCTTCATTCTCGCCTGAAGTGCCCGATGCCGGGGAACGCACAGGTATAACGTCTCGCTGACCGGGTTAGCGAGAAGATGAGCGTTGATGTGCTCAGACTTCTCAAAGGCCTCAACGGCATGTGCAGGTAAGACAGTAAAACCCAAACCCATACTAACCGGCTCCAGAATCAAACCGATCTGGTTTGAGAACCCCTTTCTGGGAAACAGGTTACTGTGCTGAAACTCAGGGTAATTGGCACCAAGAAGCAAGCTGGCGTGATGGCTCCCATCCGGGTGATCGATAAACCCGAGGGCCATCAGAGTGTCCCAGTCCGGTTCCTCGACAGTAGCAGGTGTTACCAACAGCAGCGATTCTTGCGCGACGGGCGTGCAGCTCACCTCGGCCAGGGTCGATTTCGACGTCATGAATCCGAGATCAACAGTCGACTTCGCGATCGCGTTTTCCACATCCGGATTTGGTGCAAACCGGTAATCGATAACGAGCTTCGGGTGCTTGCTCTGTAGTGCCAACAGCTGTGGATAAAGCTTCAGCCCGACACTGCCCGGAGACATGATCCGCACACTGCCTTCAAAGGGAGGATCCTCTCCGACTGTCTGCTCCAGATTAGACAACGCAAAGAGTATGCCCTGCGCCTCGGCATAAAGCCTTTCGCCCGCACCCGATAGAGAAAACTGCTTACCCTGCCTCACAAGCAATTCGATACCGAGCTGCTCTTCAAGCTTACGCACATGCTGACTAACCCCCGACTGAGTCATGTGAAGGCGCTCGGCGGTTCGAGTGAAATGACCGACTTCCACCAATGTGCAAAAGGTGCGCAACCAGGTCGTATTTATCATCACATTATGTAATCTTTTAGAGAATAAATGATAATTTTACCTAATCAATGCCCATGTGTAACCTGCTTTCAGTCTTGACAGAGGAGGACAGCCAATGAGCAACGTGTACCCAAGAAACTTCTCACACATCGGCATATCCGTGCCGGATATTGAGCAAGCCGTAAGGTTCTACACTGAGGTTATGGGTTGGTATTTGATCATGGAACCAACCGAGATCGAGGAAGACGACAGCGCCATCGGAGAGATGTGCACAGATGTATTTGGCGCGGGCTGGGGCAAGTTCCGTATCGCTCACTTATCGACAGGCGATCGGATTGGTGTGGAGCTTTTCCAGTTTAAAAACCAGACCAACCCGGAAGACAATTTCGAGTATTGGAAAACCGGGGTCTTTCATTTCTGTGTTCAAGACCCGAACGTAGAGGAACTGGCAGACCGTATTGTGGCTGCTGGTGGGAAAAAGCGCATGGAGAAACCGCGCTACTATTACCCCGGCGAGAAGCCCTACCGCATGATTTATATGGAAGACCCGTTTGGGAACATCCTGGAAATCTACAGCCACAGCTATGAATTGATCTACAGTGCAGGCGCCTACCAATAAGCGCCAAGACAGTTTCAGGGGGCTTTCTGCTGCAGAAAGCCTCCTTAATTCAACTCCAGCCAGCATTCACGGCTACGGAATGGAGGCGAAGACGCAATGTGGAAGGCGCCGCCGTGACTGGCCTTGCAGGATCTAGCGCTCCCCTGCCCATTTCCCGTCTACATTGATGATCTTGCAGGGATATTCAGCTTCGTGCCTTTTGTTATTTTTTTGACAATCTATCAAAGAGTTCTCTATCGCGTGCTTTATTGAGGTTCTATTAGACTTCCAAGACCAGGCACCGACATCAGATTGAGCAAAAGCCTTGTGTTCGGTTGCATGGACATAGTCCTCCCGGTAGGACTTCAAGGCCTGATTCGTCATGATCGAGGCCTCTCCAACGGCCTTTTGCTCAAAAGACGGTTCAACGGTGTTGCCTGTGCTTGCCGCTGTAGGAATGGGTTGTTCATAGGTTGCACACCCAACCAGCAAAGCACTAACTGCGATGAAGATTCCCGATCTCAAATCTGACTCCTTGATTGATGTTAACGCCGGTGGTAAGGGGCGGCAGCGCAGTTAGCGTGCCGTTGATCACATTGTTAGTGGGTCATTTCTCCAAGCTCCCAATCAACCTGCTGAGATCCGACTCAACGACGGCCTGTGCCCGCACAAACTCGGAAAATGCCTGTTGTTGAAAGACGGCCTCAAATGTCCCGGAGCTCTTGATGGACTCAACTCCGCATCCATAATCCCACTAATGCTTTCGGTAAGTTTTGCGTGGAGCAGAGCAAAGCTCTGCGGAATGCATCAACTTGCCCGTTTGTTAAGTCTGACTTTTGCGAACATCTCGTACTAAATAGGAATTGCCGGGCCCGCGTTTCAACTCAAACAAATCTATGGCCTTGAATAGGCTGCTCAGATTTTTAAAACCATAATTCCTAGTATCAAATGATGTCTTATTTGAGATATTTGCGCCCACAGGACCAAGAGCTGCCCAGCCCTCATCGTCTTCTGTAGCCTCGATAGCCTGCCGTAGCAAATTTATCAATTTGGTATCTGATTTTATGTTCTTAGGTTTTGAAGTAGATTTTGTTTCTTCTTTTTCCCTATCCAAGAAAAGAAACTTAGAACAAGCATTTACAAATGGTGAGGGTGTTTTTCTTTCTCCAAACCCTAATACGACCTTACCTTCAGCCAAAGCTCGAGTAACCATTGGCGTGAAGTCGCTATCCGATGAAACAAAGCACATTACGTCAATCTGTTTCGTGTACATAACGTCCATAGCATCAATAACCATGGCAATGTCTGACGCATTCTTCCCCTTCGTTAAATCATATTGCTGAATGGGTTGTATCGCATATTCATGCAAAAGATCTTCCCACGCCTTCAGCGTAGGTGACTTCCAGTTGCCATAAGCTTTGCGAATCGTCACCACGCCATAATTGGCGACTTCACTCAGTACATCTTCGAACTTTCCTGCAGGGGCATTGTCAGCATCGATGAACAGTGCGATTTTTTGTTTATTTTCATCCATTTAAAGAAGAAATCCTTGTAGATTTAATGCTGAAGCGCACCGGTGACTTTGACGTAGCGAAGCGGAGACAAAGGCATCCGAGTGCCGCGCCTGTTTAGCTGTTCCCAAGCATGTACGCCCGAAGCTGTCGCTCTTCTCGCATGACATAGAGAATGAGAACTCTCTTATCATCCTCACGATAAAAAATGCGACACGGTGGAACCACTACCTCCCTGTATACTGAATTAGGGAGTTCTGGAGGAATCCGTCCGGATTGGGGAAAATCTTCCAAACGCTCGGTCTTATCGAAAACTTCCTGGACCAGGTGACTTGCGGCTGCAGGATTATCCAGAGCAATGTACTCGGCGATGGCCTCCAACTCTTGAATGGCGGGCTCCGTCCAGATCACTTCAGCCATTTACTCATTTTCTCTCTGGCCTCACTCTGGCTGTACGTTCTTCCCTCAAGTACAGCACGCTCTCCCCGTGAGAGCCCCTCAAGCAGCTCAAGTCGACGCTGCATAAACTCATAATCCTGCACATCAACAAGGTATGCGGATGGCTGACCATGCTCCGTGATCAGTATCGGCTCCTTAGACAAGTGCAAATCTGCAAGAATCTTTGTGGCTTGGCGCTTGAGGTTCGTAACAAGCTCAACTTTCATGGGCTCACCCTGATCTAAATTTATAGTGATACTATAGTATCACTTAGCGGGTGAGGCAATCACAGCTAACGCGAAAACAAAGCGGCGCGTCTCACGTGTCCGCCTTACGTGACTTGCTATGGGCCAGGAGCACAACACCCTGCCTCTTGCTGAATTGGCGGGCACGGTACTGTGCCGTATGAACAAAAGACACAGCAGTCGCCATGCTTGGGCTTCAGTAAAACATGGCACGACTCACACTCGTAAAAATACTGGCATGAGTCGGTAGGCATGGTTTCCGTTTTCTGATGGCCACAGTTTGGACATTTGATCGTTGATTCCAAAATCATATCTACCATAGCCACGCCCTCCCGAAAGGTATGGATTAGCCTAACCTACATTGGACTGGGCTGTGCACAGAAATCGACCAGGCCTATAACGCTTGCCATCAACGGTGACATAACGGCACCGGAGGTTTCTGCATTCGGTGCACGGTCTGGTTATGCGCTATCACGGATAGCACGGATATCTTCGATATCCACCCGACGAGAGAGCGCGCTCTTATACTGGACCAAGTCGTCCTTCAACATAAGGGGAAGCTCAAGGCCCAGCAAATGCACGGTCGCGTATCGAGAAAAATCTATGCTGAGCGGAACCCAAGTTTCGTTTGCTGCATCGAAGATTCTTGGACCATCAGCGCTACCTACCTCCACTTTGATGCCTTCATACTTGAACTGGACATAGGTTAGATCCCAGCCTTCCTCCTGTCGGTGAGCGGCAGCTTTAGATACAAACTCCTGGCCAGCCTGAACCACTGACCAAAAGTATTCACCAGGAACGAAAAGGTCGATGTCATTCAGATCGCGCTCAGAGCCATATCCCTTTGCTGCGAGTCCGCCACAGATCAGAAAGGGAATATCCCTATCCCTCAGTAACCTCACAATCCATTGGGCTGCCAAATGATGCACGCCAGCTACCCGGGTGGATTCGCTGGCGGAAGTGCTCCGACCTGCTCCTGCAGATCGATGAGCGGCTGCTGGCTCACCTTTAGGAATCCGTCGCGCGGTCGATCGAGATCGACCACGAGGGTGATAACCGCACCAAGGAGGGCGATCAGCACGATGGTTGTGAGGGGGCTGCGCCGCTGGGTCAAGCCTACGTTGTAGCCCACCATCCCCAGCGTCAGCATCGAGCCGCAGAAGAGGAGGAGGATGATCGTTTCGGGTACGCGTGCGTAGATGCCCGCCGTTACCCGCGTCTCGTTTAGGTCGATCGTCTCGTTCAGTGAGTCAATGAACAGGGCCAGGACGTCAGATTCGGGTGTGGCGCGGGCCAACTCCTCGGCAACTGACCAGAGCTTCTCTTGGAGCTCGACCGATCGAGCTATTCTCGCTCGGACGTCTGCCAGATCGTCGGTCGCGATGCGCAGGGGAACGTACTCCCGGAGCAGATCCCGGATCTCGCTCGAGGCCGGCTCTGGCAGGTAGCCGGCCCTTAGGTAAGTGGTACCTATGGAATTCGCCTCGGCCAGCACGAGCCCGCGGCGCGTGTCGAAACGATCGGATGCCATCCCCATCGCGACTGCGAGCAGGAACGCCATAAGAGCCAGGAGCGAGCCCACGATCATGCCCGTGGGGCCCTCTTTCTCGTCTTGCGTGCGCTCCTGCCACCAATACCCGTAGCGGTAACCAACCTCGATAACGGTCATCGCGAAGATGGCGAACGCTACGAAGACGCCACCGATCGGCAGTGAATCGAGTATCTGCTGGAAACTCACGTTCCCTCACGCTTCGGTCGTGGCCGGGTTCGCGAGATGTCGCGAATAGCCGCTATATCTGGCATAGAATAGTCCTTGTGTCATGCTGCCCAACGCCTGCAGCATTCGCGCCCTTGGAATGGAGCCAAAGGCGCAATGAAAAGGTTGTCGCCGCGCCTACACTGGTTAGGGCGCGGTTGAACAAAGTGCCACCACCTCTTGGAGTTTAATGTTGCGAAACACAGTATCGGTTTGGGTAACTGAACTCTGTATTGTGGCGCCTGGAAGACTACTCCCACCGCTGGAAAATTTCCCAATAGTCTGAACACCAACAGGTATTGGTACACTCATTTTAACTTGACGCTCGTATTCGGTAACCGATTTCACCTTAATATTTGGCGCAGTAGCGGTCGGCCCGAATGCGTCATTACAAACTTCAGAGATGTGGGAGAGTATTTCCTCTGTACTACTGTCTGCTTCATCCACATAGGTAACTTGCATTCCCGCTGGTAGCGACTCGGTACTATAGCCAAGCACACCGTCGTACGACCTTGGCCCGGATGCGCAACCGGAAAGAAAAAGCGCGACTGCCATAAAGTGAGGAATTTTCATTCTAAGTCCATTCAGTAAAACGTGTTCCTAACGAGGCTGTAGAAAAACCCGTTTCCGAGCCCGTTCCCAACGCCTCACTCCTGTAATTTTTATCGCTGCCATCAACTGGCCGATTCTCGTGATTTCGATGTTCAGCCATCCGCTTCGGCCTTTTG
>Ga0208156_1000048_pt1 | contig 99883 bp, 89 predicted proteins | sample 1_EtaG_FD_184073 | JGI IMG/M metagenome (GOLD analysis project Ga0208156, IMG submission 184073) | Marine viral communities from the Subarctic Pacific Ocean - 1_ETSP_OMZ_AT15124 metaG (SPAdes) (version 2) | ecosystem: Environmental > Aquatic > Marine > Oceanic | place: Pacific Ocean | collected...
GCCTGACGACCATAGCGGTCTGGAACCACCTGATCCCATCCCGAACTCAGAAGTGAAACAGACCAGCGCCGATGGTAGTGTGGCGTTGCCCATGTGAGAGTAGGTCATCGTCAGGCTCCTAATACCAAAACCCCAGCATCCTCGATGCTGGGGTTTTTTATTGCCTTCAGAAAAACTTCTGGATCAGGGCAGCCAGATCTCAAACACCCCACCACCGAGGCTTCCGCCATTGTGGAGCTTTATCGACCCAGTTCGATTTCCCTCGCTGTGAAGTTTGGCGACGGAGGAGGCGAAAAACAGCCCAAGGCTGGTACTTCCACTTTTGAAATCAAGCGATTTGAAGTTCAAGGTTCCGGTGTGTTGCATACTGTCCGGATAACCCTTCCCATCGTCTTCAACACCAATCACCAGGCAACCGTCTCTCTCACCGGCAGTCAGGCGAATCTTGCTTTGGGTATAACGAATAGCGTTATTGATGGTGTTGTTCAGCACACCGGTCAACAGGTCCTCGTCGAAGAAGCCGTTTATGTCCTCAGCCTCCACCGAAACCTCAATGCCAAGCCCCTGAAGCAGAGGCGTGTGCCTTGCCAGGTGCTCGGTCAGGAAGTCCGGTACAAAGTGCTCCTCAATGTGCGCGGAAAGGTTGTTCTCCCCAAGGCGATAGATGCCGAGAAGTTGAACCAGATCGTTATGCATCCGTTCGGCTTCGTACTGCAGGGTGTTAAAGCGCGAGGACTCACCCAGGCTTGCTTCGTGTTCACTGCGCAGTTCGTCCAGGGAGTTCAGGAGCATGCCAAGCGAGTTCTTCATATCATGAACGGCTGAGGCGAGCACCATTGAAAAATCGATATTCTGGTCATTCATTGCATCAGTCCCTTCAGCTTTCGTTGTAAGGCAATATAACGCCGGTGTTGGCGATGTTGCTCTGGCAGCCCTGCTAACCGATCAAGGCAGGACTGGCAGCGTTTCAGGAGCTCAGTGTTGCCCGGATTATTGTCATGTTCCTTCATGAGTACCTGAACCAGATTAAGGTTCAGGGCGGCGTGGTCAGGGACAATCTCCAGGGCCTTTGAAAAGGTTTCCGCCGCTTCTTGCAGGTTTCCGGACTCGAAGGCTCTGATGCCATCCCGGTTCAGGGTTCGGGCTTTGATTTTCTGACGGAATCCCACGGGCTCATCCAGAAGGCTTTCAATCTTCTGGAGAGTTTCAGGATCATCGCTGAAACGTTCGGACATCTCGCCGAGCAGCTGTTTCGCATCGGATTCATGTCCAAGACGAAACAGGGTTTTGGCGTAATCTAGCCCCGTTTTGGCATCCAGGGCTGCGGTATCCTGGAGTTCTGGCCTGATACTCTCGAGGATCCTGGTGGCCTGTTGATCCTGTCCCTGTCCAGCGTACACCCGGCACTGTACGATCCGGCTACGCAGACTGATGCCTTCCTCGCCTTCAAATCGTTTTTCCATTCTTTTCAGCACAGCCAGCGCTTCTTTGGCCTTTTCGGCACCATCTTCCTCAAGATCGCCTTCACTCAGGTCCGACAGTGTCTGGCCCAGCGAAAGATAGTGCTCGGAGTTGTCATGTATTGAGTGGGTTCCCAGTTCAACGGTTCTACGCCAAGCATCTGACGCCGTGTCCATGTCCTGGTTTGAACCTGCCAGCTCGGCAAGGTGCTTTTGCCTGAGCAGGGCATTGGGGGAATGCTCAGCGGCTTTTTCGAGCACTTGCTGTGCCTGCGTCGGACGGCCTTGCCGTTCGAGGCCTTCTGCAAGCAGATCATATGCCTCCATATAGTCAGGATGCTTTGTCAGAAGGTCCCTGAGGCCATCTACGGCTTCGTCCAGGCTACGTTTGGCGAGCAAGACCTTACAGCGTCCGAGCTTCGCCCAGGAAAGCTCTCGTTGCGTCAGTACGTCATCATAGATTTTCAGCGCGTGAGCCAGGTCGCCGAGCTGAAAATACAGGTCGCCCAGGGTTTTCATCAACCAGGTTTTGTAGCGTGGCTGCCGGGGAAGAGCCTGGATACAGAGCGAGATAGCTTCCGGATAATTTTCCCGGTCGATTTCCCGGTTAATGGGCAGAAGGATGTTGCGCTGGCTGATCAGGGCACCCAGGCGTTTCTCCAGTACGGCCCGATTGATCGGTTTTGTGAGGTAGGCGTCTGGTTGATATTCCCTTGCGCCCATCACCATTTCCTTGGACGTTTCGGCAGTCACCATCAGGAAGAGCGAAGACCGTTTGAGGAGTTTTTTGTGCCGCAGCTCCTCAAGTATGTGCTGGCCGTTCTTGCCTTCGCCAAGGTTAAAGTCGCACAACACCACGTCTACGTGATTGTAGGTACAGTATTGAATCGCCTGGTTGGCGTGGGCGACCAGTTCAATCTTATCGGCACCACAGCTGCGCAGCATCTGGCGCATGGATAACCGGAAGTTCTCGAAGTCATCGATGACCAGATAGGTGAGTTTCCCAAAAGGATTGAAGTCAGCTTTTGAATCGGTCATGAGCGCTTCTGTTTGAGTAGCTTATTAACCAGTGCCCTCAGTGCAGCAGGTTTTACCGGTTTGTAGAGAATCTGGTAGCCCCGGTCGATGGCATCTTCCCGCACTTCAGGCGCCATATATCCAGTGATGAGTATTCCCGGGATGTCCGCGTTCAGTGCACCACGAATGCTGTCCATGGCGTCGAGGCCGTTCTTGTTTTCATCCAGTTGATAATCGGCAAGTATAATATCCGGACTTTGGCCTTCCAGTTTTGCCATGGCATCTTCCAGACTCTCGGCCGCAGTCACATCACACTTCCAGTTGCCCAGCAGCGCCACCATTCCCTGAAGGATGGCCGGGTCGTTGTCGATACAAAGGAAATGCAGGCCACCGAGATTTGATACTCGCCGTGATCCCGATGCAGGCTTGGCAGCGGCGGCCTCATTCTGTTCGGGTGCCGCTGTCGGCACCGTTATACCGAATACGCTGCCGCGACCCTGAACAGAATGCACGCTGACCGGGTGGTTCAGCATGCCGCTGATACGGTCGACGATAGCGAGACCAAGCCCCAGGCCTTTCTTGTCCCGGCCGTGCTGAAACCGGCGGAACTCCTCGAAGATATGCGCCAGTTGGTCCTCGGGTATACCGGGCCCGGTGTCCCAGACTTCTATGCGGATATAGCCTTTCAGGCGTCGACAGCCGAGGAGGATCTTGCCTTCGGGCGTGTAGCGTATGGCATTGGACAGGAAGTTCTGGACCACGCGGCGCAGCAGCTTGGCATCCGAGCGGATCCAGACCGTGCTGGGCACAACGTGCAGTTCAAGGTTCTGGTCCTTTGCAATTGCTGAAAAATCGGTTGCCAGATGGCGCATGATCTCGTTCACGGGGAACACCCCGATATCCGGCTCCAGGGCGCCCGCGTCCAGCTTTGAAATATCCAGCAGGGTACTGATGATCTCCTCGGCAGCCCCGAGGGAGCTGTCGATGTGGTCTACCAGATCTTTCATCTCGCCGTCATCCGCTTTGCCGGCGAGGGCGGAGGTAAACAGTCTGGCGGCATTCAGGGGCTGGAGCAGGTCATGGCTGGCCGAGGCGAGGAAGCGCGTCTTGCTCTGGTTGGCCTGTTCGGCCACGGATTTGGCCTTCAGCATCTGCTCGTTAATGACCTGGAGCTCCTGTGTGCGCTCCTTTACCCGCTGTTCCAGATAAATGTTGGTTTCCTTGAGCGCCTGCTCGGTCCGGCGCATGGCGGTAATGTCCTGGAAGGTGGTGACATAGCCACCTCCGGGTATCGGGCTGCCATCGATGCGTAAAACCGTTCCATCAGGCCTCTGGCGCTCATAGGACATCGGTCGACCCTCCCGCATACTGGCGCAGCGATCAGCCACGATCTCATCAATCCTGCGGGCGGAAAGGTTGGCATTGGTCAGGTTGTAACGCATCAGATCCTCGACCGGGCGCCCGACTCTGACGAAGCCTTTGGGATAGGTGAACAGTTCCAGATAGCGATGGTTCCAGACCACCAGCTGCTGCTGATGGTTCACCACAGAGACGCCCAGACTAATATTCTCAATGGCCGACTGAAGCAGCTCTCGGCTGAAGGTCATGGCCTGCGAAGCTTCATCGACAATGCTGACCACGTCCTCGATCTGCATATCCCGGCCAGTGAGGGTGGATTCAAGGACCACCCGGGCCGTGGAGGCGCCAATGACCGAGGCCAACTGGCGCTCGATGTATTTCATCAGATGTGCGGACGCCGGGCGGTGCGGGTGCAGGCGAATGGCATTTCGACGTTCGTAATTCCGAAAAATGGTTTCCGAGCGCTCTTCGCCCATGAACCGGTCGGTAAGCGCCTGCAGGTCTGATGTGAGTATTTCACCCTGCCAGCTCTGATGCTGGGCGGTTTCGGCCTTGGGCTGTGGATCGTGGAAGAAGGAGGCAATCTGAATTTTTTCGCGGACCCGCTGACGGGTCAGCATTGAGAGCACGATGTACACTACCGTGTTGATTCCCAGGCTCCAGATAATGCCATGGCTGGTCTGATCAAGCTCCGACCCGAAGAGGGCGGTGGGCCGTGTCCAGTTCAGCCCCCAGATTCCCTGCTCAATCAGTGTGTCGGTGACCCAGCCCGTGGTGGCGAGCGCCGGTAGCAGCAAGGTGTAGCACCACATCAGGAATCCGAGACCCAGGCCCCAGACGGCACCCATGTAATTGCCCCGGCGCCAGATAATGCCGCCTACCAGAGCTGGTCCGAACTGAGCCGCTGCAGCGAAGGAGAGCAGGCCGAAGGCTGTCAGGCTGTAATCTTCGCCAGCCATCCGGTAGAAACCATAGGCTGTTAGCAGCACCACGAAGATGGCCACGCGGCGGATACTCAGCAGCAGATAGCTGAGATCCGTGCGCCGGTTCATGCCCGGCCGGAAAAACTTCAGAAGGGCCGGCATGATGATCTCATTGCTGACCATGGTGGCAATGGCAACGGAGCAGACGATAACCATGGCGGCTGCGGCCGAGCCACCCCCAAGGAACGCCAGTATGGCCAGCCATTCCTCGCCAGCCATGATCGGCAGTTGCAGGATAAGGACGTCGGGGTTTCCGGCTGAGGCCTCGGGTGACAGCAGACCGGCTGCGGCAATGGGAAGCACGAAGGCGCTGGCCACGATCAGGTAGATCGGCATGGCCCAGCGGGCAATTTCGAAGTCCCGATGGTCGGTGTTCTCGACCACCATGACATGGAACTGCCGGGGTAGGCAGATGATGGCGAGCATCGCGATCAGTGTCTGGGTAATAAACGCCGGCGCCTCAATGCCATCGGTGGTCAGGGTGCCGATCAGGTCTGCATCCTTCGCGCGTTCAAACAGGTCTCCAAATCCGCCGTAAAGGCCGTAGCCAACAAAGAGGCCAACGGCGACGAAGGCCACCAGTTTGATCAGTGACTCGAAGGCCACGGCCTGAATCATGCCCCGATGATGCTCGGTGGATTCCAGGTGCCGGGTGCCGAACAGAACGGTAAATACTGCCAGGGCTAGGGTGATGTACCAGGCTGAATCGTTCCAGGCCGCAGTGCTCAGTTCCTCATAACCTGTGCCGGTTTCCGAAAGCACGTTGAAGCCCATGGCAATGGCTTTCAGCTGCAAGGCTATGTAGGGGACGCTGCCGATCAAGGCAAAAGTCGCAATCATTGCCGCCAGTAGCTGGGATTTGCCGTAGCGGGAGGCGACGAAATCGGCAATGGAAGTACTGTTATTGCGCTTGCTGATATAAATGATCCGGCGCAGCAAGGGCGCGCCGAAAACAAACACCAGCAGAGGACCAAGGTAGATGGGTAGAAAGCCGAGCCCCTCCTGGGTGGCGCGGCCAACGGCGCCATAGAAGGTCCAGGAGGTGAAGTAGACTGCCAGAGACAGTGCGTATATGTGGGTGCGTGCCAGGCGCCTGCGATACAGGCCGGGGTGTCTGTCGCCGGCCCATGCGATCACGAACAGGATCGAGATGTAGGTGATGGAAATGAGGACCAGCAGCCAGGCACTAATCATGGTTACGCGTTCCCGACAGTATCAGCAGGTTGAAGCATCACGCTAACGAGGTATCACTCTGCGCAGACGGTTTTATACAGGGTATCTCCGGGCTCAAGCAGCTTCAGGTTGTCCACTCGGGGGCTTCCGTCAGAACCCAGTGGTACCAGTTCCCGGGTCGCACAGTTGATGATGTGAATGCGGTGGGAAACGGCATCCGTCATTTTCTGCTCGAAACGATACAGGGTAAACCGCACGATGTCCTCGCTGTTGGTGTCACGGCTGATGCTCTTGGTATCGACTGTGGAAAATGCGGTGACGTAGGGGAGCACGAAGGTCCAGGGCCGCCACAGGATGCCGTCGGATTCGGTACTTACAACCACCGCTTCGTCTGGCAGCCGGGCCTCTTTCTGGTCGAACCAGGTGTATTCCATATAGATGAGATAGCCGAGCATGCCCGCGCCGGCAAAAACCGGGATGATCCACTTCGGGGCTTTATTTCGGGTGGCGGCACGAATACCTAGAGCGATACCGGCAGCGCCAAGGCCGCAGACTACAGTGGCGACGAATGTCCAGAACATATAATGACTTCCTCAAAAAAGAACGGGCTCCCTCATTGAGGAAGCCCGTTCAGTATCAACCTGTCAGTTCATTGAACGAATCAGGCTGAGATGTTGCTTAGTGGTCTTGAGCCTGACCGGCACCACGTGGGTAACGGACGCTTTCGACCAGTTCCTGAATCTCAACGGGCGGTTCTTCAGTTGCGTTGGATACAATGAAGGCTACCGCAAAGTTGACGATTGCACCAACCGCACCGATAGACAGCGGGGAGATGCCCAGCACCCAGTTTTCCGGAGTGTCTGCCAGGTTGTTGGTGCCCGGAATGAACAGCCAACCCTTGTACACGAAGATGTAGGCAAGGGTGAAGGCCAGACCGGTCAGCATGCCAGCAATTGCGCCTTTGTTATTAACACGCTTGGAGAAGATGCCCATCATCAGCGCCGGGAACAGGGATGCAGCGGCGATACCGAATGCCAGTGCAACAACCTGTGCCGCGAAGCCGGGAGGATTCGCACCAAGCCATGTGGCAACAACGATGGCGACCGCCATGGATATCCGGGCTGCCAGCAACTCACCTTTCTCCGTGATCGCCGGGTTGATGGAACCCTTGATCAGGTCGTGACTGACCGCCGAGGAGATCGCAAGCAACAGACCGGCCGCTGTGGATAGTGCTGCTGCCAGGCCACCCGCTGCGATCAGACCGATGACCCAGCCGGGCAGGTTGGCGATTTCCGGGTTAGCCAGTACCAGGATATCCCGGTTAACAACCAGCTCGTTGCCGTTCCAGCCGCGGGCCTCAGCCGTAGGCGCGAAGGCTTCGCTGTCGTTGTACAGCTGGATACGACCGTCTTCGTTCTTGTCGGTGAACTGGATAAGACCAGTCACTTCCCACTCCTTGATCCAGTTCGGACGCTCATCATACTGGATCGGCTCCGCAGCGGTACCGTCCGGGTAGATGGTGGTCATCAGGTTCAGGCGAGCCATGGAAGCAACAGCCGGTGCGGTGAGGTACAGCAGGGCGATGAATACAAGGGCCCAGCCCGCAGACCAGCGCGCGTCAGCAACCTTGGGTACGGTGAAGAAGCGGATGATAACGTGAGGCAGACCTGCAGTACCGATCATCAGCGACAGGGTGAACAGAACCATGTTCAGCTTGTTGTCGATATCGGCGGTGTACTCGTTGAAGCCGAGGTCGGTGATAACCTGGTTCAGTTTGTCGAGGATCGGCATGCCAGAATCCACGTGGGTTGAGAACAGACCCAGCGGGGGAAGCGGATTGCCAGTCAGCTGCAGGGAGATGAACACCGCAGGAATGGTGTAGGCAATGATCAGTACGCAGTACTGGGCAACCTGGGTGTAGGTGATACCCTTCATGCCACCCATAACCGCGTAGATGAAGACCACAACTGCTGCGATCATCAGACCAACGGTGGAATCAACTTCCAGGAAGCGGGAGAAGGCAACACCGGCACCAGCCATCTGGCCGATAACGTAGGTTACAGACGCTACGATCAGGCAGATAACCGCCACCAGGCGGGCATTCTTGCTGTAGAAGCGGTCGCCGATGAACTCGGGTACCGTGAACTTGCCGAACTTCCGCAGGTAGGGGGCAAGCAGCATCGCCAGCAGAACGTAACCGCCAGTCCAGCCCATGAGGAAGGTGGAGTTGGCGTAGCCACCGGCAGCGATCAGGCCTGCCATGGAGATAAACGATGCCGCGGACATCCAGTCGGCGCCGATTGCTGCGCCGTTGGTGATCGGGTGAACGCCGCCACCGGCAACGTAGAAGTCACTCGTGCTTCCGGCCTTGGCCCAGATAGCGATTGCGATGTAGAGGAGGAATGAGCCCCCTACAAACATGATGTTAATGGCAAATTGGCTCATTCGTTCTTACTCCTCGTGTACGCCGAATTTTTCATCGATCTTGTTCATGCGCCACGCGTAGTGGAAGATCAGAGCGATGAACGTGAGGATGGAACCTTGCTGGGCGAACCAGAAGCCCAGATCAGTACCACCAATCGGAATACCCGCAAGCATCGGCCGGAGCAGAATTGCAAAGCCGTAAGATACCAGGGCCCAGACAATCAGGCTCCCGAATATCAGGCGCAGATTCGCCTTCCAGTACGCTTCAGCGTCGTAGCTATGACCTGCTGACATAGGATCACTCCTGTTTTGTTGTTGTGGAGGTTGGGTGGGTTTTTGGTGAGGCACTTCGATTAGAGAATTTATTATTCATATAAGTACTTCTCCGACTAGTTGTCCCTACTGACTTTACTGGTCAAGCGATTTATAGATATTGGCAAAAGGTCTAATTCTCAGTAATTTGGCGTGACGTCGGTCTATTATTGAGACGTTCCGCCGGGCATCGATTCAGAAACGATGCATGTTTTGAAGGCGCCGGTGGTAATGGAGCTTGTCATAAAGCCCTTTCAGTGTTTTTACCCCTTCCGACCTTGCCTTGTTGAGGGCGACCAGGGTCAGTTCGGCTGTAGCGAGAGCATCGGAAGCCGCGTGGTGGCGTTCGCTGACTTCAAGGCCGAAATAATCGGCCCAGTTATCGAGTCCTTTGCCCCCCGTTTTCGTGTTTGGGAAAAAAGCAGGCATCAGGTCTGCTACGTCCATCCAGGTGTGAGGTTGGGTGTAGCCAAGCTGCGCCTTCAGCGTCTTTTCCAGGAATTTCTGATCGAACGCTGAGTGGTACGCCAGGATCGGATCGCCGTTCATCCACTCCAGAAGATAGAGCAGTGCATCCTCGATTTCGTGACCCTGGGTCAGCGCCTCAGGCCCGATCCCGTGAATGAGCACGGTTTCGCGGATGTCGAGCTCCGGACGCCTGAGGATCAGATCGAACTGGTCGCCCAGGTGGATAATGCCGCCGCGGATGGCGACGGCCCCGATAGCGATGACCTCGTCCTTGGAAGGGTTTAGTCCCGTGGTTTCAAGATCCAGCACGATCAGGCGGCAGTCCGTAAGCAGCTGCTCTCCCGGCGTTTTTGGATGGGGCAGATTGCCAGGATCGTGACTACCGATTTTTCCGCCCCGGCGATGCTCAATCCATTGTTTGATCTGTTCCAGCATGTCTCGCGCCTGAAGGTCAGAGTTGGTAGGTAACTTCGAGTTTTTGTTGCAACCGCTGAGCCTGCCTGAAAGATTCCCGCAGGATTCGACGGTCGAGTGGGTTCAGATCGTCGGGATCGATGTAGTTGGTGAGCTCCTCTCCCTTTGCCAGCATTTCCTGGTGGGCCCGCATCCGGATCGCCTGGATCAGGCTATAACCTTCCTTCCAGGCATTGGCATCTTTCGGATCGAAGACGCCTTTTTTCGCCAGCTCATCCATGCGCTCCAGCGTGTTCGCTGTCTCAACGCCATTCGCCAGGGCGAAAACCCGCACCGCTTCAACAAACGGCGCCAGGCCCTGACGCTTGAGGTCCAGTGAGTGCTTGTTGCCCTCGGATATGTAGCGGAAATTGCGGAACATGGTGAGCGGCGGCTTCCGTTGGAACGCATTGCCGGCAAGCATTTTCTGGAACAGGGCGTTTTTCCGGATCCGCGTGAGGATTTTGTCCAGAAGGTCATTCAACGGCTCGGTTGGACCGTAGATAGCCCTCATATCAAGAAAAATCGAAGAATACACAAGGTTCTGGGGCGTGGAAGCATCAATGAACCGGATAAACCAGTCGTCCCATTCCTTGTCGCTCAGGCAAAGCTTAGGGTTACTGGCCATGATGTTGCCCTTGCACAGGGTAAAGCCGCACTCGGCCAGTTCGTCGTTTACTTTTCGAGCAAAGGGCAACAGCTTTTCCCGGACCTGTTCGGCGGTCATCCCTTCCGGCGTCTGGAACAGTATGCCGTTGTCCTGATCGGTCAGCAGAGTCTGCTCCTGGCGGCCCTCGCTGCCAAACGTCAGCCAGGTGAAGGGAATGCCCGGGTCGTTCTTCTTGATGTTCAGTTCCAGGACCCGTCGGACGGTTACATCATTGAGCGTGGTGATGATCTTGACCACCTGCCCGGAGTCCGCGCCGTGGGCGAGCATCGCATCCACCAGGCGTGATACGTCCGTTCGCAGGCTGACCAGGGTGCGCAGGTGGGTGGCTGTGCCAATGGTGCGGGCAAGGTTCACCAGATCCACGCGCTGCAGGGAGAACAGGTCTCGTTCCGACACCACACCAATCAGTTTATGGTCATCGTCGATGACGCAAAGATGCGCAAAATGATGCTCCGCCATCAGCATGGCAGCTTCGAACGCATCCGCATGGGAAGGAAGGCAGCAGGGATTCTTGGTCATTACCTGCTGTATAGGAGTGTCCAGGGGACCGGCGCCCTCGGCGATCATGGTGCGAAGGTCTCGGAGTGTGAAAATGCCGGTCGGGATACGGTTTTCATCGGTAACGATAATGCTGCCGACGTTGTTCTCGTGCATTCGGGCCACGGCTTTACGCACCGGCAGATCGGGCGAGCATACGATCGGATTGCGCAGGGCATAGCGTTCGAGTGGCGTATCTAGGGACGTGCTGGACCCGATTGAGGCCATGGCACTTGACTGTATGCGCCGGTTCACCTGGTCGAGCAGGCTGCTGACGCCTCGCAGGCAGAAATCCCGAAAAGGCTCACTTTCCGTGAACAGAGTAACGAAGGCCGCCTGCCCGATACTGAGGCAAAAGGTGTCGCCGTCTGCCCGATGCAGAGTTCTGGTAGGCCGTTCGCCGATCATGGCGGCGAGGGGAAAACATTCACCCTGGCTGATTTCGAAGGTCGTTTCCGTGCGGTCTTCTTTGTCGTTGTGGCGCTCGCCACGAATCCGCCCCTGTTTGACCACGTAGAATCGTTTAACGACATCCTGATCCGGAGACAGCACGATATCGCCATCGGCGTAGAACTGAATGGAGGCATGCTCGGCAAAATGCGCCAGATGCGTGTCATCCATGCTGGAGAACGGCGCATGCTCCCGCAGAAACGTCATGATTGCCCGGATGTTCTGGGGGCGGTCGTTTTCCTGGTTTGCTGAGGCCATGTCCGTCGTCACTCGCTGGTTATTATTTTCCGTTTGAAGTGTAGTGTAGCCAAAGCACCTGTCGCCCTACGATTTTGGTCGCAGTAAGTCTGATATAGATCAGTTTTCTTTAAGGCCGGTTACCCGGGTGGTAAAGTCGGTATCTGAAACAGGTCATCAACTGTAATGCCATGACTACCAAAGAAGAGCGCCTCAGCTTCCTCGAGGAAATGAAAGACGTCCGGCGTATCCGCAAGCCCAACCGGGCCGAAGTGACAACGCCCCGGGAACTGACGCCAGGCCATCTGGAGCGTCAGAGGGCGGCCGTTGAAAAGCCTGTTCGGGACATCAATCCCCTGACTTCCGACATGGTGGAGCCGCTCACAGCCCACGATATATTGAGTTGGCAACGCCCGGGCGTTCAGCACGGCGTGTTCCGCAAGCTCAGGCTTGGCCAGTATCCGATCGAAGCCCGCCTTGATCTGCACCGTATGACGGTTGAGCAGTCCCGGCGTGAAGTCTTCAGGTTCATCGGCGATTGCGTGCGCTATGGCCTGCGTTCGGTCATCATTCTTCATGGCAAGGGCGAGCGTAATCCTGACGGTATCGCCCAGTTAAAAAGCTACCTCGCCAAATGGTTGCCGGAGCTGGGCGATGTCCTGGCCTTTCATTCGGCCCAGAAACACCATGGTGGTACGGGGGCTGTTTATGTCATGGTGCGAAAGAGTGACCGGGACAAGCAACATAATCGTGAACTCCACGGCAGCCGTTAGGGCTGCCAATCCCAGGTATTCCTTAACAAGAGCCGCTGCGCGGCTGAACGGAGGTTATCGTCGTGAAAAAAGCTGTATTGGTTTTATTCGCCGTACTGGCACTGGCGGGTTGTAAGGATCGAGTTATCTGGAACGACAACGGCAAGGTTGAAGAGGCCACAACGGACCGGGAGGTCTGGGACTCCAATGGCAAGATGGAATCCGGCGAGCGCAAGATCTGGGTTAACAAGGATGGCGAAGACGTCGTCAAATAATAGTTGAGTCTCCGCTGCAGGCGCGGGCACAACAATAAAATCCGGCAACAATGCCGGCGATATAGAGGAGAGAGTGGGGATGGCCGTGAGCCTGACAGTTAACGGCGACGAGCGGTCGCTGGACATCGAAGGAGATACACCGCTTCTTTGGGTGTTGCGCGATGAGTTGGGGCTCAAGGGCACCAAATTTGGTTGCGGTGCGGGTCTGTGTGGCGCCTGCACGGTGCACCTGAACGGTCAACCTGTGCGCTCCTGTTCTACACAGGTTGAAATGGCTGCCGGCGGCCAGGTGGTCACGATCGAAGGATTGAATGACGGTGACCAGCTTCATGCCCTTCAGGAAGCCTGGATTGAGCATGGCGTTCCTCAGTGCGGCTACTGCCAGTCTGGCCAGATCATGAGTGCCGCCCACTTGCTCGCCAACAATCCGGCCCCTTCTCGGGAAGAGATTGTCGCAGCCATGACAGGCAACCTGTGCCGGTGCGGAACCTACTCCCGGATTATTGCCGCTGTGGAATCGGTGGCTGGCGCCGGGTCGTCAGGCAGTTCACAGGGACGGGAGGCGTAACATGACCATGAACCGACGGAGTTTCCTCAAGGTCAGTGCCGGTGCCTCTGGCAGTCTGATGGTTTCAATGACGCTGCCGGGCTGTGCCGGAATCCAGACCGGCTTCGAGCCGGATACAGGTGAGTGGCGGCCCGATGCCTGGCTCGAACTGACCACCGATGACGAGGTCTTCTTCACCCTGGCCCGGGTCGAAATGGGGCAGGGCACCTATACCGGATTGACCACGCTCATCGCCGAAGAGCTGGAAATCCAGCCGGAGCGGATCACGCCCCGCTTCGCCCCGGTGGCGCCGGAGTATCGAAATCCCCTTTACAAACTTCAGCTCACCGGCGGCAGTACCAGCGTTGCAACCAGCTGGGAGCCTCTGCGAATGGCCGGCGCGGAAGCCCGCCAGATGCTGGTTATGGCCGCCGCCCGGGTCTGGAACGTCAAAGCGGCCGAGTGCCAAGCCAGTGAAGGGCGGGTGGTGCACCCGAACGGTATCGATTCCATGGCCTATGGCAAGTTGGTGGAGCTGGCGGCCAAAGAGGTGGTGCGGGGGGATATTGCCCTCAAGCAACGGAGTGAGTGGAAGTATATCGGTAAGCAACGGGGCAAACTGGATGCCTGGGCCAAGTCAACGGGCACCGCGGTTTATGGAATTGATGTGGATCTGCCCGACATGGTGTACGGGGTGGTTGCTCGGTCCCCCCGTCGCGGGGGCCGGGTTCGGGACTTCAACGCTGATCAGGTCCGGGCAATGCCTGGTGTGCTTGACGTATTCGAGATCGAGCGCGGCGTTGCCGTGGTCGCAGATAAGTACTGGCGAGCCCGGAAGGCCCAGGACGCGCTCCAGATAGACTGGGATTTCTCGGATGCCGTGTCTTTGTCTACAGGCGACGTGTTCGATTCATACCGCGCCGCAGCTGATGACGATCCCGGAGAGTCCGAGCGCAGTGAAGGCAGCTTTGCCAGCGCCATGGAGACGGGGGACAGGGTAATAGAAGCGGAGTACGCCCAGCCATACCTTGCCCACGCGACGCTGGAGCCCATGAACGCCACGGCCTGGTACCGGGGAGACCGGATGGAAGTCTGGGCCCCCACCCAGGCGCCGGATCTTGGTCGGATCGCGGCAGCCAGGGCGACCGATCTCGGGCCTGACGATATCATCATCAATACCACCTTCCTCGGCGGCGGTTTTGGCCGTCGTCTGACCCAGGATTACATAGAAGAAGCAGCGGCGGTGGCCTATCGCACCGGGCGGCCGGTAAAGGTCACCTGGTCCCGGGAAGAAGACACCCGCCACGACCTCTATCGTCCGGCAATGCTGCACCGTATGAAAGCCAGCCTGTCTGGCGGTGAACTGACAGGGTGGCATCACCAGATTGTTGGCCCCCAGATTCTTGACTGGTATGTCCGTAACGCCGCGCCGGCCCAGTATCCCTGGGCACCGAAATTCATGTACGACACCCTTGGCTCGGTCGGGCTGATGGCCGAAGGCATTGCCACACCCAAAGATATCTCTGCGATCGAAGGCGCCATCGAGTATCCCTACCAGGTGGCCAACATTGATATCCGCCATACCCATACCGATCCCGGCATTCCCATTACCTGGTGGCGTTCCGTGGGCTATTCCCACAATGGCTTTGCGGTTGAAACCTTCATGGACGAACTCGCCCATGAAGCCGGGGAAGATCCCTTCCAGTTTCGCCGCCGGTTGATTTCCCACGAGCCACGGCACCTCGAAGTGCTTGAACGGGCTGCCCGGCTCGCCGATTGGCAATCGCCTGTGCCGGACGGACGGGCCCGGGGGCTCGCTTTGTTCCGGAGTTTTGGCACCTACGTGGCGCAGGTGGTCGAAGCCGGAATCGAGAATGGTGCCGTTCGGGTTTACAGGGTCACCTGTTCGGTGGACTGTGGTCAGGTGGTGAATCCGCGGATCGTGGAGGACCAGATCGAGGGCGGCATTCTCTTCGGGCTGACCGCAGCACTCTACGGCGAGATTACCCTGCGGGACGGCGAGGTCCAGCAGAGCAACTTTCATGATTATCCGTTGATGAGACAGTACGAACGACCTGAGGTGCTGGTGGATATTGTCGATAGCACCGAGGCGCCGACCGGCGTTGGTGAGCCGGGCGTGCCTCCGGTAATTCCGGCCCTGGGTAATGCTCTGTTCGCTCTGAACGGCAAGCGCCAGCGAAGCCTGCCCTTGAAAGCCAATGCCTGAGTCACACGTTGCCCATTCGGTTGCTACCGGCCGCCAGACAGTCATAGACCGGATGTCTGAATGGCTGCAGGCGGGGCAGAGGGCTTGGCTGTGCACCATTGTCGAGACCTGGGGTTCCTCGCCACGCCCGGTCGGCTCCTGGCTGGCGATTGCTGAATCCGGTCACTGGAGCGGTTCGGTATCCGGCGGCTGCCTGGAAGAGGATCTTCTGCGTCGCACAGCGGAAGACGGACCGGATCATCCTGTCTTCGTTGATTATGGAATTACCGATGATGACCGGGACCATTTCCAACTGCCGTGCGGTGGCCGGATCCGACTTCTTGTCGAACCCCTGCAAGGCCAGTCAGGGCTTGATCACGTGCAGGCGCTGGCGGGTGCTTTGCGCGATCGCGAGCCGGTGGTTCGTCACGTACCCATGAAAGGTGTTGCGGCCCTGGAGCATGCCGTGGCCATGACCGGCACGTCGGTTCGCTTCGATGGCGAGAAGCTTATCCACGCTCTGCAGCCCGAATGCCGGCTGTTGTTGATTGGCGCTGGCGAGGTTGCCCGTTACGTTTTCGAGTTCGCGACGGCGGCAGAATTTGCCGTAACCCTCTGCGAACCCAGGGAGACTTTTGCCGCCGGCTGGAGTTTTGATCAGATTCCCCTGGACCGGCGTCTGCCCGATGATCTGATATCAGCCCGGTTTGGCGATGCCTGGTCCGGCATTCTGGCCCTGGCCCACGATCCTCGTATCGACGATATGGGGCTGCTGGCGGCCCTTCATTCCGATGCCTTTTACATTGGCGCCATGGGGTCCCGCAAAACCTCGGAAGCCCGGCGGGAAAGACTCGCCTCCCTGGGGCTCGATAAGGCAGCACTGGAACGACTGCGCGCGCCCATTGGCGTCGATATTCCGAGCAAAACGCCGGCAGAAATTGCCATCTCCATAGTCGCCGATCTGATTGCTGCACGGCACCATTTGCGGGGCGCTGCTTCGTCCCTATAATGGCGGCCATGGGAGTGTTGTAAGCACTCCGAAACCCGGGAGAGAGCTCGTGTTTGATGTAACCCGATACGCAGTCGCTGCGGATGCGATTGTTGAGGCCGGCCGCTTCCTTTACCAACAGGGCTGGTCACCGGCAACCAGCAGCAACTATTCGGCCCGTATAGACGCGGAGCACATTGCCATAACGGTTTCCGGTCGCCACAAGGGCCAGTTGGGTGCCGGCGATGTTATGGTGGTGGGTCTGGCTGGTTGCCCGGTTCAGAGTGACTGTCGCTCCTCCGCAGAGACCCGGTTGCATACTGTGTTGTACGAGGTGTTTCCGGAGGTTGGCGCGGTGCTTCACACTCACTCGGTGAAGGCAACGGTTCTCAGTCGCCTGCTGGAACCCGGCCAGCCGCTGTCGCTGGAGGGCTACGAATTGCAAAAGGCGTTTACCGGTGTCGACACCCACGAATCGGTCCTGACCGTTCCGGTGTTCGACAACACCCAGGATATCGACGCGCTGGCGGAGCAGACCCGCGCTTGGTTCCAGGAACACCCCGAGCAGCCCGGTTATCTGATTCGTGGCCATGGCCTGTACACCTGGGGCAAAACCATGGCCGATTGCCTGCGCCATGTCGAGGCTTTTGAATTCCTGTTTGAATGTGAGCTTGAAACCATGAGGGCCCGCCCATGACTACCCTGAGTATTTTTAACCAGAGCCAGCCCGAAAGGGCGAGCAAGGTTACCGAGAACCCCGCGGAAATTCGCGACCTCCTGGCCCGCCAGGGCGTGCGCTTTGAGCAGTGGCCAACCAGGGATTTGCCGGCTGATGCATCCCAGGAAGACATTCTCCAGGCATACGGCGACGAGGTGGCAAAGCTTAAGGAAGAGTGCGGCTTTCAGACCGCCGATGTGATTAGCCTGAACCCGGACAATCCGCAGAAAGAGGCGTTCCGCCAGAAATTCCTCGATGAGCACACCCACAGTGAGGATGAGGTCCGTTTCTTTGTTCGTGGCCAGGGCCTGTTCTACCTGCACTTTGGCAACGAGGTGTTTGCTGTGCTGTGCCAGAAGAACGATCTGATCAGCGTGCCCGATGGCACACGGCACTGGTTCGACATGGGGCCGGAACCGGAATTCACCTGTATTCGCCTGTTTACCAACCCTGAAGGCTGGGTCGCCGATTTTACCGGTGAAGACATCGCCAGCAGGTTGCCCCGTTACGAGGCGCTGGCAGGAGCAGCGGAATGATCCGGGTTGTGCTGACGGACATTGAGGGGACCACCAGCTCGATCTCGTTTGTGCATGACGTCCTGTTTCCCTACGCCAGCGAACACCTGCCGGGGTTTGTCCGCGACCAGCATCAGGACAATCTCGCGGTTTCCGAGCAACTGGATGCGGTGGCGGAGGTTTCAGGTGTTGCTCGTGAGGATGTTGAAGGCCTGATCGAGGTGCTGAAGACCTGGATCATTGAAGATCGCAAGGAAACTTCCCTGAAGGCGCTGCAGGGCATGGTCTGGGAGCAGGGATACCAGCAGGGAGAGCTGAAGGGCCATATCTACGCCGATGCAGCCGATTACCTGCAGCGCTGGCATGATCGGGGTCTGCGTTTGTTCGTATACTCATCAGGGTCGGTCAAGGCCCAGAAGCTGATTTTCGGTTTCACCACGGAAGGCGATTTTACGCCATTCTTCTCCGGGTACTTCGATACCCGTATCGGTGGCAAGAAAGAGGTGGCCTCATACCGCAATATTCTGGCGGAGTTGGGCGTGGAGGCGGCCACGGTGTTGTTCCTGTCAGACGTGGAAGCCGAACTTGAGGCAGCCGAGGAAGCCGGTATGCAAACCGCCTGGCTTGTTCGCGAGGGGGATCTGCCGGAAACCGAACGTTTTGTTGCCCGTGATTTTGCGGAGGTTGATACCCTGCTGCAAAAGCGCTAGGCCAACGGCTTTTTAACGCCATCGCAGGAGGAATGAATGCCCGGAGCCGGATTTTGCAGAATCGTTGCGCCGGTTCTCGTCGTGCTTCTTGCCGGTTGCGACCCTTTCTCTGACGCCCGCCCCATGATGGATGAATACGTGGAGCGGGTGGCCCGGGTACTGGAGACCGATCCCGAGTTTTCTGACATCCCTTCCGCAGGCCAGCTTCCCCGGCGTCGCAACCGGGTGTTGGCCATGCCCGAGCTGGACATGGGGATGCTCGACTTTCTCTCGCTTTACGGTTGTGAACTCCAGTACGTGGTTGGGGAGAAAGCCTCGGTGATGGGGCGGGTTATGCAGCCCCTGAACCGTCTGCGCTATGAAATCCGGTTTATCGAAGCGGCTCGGGATTGTCTTCCCGAGATAGAAGATGAAGAGTTCGCCGAAGAGCTTACCGGCGCCATCGACAGCAAGCTTGAATCCCTGCCCATTGCCATCTGGAATGCCACCTGGGGCGTCGAAGAAATCGAGAAACTGTTCACCCTGGCCAAGGGCTATTATCCGGTCGCGCCTGAGGGCAATCCCGTGTCGGATCTGGCCCTTGATATTGAAAGCCTGAATTCAGCAGTTGCCCGTTTGTACTCCGAGGATCTGGCGGTTTCCCTCGATTTTGCCGGCGACGTTCATCAGCGCTGGCAGGCGGAATACCGCGCCGGCCAGTTGATCAACAGCGCGCTTCTTCTGACCGCACGGCTGCAGGACGGGACAAAATTGCTCAGGCAGAGAATCGACGGCCGCCCCCTGTGCCTCGATGGCAAGCCCAATAACCAGTCGGATATCGTCCAGAACATGTTCTTCAGCGTGTATATCGAAAAGATCCAGCCTTACATGAGCGCCGTGACCCAGGGACGGGTTGCACTCATCGAGCCGTTCGAGCGGCTGGCCAAAGTTCAGGAAGAGGTCATGCCAGAGAGTTTCACCGGCTGGTACCAGCGCCATCTATCGCAGGTTGCCCAAGACAGTCTCTGGCGTGAGCTGGACATGGCCATGACTGCCCACACCAAGGCCTGGCAGGAATTACTGGGCCAGTGCGGATTGCGACCCGGGGCCTGACCCGGCTCAACGCTGGCTTTCAGGCGTCACCCTCAGAATTTCCTCCACCGTTGTCTGGCCGGCGGCCACTTTCTGTGCACCACTCAGGCGCAGGGATTTCATGCCTTCCTTGTAGGCATCCAGCCTTAGTTGCTCCAGCTCGCAATGATCTGTGATCTGGCGTAGCAACGGGCCTGACAGCGTCATGATTTCATAAACTCCTGCGCGGCCAAGATACCCTGTGTTCCGGCATTCCAGGCACCCCACAGGCTGATAGAACTGCTTGGGAACCGGCGCTTTCCAGGGCCGGGTGAGGGTCTGCCAGGCCTGTTCGTCAGCAGGGCCGGGCTCCTTGCAATGGGGGCACAGAGTTCGGGCAAGCCGTTGTGCCATCACGCCCAGTACCGTGGCCCGAATGAGGTAAGGTGGAATGCCCAGTTCCATCATCCGGGTAATCGCGCTCGGTGCATCGTTGGTGTGCAGGGTTGAGAGCACCAGATGGCCAGTGAGCGCGGCCTGAACCGCCATTTCCGCCGTTTCCAGGTCGCGGATCTCACCGATCATGATGATATCCGGATCCTGTCGCAGCAAGGCTCGCACACCGGCCGCAAAGGTCAGGTCGATGTTGGTCTGAACCTGCATCTGGTTGAACGCAGGCTCCACCATTTCGATGGGATCCTCGATGGTGCAGACGTTGAGCTCGGGTGAGGCAATCTGTTTCAGGGTCGAATACAGGGTCGTGGTTTTGCCGGACCCGGTCGGGCCGGTTACCAGGACAATACCGTGTGGACGGGACGTGATTTCCTGCCACCGCTGGCGGTCTTCCTTGCCGAATCCCAGTTGCTCGTAGGACTTCAGCAGCACGTCCGGATCAAAAATCCGCATGACCATCTTTTCGCCAAAGGCAGTCGGCATGGTGGCCAGACGCAGTTCCACCTCCCGGTTATCGGGCTTGCGGGTCTTGATACGACCGTCCTGGGGGCGGCGTTTCTCTGCCACATTGAGGCGGCCAAGGATCTTCAGCCGACTGGTAACCGCCACGCCCACGTGTTCCGGGAATTCGTAAACGTTGTGAAGCACGCCGTCGATCCGGAACCGCACCTGGGTGACCGTTCGGCGGGGCTCAATGTGGATGTCCGAGGCGCGCTGGTCAAAGGCGTATTGCAGTAGCCAGTCGACGATCTTGACGACGTGCTGGTCATTGGCGTCCGGATGTTCGCTGGCGCCAAGATCCAGTAATTGCTCGAAATTCTGGTTGCCGGCCACACCCGGGCCCTGGCCGCCACTGGCCTTGCTGACGGAATTGGCCAGTTGATAAAACTCGACGGTGTATCTTCGAATATCCTCGGGGTTGGCGACAACGCGACGGATATCCTTGCGGACGGCCTGTTGAAGGTTTTGCACCCAGTCGCTCTTGAACGGCTCTGTGCTGGCGATCAGCACCTCGTCAGCGCCGATCTCAACTGCCAGGATGCCGTGGCGCTGGGCGAAGGCGTAAGACATCACCCGGGCAATGGCGGGTGTGTCGATCTTCAGAGGGTCAATATGGTAGTAGGGTTGCCCGGCCCAATCGGCCAGCCAGTGGGTCAGTCGGTCCAGGTCGAGGGTGCGGCCGCTTTTCTGGCTGGTAAGCGCGGCAATGGCAACCAGTTCCAGCGGATGGCGTTTTCCCTTCTGTCCTTCGCCAGTGGCTGCGCCGAGATTGGCCGAAAGCACCCGTTCGGCGTCTTCCTGGCCGATTTCTCCGCTGGTCACAAGTGCGGTGCAAACATCTCTCAGGGTCAGGGTGCTTCTGGGCGGCGCGGGTGGCCTCGGCACGGTTCCGGAGTTGCTTGTTTCAGCCATAAAGTGTCAGGTCCAGGAATTCAGGGTGTATTTCCATTCGCCACTGGCCGGTTCACTTTGAGGTGAATCATGGCAACAGTGAACAACAGGAAGGTCAGTACCGTCAGAATGACCGGTCCGGGAGCGCCCTCACTCAGCCAGGCGGAAACGACGGCCTGGGTGAAGTAGAAGATCACCACGAACGACATCCAGATATAGCCCCGATTGTGGCCCCGAAACACCGGAACCGCAAAGGGCAGAAGAGGAATCAGTTTCACAGCCAACATCAACGGTATTGATACGCCCTCGACGGGTGCCGGGTAGAAGGTCGTTATCAGCAAGGTGGCAAGTACGCCGATATAGAGCGCGATGGTTGCCCGCACGGTGGTGCGGGCCTTCGGGTTGTTCAGCATAGTGTGTTCCGGGATAAATAAGTGTTAAGCAACGTACGTCCGGTACCAGAGCCTGTATCAGTCTGCGAGTTTCAGCGCGAGTCGGGCCAGGCGCTCGCCAAAGGCCTGGCACAGCGCTTTCTCGTGATTGCTCAGTGGCTGTTGTTCACCGGTTCCTGCCCAATGGGTCGGGCCATAGGGTGTGCCACCGGTTTGTGTGTCCCCCAGGCTTTTCTCGGAGTAGGGCAGGCCGCAGACGACCATGCCGTGATGCAGGAGCGGCATCATCATTGTCATCAGTGTGGTTTCCTGTCCGCCATGAAGGCTGCCGGTCGACGTAAATGCGCCGGCTGGCCTGCCTTCGAGTGTGCCGGCCAGCCAGAGATCGCCCGTGCTGTCCAGGAAATGCTTCAGAGGTGCCGCCATGTTACCAAAGCGGGTGGGGCTGCCGATGGCCAATCCGGCACAACTTGCGAGATCCGATTTGCTGGCATAAGGTGCGCCGGAATCTGGCACGGCGGGCAGCGACGCTTCCGTGTCCGGGGAAACCGGCGGTACTGATCTCAGTCTGGCTTCAATGCCTGCCACACGGGCCACGCCTCGGCCGATCTGGCTGGCCAGCTCCGCCGTCTGGCCGGTACGGCTGTAAAAAAGCACGAGAACATACGGCAATTGCTCGGACATGGTCAGCGATCCTTCTGATCTGACGCGGGGAAGTTGTGTGGGCTCACAGAATCGAAAGAACGTTTTCCGGTGGGCGACCAAGGGCTGCTTTGCCATTGGCGATTACGATCGGTCGTTCAATCAGCTTCGGTGTCGCTGCCATGGCCGCGATTAACTGCTCATCACTGAGGTCGGGGTTGTTCAGGCCCTGTTCTTTGTACTCTTTTTCTTTTATGCGCATCAGTTCGCGAGGACGCAGATCCAGAGCGTTCAGAATATCCTTTAGCTCCTGCTCTGTCGGTGGTGTTTCCAGGTAGCGTATAATCTCCGGCTCAATTCCCCGTTCGGTAAGCAGTTCAAGGGTTTGACGGGATTTCGAGCAGCGTGGGTTGTGGAAAATCCGGGTTGGTTCTGTCATCTTCGTGCCTGGTTATCTGAATGGAGTCCACTATTTCTGTGGTCGGTAGTCTAACAGGAGGTTTTCCAGTGCAGTACCCTGATTCTGTTTGTGGTCACTCCCGCTTTTATCTGGTTGGTGTTGCGCTGCTTGTTCTGGCTCTGGCCGGTTGTGAGAAAATTGAACTTGAGAGGGCCGAGGGAACAAAACTGAATTGGGACAACTTGCGCGGTCAATGGGTGCTGGTTAACTACTGGGCGGAATGGTGCAAGCCATGTCTTGAAGAAATACCAGAGCTCAATGAGCTGGACAAGGCGCCCGATATCACTGTGCTGGGTGTCAATTTTGATGGCGTGCGGGGCGATGCCCTGGTGGAGCTCGGCGAGCGAATGGGTATCGAATTCACCATGCTGGCGGACGATCCTGGGCCCGGGTTCGGTTGGAAATTGCCGGTCGCGTTGCCGGCCACGTTCCTGGTTAACCCCGGCGGCGATCTGGTTGAAACCCGTTTTGGCCCTCAGACCGAAGAAGAGCTCCGGACCGTGATCGGCGGCTGAGACCGCTGCCCTAATTGAATTACACAGCAGGAATAACCTGACGTTATGTCGCAGACTTTTGTACACCTCCGTGTCCATTCCGAATACTCCATGGTGGATGGCCTGGTCAGGGTTAAACCGCTGATCAACCGTGTTGCCGAGCTGGGCATGCCGGCCGTTGGCCTCACTGAGCAATCCAACATGTGCTCGCTGGTACGTTTCTATAAAGCGGCCATGGGCGCGGGGGTAAAACCGATCATCGGCGCGGATCTGTGGCTGGAAAACCCGGACGAGCCCGAGAACCCGTTCCGGCTGACACTGCTGGCCCGGGATAACGATGGCTACCTCAACCTCACTGAAATCATTTCCCTGGGTTACACCGAGGGCCAGCGTTTCGGCAAGCCGATCATTCAGCGCAAGTGGCTTGAGGCCCGGGCGAACGGTCTGATTGCGCTCTCCGGCTCCAGGATGGGCGATGTGGGCAAGGCACTGATGGCGGGCAAGCCGGAGCTGGCCCGAGAGCGCGCACGTTACTGGATGGATTTGTACCCGGATAGCTACTACCTCGAGTTACAGCGCACCGGTCGTCCCGGAGACGAAGACTGTCTGCACCTGAGTGTTGAGCTGGCCGGTGCCCTTGGCCTCCCGGTGGTTGCCACTAACGACGTCCACTTCCTCGAGGCGGAAGACTTTGAGGCTCACGAGGCCCGGGTCTGTATCGGTGAGAGTCGTACCCTGGATGATCCGCGCCGTGATCGCCGGTTCAGTGACCAGCAGTACCTGCGCAGCGCCGATGAGATGATCGAGCTGTTCAGCGACATCCCGGAAGCGATCGAGAATACGGTGGAGATTGCCCGCCGCTGCTCGGTGAAGGTCCGGATGGGCGAATACTTCCTGCCGAACTACCCGATTCCGGACGGCATGACCATGGATGACTACTTCCGGAAGGTTTCGGAGGAAGGTCTGGAGGAGCGGCTTGCCAAGACCCTGAGCAAAGACGATCCGGAATACGATGCCAAGCGCGAGGCCTACTACAAGCGCCTGAATTTTGAGCTGGACATCATCATCCAGATGGGGTTCCCGGGCTACTTCCTGATCGTGATGGACTTCATCAAGTGGGCCAAGAATAACGGCGTGCCGGTGGGGCCGGGCCGGGGTTCCGGTGCCGGCTCGCTGGTAGCCTATGCCCAGTTGATCACCGACCTGGATCCCCTGGAATACGACTTGCTGTTCGAGCGCTTCCTGAACCCGGAACGGGTCTCCATGCCCGACTTCGACGTCGACTTTTGCATGGAAGGCCGGGACAGGGTGATCGAGTACACCGCCCAGAAGTACGGGCGAGAGGCGGTCTCGCAGATTATTACCTTCGGCACCATGGCGGCGAAGGCGGTAGTGCGCGACGTTGCCCGGGTGCAGGGCAAGTCCTATGGGCTGGCCGACAAACTCTCCAAGATGATCCCCTTCGAGCCGGGCATGACCCTGGAGAAGGCTCTGGAGCAGGAACCACAGCTGGTCGAGTTTCTCGAGAACGACGAGGAAGCCCAGGAAATCTGGGAAATGGCTCGGAAGCTTGAAGGCGTGTGCCGGAATGCCGGTAAACACGCCGGTGGTGTCGTGATCGCGCCCACCAAGATCACCGATTTTTCGCCCCTGTACTGCGACGACGAGGGTGGCAGCCTGGTGACCCAGTTCGACAAGGGCGATGTGGAAGATGCCGGACTGGTGAAATTCGACTTCCTGGGCCTGCGGACGCTCACGATCATCAAGTGGGCGCTGAACATGATCAATCCGCGCCGGGAAAAGAAGGGCATGCAGCCGCTCGACATCAACGAGATTCCGCTTGATGACGTGCCCTCGTTCGACATGCTCAAGAAAGCCGAAACCACGGCGGTGTTCCAGCTGGAATCCCGGGGCATGAAGGACCTGATTCGCCGCCTCCAGCCGGACTCTCTGGAAGACATGATCGCCCTGGTGGCGTTGTTCCGGCCGGGGCCTCTGCAGTCGGGCATGGTGGATGACTTTATCGACCGTAAGCACGGTCGCCAGCCCATGTCCTTCCCGCACCCGGATTATCAATATGAAGGCCTGAAGCCGGTTCTTGAACCCACCTACGGGGTCATCCTTTACCAGGAGCAGGTCATGCAGATTGCCCAGGTGATGGCAGGTTATAGCCTGGGTAACGCTGACATGCTGCGTCGGGCGATGGGTAAGAAAAAACCCGAGGAGATGGCCAAGCAGAAACAGTTCTTTCTGGATGGTTGCGAGAAAAATGGCATCAACACAACCCTCGCAGAAAACATCTTCGACCTGGTGGAGAAGTTCGCCGGTTACGGTTTCAACAAGTCTCACTCGGCCGCCTACGCGTTGGTGTCCTACCAGACCCTCTGGCTGAAAGCCCATTACCCTGCAGAGTTCATGGCTGCAGTACTGACCGCCGATATGCAGAACACCGACAAGGTGGTCACGCTGGTGGAAGAGTGCCGGAACATGAAGCTGGATCTTCTGGTGCCCGACGTCAGCCGCTCGGAATACACCTTTACCGTCAACGACGAGGGTCAGATTGTGTACGGCCTCGGTGCGATTAAAGGCCTGGGCGAGGGCCCGATCCAGAGCATCGTCGAAGGGCGTGGTGATGGCGAGCCCTATCAGGATATTTTCGATTTTTGCCGACGCATTGACCTGAAAAAGGTCAACAAGCGCGCCATGGAAGCACTGATCCGGTGCGGCGCCATGGACAAGCTTGGCGCCAGCCGGGCTCAGTTGATGGCCAGCATCGATAAGGCCGTGCAGCAGGCCGGCCAGCAATCCCGTAACGAATCTGTTGGCATGATGGATATGTTCGGTGAAATGCTCGAGGCGGGCGACGGTGGCGATCCCTACGAGGACGTGGCCGGTATGCGCGAGTGGCCCGAAAAACAGCGGCTGAAAGGCGAGAAAGATACCCTGGGGCTTTACCTCACCGGCCACCCGTTCGATGAATACGAGAAAGAGGTTCGGCGGTTTGTCCGGTCCTCCATAGCCGATCTGAAGCCGAACAAGTCACCCCAGCGCGTCGCCGGGTTGGTGGTTGCCCAGCGCACCATGAAAACCCGCACCGGCTCCACCATGTGTTTCATTACGCTGGACGACAGAAGCGCGCGGATCGAGGCGACCCTGTTCTCGGAAGCTTTCTTTGAAAATCGGGAACTGTTGCAGTCGGATCAGGTGATCGTGGTGGAGGGGCAGGTCAGCCACGACGACTATTCCGGCCAGATGAAGATGCGGGTGAGTACGGTTATGGATGTGGCGAGTGCTCGCCAGCAGTTCAGCCGCGGACTGAAGCTGAACCTGCATGCCGATCAGCTACAAAACGGCCTGCTGGAGAAACTGGACACCACCCTGAGACCGTTCCGGTGTGAGGGTAGTCCGGTCTGGATAGAGTACAGCAGCCCCGAGGCGTCCACCCGGATCGAGCTGGGTGAGTCCTGGCGTGTGCAGCCGGATGACAACCTGCTACTGGAGCTCCGTTACCTCGTAGGCGACCAGTCGGTAGAACTGGTCTATGATTGAGAAAGCTGAAAATTAAAAGTTTGTCAGATAGCGGACTCATACCAATGTCCGCTTTAGCCACTGACCGGGCGCTGCTATCTTTGTGTAAATTCTGGTTTGGCGGAGCATTTTCCCGCCTGGCAAAAAATGATGGAACATCATGAACCCTAACTATCTGGATTTCGAACAGCCAATCGCCGACCTGGAAGCCAAGATTGAAGAGCTTCGGATGGTTGGCAATGACACCGACATCAATATTACCGACGAGATCACCCGGCTGAAGAAGAAGAGCGTCAGCCTCACAGAGAGCATTTTCTCCGATCTCAAGCCCTGGGACGTTGCCCGACTGGCTCGCCATCCCCGCCGGCCCTACACCCTGGACTACATCGAATCCATGTTTGAGGATTTTGATGAGCTGCACGGCGACCGCCGTTATGCAGACGACCTGGCCATCGTGGGCGGCACTGCCCGGTTGGATGACAAGCCGGTGATGGTGATTGGTCATCAGAAGGGCCGGGAAGTGCGGGACAAGGTCAAGCGTAACTTTGGTATGCCTCGCCCGGAGGGGTATCGCAAGGCCCTGCGCCTGATGGAAATGGCTGAGCGGTTCAAGATGCCCATTCTTACGTTCATCGATACACCGGGCGCCTATCCCGGCATTGGTGCGGAAGAGCGTGGGCAGAGTGAGGCCATTGCCTTCAACCTGGCCGTGATGTCCCGCCTCAAGACACCCATTATCTCCACGGTGATCGGTGAGGGCGGTTCCGGTGGCGCGTTGGCCATCGGTGTCTGTGACCAGCTGAACATGCTGCAGTATTCCACCTACGCGGTGATTTCCCCAGAGGGCTGTGCGTCGATCCTCTGGAAAAGTGCCGAATACGCTGCCCAGGCGGCGGAGGCCATGGGTGTTACGGCTGACCGGCTCAAAGATCTGGGGCTGGCGGATAACGTGGTAACCGAGCCCCTCGGCGGTGCTCACCGCAACCCTGAAAAAATGTCGGAATCCCTCAAAGAGGTTCTGGCGAAAGGCGTCGCTGAGCTCAGCCGCCTGCCACTGGATGAGCTGGTATCCCGCCGCTACGAGCGGCTGACCCGCTATGACACCGGGCGCTGAGCCCGGCTCCGGATTCCGCTGGCCGGAGGCGCTTTGCGCCCCGGTCAGAGAACTCCCAGATCACGCCCGCCTGTGGGTTGCCCTTAGCGGCGGCCTGGATTCGACACTGCTATTACACCTTGCAGTCCATTGTCATGGCCGCGCCGGAACGGTGCGTGCAGTGCATGTCAATCATCAGCTCCAGCCGAATGCATCGGATACCGAGTCGTTTTGCCGCGACCTGTGTGATCGTCTGGGCGTGCCGCTCGTGGTTGAACGGGTAACCGTTGCCGCAGCGGGCAATTCGGCTGGCGGTGGTGGCATCGAAGAGGCGGCCCGCAAGGCTCGGTATTCCGCATTCGAGGCGCTGATGCAGCGCGGGGACCTGCTTTTGATGGCCCACCATGGTGATGATCAGGCGGAAACGGTTCTGTTCCGGATGCTCAGAGGTAGTGGCGTGGCCGGGTTGGCAGGCATGCCGGCCAGTCGCGCACTGGGCCCGGCGATCCTTGCCCGGCCCCTCCTGGGTTTTGAGCGGGCCGAGCTTGAGCACTGGGCGCGATCCGCCGGCCTGACATGGGTTGATGACCCCAGCAATACCGACCAGCGATTCGACCGGAACTTTCTGCGCCACACCGTGCTACCGCCTCTGCGCGAGCGCTGGCCGGGACTGAATCGCAGACTCCGGCACACGGCAGAGTCCTGCGCCGAAAGCGAAGCGCTTAACCGTAAGCTGGCGGCTATGCAGTGGCAGGCTGTGGGCGGCGATCAGGACCGTCTGCCCGTCGATGGCCTGAAAACACTGCCTCTGGCGGAGCAGAAAAATCTGATTCGTTGGTGGGTTCGGGAACGCGGGTTTCATACGCCCACGATTTCTGACTGGCAGCAGGTCATTCAGGACCTGTTGTTTGCAGGGGAAGACCGGGAGCCGGAGTTCCGGTCCGACGGCTTCAGTCTGCGCCGTTTTCAGGGCGATCTTTACCTGGTTCCCGATCACTCGCCTCTGCCGGAGGTTCCCCTTGCTCTGGAGCCCGGTCCCGGGCTGAACTTCGGTGAATGGTTCCTCAGGCTGGAACCTGCCGTTACCCCGGAAAGGCCATTGCCGCCAATACGGATATTTACGAGGCAGGGCGGTGAGCGGGTCCGTTTCCGTCCCGATGGTCCGTCCCGTTCGCTCAAAAAGTGGCTGCAGGAGGTCGCCGTTCCACCCTGGGAAAGGGCCCGTCTGCCGCTGGTTTTCGCCGGTTCGGGGGAGGCGGCGGAGCTCATTGCCGTTGGCGATTTATGGTGTTCTGAGCAATACTCGGGAGGCGCCCATGCCGCCGGTTGGCGGCTGGTTGTAGAGCGGGAATGTGATTGAGTCAATGGGGCCTTTCTGGTAGTCTGGCGTCCCATCTTGAGATGACAATCTCCCTCCTTCACCGAACCAGACAATCACGGAATCTGCATGACGCGTTATATTTTCGTCACCGGCGGTGTCGTGTCCTCCTTGGGGAAAGGTATCGCATCAGCCTCACTGGCTGCGATCCTCGAGGCACGCGGCCTGAAGGTCACTATTCTCAAGCTGGACCCGTACATCAACGTGGACCCCGGCACCATGAGCCCGTTCCAACACGGTGAGGTTTTTGTCACCGAGGATGGCGCGGAAACAGACCTCGATCTGGGCCACTATGAGCGCTTTATCCGCTCCCCGATGAGCAAGCGCAACAACTTCACCACCGGCCGGGTTTACGAAGAAGTGATCCGCAAGGAGCGCCGTGGTGACTACCTGGGCGGAACCGTTCAGGTAATTCCCCACATCACCGACGAAATCAAGCGGCGGGTCGTTGAAGGTGCCGCCGGAGCCGACGTGGCGCTGATCGAAATCGGTGGTACCGTGGGCGATATTGAATCCCTGCCGTTCCTCGAAGCCTGTCGTCAATTGAAGGTCGAAGTGGGCCCCCAGCGTGCGCTTTTCATGCACCTGACCCTGGTTCCGTACATTGCTACTGCTGGCGAAATCAAGACCAAGCCCACCCAGCATTCCGTCAAGGAAATGCGCTCTATCGGCCTGCAGCCGGATATCCTGCTGTGCCGCTCCGAGCATGAGGTGGACGCCAGTTCACGTCGAAAGATCGCCCTGTTTACCAACGTTGAAGAGCGGGCGGTTATTCCTCTCCAGGATGCCAAATCCATCTACGCCATCCCGCGCATGCTGTATGAGCATGGTCTGGATCAGCTCGTTATTGAGCGCTTCGGTCTGGATGCCCGTCCTGCGGACCTGAGTGAGTGGGACAACGTTGTTGAGTCGTTGATGAACCCCGAGCACGAAGTGACCATTGCCATGGTTGGCAAATACATGGAACTTCTGGATGCCTACAAGTCTCTGATCGAGTCCCTGTTGCACGCCGGCATCAAGACCCGCACCAAGGTCAATATCAACTACATCGATTCTGAAGATATCGAGCGTGATGGCACCGGTGCGCTGGCCAGCGCCGACGCGATTCTGGTGCCGGGTGGCTTTGGCGAACGGGGTGTGGAAGGCAAGATCCGCACAGTCCAGTATGCCCGTGAGAACAAGGTGCCTTACCTGGGTATCTGTCTGGGTATGCAGGTTGCAGTTATTGAGTACGCCCGCAACGTGGCAGGTCTCAAAGAAGCACACAGTACGGAATTCCGCACTCACACGCCGGAACCAGTGGTTGGCCTGATCACCGAATGGCTGGACTCGACCGGAGAGCGTGAAGAGCGCACTGAAGAATCCGATCTGGGTGGCACCATGCGTCTGGGCGCCCAGGATTGCGTTCTCACCGAAGGTTCCACCATTGCCAACTGCTATGGCAAGAAAACCATTCGCGAGCGTCATCGCCACCGTTACGAGGTGAACAACCATTTCCTGCCGAGGTTGGAAGAGGCTGGTCTCCAGATTTCTGGTCGTTCGACCGATGGCCGCCTGGTAGAAGTTGTTGAGGCGCCGGACCACCCCTGGTTTGTCGCCTGCCAGTTCCATCCGGAGTTTACTTCCACGCCCCGCGACGGCCACCCGCTGTTCAGAGGGTTCGTTGAGGCAGCACTGGCCTGCAAGAAGGGATCCTGAGTATGGCGCAGAGCACCGTAAACGTTTCGGGAATCGACGTCGCCAACCATAAGCCGTTTGTGCTCTTTGGTGGCATGAACGTCCTCGAGTCGCCGGAGCTGGCCATGGAGGTTGCCGAGGCCTACGTTGAGGCCACCGGTAAGCTCGGCATTCCCTACGTTTTCAAGGCGTCGTTTGATAAGGCCAACCGGTCATCCGTGAATTCCTTCCGTGGCCCCGGCCTGGAGAAAGGCCTTCAGATGCTGGCGGACATCAAGAGCAAGTTCGGTGTTCCCATTATTTCGGACGTCCACGAACCGGCCCAGGCTGCTCCGGCAGCCGAAGTCTGTGACATCATCCAGCTGCCGGCTTTCCTGAGCCGTCAGACGGACCTGGTGGTCGCCATGGCGAAAACCGGTGCGGTGATCAACATCAAGAAGGCCCAGTTCCTGGCTCCCCAGGAAATGAAGCACATCATCACCAAGTGCGAGGAAGCCGGCAATGACAAGGTGATCCTGTGTGAGCGGGGTAGCAGCTTCGGCTACAACAACCTGGTTGTCGACATGCTGGGCTTTGGCATCATGAAAGCCATGAACGTACCGGTGATGTTCGATGTGACCCACTCCCTGCAGATGCCGGGCGGAAGAGCGGATTCCGCCGGTGGCCGACGTGCCCAGGTGACGGATCTGGCTTTGGCAGGTATGTCCCAGGGCTTGGCCGGCCTGTTCCTGGAAGCCCATCCGGACCCGGACAAAGCCAAGTGCGATGGCCCCTGCGCTTTGCGGCTCGGCCAGCTTGAGCCCTTCCTGCAGCGGGTGAAAGCTGTGGATGATCTGGTAAAAAGCTTTAAACCTATCGACACCGCCTGATTGGCGGTGTTTGTTTTGTTTGGGAGTACGAGCAGGTGGGGGATGGCTTTCCGAAACACGCTCCTTGCGGCACATCCATGTGACGCTTGGGCTCCGCCATCCCTGGCTCCGCACAGTTTCGGAAAGCCATCCCCCACCTGCTCTATGCCCAACTTCGAGTTTGAACCGTTTAGAAATCGAAAATTTGGAGAATCATTCGAATGACAAAGATTGCCAACATCAAAGGCCGTGAGGTTCTGGATTCCCGCGGTAACCCGACTGTCGAAGCAGACGTCATCCTCGAAGACGGCACCGTCGGTAGCGCCTGCGCGCCATCCGGTGCCTCCACGGGTTCCCGCGAAGCCCTGGAACTGCGTGATGGTGACGCCTCCCGCTACCTTGGCAAAGGTGTTCTGAAGGCCGTAGAAGCCGTGAACAGTAGGATCCGTGATGCCTTGGTAGGCAAAGACGCGGCCGATCAGCGTGGTCTGGACCAGATCATGCTGGACCTGGACGGTACCGAGAACAAGGCAAACCTGGGCGCCAACGCAATTCTGGCAGTTTCCCTGGCGGCGGCCAAGGCAGCGGCAATCTCCCTGGGCAAGCCCCTTTATGCGCACATTGCGGACATCAACGGTACCTCTGGGAAGTTTTCCATGCCGGTACCGATGATGAACATCCTGAACGGTGGCGAGCACGCGGATAACAACGTTGATATCCAGGAGTTCATGGTTCAGCCGGTTTCCGCCAAGAGCTTCTCTGAAGCCCTGCGTGTCGGCGCGGAGATTTTTCACAGCCTGAAAAAAGTGCTGAAGGCCCAGGGCCTGAACACAGCGGTTGGTGATGAGGGTGGTTTTGCTCCCAACCTGCCCTCCAACGAAGCCGCGCTGGCGGTGATTCAGGAAGCGGTCGAGAAGGCCGGTTACAAGCTGGGTACCGATGTGACGCTGGCCCTGGACTGTGCGTCCTCCGAATTCTACAAAGATGGCCAGTACCAGCTGTCCGGTGAAGGCAAGAGCTTCGATTCCGAAGGCTTTGCCGACTACCTGGCGGGTTTGTGCGAGCGTTACCCGATTGTCTCCATCGAAGACGGTATGGATGAGAGCGACTGGGATGGCTGGAAAGTGCTGACCGACAAGCTCGGAAGCAAGGTTCAGCTGGTGGGCGACGATCTGTTCGTTACCAACACCAAGATCCTCAAGCAGGGTATCGATAAGGGTGTGGGTAACTCTATCCTGATCAAGTTCAACCAGATTGGCAGCCTGAGCGAAACCCTCGATGCCATCAAGATGGCACAGGATGCCGGCTTCACCGCTGTGATTTCCCATCGCTCCGGTGAAACCGAGGACACCACCATTGCCGATCTGGCTGTGGCCACCTGTGCCGGCCAGATCAAGACCGGTTCCCTGTGCCGCTCCGATCGTGTTGCCAAGTACAACCAGCTGCTGCGTATTGAAGAGGCCCTGGAAGGCAAGGCGCCTTACCGCGGCCTGAGCGAGATCAAAGGGCAGGGCTGATCGACTGATCTGACCGGTTCTGGCAGAGTGTCAGGCCGGCAATCGGCGAAAAACTGTTAAGGCCATCGTGTTTCGGGTGAGAATCTGGACGCGATGGCCTTTTTGTACAGGCAGTTAGAAGAATTTGTTGCTAATCTACTCTAAGGTCTATACTCAACGTCCGGCGTTGGTATTTTGATTGATTGAATTTTGAACGGAATCGGCAATGAAGTTGCTCTGGACCATAATGGTAATTGTGATTCTCCTGCTGCAGGTGCGCCTGTGGGTCGGGGAGGGCAGCTTTGCGCAGGTATGGGCACTCGAGCAGTCCATCGCCGAGCAACGTGAAGAAAATGCCGAGCTGGCTACCCGCAATGAACGTCTTTATGCCGAAGTCAGGAATCTGCGTAACGAGCAGGGCGCCGTTGAAGAGCGGGCCAGAATGAACCTCGGCCTGATAAGAGAAGACGAGACCTTTTTCCTGGTTGTTGAAAACTGATTGTCTATGCCTGCTCCGAGACTTTGGCTGATTGTTCCTGCCGCCGGCATCGGCCAGCGTATGCAGGCTGAGCAACCGAAACAGTACCTTCGTATCGACCAACGTTTCATTCTCGACATCACCCTTTCCCGACTGCTGGATTCCGCGCCTTTTTCCGGCTGCATGGTGCCATTGCATCCGGCCGATCATTGGTGGCCTGATACCGAGGCCAGCGGAGATAACCGAATCCAGACCTGCACCGGTGGCTCCGAAAGGGCGGGTTCGGTGTTGTCGGCACTGCATGCCATGGCGGAACAGGTCAGTGATGATGACTGGGTTCTGGTTCACGATGCGGCACGGCCATGCCTTCATACCCGGGATCTGTGCAATCTTATTGACCAACTCTACAACCACCCTGTTGGGGGGCTCCTGGCTTCGCCAGTGGCCGACACCCTCAAGAGCGCCGGCACCGGCGAGCTGCCCGAGGTTTCCGGGACGGTGGATCGCACAAGTTTGTGGCGGGCGTTAACGCCCCAGATGTTTCGCTATCGTATTCTGGTGGAGTCCCTGGAAGCGGCCCTTGCCAGGGAACTTCCGGTGACTGATGAGTCCTCTGCCGTGGAGTTTTCCGGTAACATGCCGGTTCTGGTCGAGGGGCGGCCGGACAATATCAAGATCACCGTACCCGCGGATCTGGCACTCGCAGGCTTTATTCTTAGCCGGTTCTGAACGTTCGGAGTTTTCCGGAGCACATTATGCGTATTGGTCAGGGCTTTGATGTCCATGCCTTCTGTGAAGGCGATTCTGTGATTATTGGAGGCGTAAGCATTCCCCATTCCCATGGGCTTAAGGCCCATTCCGATGGTGATGTCCTGCTGCATGCGCTGGCAGATGCGCTGCTGGGCGCCGCAGCACTTGGCGACATCGGACATTTTTTCCCGGACACCAGTGATGAGTGGGCAGGGGCCGACAGCCGCGATCTTTTGCGCCGGGTAATGACCCGGGTCCGGGATGAAGGGTTTGGTGTGGTGAACGTGGATACCACCATCATCGCTCAAGCACCCAAAATGGCACCTCATATTGATGCCATCCGGCTGAACATAGCTGAAGATCTGGGCGTGCCCGCCAGTCGCGTGAGCGTGAAAGCGACCACCACGGAAAACCTCGGTTTCACGGGGCGGGGTGAAGGCATCGCCTGCCAGGCCATCTGCCTGCTTGAACCGGTGGATTCGTGAGTCAGTGGCGTCTTGACTGGCCCACATCTGGCGGTGGCCGTATTGCTTCTGGTCGTTTAAAGACAACGCCCGGCGATTTCATTGTCGACGAGTTACTGGAATTTCTGGAAAGCGGCTCTGATGTTGACGCAGACGCAACTCCGGGAAGTGGAGAACATCTCTGCCTGAAACTGGAGAAAGTGGGCGATAACACGGAGTATGTCACTCGCGAACTGGCCAGAATGGCGGATTGTCGGAACTTTGATGTCGGCTTTTGCGGTCTCAAGGATCGGCATGCGGTAACACGTCAATGGTTCAGTCTCTATCGACCAGGGTGTGAAGCCCAGGACGCTTCGTTGATTGAGGATATTGCCGCTCGCTGGCCCGTTCTGGCGGCCTCCCGACAGGCGCGGAAATTACGTCGAGGAGAGCACAATGGCAATGGCTTTATTGTCACCCTGCGGGCCGTTACCGGGGAGCACGAGGTCATTGATCGTGCCCTGGTGCGTCTGGCAGATATTGGCGCTCCCAATTACTTTGGTCCCCAGCGGTTCGGCAACGGCGGCGCAAACCTTGACCGGGCGGTGCACCTGGATCCCGCCACCCTGAACCGTCGGAGCCGATCTGGCGGAAAAGGCCGCGGCGGCAAAAAGCGTGCTGGCAGCGACGGCTCGAAAAACGTATTGTATTTTTCGGCGGCGCGCTCATGGCTGTTCAACGAGGTGCTCGCAGCTCGGGTAGAAGATGGTAGCTGGGCTGAGGCAGGGGCGACAGGGCCCCTTTGGGGTGACGGCGGCACGACCGCTTCCGGGCCACTGGAAACTCTTGAACGGGACATTGTTGCGCAAACCCCGGGCCTGGCAAGCCTGTTCTCGGTCACCCGGATGAAACCGGAGCGACGGCCCCTGGCGGTGAAGCCCGAGAGGCTCTCCTGGCAGTGGCTGGCTGACGACAGCCTGGAACTGACGTTTGTTCTGTCACCCGGCCAGTACGCCACAACGATTTTGAGTGATATTTTCGAGCTTGAGGACATGAGCCTCAGCCGACATAACGAACAACAAGGCTAGCGGAGAACACTGTGCGTATTCTGTTGTCGAACGATGACGGCGTTCATTCACCGGGACTTATCGCCCTGTTTGAGGGATTGAAGGGCCTGGGTGAGCTGGAGGTCGTGGCCCCCGATCGGGATCACAGCGGTGCCAGCAACGCCCTGACCCTCAATCGCCCCCTCACTGTGGAAGAGCATCCAAACGGCTTCCGTTCCGTGGATGGGACGCCGACAGACTGTGTTCATCTGGCGGTCAACGGGCTGTTCAAAGAGCCATTCGACAGGGTGGTTTCCGGGATAAACACCCATGCCAACCTGGGCGATGACATTATCTATTCAGGTACCGTTGCCGCAGCCACCGAAGGGCGTCACCTTGGCCTTCCGGCCATCGCCGTTTCCCTGGTTAACGATGGCCACTTTCACTACGAAACAGCTGCCCGGGTGATCCGGATGCTCCTCGAAAACGAGCGCCCCCTGGCGCTTGGGCCGCGCTCCATTCTTAATGTGAATGTCCCGGACGTACCCTGGGAGGAGCTGGCGGGAATCCGGGTAACCCGCCTGGGCCATCGGGAGCGGGCAGAAGGCGCGGTTCCAATGACCTGTCCCCGCGGTAGGGAACGCTACTGGATCGGGGCCGCCGGTGTGGGCGGTGATGCAGGTCCGGGTACGGATTTCAACGCCGTCCGCGAAGGCTATGTCTCGGTGACTCCGGTACATATCGACATGACCCGGCATGAGGCGCTGTCCCGGCTCCGGGACTGGGTCGACACCCTGGAGGATTCGCTGGAGGGCCGGGGATGACCGCTCAGCTCGAAGGCATCGGGATGACCTCCCGACGCACCCGAATGCGACTGGTCCAGCGCCTCAGGGAAGCCGGCATCGAATCGGACCGGGTACTTGAGATTATGGGAGAGGTGCCACGGCACATCTTCCTGGATGAGGCCCTGTCCCATCGCGCTTATGAAGATACATCCCTGCCGATCGGCTATGGTCAGACCCTGTCCCAGCCCTACATTGTGGCGCGGATGACGGAATTGATGCTGGCCCATGGGCCGGCACGGGTGTTGGAGCTGGGAACCGGATCAGGCTACCAGACCGCGGTGCTCTCCCGTCTCTTTTCCGAAATCTACAGCGTTGAGCGTATCAAGGCGCTGCAGGATCGGGCCCGGGACCGATTGCGCCAGTTGAGCGCCAGAAACGTGTTCCTGAAACACGCTGACGGTGGCATGGGCTGGCCTGAGCGCGGCCCTTTCGACGGCATTATCGTGACCGCTGCGCCAATTGAAGTTCCCGGCGAATTGCTCGCTCAGCTGGCCGACGGTGGCATTCTGATTGCGCCAGTGGGCGAAGAGAATCAGGTATTGGTGGAGGTTACCCGCAGGGGCGATCGTTTCGATCACAAGGAGCTGGAACCGGTCCGGTTTGTCCCGCTCCTGGGCGGGGTTGTCCGATAGTTATGGTTGACTCTGCAGTACTCAGCTCCGACGTAGATAGCGAAACCGCCCGTAACCATCATCCTGCAGCAGTATTTCTGCGGGGCATTGCAATGGGAGCCGCTGATATCGTTCCGGGTGTGTCCGGAGGCACCATCGCATTCATAACCGGTATCTATTTCCGGCTGCTGGAGGCGATCAACGCTGTTCCCGGAGCGGTCTTTCGCCAGCTGTTTCGGGGCCAGTTCAGGGCTTTCTGGAACGCCGTCGATGGAACCTTTCTGGTCTGTCTGCTGGCGGGCATTCTGACCAGTATTGCCACTCTGGCTTCAGCCATCAGTTACTTGCTGGTGGCGTATCCGATCCTGATCTGGAGCTTTTTCTTTGGCTTGATTGTCGCCTCGGTGTGGCATGTGGGGCGCCAGGTCCGGCGTTATACGCCCACACTACTGATTCCGCTGCTGGTAGGCATTGCTATCGCCTGGTGGGTAACCACCCTTTCCGCCAGCGAGGTCTCGCCTTCCGCTCTGGCATTTTTCGGCGCCGGCGCCCTCGCCATCTGTGCCATGATTCTTCCCGGCATCTCGGGCAGTTTCATTCTGGTGATTATTGGCATGTATGCGCCCGTGCTGGCGGCGATCAAATCGTTCGAGGTGGGTATTCTGTTGCTGTTTATGGCAGGTTGCGTGGTGGGCCTGTTATCCATCGCCCGCCTGATCACCTGGGCGTTTCATCATTTCCATGATCTGGTGCTCGCTTTGCTGACCGGCTTCATGATCGGCGCGCTCAACAAGGTCTGGCCCTGGAAAGAAACACTCAGTTGGCGGGAAAACAGCTCTGGTGAAAAGGTGCCCCTGAATGAGGCAAGTATCTGGCCCTGGACCTTCGCGGAACAGGCAGGGCAGGACCCCAAGGTGCTTTTCGCAGTGCTTATGGCACTGGCTGGTTTTGGTTTGGTTCTGCTTGTGGAATGGATTGGTTCCAGGCGCGGATATGTCTCATCGTCGACGTAAATCGGGGCGATTGTGGTGCCAGGGTGTTACCTAACGCACAAAATGGGTGTTTCGTGGGGTAACAAGGATGGCCGGGGAGTAACTTGGCTTCCTGCGAGAAATGTGCAATATATTAGCAAGTTACTATAAAAAGTTTAGAAACTGCTTCGACAACCAAAATGGTTTATACGGATTTTTCATAACTGGGTCAGTTTTATTCCTGTGAGATTTTTGCGTGGGCTAGTCAATGCCGTTTTACCGGTGTCCCCGCGGTTCCTTTCCGGTGCCTCTGAATCCTCTCGCCCTGCGGAAAAAACGCTGACCAGTCTTTTGATTCTCCTTCCTCTGATTGCCATGCTGCTTTTGTCTGGCTGCAATACCCCCGCGCTCTACCAGGATGACATATACAATCCCCCGGTCTACTGGGGCCGGCACGTCGTCCAGCCTGGCGAAACCCTTTACAGCATAGCCTGGCGGTATGGTCGGGACTATCGGGAGCTGGGTGATGCCAACGGGATTGGTCCGCCCTGGAACCTCAAGGCAGGGCAGGTGCTTCGCCTGGACCTTCGCGGAAATGTAACCCCCGGCAGTCAGACTACTACTGCCAGCAAACCGGCGACCTCGGCCACCAGAACGCCGAGCCGGGCTTCGCCGCCCAAGCAGACAGCAGCCACGGCACCAAAACCTGCGGTAACCAGGGCGCCTAGTAAGGGTGCGCCGCTGGCTTCCCAGACCCAGACCGTGGCTCGAATCGAATGGCGCTGGCCTCACGTTGGCACTGTAATTGCGGGATATTCAACATCCGGAAAAGTCAATAAAGGTATTGATATTGCCGGGCAAGCCGGGGATGCTGTAAGGGCTGCGGCCACAGGGAATGTGGTCTATGCCGGTAACGGGTTGCTTGGATACGGCAATCTGATTATCGTGAATCATAATGAGCACTATTTAAGTGCTTACGCTCACAACCGGAAGATTCTGGTGCAGGAAGGGGAGGATGTGAAAGCCGGGCAGGTGATCGCAGAGCTCGGTAGCAGTGGCGCTGAACGACCCATGTTGCATTTTGAGATTCGCAAAAACGGCAATCCGGTTGACCCAGTCCATTATCTGCCACCGCGCTAATAAATAACGCAGTCAGCAGGCTGCGCAGATCCCACACGCCGGCACTGACAAAAAACCGCGTTCGCAAGAAAAACAAAAACGGTATAAGGCCATTACAGGCCGACCAACAAAATGTCCTGAAGAAAAAGCACGAATACAAAGACGTCCGCAATAACAAGAAGTATCGGACGAACATCCAGGATTATTGAGAGGCGGGGCAAGACAAATGTCAGCAGAGCAAGAAGACATCATCATTGATCGTGTATCGGACATGGACGATGCCGAGGATCAATTGTTAGCAGAAGAAAAAGTCGAAAAAGAGGCCACCGAAGAGGTGGCTGAGACAGAAGAAGATTTTCCCACCCAGGGACGTTATTTCACCAGTCAAAAACAGCTGGATGCCACTCAGCTGTATCTCAACGAAATCGGTTTCTCACCACTCCTGACGCCGGAAGAAGAGGTCTACTTTGCCCGCCTGGCGCGCAAGGGAGAGGAGTCCGGCCGCAAGCGCATGATAGAGAGCAATCTTCGTCTTGTAGTCAAGATTGCCCGTCGCTACGTGAATCGTGGCCTGACGCTGCTGGACCTGATTGAGGAGGGCAACCTAGGTTTGATCCGGGCGGTTGAGAAGTTTGATCCCGAGCGTGGCTTCCGCTTCTCCACTTACGCCACTTGGTGGATTCGCCAGACCATCGAGCGGGCCATCATGAACCAGACCCGCACCATCCGTCTGCCGATTCACGTGGTCAAGGAGCTCAACCTTTATCTGCGTGCCGCGCGGGAGCTGACCCAGAAACTGGATCATGAGCCGTCGGCCGAAGAAATCGCGAGAATGGTCGACAAGCCGGTAGCTGATGTGAAGCGCATGCTTGGTCTGAATGAGCGTGTGGCGTCGATGGATACGCCAATCGGTACCGGTGGCGAAAAGTCGCTTTTGGATACCGTAGCCGATGAGGGAGCGTCAGATCCGGCGGATCTCCTGCAGGACAACAACATGTGTTCCTGCCTGGAAAAGTGGATCGATCAGCTCAGTGACAAGCAGCAGGAAGTTCTGTCACGGCGGTTTGGTCTTCGGGGCTATCCGGTCAGTACGCTTGAGGAAGTGGGGCAGGAAATCGGTCTTACCCGTGAACGCGTGCGGCAGATTCAGGTTGAGGCGCTTCGTCGCCTTCGGGAAATTCTGGAGAAGGAAGGCTTGTCCGGAAACCTGTTGTTCAAGTAATACCCGTTTGATCTTCCGATCGAAAAGCCGGCCAGGATATTCCTGGCCGGCTTTTTTGTGTTTCAGGATCGCTGCAAATGAGAACCAGGTTGCGCACCGGCCGCCAGTCTCATTGATAGAATGCCGTGACCGGGCGGGGATAAGGGTGTCGAAACCCGGTGCACGAATGAAACACGTCAATAATAACGATCGAAAAGGAAAGGACTATGAAGAAGGCTCTTACAACCGGCTTTGCCTCCGTGCTGATGACAGCCCTGCTGTCGGCACCGGCAGCTGCGATCACCGTGGAAGGTGTTGATGTCCCGGATACCTATTCAGCCATGGATACCGAACTGAAGCTTAATGGCGCAGGTACCCGTTCCAAGTGGTTCATGGATCTGTATGTCGGAGGCCTGTACGTCCCCGAGACCATCGACGATGGTGAGGCAGTGATCAACGCGGATGAACCCCAGGCGATTACTCTACATATCATTTCCGGCATGATTACCAGCGAACGCATGACCGAGGCGACACTGGAGGGTTTCGAAGCCTCCACCGACGGTGATATGGCGTCTATCCAGGAAGATGTGGATCAGTTCATGGCGGTGTTCCAGGAAGAGATCACCGAGGGTGACGTTTTTGATCTGGTGTATCTGCCGGGAGAAGGTGTCCGGGTCCTCAAGAATGGCGAGCACAAGGACACCGTTGGCGACATGGCCTTCAAAAAGGCCCTGTTTGGAATCTGGCTATCCGACAAGCCGGCTCAGAAGGATCTGAAAGAAAAAATGCTCGGCCAGCGATAACTGGACCCTGCTTCTTGAAAGCGAAAAGCCGGCAAAATGCCGGCTTTTTTACGCCCTGAATTCAAAGATAATCCCGTTTCTGCTTGAATTCGCAAAGATCTTCGATGATACAGGCGCCGCATTTTGGTTTACGGGCAGTGCAGGTATAACGTCCATGCAGAATCAGCCAGTGGTGCGCGTCCAGCAGGAACTCTTTTGGCACCAGGCGCATCAACCGGTTCTCCACTTCGAGAACGTTCTTGCCCGGGGCGATGCCGGTGCGGTTCGACACGCGATAGATATGGGTGTCCACCGCCATTGCCATGTGGCCGAACGCGGTATTCAGCACCACATTTGCGGTTTTGCGACCGACACCTGGTAATGCCTCAAGATCTTCCCGGCGTTCCGGTACCTGGCCATCGTGTTTGTCAATCAGAATGCGACAGGTCTTGATCACGTTCTCGGCCTTGCTGTTAAACAGGCCAATGGTTTTGATGTATTCCTTGAGGCCGTCAACCCCCAGGGCGAGGATGGCCTCTGGCGTGTTGGCTACCGGGAAAAGCTTGTCCGTTGCCTTGTTGACACCCACATCCGTGGCCTGGGCCGATAGGATAACCGCAATCAGCAGCTCGAACGGGCTGGAATAGTTCAGCTCGGTGGTCGGGTTGGGGTTGGCCTCCCGGAGACGGGTGAAAATCTCAATGCGTTTCTGTTTGTTCATCAGCTCTCAGTCTTCTGCAACCAGGGGATCAGGAAACGTTCCCGGTAACCCGGACCCGCTTGCTGCCCGCTGCCACGGGTGCTGGTTCATTGGCTTTGCGGCGTTCTTCCAGGTGATTGTCGATCCCGTTCTTGAGGGCGATCAGCAGGCCGAGGCCCACAAACGCGCCTGGCGGAAGAATCATGAACAGCATGTCCGGGTAATTGTCGAACGGGCGTACCACCCAGTCAGCGGCAACGGGGCCGAGCAGCAGGTGCATGTCGACAAACAGAGTGCCCTGTCCGATGAGTTCCCGCAGGCCGCCCAGAACCACCAGAACCGCCAGAAAACCGAGGCCCATCATGGCACCGTCCAACAGTGCCGGAAGCGGTGGATTCCTCGAGGCGAAGGCGTCGGCCCGGCCCAGAATGGCACAGTTGGTGACGATCAACGGGATGAAAATGCCAAGAATCAGGTACAGCTCATAGGTAAAGGCCTGCATCAGGAGCTCGGCGCAGGTCACGAACGAGGCGATGATCATCACAAATGCGGGCAGACGCACGGATTCGCTCACGAAATTGCGAATCAGCGAGACTGCGAGATTGGAGCCCATGAGCACCATGAGTGTGGCCAGGCCCAGCCCGATGGCGTTGACAACGGTACTGGTCACGGCCAGAAGAGGGCAGAGCCCAAGCACCTGGACGAGGGCAGGGTTGTTGTCCCAGAGCCCGTCCCGGACGATTTCGCTGGATGATTTGGTTGCCATGATCAGGAATGCTCCGTATTGGACGATTCACCGGCAATCGCTTCAGGGTTCAGGATGTTGTCTCTTGGTGACGGCTCTTCATTAAGCCGCTCCCGGATAATCTGACGATTTTCCCGGAAGTAGATCAGTGCCTTCTGAACAGCTTTTACCACAGCCCTTGGCGTGATGGTGGCGCCAGTAAACTGATCGAATTCTCCGCCATTCTTTTTGACGTTCCACTCCCGATGCGGGGGCTTGCCCAGAGAGCGGCCATCAAAACTCTTGATCCAGTCGGATTTCCGGGTCTCGATCTGGTCTCCCAGCCCCGGGGTTTCTTTATGGTTGGTTACCCGGACGCCGAGAATGGTGCCCTCCATGTCCACGCCCACTAGCAGATGTATTTTTCCAGAGTACCCGTCCGGTGCAACCACGGGCATGATCATGCCAATGGGTCGTTCGTCCTGTCTCGCCACCCAAACGGTCAGAGGGCCGGGTTGCGCGAGCCGCTCGCTGGCGGGTAGCTGCACGGTGTCCCGGAGCAGATCGTTATTGTGCCGGCTTTCCGGAATGATTTCATAGAGGGCCTGGGCCTCGGCACGGGCCGCCTGCTCACGAATGCGCTCTTCGGTGGCCACCTGGGTCACGGCGATGGTGCCACCGGTGATCACGGCAAACAAGCCGAGGCCGATGGCGCTGCGACGGATGGACTGTGCAACTGCAGCCATGATTATCCCTGACTCCCCGGTACACCCCTGCGGGCCTTGTGATGCCCGTATGTCCGCGGAGGTGTGTAATGATCGATGAAGGGTACCGCAAAATTCATCAGCAATACGCTGAACGCCACGGCGTCCGGATAATTGCCCCAGGTGCGGATCAGGTAGATCAGGATGCCAATCCCGGCTCCGTAGATCAGTTTTCCCTGGTGGCTGGTGGCGGCAGACACCGGATCGGTGGCGATAAAGAACGCACCTAACATGGTTCCGCCCGCCAGCAGATGCAGGGAGAGCGGTGTGTAGAGGTCGGGGTTGCTACCAAAAGCCAGGCTCATCACGATCAGACCGCCAAGAAACCCAGCCGGAATATGCCAGCTGATAATGCGCAGGCCGATGAGCAGCAGACCCCCGGCGAGGAACGCTGCATTGACCCATTCCCAGCCCTTCGCAACACCTTCACCAAAGGTCGGGTGGTTGAGAACCTCGGCCGCGGTATGGGTCGTGATCTTGTGTTTGTATTCATCAAGCGGGGTTGCCATGGTCCAGCCATCGACCGCTGTTTGCTGGCCGGAGGCAATGGTCGCCAGGGTCTCACCAAAGCCCGGTGCACCGTCCCAGAGCATGGCAGGTTCCGCCCAGTTGGTTGTCATGGCCACCGGAAATGAGACCAGGACCAGGGCGTAGCCGACCATAGCGGGGTTGAACGGATTTGAGCCCAGCCCGCCATACAGCTGCTTGGCAACAACGATGGCTGAAATCACCGCGACGGCGGAGACCCACCAGGGCGCAAACTGAGGCAGTGACAGGCCCAGCAGAAGGCCGGTGACGGCGGCGGTGTTGTCTTTGATAAAGAATGCGACTGGCTTCTTTCTGAGCTTGAGCAGGGCAGCTTCGGAGGCAATGGCAACGGCGATACAGAAGACCACATTGATCAGGTTGCCCCAGCCAAAAAACAGCGTCTGGGCCAACAGGCCAGGCAAGGCCGCAATAAGTACCCACAACATCACGCGGGACGTTGGCCGGGCACTGTGTGCGTGGGGCGATGACTGCTGAACGAATGCCATGGATGTGGTGCCTGATCTCGGTTAGTGGGTTGGCTGGGATTCAGTTGAACCGGCGGCCAGCTTCTCTCTGGCTTCAGACAGCGCCTCTTCAGCCCGTTGTACCCGGTCGTGGTTCTTGGCCACGGCCCGCTCCAGCTTTTCTACGTTGTCTGCCTGCTGGGCTTTGGCGTCATCCAGCATGCCCTGCATGTTGTCCAGTTTTGACTGAGCCTGGCTCAGCTGCTTTTCGAGGGCTTCAATATCCGGTTTTTGCTCTGCAGGCGGGGCACTGGGGGCCGGCGGCGCACTGGCGGCAGGTGGCTGAGATGCCTCGGCCTTTGCTTTCTTGCGGGCCAGGGCCTGTTCAACCAGGGCTGACTTGGCGGCCCGCTCATCGACGGCCTCGCCCTCGTCTGCAGCTTTTTCCGCTTCGGCCTGCTTCTTGGCCGCCGCGTCTGCAGCTGCCTTCGCGCGCTCCTTGCGCCTGAGCTCTTTCTCCTGAAGCTCACGCTCAAGGCGGGCCTGGCGGGCCTCGAACCGTTCCCGGGCCCGGTCTGCCTTCAGCTGCTCCGCCTGTTGTGCACGGATCTCGCCCTTGGCGAATCGATAGTACTGAACCAGTGGAATGGAACTTGGGCACACGTAGGAACAGGCCCCGCATTCAATACAGTCAAACAGGTTCAGGTGCTCCGCCTTTTCAAATTCGGTGGCCTTGGCGTGCCAGAACAGCTGTTGTGGCAATAGCTCCATCGGGCAGGCTTCGGCGCACTGTCCGCAGCGAATGCAGGGTTGCTCCGGCGGCGGTGCCGGCAATTCAGCGGCGGTTGCGGCGATCACACAGTTGGTGGTCTTGATTACCGGTACTGCTTCTGTTGTCAGCGTGTAGCCCATCATGGGGCCGCCAAGGACCAGCCGGCTGACGGCGTCCTGGTTAACGCCGGCTTGCTTCAGTAGATGCTCAATCGGCGTGCCAATAAGGGCTTCGAAATTGCCCGGTTCCCGGACGGCTTCCCCGGTGATGGTAACCACACGGGAGATAAGCGGTGTTCCCTCAAAGACCGCCTGTGCCACGGCCACGGCAGTCCCGATGTTCTGGCACATCACGCCGATATCGGCTGGAATGCCACCGCTGGGTACTTCCATGCCGGTCAGTATCTGGATCAGCTGCTTCTCACCACCCGAGGGGTACTTGGTCGGCACAACGGCTATTTCGGTCTGGGTGCCTTCGGTGGCTTTTCGAAGTGCAGCAATGGCCTCGGGCTTGTTGTCCTCAATGCCGATCACGCAACGTTCGGGGCGCAGAATCCAGGCCATGATTTTCAGGCCGGCAACCACCTCATCGGCCTTTTCCCGCATGGTCATGTCGTCAGCGGTGATGTAGGGCTCGCATTCGGCACCGTTGAGGATGAGCGTGCTTACTTTGCGGTCCCTTGGTGGCCGGAGTTTGATGTTGGTGGGAAAGCCGGCTCCACCCATGCCGGAAATACCGGCGTCACGGATGATATGCAGAACCTGATCCCGCTCCAGCGAACGGTAGTCCTTCACGGGATTACGCTGGCACCACTGGTCTTCGCCATCCGGTTTCAGGGTGATGCACCGGTCTGCCATGCCTGAAGGATGGGGAACCGGGAAGTCGGCAACGCTCTCGATCACGCCGGATGTCGGCGCATGAACGGGAACGCCCATGCCGGTTTTAACGTCGGCAATTTTCTGGCCCTTCAAAACCCGCTCACCCACCTCAACAATGGCTTCGGCTGGATCGCCGATGTGCTGCTGAAGTGGCAGGATCAGGTAGTCTGGCACGCCGGCGTTGCGAATCGGACGGGCCGTCGAGATGTCTTTGTGTTCCGGAGGATGGATACCGCCGGAGAAGTCCCAGAGTTGAGTCATCAGGCGCTGGCTCCCTGGCGATCGGTGGCAATGAGTCCGGATTTGGGTGGTGTCCAGGTCCAGGTGCGAATATCCGGTTCCACTGTCACCATGTCGATACAGTCTACCGGGCAGGGATCAACGCACAGATCACAGCCGGTGCATTCGCTCTCAATGACTGTGTGCATGTGTTTGGCGGCACCCAGAATGGCATCCACGGGGCAGGCCTGGATGCACTTGGTGCAACCGATGCACTCGTCTTCGCGAATGATAGCAACCCGTTTGACCTGCTCAACGCCATGCTCGGCGTCCAACGGTTCCGGCTCCACATCCAGCAGGTCTGCCAGCGCCTTGATAGTGGACTCGCCACCTGGCGGACACTTGTTGATCGGGCCGCCTTCGGCAATGGATTCGGCATAGGGCCGACAGCCGGGATAGCCGCACTGGCCGCATTGGGTCTGGGGTAGAAGGGCATCGATCTGGTCGACCAGGGGGTTGCCTTCCACCTTGAATCGTTCGGCGGCAAATCCGAGCAGGCCGCCGAAAACAACGGCAAGGGCCAGAAGAACCACAACGGCAACAAGAACGCTTGTCCACATAACCTGTTACTCCTAATCCTGCCAGCCGGTCAAACGCTGACCAGGCCGCCAAAGCCCAGGAAAGCCAGAGCCATCAGCCCGGCCGTAACCAGACCGATGGCAGCACCGCGAAAGGCAACTGGCACGTCGGCCACGGCGATGCGCTCACGCATGGCCGCGAACAGCACCAGAACCATGGAAAAGCCCGCTGCTGCGCCAAATCCGTACAGAACCGACTCAACAAAGTTGTTGTTCTTGTTGATGTTCAGAAGGGCAACGCCGAGCACCGCGCAGTTCGTGGTGATCAGCGGAAGGAAAATACCCAGCACCCGATAAAGCAACGGGCTTGTCTTACGAACCACCATCTCGGTGAACTGGACCACCACGGCAATCACCAGAATGAACGTGATGGTTCTCAGAAACGCCAGATCCAGCGGTTCAAGCAGGTAAGTATAGGCAAGGTAGCTGCACACCGATGCCAGGGTCAGCACGAACGTGGTAGCCAGCGACATGCCCATGGCCGTTTCCAGCTTGCCGGATACGCCCATGAACGGGCACAGGCCCAGGAACTGAACCAGTACAAAATTGTTCACCAGAATGGTGCTGACCAGAATCAGCAGATATTCGGTCATTTACCTTGCTCCATTGGACCCTGCCCGCGTTGCCTGGCCGCCCTTACATGATCCGCATGCCGGGGGTGGCGCCGGAATCCGGGGACAGGATAAAGATATCCTTGCCACCGGGGCCTGCCGCCAGAACCATGCCCTCGGACATCCCGAACTTCATTTTCCGCGGTTTGAGGTTGGCCACCATGACCGTCAGGCGCCCTTCGAGATCTTCCGGCTTGTAGGCTGACTTGATACCAGCAAACACGTTGCGCTCGCCATGCCCTACGTCAAGGGTGAGGCGAAGAAGTTTGTCGGCACCTTCCACGTGCTCGGCTTTGACAATTTTAACGACGCGAAGATCCACTTTCGCGAAATCGCCAAATTCTATTTCATCCGCGATGGGCTCAAGATTGGCAGCAGGTGCCGGTTTGCCAGTCGCTGCAGGCAACTCCTCCTTGGAGGCATCAAGCATTTTCTCGATCTGGGCCATGTCCACACGGTTCATCAGCGGCTTGAACTTGTTGATGCCGTGGTTTTCCAGGCGTTCGCTACGATGGTTCCAGTCCAGCGGCGCATTCAGGAACGCCTCGGAAGCCTTGGCGGTCTCTGGCAGTACCGGTGCCAGATAGGTCATCAGAAGATGGAACATGTTGATGGCGTTGGTACAGATGGCCTGGAGATTCTCGTCCTGGCCTTCCTGCTTGGCGATCACCCAGGGCTGCTCGTCGTTGACATACTGGTTGGCAATGTCGGCCAGTTCCATGATCCGGCGCATTGCGCGGCCAAATTCGCGGGTCTCATAGAACTCCTCGATTTCCTTGCCAGCCTCGATGAATTCCTTCAGTTTGGCGTGCTCGGTAACCTGGCCAAGCTGGCCGTCGAAGCGCTTGGTAATGAAACCGGCGCTGCGGCTGGCAATGTTGACCACCTTGCCCACCAGATCCGAGTTCACCCGGGCCGCAAAGTCTTCCAGGTTCAGGTCCATGTCATCCACGCTGCCGGTCAGCTTGGCGGCGAAGTAGTAGCGCAGGTATTCCGGGTTCAGATGGTCCAGGTAGGTGCGGGCCATGATAAACGTACCGCGGGACTTGGACATCTTCTTGCCGTTGACGGTTACAAAACCGTGGGCCCAGACCGCCGTCGGCGTGCGGAAGCCGGCATCGTGAAGCATGGACGGCCAGAACAGGGCGTGGAAGTTGATGATGTCCTTGCCGATGAAGTGGTAGACCTCGGCCTCAGAATCCGCTTTCCAGAAGTGCTCGAAATCGATGCCTTCACGGTTGCACAGGTTTTTGAAACTGGCCAGGTAGCCGATGGGCGCGTCCAGCCACACGTAGAAGTACTTGCCGGGCGCGTCCGGAATTTCGAAACCGAAGTAGGGCGCATCGCGGCTGATGTCCCATTCCTGAAGTCCGGCATCCAGCCATTCCGCCAGTTTGTTGGCGACCTGGGGCTGAAGCGTGCCGCTGCGGGTCCACTTGGCGAGGAAGTCCTGGAAATCCGGCAGCTTGAAGAAATAGTGCTCGGACTCTTTCTCGATCGGTGTGGCGCCGGAAACCGCCGAACGGGGGTTGATCAGCTCGGCAGGCGTGTAGGTGGCACCACAGGCCTCGCAGTTATCACCGTACTGGTCCTCGGTCTTGCACTTGGGGCAGGTGCCCTTGATGAACCGGTCCGCCAGGAACATGTTCTTTTCCGGGTCGTAGGACTGGGTGATCTTGCGCGTGGCAATGTGCCCGTTCTCCTGAAGTTGACGGTAGATGTACTCCGAGAACTGGCGGTTCTCCTCGGAATGCGTGGTGTAATAGTTGTCAAAGCGGATATGGAACCCGGCGAAATCTTCCTGGTGCTCCTCGCGGATCCGGTCGATCAGCTGCTCGGACGTAATACCTTCCCGCTCGGCGCGGAGCATAATGGCGGTGCCATGGGCATCGTCGGCGCAAACGTAGAAACAATTCTGGCCCCGCATCTTCTGGTAGCGCACCCAGATGTCGGTCTGAATGTATTCCAGCAGGTGCCCGAGATGGATAGGGCCGTTGGCGTACGGCAGGGCGCTGGTAACCAGAATATCGCGCTGTTGCTTGCTCGCTTGCGTCATGGTGATGTCCGAACCTTATGTTGACACGGGTTGGAAAGACAAAACGGGGAACTGGTGGCTGTCTTGATTGATTGCCCTAGGTAAAGACCCCATATGGTCAGAAACGGGCACAGATGATACCTTCCGAGCAGATAATTTTCACCCGAATCACCTGTTTCCGTGCTTAAAATCGAGCATGAGCTTATTCCGGAGAACCCGATGACACAGATTTCTGAGCAGGCCCTGCAAACAGCGGTTCGCCAATACCGTGACCCGTACCTGAACAAGGACCTCTACGAACTGGGTGCCGTTAAATCCCTGAATGCCGATGAGAGCGGAAACGTCACCCTCATGGTCGAGCTGCCATACCCCTCGAAAGGCATCGCCGGCGCCCTGAATCAGCTGGTGGGCAACGCCCTGGAAGACGTCGACGGGGTAGAAAGTGTGGACGTCCACGTAGGCCAGAAAATCCACTCCTACAAAGTCCAGAAGGACCTTCCTTCGGTGCCCGGCGTAAAAAACATCATTGCCGTCGCCTCCGGCAAGGGTGGCGTCGGTAAATCCACCACCGCCGTCAACCTGGCCCTGGCGCTCCAGGCCGAAGGCGCCCGGGTCGGCATCCTCGACGCCGACATCTACGGCCCCAGCATCGGCATGATGCTCGGCGTGCCCGAAGGCAAGCGCCCCGATACCCGCGAAAACAAATACTTCGTGCCCATGGACGCCCACGGCCTCCAGGCCAACTCCATGGCTTTTGTCGTTACCGAGAAAACCCCCATGGTCTGGCGCGGCCCCATGGTCAGCGGCGCCGTGATGCAACTGCTCCAGCAGACCCTCTGGAACGAACTCGACTACCTTATCGTCGACATGCCCCCCGGCACCGGCGATATCCAGCTCACCCTGGCCCAGAAAGTCCCGGTAACCGGCGCCGTCATCGTCACCACACCCCAGGACATCGCTTTGCTGGACGGCAAGAAAGGCATCGAAATGTTCCGCAAAGTTGACATCCCGGTGCTTGGCGTGGTTGAAAACATGAGCGTCCACATCTGCAGCAACTGCGGCCACGAAGAACCCCTCTTCGGCCACGGCGGCGGCGAACGCATCGCAGAAGAATACGACACCACACTCCTTGGCCAGCTGCCCCTGCACATGACCATCCGCGAACAGACCGACGGCGGCACCCCCTCGGTGATCGCAGAACCGGACTCTGAAGTAGCGCGGCGGTATCGCGACATCGCTAGAAGGGTAGGGGCTGAACTGTCGACCCGTGAGCGGAACCTTTCCGGTTCGATCTCAAGCGTTTCGGTTACGGAGCACTGACTACTTCTCAAAGTTTGTGGCGTTCCATTCCAAGGTAACTTCGCGGTCATAGGGGCAGCCTTCCAAAAATGTCGAAGGCCAAGGATGGCCTGAGACAAGCGCACATGGACGTGCTCGTAGCGGTTTTTGGAAGGCTGCCCCTATGAGCGCAGCCCGCCAATCTTGAGGTCCGAGCACGTACCCGCAGCCCGAGGGGAAGAGACTCTACAGTCTTCGACAGACCCCAAGGGAACAGGTAAACTACGCCCCAATTTTCCCAGTGGATACGAGACTTCGCCAATGAGCATCAAATCCGACAAGTGGATTCGCCGGATGTCCGAACAACACGGCATGATCGAACCGTATGAAAGCGGACAGGTTCGTGAAACCGAAAAAGGCCGCGTGATCTCCTACGGCACCTCCAGCTACGGCTACGACGTACGCTGCAGCAACGAATTCAAAATCTTCACCAACGTCCACTCCGCCACCGTGGACCCGAAGAACTTCGACGAAAACAGCTTCGTCAACTACACCGGCGACGTCTGCATCATCCCGCCGAACTCCTTTGCACTGGCCCGCACGGTTGAGTACTTCCGCATCCCGCGAAGCGTACTGACCATTTGCCTGGGCAAGTCCACCTACGCTCGTTGCGGCATCATCGTCAACGTCACCCCGCTGGAGCCGGAATGGGAAGGCCAGGTTACCCTGGAATTTTCCAACACCACCAACCTGCCGGCGAAGATCTACGCCAACGAAGGCGTCGCCCAGATGCTGTTCTTCGAATCCGACGAGATCTGTGAAACCAGCTACAAAGACCGGGGCGGCAAATATCTTGGCCAGACCGGCGTGACCCTGCCCAGGACATGAACGCCAACCAGTTCCTGAAAGCCGTTTCACAGCTGCAGGGCTGGCGCGAATGCGCCTTCCTGCTGGCTCTGGCCGAGCGCTCATTCCCGAACTACGCCCTGTTTGCCGATGCCATGGGCCTGAAGACCGGTGCCAAAATGCGCCAGCTTCTGGATCTGGCCTGGGGCATGCTTCAGAAAGACGTCGCCGAATCCGCCATTCCCCAGTTGCTCGCCAAACTGGAAACCCTGTCGCCGGACGTGGACGCCTACGACGCCTACGGTGTTTACCCGGCCTTCGACTTCTGTCAGCTACTGGAGCAGGCTCTGCTGAACCGCCTGAACCCCTCCAAACACCGTGCTACCGATGCGTCACAGATGGCGACCGGAACCGTGATGAACTTTATTGAGCTGTCCGAAGGGGAAGACCTGGAGGAAGACGAACTCGTCCGTCTGCTTGATCATCACCCGTTGATGAAAGAAGACAAGACCTTCCAGCGGGACCTGATCCTGGAGCTGAAGCGCCAACGCACGCCGACCGATCAGTTCGTGGCCCGTCTCCGGGAGGATGCAGCCAACGAGGGTGTCAGTAACCTTGGCATTTCGCTTACCGAATAAACGTTGGCGAGCGAGCAAGCTACACTTCCGGTATTACCCGATATTTTCAGATTAGGTCAGATGGATTTTACCCCATGAAACTCTCTGCTTTTGGTCGCAAGTTCACCGCCGATGCCGGCATCACGTCTCTGATGGATGACCTGGGTAATGCCATGGCATCCGGCGACGACATGATCATGATGGGTGGCGGTAATCCGGGGCACATTCCCGAGATCCAACAGAGAGTTCAGGAAATTCTGGCTGATATGAGCCGTAACGAGGGTGACGTTCGTCGCCTGGTCGGCATCTACGATCCGCCCCAGGGCGAAAAGCAGTTTATCGCCTCGCTCGCCGAGCTGCTCAACCGGGAATATGGCTGGGGCCTGAAACCCGAGAACATTGCCCTGACCAATGGCAGCCAGGCGGCCTTCTTCATGCTGTTCAACATGTTCGGCGGCGATTATGGTGAGGGTCACCGCAAGCACATCCTCTTGCCCCTGGCGCCCGAGTACATCGGCTACGCCGACGCCGGCATCGAACCGGGCCTGTTCCATGCGGTGCAGCCGGACATTTCGTTCACCGATGCCCACGAATTCAAGTACCGGGTGGATTTTGATGCCGTGGAGGTTACCGGCGAGACCGGCGCTATCTGTGTGTCACGCCCCACCAATCCGACTGGCAACGTCGTTACTGACGAAGAGCTTGCGCGGCTTGAAGAGCTCGCCCGACAACACGACATACCGCTGATCGTCGACGGCGCCTATGGCACACCGTTTCCCAGCCTGCTGTTCGTCGATGCAACGCCTACCTGGAACGACCAGATCATCCTCTGCCTGAGCCTTTCGAAGCTTGGTTTGCCGGCAGCGCGGACCGGTATCGTGATTGCGGCCCAGCCGGTGATCAAGGCGTTGTCAGGCATTAACGCCATTATGAATCTGGCGACGGGCAGTTTCGGTGCCATGTTGGCGGAGCCTCTGGTTCGCTCCGGTGAGATTCTGTCCCTGAGCCGGGATGTGGTTTGCCCCTTCTACAAGGCGAAGATGGAGCGGGCGGTGTCTGCTTTCCGGGAGGCCATGGGGGAGGACAGTTGCCGCTGGTATGTCCATAAACCCGAAGGCGCCATGTTCCTGTGGCTCTGGTTTCCGGATCTGCCGATTACCAGCCTTGAGTTGTATCAGCGGCTGAAAAGCCGGGGTGTTCTGGTGGTTTCCGGGCATTATTTCTTCCCGGGGCTGCCGGAAGATGGCTGGAGGCACCGGCACGAATGCCTGCGCGTGACGTATTCCCAGGACGACGACCGGGTTGCCGAGGGTCTGCGGATGATCGCCGATGAGGTCAAGGCCGTCTGGCGGGAGGCCGGGCGCGATTTCTAGCGCTCGAACTCCGCTTCCTTGAGTTTCAGTTCGTAAGTGCTGCCGTCCGGCTCCACCTGTCTGAGCCGGACGAGCAGGAAATTCTGTTCCGGTGAGAACCACATCAGAGTCTGGCGCTTCGAGTCCTCGCGAACTTTCTCCGCCTTGAGGGTGCTCCTTTGTTGGCTGCCGGTACTCATTTTCTCGCCATTGATCACCGCGAAGCGATCGGTGTCGATGGAATTTCCGTCGAGCACCCGATAGGTCATCTCCCGCTTACCGTTCTTGATGTCCTGGTGCAGCTGAAGCTGATAGCCCAGTGGATCCAGCAGGCCTTCTTCCAGTTCCAGCTCAAAGGGCTTTCCTTTGTATTCCCCGGTCGCAATGCCTGCAGACCAGTCAAAGTCGATGGAGTTCTTGCGGTCGCTGACCAGAAATCCGGATAAGCGATACCGGTATCTCATGGGTATGACTTGATCGTCTTCCCAGCGAAAAACCAGGGATTCATCGATACTGACGATAAAGGAGTCCACATCCGTGCGGTACAGCCAGACGTCGTTGCCCTGGGAGGTGAGTGTGCGCTTTGCAGTACCATTGAGGGATAGGCCTTTTTCCATGGCCGCGGTGTAGCTGGCCTCAAAAGGAACCAGCCCCGCTTCGGTCTCTGCGTGCAGAGTGACCGGCCAGGCCAGAATGCCGAGGCAGGTCAGCAAGGCCACGCAGCCTATTCTGCTGAGTTGTCGTGAAAGCATCTTGTTAAACCCGAACCATTACCGTCATCAATGGCGACAGTGTAGCTGCTCGGGCAGGATGCGGGGATGACAATTCGTTCAGGCGATGTATCAGTTGTCCGGCAGGCGCATTGGGGCGTTCAACGGTTCGCCGTCGAACAGCACATAATCGCTGCCCAGTTGAATCCGGCCTTCGCAAAACCAGCGCACAACGATGGGGTAGAGGATATGTTCCTTGGCCTGTACCTTCTCTGCAAGGCTTTCCGGCGTGTCATCGGAACCAATCGAAACCTCTGCCTGAGCAATCACGGGGCCGCCATCCAGCTCTTCGGTAACGAAGTGGATAGAAACGCCGTGAACCGTATCGCCCGCCTCCAGTGCCCGGCGATGAGTGTTCAGCCCGGTGTATTTTGGCAGCAGTGAAGGGTGAATGTTCAGCATCTTGCCCCGGAACGCACGGACGAAATCCGTTGTCAGAATCCGCATGAATCCTGCCAGCACAATCACGTCCGGATTGTAGCGGAGGATTTCTGCCATCAGGGAGGCGTCAAACTCGTCCCGGGATTCGAAATTCTTGTGGTTTACCACAAAGGTTTCGATATTGGCCTGGGCCGCACGTTCCAGTGCAAAAGCGCTGGGCTGGTTGCAGCCGACAGCAACGATCTGTCCGGGGAAGTCCCGCTCACGGCTGGCATCAATCAGAGCCTGCAGGTTGGTGCCACTGCCGGAGGCGAGCACCAGGACTTTCGGCAAAGGGGTCTGATCTGCCTTCATGCCGACAGCAGCCCCGGTGCGTAGCGAACGCAAGCATCTGCTTCTTCGTTATCTGCACGTTCGATCAAGCCTACCTGCCAGGCGTGCTCACCCAGTGCTTTCAGGGTATCCAGGGCCAGTTCTTTCTGGTTGGCGGGCACGCAGACAATCATGCCGATACCGCAGTTGAACGTGCGGTACATTTCTTCGCTGGCAACGCCGCCGTTATTCTTGAGCCATTGGAATACCGGGGGCAGCGACCAGCTGTCGGTATCAATGGCCGCAATGGTACCGTTCGGCAGCACCCTGGGAATATTTTCCGGCAGGCCACCACCGGTAATGTGGGAAAGTGCCCGGACGTCCACTTCGCGAATCAGTTGCAGAAGGTTCTTCACATAGATTCGGGTCGGTGCCATCAGGGCATTGGCCAGGGTAGTGTCGCCCATTGGCTGGTCGAGGTCGGCGTTGCTGACTTCCAGAATTTTCCGGATCAGGGAGTAGCCGTTGGAGTGGGGGCCGGAGGAGCCCAGGGCAATCAGCACGTCTCCGGCCTGGACGCGGCCGCCGTCAATAATCTCGCTGCGCTCGGCAACGCCTACGCAGAAGCCAGCCAGATCGTAGTCGTCGCCTTCGTACATGCCCGGCATCTCGGCGGTTTCGCCGCCGACCAGCGCACAGCCAGCCTGCTCGCAGCCCTCGCCGATTCCGGCAACCACCTGAGTGGCAACGTCTACGTTCAGCTTGCCAGTCGCGTAGTAGTCGAGGAAGAAAAGCGGTTCAGCGCCGCCGACAACCAGATCGTTTACGCACATGGCGACCAGATCGATGCCGATGCTGTCGTGCTTGTCCAGTTGCATGGCCAGTCTGAGCTTTGTGCCCACTCCGTCGGTGCCGGAAACCAGAACCGGTTCGTTATATCCGGCGGGGATGGAGACCATGGCGCCGAAGCCGCCGAGACCGCCAAGAACCTCGGGGCGGCGGGTGCGCGCGGCGGTGTCCTTGATTCGGCTGACGAGTTCATTGCCGGCATCAATATCTACGCCAGCATCGCGGTAGGTCAGGGAGGGCTTCTGTTCGCTCATGGTGTACTTAACCGTTGGCCAGTGGGTCAGGCGGCGGATTTTAACAGGTGCGGTGTGGCGCTCCAAATGTATATTGCTTTTCCGAAATCCGGGGCCGCTACTCACACCTTGGGGCATGGTGTATCCTATGCGCCATTCATGCGAATTGCAGGGTGTTTCATGTCAGTATCAGGACAAAAGCCGGCACAGAGGTCTGTATCCCCGGCGTGGTTCTTTGCGCTGTTTGCTTTTCTGCTGGTCGGGTTTTCCGCCCAGGTAACCGCAGTGACCGTTTCCGGTCTTTATTCGGCCAAAGTACCGGTGGAAGGATCGTCGCCGGGTCAGCTGGCCCAGGGCTATGCGGATGGCCTGAGCCAGGTGTTGGTGAGGGTTTCTGGTACCCGCGACGTGCTTGCGATGGAAGGCGTTCAAACACTGCTGTCCGATGCCGAGTCGCTTCTGCTTTCCTATCAGGTTGCCCGGGATGAGTCCGGCCAGAGTGTTCTGAGCATGTCCTTCGGAGCGGTCGGGGTGAACCGCGCGCTGGCCTCAATCAACGCGCCGGTGTGGGGTGCTAACAGACCGCTCACGTTGGCCTGGATTGCTGCCGAGGACCGTGGCTCGCGAACACTCGTGACCCGGTCTGACGCAGGCGCCGGGCAGGAAAACTCTGCAAGCTGGCGGGCTGCGTTCGATGAGGCTGCCAGGAAGCGGGGCTTGCCGGTGGCACTGCCGCCAGCGGATTTCGCCGCAGACCGGGAATTGTTGTCGGATATCTGGGGGCAGTTTATTGGCCGTGTTAAGTCCGCCTCCGAGGACCTGGATCACGATGTGCTAGCCGTGGTGCGGGTCAGCCGTGCTGGCGGGCAATGGCGTGCCGGTTGGGTGTTCGATGGTATGGCCATGAATGCTGGCGAAGAGTCAGTGACCGCACAGACTCCAGAAGCATTGGCAGAGGCGATGATTAATCGCTGGGCCGAGCTGTACGCCAGCCGATACGCCGTGGCTGCTGCGGAAGTGGGGGATTCCCCGCAAGTGGATATTGTTCTGCGCGGCGTAACCTCACTGGAAGACTACGCCCGAGCCAATAAGGTGCTGGAGGGGCTGACACCGGTTGTCAGTGTCGGTGCCCACAGGGTGCGCGATGAACAACTTACCCTGCGTGTGGCTTTTTCCGGTGAGCTGGACCAGCTTCGCGAGTACATCGCCCTGGATCCACGCTTTGTTCCGATGGAGTCAGACGTTCCGGCCGAACCGTCCGATGCTGCCCGCATAACAGCCGACCCGGTGGCGTCGTCTTCGACAAATGCCGAAGAAACGCCCGAAAGCCAGGAAGCGCAACCGGTGGAGGGGGATCAGCAGACCTCAGCTGAAGAATCTGAGGAGACTTCCTTGTATACCTACCAGCCGGTGCCCGTTGATGAGGAAGAGGCCAGAGAGGCGTTCGAATCCCTGTACCAGGTTCTGTATTATCGTTGGCAACCGTCTTCTGTCATCGGGAGCGATGGCGGCGAATAAGGTGTAACCGGAGGGAGTCTTTTGAATTTGCACCGCTGGCGCTGGATTCCCAATGCCCTGACGTTCCTGCGTATTCTTCTGATCGCTCCCTTCGCGGGAGCGTTATTGACCGGAGATTATCGCCGTGCGTTGCTGATATTCTTTCTGGCAGCCGGCACAGACGCGGTTGACGGCTTCCTTGCCCGGCATTTCAATTGGCGTTCCAGGCTTGGTGCAATTGCAGATCCTCTTGCCGACAAGGCCTTGCTGATCACCGCGTACCTGATGCTTACCCTCACCGCTGTTCTGCCAGTGTGGCTGTTTCTGCTGGTGTTGGGGCGTGATCTGCTGATTGTGGTCGGCGCCCTTGCCTACCACTACAAGGTTGGTCGATACGATATGGAGCCCAGCATTCCCGGCAAGGTCAATACTTTTATCCAGATTCTTGTAGCCCTGGCCATCATCGTGCTTCTGGCGGACCTGCCGATGCAGCCTTGGGTGGTGGATGCCGGCATTCTCCTGGTTGCTGTCTCCACAGTGTTCAGCGGGGGGCATTACCTGTTTGTGTGGGGCTTGCGGGCCTGGAGGGCTACCCGGCCATGACCGCATCCCAGTTGGTGCTCGGGGTTAAGCTGCGTGACGACGCCCGATTCGACAATTTCCATGGCGACCGGAACACGGGAGCAGCCCAGCGCCTTGAAAGCGTTTGTCAGCAACCTGATGATGTTCCGGTGGTTGTTCTGTGTGGTGATGCCGATACCGGCAAAAGCCATCTTTTGCAGGCGGTTTGCCACCTGGGTGAAAAGCAGGGCAGGGCTGCGGTCTGTATCAGCATTGCAGAGCTCGAGCCTTTTGGTCCTGATGCTCTGTCGGGGCTTGAGACCCATGACATCGTCTGTCTGGACGACATCGACCGCATCGCCGGTCAGCGGATGTGGGAAGAGGCCATTTTTCATCTCTATAACCGGATACACGACCGTGGCGGCCTTTTGCTGGTAAGTTTAGCGGATTTGCCGGCCAGTTTGCCCTTCGAGTTGCCGGATCTGGTCTCCAGGTTCAGCCATGGGCTGATCATCCAGTTGGGTATCTACCGGGATGAGGACCGCCTGACCATTCTCAGGGCCCGTGCCGAGAAGCGGGGCCTGGTGATGGCGGATGATGTAGCCAGCTATATAATGCGCCGGGCGCCTCGTAGGCTCGGTGATTTGCTGGGGATTCTGGATATACTGGATGAAAATTCACTTCAGGCACAGCGACGGCTTACTATCCCGTTTGTGAAAACAGTGATGGGGTGGTGAGTTGGAATGGGTTCATCGCAGGGCAGAAAACGATAACGAATTCATCAAGGGAGAGGCAAAATGAGACGGGTGGTATTCAACCAGAAAGGCGGTGTCGGCAAGTCCAGTATCACGTGCAATCTCGCAGCGATCAGCGCCGCTCGTGGAAAGCGAACCCTGGTCGTGGATCTCGATCCCCAGGGAAACTCCACCCACTACCTGCTGGGCAAGCCGGCCAGCGAACTCAAGGATACCGTTGCGGATATGCTGGAGCAGACGGTGGCCTTTACCGTGTTCAACCGCCGTCCGGACGAATTTGTCCACGCCTCACCATTCAAGAACCTGTTTGTGATGCCTTCCAGTCCGGAGCTGGACTTCCTGGAGCGCAAGCTGGAAGCCAAGCACAAGATCTACAAGCTGAGAGAGGCTCTGAAAAAGCTCGGTGAATCCTTCGATGCAATCTACATCGACACAGCGCCCGCGCTGAATTTTTATACGCGCTCTGCGCTGATTGCCGCTCAGCGCTGCCTGATACCCTTCGATTGTGATGATTTTTCCCGCCAGGCCCTTTACAACATTCTCAATGAAATCCGAGACCTTCAGGAAGATCACAACGAAGATCTGGTGGTTGAGGGAATTGTTGCCAACCAGTTCCAGCCTCGCGCCAGCCTGCCAAAGCAGCTGGTCAGGGAGCTTATCGAAGAAGGCTTGCCGGTTTTGCCGGTGCGGCTCTCAAGTTCCGTGAAGATGAAAGAATCCCATCAGAGCCGGCAGCCACTGATTCATATGGCGCCCAAGCACCCGTTGACTCGCCAGTACGAAGACCTGTTCCGGGTTCTGCATGGCGAAACCGTGGAGCTTGAGCCTCTCACCGACTGAAGCGAGATTGATATGACCGAATCCGGTGACCCGATCGGGCAGGTGGCGGATTGCCTGCTGAACATAGAGATGGAGTTGCGGCAACTCGGGCTTTGGGAGTCCGAGCCACCACCGGAAGAGGCTTTCCAGAGTGCCCAGCCGTTTTGCATTGATACGCTGGAGTTTACCCAGTGGCTGCAATTTGTCTTTGTGGAAAAAATGAAGATCATTATTGAAAATGACCACCCCTTGCCTTCGGCCTCCGGCATAGCACCCATGGCTGAGGAGCACTTCCGGGGGCGGCCCGAGTCCGGCAACAGGCTGGTCAGGGAACTGGAGGAAATCGACCGCCTTCTCAGCGGGGAGTGATCAGTCCAGTCTCATTGACAGGTCGACAGCCTTCACATCCTTGGTCAGCGCGCCAATCGAGACGAAGTCCACCCCAGTCTCGGCGATCGGCACCAGGGTGTCGGCGTTGATTCCCCCGGAGGCCTCAAGCTTTGCCTTGCCTTGGGTGGTGGCAACCGCCGTTCGCATATCTTCAAGTGAGAATTCATCCAGCATGATGATGTCGGCGCCCGCCTTCAGGGCTTGCGCCAGCTCGTCAAGGTTCTCGGTTTCCACTTCAACCGGTTTGCCCGGGGCAATCCTGTGGGCGGCCTCGATGGCTTCGGCAATCGAGCCGCAGGCGGCAATATGATTTTCCTTGATCAGGAAGGCATCCCAGAGCCCGATGCGGTGATTGAAGCAACCGCCACAGGTAACGGCGTATTTCTGTGCCAGGCGCAGGCCCGGCAGGGTTTTGCGGGTATCCAGCAGTCGTACATTGGTGTGGGCAACCCGGGCGGCATAGCTGGCGCAAGTGGTAGCAACCCCGGACAGGGTCTGAAGCCAGTTCAGGGCGGCGCGTTCGGCGCTCAGCAAGCTTCTGGCAGGGCCCTGCATGTTAAACAGTACCTGATCCGGTGAAACGGTTTCGCCATCGGATACCTGCCAGGTGAGCTCGACGGCCGGATCTACCTGCCGGAAAACCTCGTTTACCCACTCCTTGCCCGAAATCGTTGCGGTTTCTCGGGTAATCACGCGGCCTTTCGCCTGTTTGTCGGCGGGTATCAGTTTGGCCGTGACGTCACCATCACCAATATCTTCCCGCAGGCTCTGGGCAACATTCTCGATTCTGGCCTGACGAAGGAGTTCAGGGGGGATCATAGGGCAAAGTGTCCGATGCAGTGGGTTGTAGGCTTTTGAGGCTGTCAATTCTAATGGGCTGCTGGTGAATCGCCAAACTCTTGAGTCCAGACTGCTAAACTGTGATGCAGGTCAGGTATACACAAAAGGTGACAAATTCTGACACAACCTGACGTGGGCAGCTCGTATCATGTGAAGTGGATAATCAAACAGGCATTTGTGCGATAGAAGGCGGAGCAGCGACATGGTGCACGATAACAAGGTTGTCAGCTTTTTAGGCCAGAAGCCGCCCGCCCGGTTTGCATTGCCTGCAGCCCTCGTCCGCCTGCGTGACGCATCGGGTCAGTCCCTCAAATCCGTTCTTGCCAGTTTTTTCGATCGTGCCGATGATGCCCTGTTTGAACTCGCCGACAGAGCCGGCTCCAACCTCGACCAGACCGCCTATTTTGATGCCATGCGTGAGCTCAGGCTTCGCCGCAAGGCCATGGTGGTCTCGATCCTCCAGTACGTCAGCCAGGCTTTCAATGAAATCGGCAGGTTCCAGCCCCAACAAAGCGCCAGGACCCTGGATGAAGTTGACGAGGACTCTCTCAGCCTCGTTGACCATTCCCAGCTTGAGCAGCAGGTGGCAGTCGACAACCTCATAAATAAACTCCGGAACCGTTATACCGAACAGATCCGTCTGCTTACCGTCCGGGTTGGGCATCTGGTGCCGGGCATCGAGCTGAAAGACGCACAAATGCCGCTGAGCCCTGAGATCATCTGTGGCGGTGTTGCCGAGGCCTGTGCCGACCTCGACATTGATATCCGGGCCAAGCTGGTGGTTCTGAAGCTGTTTGATCGCCTGCTCGCCGATACCCTCGGTGATTTCTACAAAGAAGCCAATCGCACCTTGATTAAAGAGGGGGTCATGCCTGATATGAAGCGGCCTCCTGCCGGCAAAGCGCCTGCGCGCTCCGGTCAGCGCATGTCAGGGGAAAATTCAGCGCCGACAGGCGCCAGCGTTCAGGCCAGTTCCACCGACGAGAGCCAGGGTATGTCTCAATCGCAGGCCACATTCTCAGAGCTCAGTGCGCTGCTGCATCGAGGCGATGCTGGTGCTGCCAGCGGTGGTGCCCCCGCTGGCGAAGCTTACATTGACACTGATCGACTGATGGCGCGTCTTACCGAGGCCCAGTCGAGCAGTCGGCAATGGGGCGATGGTGCCGTTGTGCCACTTAACGAGCAGCTTCAACCCATCCTGCGCTCCGGTGACGGAAAAAGCCTTCATGTGGGGCAGGTAGACAGTGATGTGATCAATCTGGTTTCAATGCTATTTGACTTCATCCTGGAGGATCGTCAGTTGCATCCGGTGATGAAGGCGTTGATCGGTCGTCTGCAGATCCCGGTGCTGAAGGTGGCGTTGAGTGACAAAAACTTTTTCAATCGCGGCGGTCACCCGGTTCGCAAGCTGCTTAACGAGCTGGCGCTGTCAGCCATTGGTTGGACTGAGAAAAAGACAGGTCAAAGGGATCCACTTCGGGAAAAGATTGAGTCGGTGGTAGACCGGGTGCTTGGCGAATTCACCACCAACGTCAGTTTGTTCGAAGAGTTGCTTAAAGATTTCAGTCACTTCATGGATCTCGACCGCAGGCGTCGTGAGCTTGTGGAGCAACGTCTTCGGGATGCGGAAGAGGGGCGAGCCCGTCAGGAGCGGGCGTCCCAGGCGGCAGAAGGATTGGTACAGGAGCTGACTGAGCAGCGAGACATTCCAGAGCCGGTTGCCGGTCTTCTCAACGAAGCCTGGACCAAGTATCTGCAGTGGGTGGTTCTGCGGGAAGGTGAGGAAAGCGATCGCTGGCAGCATGCCCGGAACCTGACCGAACAGCTGGTGTGGAGTGTCGATCCGCGGCCGGTCAATGATTCCACCCGGGGAGAGCTTCTGCGGGCAATTCCAGCCATCGTGGATGACCTTCGCAAGGCGCTTCAGGAGATTTCCTGGGACCCCTTTGCCACCGATGCCGCCATTCGTGATCTGGAACTGGCACACGTGGATGTTTTCCAGCGGCTGGTAACCGCGCCGTCGCGTCCGGAATCACCAGCAGAACCTGAGGACCTGCCGCAGCCGGAAACCGAGCGTTCGGTCGAAACGCCTGTGGCCCCTCAAGCGCCAGTTGAGGAGTTGAAGCAAACTCCGGTTCCGGCAGAGCCCGTGGAGTCACCCGTTGCGGTGGTCAACGAAGCGCCTTCCGAAACGGGAGGGAAAACCGGAACAGAAGAGTCGGCTTCGGTATCGCCACAATGGCTGGAAAAGGCGGAGAGCCTCCGTGTAGGTTCCTGGATTGAGCTAACCCGCGACGAAACCAAGGTGCGCTGCAAACTTGCGGCCTTTATCAAGGCTACCGGCAAGTACATCTTTGTGAACCGCAGTGGTGCCAAGGTGGCCGAGTATCTGCGCCAGGAGCTGGCCGCAGACATGGAAGCCGGAAAAATCAGCATGCTGGATGATGGCCTGATTTTCGACCGGGCCCTGGAGTCGATCATCGACAACCTCCGCAGCAGCCGCAAGGACTGATTCGTAGCAACCGTGGCAACTTTGTGATTCAATCAGAGGCTGTAATGCTCTGAAACTTTTGGAATTACTTTGCCCGATTCAGACGTTTTTTCCGAACGCCCTTCAGCCTCCGGTACCGATGGAAATTCGCTTCGCGAAACCGGGCGGATTTCCTTCGCCCGCTGGACCCCTTCGCCGAATTTCGGGCCTCGTCCGGAAGGGGCCGCCATTTCCCTCCTGGTCGTCCACAATATCAGCCTGCCTCCGGGTCAGTTTGGTGGCCGCGAAATAGAAGACTTCTTCTGCAACCAACTCGACCATTCTGCGCACCCCTACTTCAAGACTATCGAGGGCGTCCAGGTGTCTGCGCACCTGCTGATTCGCCGCGATGGCGCGCTGGTCCAGTTTGTCAGCCTGCTTGATCGGGCCTGGCATGCCGGCCGATCGTGTTTTGAAGGGCAGGAGGAATGCAATGATTTTTCCATCGGGATTGAACTGGAAGGGACCGACGACACCCCTTACACCACCGAACAATATCGCATGCTGGCGAAAGTGGCGGACCTGATTATGACGGCCTGGCCGGATGTCACGGCCAATCGGATTACCGGGCACTGCGACATTGCGCCTGGCAGGAAGAGCGATCCGGGGCCTGCCTTCGACTGGCAATATTTCCGGGCAGCCCTCCAGGCAGTCCAGGGATCCGGGAGGAACGTCTGAATGGAGTTTGTTGTGTTTCTTCTGGCGTACATGGTACGCAGGCGTCTGGATTCCCTGGATCTGCTGTCCGGGGATGAGGTCTGGCGTCGGTGGTTTCGCAATGGCAGCCGGGTCAGGGCGGGCCATGAGTCGGGGATTGCTATCGGGCTGGCGCTGGTTGTATTGCCGGCCTTCCTGCTGGGTCTTGCGGAATATCTCCTGGTAGCCTCCGGCTGGAGAATGGCCGCTTACCCATTGGAGTTCCTGGTTCTGGTCGTCCTCATGGGTACACCCGGCTGGCGACAGGTGCTCCGGGCTTACGCAGAGGCATGGCAGCGGGGAGACATGCAGTCGGCTTGGCATCATGTGAAAGATCTTTTACCGGCCGATGAGCGGGGTGCAGCGGTGTCTCCCGAGGCCATGCATCTGTCCCTGTCCAAGGCATTGATGGTTTCGGTGTTTCAGCGCTTCTTCCTGGTGGCTTTCTGGTACGTGGTTGGCGGTATCGGCCTTGCGGTTCTGGCGCGTGGTTTGGTCGCGCTTGCCGATCAATGGCCTCAGGCGCCGGCCAGGCCGCGTTTTGCGAGAATATCGGACCTGGCCGGCTGGGTCCCCGCCAGACTTCTTTCTTTGACCTTCGGGATAGCCGGAGACCTTGCCGGCTGGCTGCGGGAAACACGTCGCACCCTCACTGGTGTAACCAAAAAAGCCGGGGAGGTCCTCATGATTTCGGCCAACGGGTCGTTAACCGGGTATGCACTGGATCCAGCCCGCTTTTCCCGGGTTCACCCGGATGAGTGGACAGCGTTCGGAGGACGTAGCCTGAGAGCAGTAAGGGATTTATTGAACAGAAGCATGCTGGTATGGATATGCACGCTCGCTCTGCTGGTCATTTCCGGGGTTGTCTGACCTGGATTTTATAAAACATTACAGTTTAACAACAAATAATGCTTAAGTTTTTAAGACTTTAGGCGACAATATAAGAAAAGAACTTACGTTCAGTTGTTATTTGCCAGCACGAGGGTCACTGTGAAGCAACTCATTAATCCTGCCATTGCACTGATGAACCGGCTGCCGATGGTCTACAAGTTCAGCCTCATCAGCATTCTGTTCCTGTTACCGATCGGTGGACTGTCCTGGCTTGCTATTTCCGAGCTGAACCGCTCGGTTCAGACCATGACTCGAGGTGTCGAGGGGCTTGAACAGCTTCAGCAGGTGGATCGGCTGGTGGACGCCGCGATGGATTATCGGGATTACCGTTCACCGGCAATTATCAAGGATGAATCCGCTATTACGGCAGTTTCTGAAGAAGCGGCCGGTGAGATAGACGACACTCTGGCGGCACTCGTTGCCGAAGAGCGTTCGTTCGATACAACCGGCTCATGGGCTGAACAGGTGCAGTCCCTTCGCCAGGAGTGGGAGGCACTCCGGGCGGATGATAACTATCAGGGCAGCTTCGATCCCCAGTTCAAGTATTATCAGGAGTTTGTCCAGAAGGCCCAGGCTCTGCTGTCCGCGACCATTGAAATTTCAGGCTTGGGGCAGGGAGCCTCGAGGGAGAACCAGCTTATTCTTGGCCTGGTCAGCGACTCGCTCCCCGCCGCACGCACCGTGATCGGCCGTGCAAAATCATACGGCATCTTCGCGCTGGTTGAGGGGCAGGTGGGCTATGCCCTGAGCGAGACCTTGAACTCGATCTATGACCAGCTGACCAATCGCAGCTCATTGCTCTCACCTGCGTTGGCCCTGGCCTCCGAGGCATCTCCGAGGTTGACCGAGCAGGCGGGCAATGCCATTCAGCGGGTTGATGAGAGCCTGATGGTGGTCCGGGATCAGCTGGATCTGAACGTGATTACGCCAATGCGTCTGGAAATGCCCTGGACCGAATACGACGATCTGATGTCCGGGCAACTGGCCCATTACGACGCGGTCAAGACGGCTGCGTTCAGTGTTGTCGATTCGAACCTGCGAGCACGGCTCGGGAGTGAGATTAACCAGCGTCGGCTGATCGTCATTGCTCTCATTGCCATCCTGCTGGTGGTCGTCTATCTCTATATCGGTTTCTTTATGTCGGTGCGCACCGCCATCAACCGCTTCAGCGAGGCTGCACGGAGCGTCGCTGCCGGTGATATGACCACCCATATCATGTTGCGTAACCGCGACGAGCTGGGCGAACTGACCACTGAGTTCAACAACATGACCGACCGGATTGCCGAGCTGATTCGCTCGGTCAGCCGGACCACGGCGGATGTGGACCAGCAGGCGACCCGGGTCAACGACACCGCGGCTGCCAACAGCGAGGCCGTGGCACGCCAGATGGAAGAAAGCGGCCAGATCAACGAGGCCATGAACCAGATGGTTGAGGCGGTCCACGAAGTCACAGAAAGCGCTCACCGGGTTGCAGACAGCGCCAGTAACGCCGAACAGGATACGGAAACCGGGCGTGGTGTGGTTGCCGACACCGTTGAAACCATCAACAAGCTGGCGGGCGAGATATCTGGCGCCGTGGAAGTGATCAACCGGGTCAGCAAGGACAGTGACAACATCAGCCAGGTGCTGGTCGAGATCAAGGCGATTGCCGAACAAACCAACCTGCTGGCTCTGAATGCCGCTATCGAGGCTGCCAGGGCCGGTGAGCAGGGGCGCGGTTTTGCGGTAGTTGCCGATGAGGTTCGCTCGCTTTCCCAGCGTACCCATAAATCCACTGAAGAGATTGAGGGTATGATTTCCCGCCTTCAGAGCGGCGTGAAAGATGCGGTGTCAGCCATGACCAACAGTCGGGACGTGACCGAGGCGACGGTGCAGAAGTCGGGTGAGGTCACGGAGGCTCTGGACAGGATCGCCAAGGGTATTTCGGTGATCGTGGATATGAGCCACCAGATTGCCCAGGCGGCGGAAGAGCAATCCGCCGTTGCCAAGAACGTGAATTCGAACGTTGAGCAGATTGGTGAGCTGGGTCAGAGGACTGCCGCCAACGCCGAGGAGACGCTCGGTTCCTCGCGGGAAATGTCGCAGCTGACCGCCTCACTCCAGCGCTTGGTGGAGGCCTTCAAGGTCTGACTGGCGCCAGCTTCCGAGTAACAGTGAAGACAAATCCGGCCCCTAGAGGCCGGATTTTTTTTGCTCCCAGAGAATTTCCTTACCACCATCGCGACGGGCCAGGACGCGGGCGATGACAAACAACAGATCCGACAGACGATTCAGGTAGTGCCGGGAGGCGGTATTGATAGAATCTTCATGGCCGAGGGCAACAACCACTCGCTCCGCCCGACGGGATACCGCCCGGGCCAGGTGGCACTGGGCTGCCGCAGGTGTGCCGCCAGGCAGGATAAAGTTCTTCAGAGGTGGCAGACCCTCGTTATGCCGGTCCAGGGTGTTCTCCAGCCATTCGATATGATCATCACCGATCACCCGGCTGCCGGGGATGGCAAACTCGCCCCCCAGATCGAACAGGTGGTGCTGGATGCGGCGCAGGCTTTCAATCAGTTCGTCGTCGCTGTCCAGAGTCTCGATCAACAGCCCGATGTGACAATTCAGCTCATCGGCGGTGCCCATGGCTTCAACCCGCTGGGCATTCTTGGCAATACGGTTGCCATCGGCCAGGCCCGTGGAGCCATCATCTCCGGTGCGGGTGTAAATCTTGGAAAGGCGGTTGCCCATCAGTCTGCTCCTGATTAGTGTGACGACAGTTGTTGTACCCGTTCGGTCAGCATTTGGTTCACTGGAGTTTTGATACTGAGTTCATTTCCCAGCTGTGTCAGGTAACCGTTGATAAAGTCTATCTCGGTTCGGCGGCCCCTGAGAACATCGGCACGCATGGAGGATGTGTTGCCGGCGGTATTGCGAGCCACCTGCTCGATGCGCTGCCGCAGGGAGTTCGGTGTCTCTCTGATCTGAAGGGAGGCGTCCATCAGTTCTGATAGCTCGTGGCAAAGGTCGTCGATGGTGCTCTGATACAGGTGCGTACTCAAAATCTCGCCATTCGGGCAGTCCAGGATGGCGGTGTAGGGATTGATGCCGGCGTTGATGATGAGTTTTTGCCAGAGTCGCTGGAGGATGTCCGGCTCGGGATGAACAGCCAGGCCGGTGGCTGCCAGCATTTCTACGGTTTTGCTGACGGCGGCTCTGGCGGGCTCGGTCATTGGCCCCACCCAGGTATCACCGGTGCCGGCATGAACGAGAAGCTTCGGCTCCGGCCGGTTGGCGCCTTCGGTGGTGCTGGCGGCCAGGATCGGGCGCTCCGGCCACCGGTCGGCAACAGCCTGTTGGCTGCCCAGGCCGTTCTGGAAAAGCAGGATGGGGGTGTCCATGGCAAACTGGTCGATCACCCCCGCCAGGGCATCCAGGGTGTCACCGGCCTTGGTTGTGACCAGAAGCAGATCTGGCTTGTTACCCGCCTTGAGGAATGGGATTCGTACCGTTGATTCCGGCCCTTTAAAGGGCCGGAAACGGTAACTGAGATCGGTGTCGGTCGGCTCGCCAGGCCTGGCAATGAAGGCAACGCGACCCGCGGGTAGCATTGCGCCCCAAAGCCTGCCCAGAGAGCCTGCACCGAGAATACCGATCATGCCGGTTACATGGCCTCGATGTCGGCCCTTTGCTGGCTCAGGCGAGCCTGGCTGCTCTGGGCGTCACGGAGTTTCTCCTGCTCCTTCTCAACCACTTCGGCTGGGGCTTTGGCGGTAAACTTCTCGTTCCCCAGCTTGCCCTCCAGGCGACCAATCTCTTTCTGCAGGCGCTCCAGCTCCTTGTCCAGGCGCTTGAGTTCCGCATCCTTGTCGATCAGGCCGGCCATGGGGACCAGCACTTCCATTTCTCCCACCAGTTGGGTGGCGGACATCGGCGCTTTGTCACCCTCGAACCAGTCAAGGCTCTCCAGCTTGGCAAGGGAGCTCAGGAACTGGCGGTTGTCGTTCATGCGACGCTGATCTTCCGCGTCTTTGCCACGCAGCAATACCGGGATCTTTTTCGCCGGGGAAATGTTCATCTCACCACGGATGTTTCGCACTGCAACGATGACGCCTTTCAACCATTCAATATCGGCGGTCACTGCAGCATCCTGCTTGGTGGCATCCGGCTGTGGGTAGGCCTGCAGCATGATGCTGTCTCCGGTCTTGCCGGCCAGGGGCGCAATGCGCTGCCAGATTTCCTCGGTGATGAACGGCATCATCGGGTGGGCCAGGCGCAGGACGGCTTCCAGTACGCGCACCAGGGTGCGACGGGTGCCGCGTTTGGCTTCGGCACTGGCGCTTTCATCATTGAGCACCGGCTTCGACAGTTCCAGATACCAGTCGCAGTATTCGTTCCAGATGAATTCATACAGCGCGTAGGCAGCCAGGTCAAAGCGGTATTGGTCCAGGTGGCGGATCACATCCTGCTCGCAGCTCTGCAGTTCGCTGATGATCCAGCGGTCGGCAAGGGACAGCTCCACCGGCTCGTCATTCACGCCGCAATCTTCGTCCTCGGTATTCATCAGCACGTAACGGGCTGCGTTCCACAGCTTGTTGCAGAAGTTGCGGTAGCCTTCCAGGCGCTTCATGTCCCAGTTGATGTCACGACCGGTGGTGGCCATGGCCGCCAGGGTGAAGCGCAGGGCGTCGGTGCCGTGGGCGGTGATGCCCTCCGGGAACTCCTTTTTGGTGCGCTTGCCGATCTTCTCGGCCAGCTTGGGCTGCATCAGATTGCCAGTGCGCTTCTCCAGAAGGTCATCGAGGCTGATGCCGTCGATCATGTCCAGCGGATCGATCACGTTGCCCTTGGACTTGGACATCTTGTCGCCGTGCTCGTCCCGGATCAGGCCGGTGACATACACGGTATGGAAGGGCACCTGGGGTGTACCGTCTTCGTTCTTCATGAAGTGCATGGTCATCATGATCATCCGGGCTACCCAGAAGAAGATGATGTCGAAGCCGGTCACCAGCACATCGGTTGGATGGAAGGTTTTCAGGCGTTCGGTGATCTCCGGCCAGCCCAGGGTGCCGAAGGTCCACAGGGCAGAGCTGAACCAGGTGTCGAGAACGTCTTCGTCCTGCTCGAGGGCGACGTCGGCGTCGAGGTTGTGCTTCTGGCGGACTTCGTCTTCGCTACGGCCAACGTAGATGTTGCCTTCGGCGTCGTACCAGGCCGGGATGCGGTGGCCCCACCAGAGCTGGCGGGAAATACACCAGTCCTGGATGTCCCGCATCCAGGCAAAATACATGTTTTCGTACTGTTTCGGTACGAACTGGATACGGCCATCCTCAACAGCTTCGATGGCCGGCTTGGCCAGGGTCTTGGCATCGGCAAACCACTGGTCGGTGAGCATCGGCTCGATAATCAGGCCCGACCGGTCACCGCGGGGGACGCTGAGCACGTGATCCTCGATATTCTCAACCAGACCCTCGGTTTCCATGTCGGCGACGATCTGTTTGCGGGCCGCTTCGCGGGTCAGCCCGGCGTAGGCGTTTGGCATGGTCCCGTCGAGTTCGGTGTTTTCAGTGCCGTCCGCGTTGAACACTTCGGCCACGTCCCGGATGTTGGCATCCTGGGTCATGACGTTGATCATCGGCAGGTTGTTGCGCTTGCCGACGGCGTAGTCGTTGAAGTCGTGAGCCGGGGTGATCTTCACGCAGCCGGAACCTTTCTCCGGATCGGCGTGATGGTCGGCAACAATGGGAATCCGGCGATTCACCAGCGGCAGCATCACGTGTTTGCCAATCAGGTGCTGGTAGCGCTCGTCTTCCGGATGCACGGCCACGGCTGTATCGCCGAGCATGGTCTCGGGCCGGGTGGTAGCGACTACGAGGTAGTCTTTGCCGTCTTTGGTCTGCGCGCCGTCAGCCAGCGGGTAACGCAGGTGCCAGAAAAAGCCTTTTTCTTCCTTGTTTTCCACTTCCAGATCAGAAATGGCGGTGTGCAGTTTCGGGTCCCAGTTGACCAGGCGCTTGCCACGGTACACCAGGCCTTCGTCGTACAGACGGATAAACACTTCCTGAACGGCTTTGTAGAAGCCGTCGTCCATGGTGAAGCGTTCGTTGTCCCAGTCTACAGAGTTGCCGAGGCGCCGGATCTGACGGGTGATGGTGCCCCCGGAGTGCTCTTTCCAGTCCCAGATGCGCTTGATGAATTCTTCCCGGCCCAGATCGTGGCGGGTCTTGTCCTCTTCCGCAGCGAGTTTGCGCTCAACCACCATCTGGGTGGCAATGCCGGCGTGGTCGGTACCGACAGTCCACAGTGCGTTACGGCCCTGCATGCGCTTGAAGCGGGTGAGGGTGTCCATGATGGTGTGCTGGAACGCGTGGCCCATGTGCAGGCTGCCGGTAACGTTGGGCGGCGGGATGGCGATGCTGTAGGACTGGCCTTCACCGCTGGGGCGGAAGTACCCTTTGGATTCCCAGTTTTCGTACCACTGGCGCTCGATGTTTTCTGGCTGGTAGGTTTTTTCCATGGGGTTCTGCAGTGACCGTTGGTTGATTCACAAGGGAAAATTGAGACGGCCGATTATACATGGTCGCCTGCCCAACGGCGAAATCCGTTTTAAACCGTAGGTCGGGTTAGCGAAGCGTAACCCGACATGGGCTATCCCGGCTTCCTGAGGTCATGCACCCGCGGTTCAATCCCCAATGCCCGCAACTGCTTGAAATGCGACCGGGCCTGATTAAGCACATTCGGGTCGTTATGAGCGACCAGCGCCAGTCGCTTGAACCGATCCGCATCCGCCGGCAGCGTTGCCGATAGAATGATCACGGTGTCCCAATCTTCGGCAACCGGCGGGCAGAGCAGGATGCCGACAGGATCGGGGCAGGTGGTAGCGGAATCGGGAACAACGCTGTGGGGGATGAATGCGTCGGGGCTGAAGTTCCAGAGCAGGTCGTCCAGCTCTTCGGCGTGTTGCATGGTATCGCAAACGATGCACACACGGTCTCCCTGCTGCCAGGCTTTGTCCACGAGTTTGGCGGCGTGGAGGTTGCGGGCGGCAGGGGTGTTCTGGGCAAGGATATGGAACCAGTAGCGTTGGTTCCGGTCCTCCTGGCCGGAAGCTCCGGCAGCAGGGCTGCCGGGTTCCGGAGAGGGCGCCGGGTTATTTTCCGGCATGGGACATCAGGTAGTCGACCAGCAGAGGGACCGGACGGCCGGAGGAGCCTTTGGCTTTGCCGGAATGCCATGCGGTGCCGGCGATGTCCAGGTGGGCCCAGCGGTAGTCCTTGGCGAACCGGGACAGGAAGCAGGCTGCAGTAATGGTGCCGGCCGGGCGTCCGCCGATGTTGGCCATGTCGGCGAAGTTGCTGTCCAGCTGGCTCTGGTATTCGTCCCAGAGCGGTAGACGCCATGCCCGGTCACCGGCACGTTCGCCGGCAGCCAGCAGTTCGTTGGCCAGATCATCGTTGTTGGCCAGCAGGCCGGTGGCGTGATTGCCAAGGGCGATGATGCAGGCACCGGTCAGCGTCGCCAGATCGATGACGGCGGCCGGGTCGAATTTCTTCACGTAGGTGAGGGCGTCGCACAGTACCAACCGGCCCTCGGCATCGGTGTTGAGGATTTCGACGGTCATGCCCGAGAGGGTGGTTACGATATCGCCCGGGCGGGAAGCGCCGCCGTCCGGCATGTTTTCCGCAGCGGCAATCACGGCCACCACGTTGATCTTGGGTTGGGTTTCGGCCAGGACTTTCATGGCGCCGAAGACACTGGCGGAGCCGCCCATGTCGTACTTCATTTCATCCATGCCCTCGCCAGGCTTCAGGCTGATACCGCCGGTGTCGAAGGTGATGCCTTTGCCGACAAGTACGTGGGGCTTGTCCTTGGCCTTGCCACCACGGTATTCCATCACGATCAGGCGCGGCGGCTGTGTGCTGCCTTTGCCCACGGCCAGGATGGTGTTCATGCCCATTTTTTCCATCTGCTTTTCATCAAGCACTTCGGTCTTGATGCAGTCGTAGTCCTTGGCCAGCTTCTTCGCTTGCTGGGCCAGCCACTCCGGGTGGCAGATGTTGGGTGGAGTGTTGCCGAGATCCCGGGTGAGGTTCATGCCACGACCGGTGGCCAGGCCGAGGTTGAAGGCATCCTTGAGGGCCTTGCTGGCACTGGAGGCAAGCACAACGGCTTTGTTGAGCTTGCGGGCGGCGGGTTTTTCGCTCTTGAAGTCGCTGAAGGTGTAAAGCTGGTCTTCCAGGGTGCGGCCGATCAGGCTCAGCCGGGCGGCTTCGGAACTCACGGCCTCTTCTCCGGTTACCGCCGTGTCCGCCAGGGCGATGGCGACACTTTTCGATGGGCCATCCTTGAGTGCGGTCATCATCGCGATCAGCGCCTTGCGGTAGTTGGCAGGGCTGCGATCAGTATCCTTGCCAGTGCCAACCACGAGCAGACGGCTCCAGGGCTGGTCTGTCAGGGGAATTGTCAGAGTCGTGGCATTCTTGCCGGAAAGGTCGCCGGCCTTCTGGAGCGTCTTGATCAGCCCGCCGAGTGCTTCATCGGCCTGATTGGTAGAATCGGGCCAGGTACCCTTCTCAGGCAAGCCGATTACGAGGCAGTCTGCTTTGCTACTGGCGATGGCTTTACTGCTCAGGCTGAAATTCATGGCAACTCCTGTTGATTGTTCGCGAGACATCCGCCGACGGCGGGAATCGTTCTTGATTGTGATCTAGTCTAGCATTGGGGCGGGCCGGGAAATTATCAAGCAATTGGCGCGGCTTTGGTGCCTGTTCGCGCCTTCGTATCGGTGTAATACGGCTGCTCTGTCATTCGACACCAAGGTTACATAGAATACGCGCAGTTCCCAGCGACCTCCACGTTTCAACGGATACGGCCAGAGAGACCGATTTGAACATCATTTTCCGTTACCTCATACGCCAGATCATGATCAGCATGGTTGCCGTTTCCGGCATCCTGCTGCTGGTGTTCATGAGCGGCCGTTTTCTGAAATACCTCGACAGTGCCGCCCAGGGGAGCATTTCCGCCGGTGTTCTGTTCGAAATCATGGCTTACCGTTTTCCGGGATTCCTCGAGCTGATACTGCCCCTGGGGCTTTTTATCGGCATCTTGCTTGCCTACGGTCGCATGTACCTTGAAAGCGAGATGACGGTGTTGTTCGCCTGCGGTGTCAGTGACAAGGCCTTGTTGGGTAAAACCCTCCTGGGCAGTCTCCCCGTGATGATTATTGTCGGCGCCATGAGTCTTTACGTCTCGCCCTGGGGGATGAACCAGGTTGAAGAGATTTTCAATGAGCAGCGTAAGGCCACGGAGTTCGAGATGCTGGCGCCGGGTCGCTTTCAGGATTTCTCGTCGGGCGGTCGGGTGACTTACACCGAAGGCCTGAGCGAAGACAAACGCCGCCTGCAGGGCGTCTTTATCGCAGAATACGCCGACAACGGTCAGGGGCTGACCATTATCACGGCCGATTCCGGTTCCCAGCTGGTGGACCCCGAAACCGGAAGCCGTTTTTTGATTCTTGAAGAGGGTGGCCGCTTCGAGGGCGCTGCTGGTGAGCTGGATTACACCACTATTGATTTCGAGGCCTACGGCCTGAAAATCGAGAGCGGCAAGGCTGGAACCCGGGAGCTGGAAGAGGGTGCCAGTACCTGGAGCCTGATGCAGTCAGACCGGCTTGAAGATCGTGCTTTGTTGCACTGGCGCCTTTCACTGCCGCTGATTGTACCGGTAGTGACTTTGCTGGCGGTGCGCTTGAGCCGGGTGAACCCCCGCCAGGGCAGGTTCTTTCACCTGCTTCCGGCGATGCTGGTTTACATTACCTACCTGGGCTTGCTGATCGTGGCCCGGGACTGGCTGGCCGAGGGCAAGGTCCCCGAGTGGGTCGGTATGCTCTGGGTTCATGCCCTGTTTATAGGGTTTGGCCTTTGGCTGCAGTTTGGCCCTGACTGGCTGCATCGCAGGCGGTTGATGCTGGAGGGGGCTGTCCATGCGCAGGATTGACGGCTATGTAATGCGGACCGTCGGCGGCGCCATGTTCCTGGTTATGGTGGTGGTGCTGTCGCTTGATCTGATCTTCGCCTTTATCGCCGAACTTGAGGATACCCGGAATGACTACCAGACGCTGGAAGCGCTCTGGTACGTCTTCCTGACTCTGCCTCGCCGCATCTACGACTACCTGCCGCTGGGCGCGTTCATGGGTTGTCTGGTGGGGCTGGGTTCCATGGCCAGTTCATCGGAGCTGACAGTGATCCGGGCGGCCGGTGTTTCGCTGAAGCGAATTGTCTGGTCGGCCATGAAGCCGGCTTTGGTTGTGGTCATCCTTGGGGTGTTGATTGGTGAGTACGTGGCCCCACCGGCGGAGCGTGTGGCGCAGAGCGACAAGGCCGTGGCGCTGGGTGCGGGCACCAATGTGGCGTCGGCGTCCGGGGTCTGGCACAAGGAAGGGAACGTTTACATTCATCTGAACGCGGTGCAGCCCAACGGCGTGCTTCACGGTGTTTCCCGCTTCCGGTTTGACGAGGATAGGCAGTTGCTGGCGGCGAGCTTCGCGGAACGGGCCATCTATCAGGGCGATTACTGGCTTCTGGAAAAGGTGCGCACCACCGAGTTCGAGGACGACAGAACCACCCGTTCTGAAAACAAGATCCTGAGGTGGGAAACGGGCCTGTCACCAAGCGTTCTGAGTGTCCTGATTGTGAAACCGGAAAATCTGTCTATGACGGGCTTATTCACCTACGCCCGCTACCTGGGAGAACAAAACCTCAATGCCTCGCGTTACTGGCTGGCATTCTGGAAAAAAGCCCTGATGCCCCTGGGTACCGCTGTGATGGTGCTGGTCGCCATATCCTTTATTTTCGGGCCGTTGCGATCAGTCACCATGGGGTTCCGCGTGTTTACCGGGCTGTTGGTGGGGTTGCTCTTCAAATACATGCAGGATCTGCTGGGGCCGATGAGTCTGGTTTACGGCTTTAACCCGATGCTGGCGGTACTGGTGCCAATCGCAGTGAATGCCGTTGTGGGGGCTATCTTGATGCGACGGGCCGGCTAGCGGGCCCGCCCTGGCCCTCTGCGGTTACTTCGCCGCGCGCTTTTTCGTTGCGGTTTCCTTCGGAACCGAGACAACGACGCTGTCGGACAGGCGATCAGTAACCGAAAGGCCGTTAATCGGATAGAACAGTGCGACAATTGCCGGGATGCTCAGGAACAGAGTGGCCGCTCCGAAATAGTAGCTGCCCAGCAGGGTCAGGAAGATCACCCCAGCCGCCGTCACATAGCGTCTGAGAGCCTTGGTCCAGCTCACTGACGTGCCGTCAATGTTTTCAATGCGGATCCGCCACACCTGCATCCCCAGGGTCTGGCCGATGCGAGTCCAGAAATATCCAAAGAACAGATAAAGAACCAGAAACAGGGTGAATGTCAGGCCTGGGTCCCCGGAAAGCTGGCCGGACTCGGCCATTTGCTCGTAGCGGTCCCAGCCCGTAATCCAGCCGGCCACCATGGTGTATCCCCAGGTAGCGACAAGCAGCACGGCGATGCTGATCAAACCGTCGTAAATAATGGCAAGGGCGCGTTTAAGGGCAGTGGCTGGTGGGAATAGTTCCTCGGCGTCATGGAAGCGTCGGGGCATGGAATCTCCTGTGATGTTTCACGTTTTTCCTGTTCTCGGCGTGTGCTAGAGTAGCGGATTTGCACAAGCATGTAAGTATTCGTATTCAATCGCGGACCGGGCGGCATTTCCGCCGGGTTTCTGGAAAGGTATCAAAGGGCTATGAAAACCGCAGAGTTGCGACAGGCATTCCTCGATTATTTCAAGCAGCAAGGTCACACCATTGTTCCAAGCAGTTCGCTGGTACCTGCGGACGACCCCACATTGTTATTTACGAATGCGGGAATGAACCAGTTCAAGGACCTGTTCCTGGGTCGCGAGGAGCGTGACTATACCCGGGCAACCTCCACCCAGAAATGTGTCCGCGCTGGCGGCAAGCACAACGACCTCGAAAACGTCGGCTACACCGCCCGTCACCACACCTTTTTCGAGATGCTGGGCAACTTCAGTTTCGGCGACTACTTCAAGCGGGAAGCGATCAACTACGCCTGGACGTTTCTTACCGGCGAGAACTGGCTGAACCTGCCCCAGGAGAAACTCTGGGTAACCGTTTACGCCGAAGATGACGAAGCCTTCGATATCTGGAACAAGGAAATTGGGGTGCCGGCAGACCGTATCGTCCGGATTGGCGATAACAAGGGCGGCCGTTACGCCTCTGACAACTTCTGGCAGATGGGGGACACCGGTCCCTGTGGACCCTGTACCGAAATCTTCTACGATCACGGCCCGGATGTCGCGGGTGGACCTCCCGGATCACCGGAAGAAGATGGTGATCGCTACATCGAAATCTGGAACGTGGTGTTCATGCAGTACAATCGCACCGCTGACGGTGAGATGTTGAAGCTGCCCAAGCCGTCTGTTGACACTGGCATGGGTCTGGAGCGCATCACGGCGGTTCTGCAGGGTGTTCACAGCAACTATGAAATTGATCTGTTCCAGGATTTGCTGGCAGCCGCCTCACAGATTCTGGGCGGTGCTGCAACCACGGAAGCATCTTTGCGCGTGGTCGCGGACCACATCCGTTCCTGCGCCTTCCTGATCGCGGACGGCGTCATGCCCTCAAACGAGGGGCGCGGTTTTGTGCTGCGCCGTATCATTCGCCGCGCCGCCCGCCATGGCAACAAGCTGGGTGCAACCGGGCCCTTCTTCTACAAGCTCACAGGCGCCCTGTGCGAGCTGATGGGCGATGCCTTCCCGCAACTGGTCAGCAGTCGCAAACAGATTGAAAAGGTGTTGCTGCAGGAAGAGGAGCAATTTGCCAAGACCCTGGACAAGGGCCTGCGCCTGCTTGAGCAGGACATCGCCGAGCTCAAGGGCAGCGAGATTCCGGGCGAGACCATCTTCACGCTGTATGACACTTATGGTTTTCCGGTCGACCTGACCAACGACATTGCCCGTGAGCGCGGCCTGACGCTGGATTACGAAGGTTATGAGACAGCCATGGAAGCTCAGCGCGAGCGTGCCCGGGCAGCCAGTAAATTTGGTATCGACTACAACGCCGCCGGCCTGCAACTCGAGGGCAAGACCGAGTTCACCGGTTACGAGCACATTGACGGCCACGAGAAAATCCGCGCGGTCATTGTCAACGGAGAAGAGAAGACCGCCGAAGCCGGCGATGAAGCTGTTGTCGTGCTTGAGCGCACGCCTTTCTATGCTGAATCCGGTGGTCAGGTCGGAGATACCGGTCTGCTGACCTGGAGCGGCGGCCGGTTCAAGGTGACGGATACACGCAAGGAAGGGGATAACCACCTGCACCTTGGTACTCTGATCGAAGGCGAGCTGTTCCCGGGGCTGGAAGTTGATGCGCGGATTGATCACGCCCGCCGCGAGCGTACCAAGCGTAACCACTCCGCCACCCACCTGCTGCATGCAGCCTTGCGCAAGGTGCTGGGTGAGCACGTCAGCCAGAAAGGTTCACTGGTGGACCCGGATAAACTGCGTTTCGATTTCTCCCATTTCGAGGCCGTTACTCCGGAGCAGCTTCGCGAGATTGAGCGCCAGGTGAACGAGCAGATCCTGGAAAATAGTCCGGTTCAGACCGAAATTACCGACATGGAAAAAGCCCAGGAAAAGGGCGCCATGGCGTTGTTCGGTGAAAAATACGGGGATGTGGTACGGGTGCTCAGCATGGGTACCGACAACTACTCTGTTGAACTCTGCGGCGGTACTCATGTTTCCCGCACCGGTGACATTGGCCTTTTCCGTATTACCTCAGAAAGTGGTATTTCATCCGGTGTGCGTCGTATTGAAGCGGTTACCGGCATGGGCGCGCTGGACTGGATTGACGGTACCGAGCGGACCCTTCGGGAAGCGGCGCGTCTGGTGAAAGGTTCCCGCGAGTCTGTGATTGAAAAGGTTCAGCAAACCATTGACCGCAACCGACAGCTCGAGAAGGAAGTGGATGCCCTGAAGGCAAAACTCGCCTCTTCTGCAGGTACCGATCTGGCCAGCACTGCTGTTGATGTTGCCGGGCTCAAGGTGGTGGCTTCCGAGCTGGAAGGCGCTGACCGCAAGGCCCTGATGGAAACGGCCGATCAGCTGAAAAACAAGCTGGGCGAAGGTGTCGTGGTTCTCGCCAGCGTGGAAGATGGCAAGGTAACTCTGGTTGCCGGCGTAACCAAGTCCGCCACTGACCGGATCAAGGCCGGGGATCTGATGAAACATCTGGCGGCTCAGGTCGACGGTAAGGGCGGGGGACGACCCGATATGGCTCAGGGCGGTGGTAACGATCCGTCCAAGCTGGAGGACGCCCTGGCCGGTGTCGCCGGTTGGGTCGAGAAAAATATCGCTTAAGCAACTGTTTTTGTGGGCGGGCTGGGGTTTATAATCCCGCCCGTTTGTCTTAATTGGCGGAGCATCGCTCCGCCGTGAGTCCCCGTTTCGGATATTGGGAAAACAATGGCTCTGTTGGTTCAGAAATTTGGTGGCACATCGGTTGGAACAACCGAACGTATTGAAGCGGTAGCCGACAAGGTGTGCCGTTTCCGTAAGGAAGGTCATGATGTTGTTGTCGTGGTTTCCGCCATGAGCGGTGAAACCAACCGGTTGATCGCCCTGGCCAATAACATCATGGAGGAGCCGACGCCCCGTGAGATGGACGTGCTGGTCTCCACCGGTGAGCAGGTAACGATCGCGCTCCTGTCCATGGCGTTGCAGAAGCGTGGCTGTGAAGCGCGTTCTTACACTGGCTCCCAGGTCCGAATTCTCACGGACAGCAGCCACACCAAGGCGCGGATCAAACAGATCGATGAGCAGCGCATGCGCGAAGATCTGGATTCGGGCCGAGTGGTGGTGGTTGCCGGATTCCAGGGAATCGACGAAAGTGGAAACATCACCACGCTTGGGCGGGGCGGATCGGATACCACGGCGGTGGCTCTTGCCGCAGCCCTCAGGGCCGATGAATGCCAGATCTACACTGACGTTGACGGTGTCTACACAACCGATCCAAGGGTTGTAGACACTGCGCGCAGGCTTGAACGGATTACGTTCGAGGAAATGCTTGAAATGGCGAGCCTTGGTTCGAAAGTGCTCCAGATCCGCTCGGTAGAATTTGCAGGTAAATACAACGTTCCATTAAGGGTTCTTTCCAGCTTCCAGGAAGGCGAAGGCACCCTGATTACTCTTGAGGATGAAAACGCCATGGAACAACCGGTTGTTTCCGGCATCGCTTTTAACCGTGATGAAGCCAAACTGACCATTGCCGGCGTACCGGACACCCCGGGTAGCGCGCTGCGTATTCTGAAGCCGGTGAGCGACGCTAACATTGAAGTTGATATGATCGTGCAGAACGTGGGCGAGGATAACCGCACTGCCTTCACGTTCACCGTGCACCGTAACGATTTCAAGCGGGCGAAAGAGGTGCTCCAGAGGGTGGCCGATGAACTTGGTGCCCGTGAAGTGGCCGGCGACAGCAAGATTGCCAAGGTCAGCATCGTGGGTGTCGGTATGCGTTCCCACGCTGGTGTGGCAACACAGATGTTCGAGGCGCTGTCCAACGAGGGCATCAACATTCAGATGATCTCCACGTCAGAAATCAAGATTTCCGTGGTGATCGACGAGAAATACCTTGAGCTTGCGGTTCGCGCGCTTCACAGTGCATTTGAACTGGACAAGCCCGCGGTATCGGAAGAGGCCTGAAAGCCGCAGATAAAAGGTCGGTCTGCGGGGCCTCCGAAAAAAGGGCATCATATACTGAGCCTATGACAAACGCACACCGTATAAGGGAATGTGCGTCTACAGCTCAGTAAGTGATCCCACTATAAAAGCAATAAATAGATCAAAAAACCATTTATCGGAACAGGTAGCTCTGGATAGGGAGTAAGGGATATGTTGATTTTGACTCGCCGCGTGGGCGAAACTCTGATGGTCGGCGACGATATCACCGTCACCGTCCTGGGAGTGAAAGGCAATCAGGTGCGCATTGGCGTCAATGCCCCGAAGGAAGTCGCGGTACACCGTGAAGAAATCTACCAGCGGATCCAGTCGGAAAAAGGCTCTGAAGAGCCCGAGCCCGGCAACAGCTGAGAGACAGAAAGCCGTTCAAGGGAAACCTGAACGGCTTTTTTGATGGTGTGGGGAAACGGGCCCGAAAAATCTCGTGTCAACCCTATGAAAACAGAAAAATTATGGTAGTATACGCCCCGTTCTCAAGGAGAGGTGGGTGAGTGGCTGAAACCAGTTCCCTGCTAAGGAACCGTACGAGCAATCGTACCGAGGGTTCGAATCCCTCCCTCTCCGCCATTTTCCTTCTGGGAAAAGCGAGACAGGTTGAGGTAGCACTCAACCACAGCAAGTGATCAATGTGCGGCTGTAGCTCAGCTGGATAGAGTACCTGGCTACGAACCAGGCGGTCGGAGGTTCGAATCCTCCCAGCCGCGCCATCGATCAACCTGCAACAAGTTTTAAGCGGCTGTAGCTCAGCTGGATAGAGTACCTGGCTACGAACCAGGCGGTCGGAGGTTCGAATCCTCCCAGCCGCGCCATATCAAATAAAGAACCCCGCCTTGTGCGGGGTTTTTTATTTGCAAATCTCGGAGTCTGAAAGGATTTGAACCGATAAGAGGTTCGACCGAAACCCACGTAGTGGGTTGAGGAACGCCGGAGCCGCGCGACGGCGACCCCGAAGGGGTGAGGGCCGAAGGCCCGGATAATCCTCCCAGCCGCGCCAAATAAAGACCAAAGCGCCTCAGTTTGTGCACCCCACAGGCTGAGGCGTTTTGCTTTACCCTTCCAGTTTTGCTCTCAGTCAATTTTCCGTTGATCAATATTTGCACAACTCCCTCCCGCCTGCCTATTCTTTCAGATGTAAGGAAATGGAAAGCAAACAGGAGGTTTCACTCACGAGCAAAACAGTCAATGGCGCCTATCAGGATCGTGACCAGGCCAAGAACACTTGGGATGATTTGATCGCAACCGGCATTCCTCGGGACAACATCTACATTGACGAAGATGCCAAGCTAGTCAAGGTTATTGTGCCTGCGGAAACCGAGCGTGAGGTTCGGGAAATCTTTGATCGCCACAAGCTTCAGTGAACCCGGGCAATCCGTTAATAGCGAAGGGAGCAATGATATGAGCGGCAAGGATGGGGATGTGGCGGGACGCGGGCGCGGAGACAGACTCCTCAAAGAGGAAGTTCACGACCCATACGTGGCTCGAAGCAAGCCCAGGGAGCCCACCACGTGCCCTGGCTGCGGCGCTGTTTTCCATAAAGGGCGCTGGCAGTGGGCGGACCAACCGGGTGGAGCGGCTCACGAGATGATGTGCCCCGCCTGTGAGCGGATCAGGGATGATATGCCGGCCGGGATTCTCACGCTCTCTGGAGGGTTCCTGGGTAAACACCGGGATGAAATCCTGAAACTCATCCATAACAAGGTTGAGGAAGAAAAAGCCGAGCACCCGATGAAACGTCTTATGGGTATTGAAGACGGTCCGGAGGGAGAGTTGATCGTTCGGTTCACCGATCTTCATCTTCCCCGGGGTGCCGGGGAAGCGATTGAGCGAGCCTACGACGGTGAGCTGGACATCCAGTACACCAAGGAATCGAACCTGGTTCGGGTGTACTGGAATCGGGATGAGTAGATAGCAGGTTTGCCAGTTACAGTCGGAATCGGGAAACCAGATTCTGCAGGTCACTCCCGAGCCTGGCCAGTTCGCTACTGGAGCTGGCGGTCTGGTTCGATGAAGCGGCGGACTGATCGGTCACGTCGCGGATGCTGGTAATGTTCTGATTGATTTCCTCGGCCACCGATGTCTGTTGCTCGGAGGCTGTGGCAATCTGGCTGTTGTACTGTTTGATGTCTTCCACGGCCCGGGCAATGCGTTCGATGGTTGCCCCGGTCGCTGTGGCGCGCTCGAGGGTGTTTGAGGCCATGGTGGTGCTGGACTCCATGGCGGATACCGAGTTGCCGGCACTGCTTTGAAGCGATGTCACCAGCGTCTCGATTTCCTGGGCGGACGATTGGGTCCGCTGGGCGAGTGAGCGTACCTCATCTGCCACAACGGCAAAGCCGCGACCCTGCTCGCCAGCTCGGGCTGCCTCAATAGCGGCGTTGAGGGCCAGCAGATTGGTCTGTTCGGCGACCGATTTGATGACATCCAGGACTGTTCCGATGTTGGCGGTTTCCTTCTGCAATCCCTGGATGGTTTCCATGCTCTGGCTGACTTCATGGGCCAGGTTGTTCACCTGATTGACCGTTTCCCGTACTTCCCGTTCACCATCGCTTGCCTGGCTGGCGGCGTCTGTGGCTACAGAGAATGCCTGTTCGGCGCTGCGGGCGATTTCGCCAACGGTTGCGGTCATTTCGTTCATGGCCGTGGCAACCTGGTCGGTTTCCTGTTTCTGGCGGTTGATGCCGTCGCTGGTCTGGCTGGTAACCGTTGACAGCTCCTCGGCAGAGGCGGCGATGTTGGACGCGCCTGATTCAATGCTTCTGACCAATTCCCTGAGGCTGGTTACCATGGTCGCCAGAGCGGCCATCAGCCGACCAATCTCGTTGGTACCGCTTGCCTTGATGTCCACGGTCAGGTTGCCAGAGGCAACTTCGGACGCAATGTTCACGGCCTGATTGACGGGGGAAACGATGGCGCGGGTAATCAGGTAAGCCATCAGGATACCGAGCACCAGGGCGATGCCAGTGGCGCCAAAAATCAGCCAGGACGCCTGCTGCCTGTCAGCTTCCATCTTTTCGGCCTGAAGTGCCCGAAGGTTGTTTGCCGATTCGATGGCGCTCCTCGCCGTGCTAACCATGTCATCTGAAAATTGCTTTCCGGCATTGGTAAGATCCACAACGTTTCGAAATTCAGAGACATAAGTATCGAGAGCCTCGTTAATCTGCTCCTTTTCCTCGGCTGTTATCGCTGCTGACTTAAGGGGACCCTGAACCCGTTTGGCGTCATCAAGGTAGGCTTTCACGCTTGCATCGTCGTGATCGATAAGAAACTTTCGCTCGGATCGACGCATGTCTTCGAAAATGGCCGAAGCAAAGAACAAAGAGCTGTGGGCCTTTAAAGAGGATCCAAAAATGCGCGCGCTGGTTTCCAGTCGCTCAAGCGCCTCCTCGCGCTCGCCGATGTTTGTCTCAACCTGTTCCATCAGCTGTTGGTAGTTTTTTACGTCGGCCTGAATCTGGCCTAGCGTTTCGATATCTTTGGGCACTGCAAGCAATGGCTTGATGTCACTGATCAGCTCCAGAACCCGGTCGCCCTGGGCCTGGGTTCTGGTGACAGCTTGTGCTTCGCCGGTCAGAAGGAAGTTCTTCTCTTCAACCCGGGCCTCGGTGAGATTGGTGTTCACCTGCCCGAGCATGGCAACAATGTTTGACCGCTGGCTGTAACTATCCAGTGCGCGGTCGCCAACCAGGCCTACCAGAATGGTCAGAATGAGCAGGATGGCAAATCCTCCGGCCAGCCTGGTTCGGATAGTCATGTTGTTGAAGAGCTCTGAAAAACGCATTGTTTCTGTGTTCCTGACGGGTGTGAGGTTTGCCGGCCCAACTTCGATAGCGTCTCGATTTTGGCCTGGGACCAGAAAAAAGGACTTTTGATACGCCTGGAAGAGTAAAGGTGGCTTTTATTTGACTTATATTAAGAGGTTTTACGGCAGGGTATTCCAGAACTTTACAGTAACAGATGATTACCGGGTGTTTTTTAACGTGATACGAAATGGTGGGTTGCTGGTTCTGATTGCTATCAGAACCAGCTCAGCTGCTTACCACATCAGGTCATCAGGAATTTCGTAGCCCGCGTAGGGGTCGTCCTCTCCCACATCGTCTTTCTTGCGGTCATGGAGCACGACAACGGCGCTGCCATCCCGTTCCATGATCTTGCGGGCAACGCCTTCAGCCACGATCTCGTAACTGTCGTTCACAAAAACGATCGCGAGGCGGCCGCGGGAGAGCTGGTCCACCATGGTGTCGTCCACGAAAAGCTTCTTGATCTTCTTGTCATGGACAAACTGATATGAGGTTTCGCCCCGGCTGCGATCCAGTCGATTAGTTTCCACCAACTGGCGGATCTGGGCCTGAATAGCTTTTTTCTCGGCAGTGCGCTGGCGCTCCAGGTTGAGTTGGCGATCCCGTTCGGCTTTTTCTTCCCGGGCCTGGCGAGCCCGGATCTCGGCCTCGTTCACCTCGACCGCGCCCTTGGGTTGCTGCTTTCTCTTCTTGCGCTTTTCGCTGCGAATGGCCTTGGCCTTTTTCTCGTCGGCAAGGCCGGCTTTCAGCAATTGATCCTGCAGGGATGCCATTAGTAACTCCATTCTTTCGTTGCAGATTCTGGTATCATTTCGGCCTAGTATACGCCCTCATTATTGCCTTCATAACCAGCTTCCGCTGATTCCGGGATTTTCTTCTATGTCTTCTTTCAATGACTTCGGCCTGTCCTCTGCCATGCGCTCGAACCTCGATCAACTGGGTTTTGCCAAGCCCACTGAGATTCAGGAGAAGGCCCTTGCACCGGGACTGGCCGGGAAAGACATCATCGCCATGGCCAAAACCGGTAGCGGCAAAACGGCCGCCTTTGGCATCAGTCTTGTTGAGCGGCTAAATCCCCGGCTTTTTGCGGTTCAGGCGCTGGTGTTATGCCCAACCCGTGAACTGGCAGACCAGGTGGCCAAGGCCATCCGGGAGCTGGCGCGGGCCCGGGATAACATCAAGGTACTGACTTTGTGTGGTGGTGTTGCCATCGGACCGCAGATCGGGTCGCTCAGCCATGGTGCACATATTGTGGTTGGAACGCCGGGCCGGATTCAGGACCACCTGCGCAAGCAGACCCTCTCGCTGGCACGTCTGAAAACTGTGGTGCTTGATGAGGCGGACCGGATGCTGGACATGGGTTTTCAGGAAGCAATGGAAGATATCCTCTCCGAGACGCCGCCCTCTCGCCAGACCATGATGTTCTCGGCGACCTGGCCCGCGCCCATTCGTGAACTGAGCAAGCAGTATCAGAAAAGCCCGGTAGATATTCGCGCTGAGGAAGCCGGTGATAATCCCGACATCGAAGAGTTGTTCTACGAAGTGTCGCCGCAATCCAGATCGGATGCCATCGTGGCACTGCTTTCCCAGCGACAGCCTGAGTCCTGTATCGTTTTCTGTACCACCAAACAGCAGTGCGACGAACTGGCGCAGGAGCTGGGTGAGCGCGGGTTTTCCGCACTGCCGCTGCATGGAGACCTGGAGCAGCGGGAACGCGACAGCGTGCTGGTGCGCTTTGGTAACCAGAGCTGCTCCATTCTGGTTGCCACCGATGTGGCTGCCCGAGGCCTTGATATCAAGTCTCTGCCGTTAGTCATCAATGCTGAACCTGCGAGAGATCCCGAAGTTCATACTCATCGCATCGGGCGCACCGGCCGGGCAGGGGAGCAGGGCCACGCCGTTACCTTCTGTACACCGGCCCAGGGCCACAAGATCAGTCGCATTGAATCCGAAAGAGGGCGCAACGTGGACTGGGGAGACACGAAGGCTCTTCTGGCGACGCCCCTGAAGCCAGTTGCGCCGGCTATGAAAACCCTGTGTATTGCTGGTGGCCGCAAGGACAAGATTCGTCCCGGGGATGTTATGGGTGCGTTAACCGGTGAGGCGGGTCTGCCCGGAAAGGCCGTTGGCAAGATCGACCTGTTCGACCATCAGTGTTTTGTGGCGGTTGAAAAATCACTGGCAGGTAAGGCTCTGTCCAGGCTTGAAAGTGGCAAGGTCAAAGGCCGGAAAATACGCGTCCGATATGCCTGAATGAGAATTGCTTCGTCTGTATAAATACGTGTCTTTTCGGGCCGCGACGCTCGGAAACCCCGTATAGATTTTTGTATTCAGGTTGCCCGAGGGCCCTGAAAACGGTAAATTACGCAGGATTTTGCCCCCCGAATTGTGGCGGAAGGCTGTTAGACCTTAGTCTAACTGGTCAGTCCGGGCAACGTTCGGGAGAAACATAAAATCAATACAGGTAGCTGTTCGATATGAATGACCTGATGTCACAAGCCGTCGATCTGATGATTGCCGGAATGGGGTTTGTGTTCGTGTTCCTGATTATTCTGGTGTTCGCGACACTCCTCATGTCCAAACTGATAGGACGGTTTGCGCCGCCAGAGCCGGCAACCCCGGCCAAAACGCCACGTGCCAAGCCGAAGGCGCCCGCGTCGGTTGACCCTGACACCGCCGAGGCCATCAAGAAGGCGATTGCACAATTCCGGTCGCGCCACAAGAAGTGACCCGGTAAAAGACTAGAACCTTTAAACAGAAGGCTGACACGATGACTGACACAAAGAAACCGCTGGGGATTACGGACGTTATCCTGCGTGACGCCCACCAGTCCCTGCTTGCCACCCGTATGCGGCTGGATGACATGCTGCCTGTTGCCGAGAAACTCGACAAGGTCGGTTTCTGGTCCCTGGAGTCCTGGGGCGGCGCTACCTTTGATTCCTGCATCCGCTACCTGGGCGAAGATCCCTGGGAGCGCATCCGTGAGCTGAAAAAAGCCATGCCCAACACCCAGCAGCAGATGCTTCTGCGCGGCCAGAACCTGTTGGGCTATCGTCATTACGCGGATGATGTGGTTGACCGTTTCTGTGAGCGTGCCGCCGAGAATGGCGTCGACGTGTTCCGTATTTTTGATGCGATGAACGATCCCCGTAACCTGGATCGCGCCATCAAGGCCGTACGTAAGACAGGTAAGCATGCTCAGGGCACTATTGCCTACACCACAAGCCCGGTGCACACCATTGAGATGTGGGTCGAGCTGGCGAAAGAGGTCGCCGACATGGGCGCGGACTCCATCGCGATCAAGGACATGGCCGGTATTCTCAAGCCGTACGTGGCCTTTGACCTGGTCAGCCGTCTGAAGAAAGAGCTGGACATCCCCATTCACATGCAGTGCCACGCCACCACCGGCATGTCTACCGCTACCGCCATCAAGGCTGCGGAAGCCGGTATTGATAACGTGGACACCGCCATTTCCTCAATGAGTATGACCTACGGTCATTCGCCCACCGAAGCCGTGGTTGCGATTCTTGAGGGCACGGATCGTGATACCGGCCTGGATCTGAACCTGCTCGAAGAAATTGCCGCATATTTCCGCCAGGTGCGGAAGAAGTACGCGAAGTTCGAAGGCAGCCTGCGTGGCACCGACTCCCGAATCCTGATTGCCCAGGTACCGGGTGGCATGCTCACCAATATGGAAAACCAGCTGCGTGAGCAGAACGCCAGCGACAAGTTCGATCAGGTTCTGGACGAGATTCCCAAGGTTCGTGAAGACCTGGGCTTCATTCCGCTCGTAACGCCGACTTCCCAGATCGTGGGTACCCAAGCGGTACTGAACGTTCTGACCGGCGAGCGCTACAAGTCCATCTCCAAAGAGACCTCGGCAATCCTTAAAGGCGAATACGGTGCTGCACCGGCGCCCATGAATAAGGAACTGCAGGAGCGTGTTCTGGACGGCAAAGAGCCCGTTACCTGTCGTCCGGCGGATCTGCTTGAGCCGGAAATGGACAAGCTGACCGAAGAGCTTCAGAAGCTCGCCGAAGAGAAAGATATCAAGCTGGCGGAAAACACCGTAGATGACGTTCTGACCTACGCGCTGTTCCCGCAGATTGGTCTGAAGTTCCTGGAAAACCGTGGCAACCCGGATGCGTTCGAGCCGGTTCCGACCGCTGAAAGCGCAGCTCCGGCCAAGAAGTCTGAAGGACCCGAGACCTACACCGTTGAAGTGAATGGCAAGAAGTTTGTTGTTGCCGTTTCCGAAGGTGGCGAGATCACCCAGATTCAGGGCGAGGGTGGTGCGGCTTCCGCACCGGCAGCTTCCTCGGCTCCGGCACCTGCAGCAGGTGAAGGTGAGCCTGTAGTTGCGCCGCTTGGCGGCAACATCTTCAAGGTCCTGGTTTCACCGGGTGACACCGTGGAAGAGGGCGATGTGATGATTATCCTCGAAGCCATGAAAATGGAAACCGAGGTTCGCGCGCCGAAAGCCGGCACTATCGGCGAAGTCTTCATCAAGGTCGGTGATGCCGTCTCTCCTGATGATGAAATGCTGACAATCGCATAAAGGGCCAGCATTCCATGGAAAAATTAATGACACTCTGGACAGGTAGTGGCCTGTTCAACATCGAGATCGGCCAGGTGATCATGATCGCCATCGGCCTCTTGCTCCTCTATCTTGCGATCAACAAGAAATTCGAGCCGTTGCTTCTGGTACCCATCGGGTTCGGCGGCATTCTGGCGAATATTCCGGAGGCAGGCCTGGCCCTGACTGCGGCGGAAAATGCTATCCACTTCGCTCTGAAGAACGAAGCAACGCAGGTTCTGGCCGCATTGGCCGCGCCCCTGGATGTGGCCTATCAGGCCGGGCAGGCAGTAACGCCTGAGCTGAAGGAAGCCTTCAAGGTGGCTGTGAAAGAGGCCAGCTACTCCGAAATGGCGGCGGCGAACTCCCTTGCCCAGGACTTCGGCTATGGCAATGGCATGCTCTATAACTTCTACTCCGTGGTCATCGGCAGCACCATCGGGCCTCTGCTGATCTTCATGGGTGTAGGTGCGATGACGGACTTCGGCCCGTTGCTTGCCAACCCCAAGACCCTGCTGCTGGGTGCTGCTGCTCAGTTCGGCATCTTCGGTACTGTGATCGGTGCTGCGCTGCTGGATTGGACCGGCGTTCTGGAGTTCAACATCCTGGAAGCGGCTGCCATCGGTATCATCGGTGGTGCGGATGGCCCGACGTCCATCTACGTATCCAGTGTTCTGGCTCCGCACCTGCTGGGTGCCATCGCGGTCTCTGCCTACGCCTATATGGCGCTGGTACCGATGATTCAGCCGCCGATCATGAAGGCGCTGACTTCTGCGGAAGAGCGGAAGATCAAGATGAGCCAGCTGCGCCCGGTCAGCAAGCAGGAAAAAATCATTTTCCCGCTGGTGGTACTGATTGCAGTGGTACTGTTCCTGCCGGATGCGGCGCCGCTGCTGGGTATGTTCTGCTTCGGTAACCTGATGCGCGAGTGTGGCGTGGTTGAGCGTCTGAGCGACACTGCCCAGAATGCCCTGATCAACATCGTGACCATCTTCCTGGGCTTGTCTGTTGGTTCCAAGCTGATGGCTGACAAGTTCCTGGACGGCCAGACTCTGGGTATCCTCGGCCTGGGTATCGTTGCCTTCGGTATTGGTACCGCCTGCGGTGTTCTGATGGCGAAGCTGATGAACAAGCTGAGCAAGGAGCAGATCAACCCGTTGATCGGTTCTGCCGGTGTATCTGCGGTGCCGATGGCAGCGCGGGTGTCCAACAAGGTTGGTCTGGAAGCCAACCCGCAGAACTTCCTGCTGATGCACGCCATGGGCCCGAACGTGGCCGGTGTTATCGGCTCTGCGGTTGCTGCCGGTGTGATGATCAAGCTTCTGGGCTGATTCGTTTGCCGCAGTCCCGAAAACCCCGCCTTGGTGCGGGGTTTTCTTGCTTTATAAGACTGATAATTCTGGAGTTTGAGCAGGTGTGGAACCTCCTTTCAGGAACCGCTACGAGCACATCCATGTGCGCTTGACTCCGGCCTTCCTTGGCCGGAGACATTCCTGAAAGGAGGTTCCACACCCGCTCCATGATCTCTGGAGTTATCGCATCAAAGACCTGCATCATGTAGGTCGGATTAGGCGAAGCCGTAATCCGACAGAGTTAAACGGCAAGTCGGGACTTAGTGAAAATTTCGTGAATTGACCGGCAATGACTGGATCAGATGGCTAAGATCTGAAAGCCTCCCCGCCATTACATGCACAATATCCCCCTGGCGCTCCAGCACTCCCTTCACATGCAACAACCGGGCAGTCAGTAACGGCTTGCGCTGCCGCCGCGCCGTTTCCAGCCACACCACCACATTCACATTGCCGGTCTCGTCTTCCAGGGTGACGAAGGTAACCCCGGAGGCGGAGCCAGGGCGCTGGCGGCCGGTGACGAGGCCGGCGACCTGAACCGGAATGCCGGCTTTGGTACTTTTCAGTTGCTCGGCACTGAGGCAGAAATTCAGGTGGCCCTGTTCCCGCAGTAACGCCAGTGGGTGACGCTGCAGAGTGAGGCCCTGGCTGGCGTAGTCGGCCAGCACGTTCTGGCCTTCCGAGGGTTCTGGTAGTTGCTGGCAGTAGTCCGGTTGGTAGTCGACAGCGACTTCTTCGGCGAACAGTTCTGTGGGCTGTTCGTGGTCGAGCAGCTGCCAGTAGGCCTGGTGGCGGTTGGCGGTGAATGCCGGCATGGCGTTGGCCCCGGCGATTAGTTCCATATCCCGCTGGTTGAGTGCGGCCAGGCGGCGAAGTTCGCTGGCGGAGCGGTAGCCTTCTGCTGGCCGGTTCTGGTGGATGCGCTCGGCGCCATTAATGGACAGGCCCTGGATGATTCTAAGGCCCAGGCGCAGATGGCGTTCTTCACCTTCCAGGGTGTGGTCCCACTGGCTGGCATTCACATCTGGTGGCAGTACGGTGACATTGTGGCGCCGGGCGTCCTGCACCAGTTGTGAAGGCGAATAGAACCCCATGGGCTGGCTGTTCAGCAGGGCACAGTAAAACGCCGCCGGATAGTGCCGCTTGATCCAGGCGGAGACGTAGACAAGCAGGGCAAAGCTGGCGGCGTGGGATTCGGGGAAGCCATAGCCGCCAAAGCCGCAGATCTGCTGGTACAGCCGTTCAGCGAAGTCGGTATCGTGACCACGCTCGAGCATACCGGTGACCAGCTTTTCCCGGAATGGGGTCAGGTCGCCGTGGGATTTCCAGGCGGCCATGGCTCGGCGGAGCTGGTCGGCTTCGCCGGCGGAGAAGCCGGCCGCCACCATGGCCAGTTTGATCACCTGTTCCTGGAAAATGGGCACGCCGAGGGTGCGCTCCAGCACCTTGCGCACGGCATCGTTCGGGTAATCCACCGGCTCCAGGCCGTGCTTGCGGCGCAGATACGGGTGCACCATGTCGCCCTGGATGGGGCCGGGCCGCACGATGGCCACTTCGATCACCAGGTCATAGTAGGTTTCCGGTTTCAGGCGGGGCAGCATGTTGATCTGGGCCCGGGACTCCACCTGGAAAACCCCGATGCTGTCGCCTGTCTGAAGCATGGCGTAGGTGTCGCGGTCTTCCTGGGGAATGTCCTGTATCCGGAAAGGCTGGCCTTTTTCATCGCTGATCAGTTCCAGCGCTTTTCGAATGGCTGAGAGCATGCCAAGGGCCAGCACATCCACCTTCATCAGCCCCAGGCTCTCAAGGTCGTCCTTGTCCCACTGGATTACGGTGCGGTCGGCCATGGCAGCGTTCTCCACCGGCACCAGTTCGGCCAGTGGCCCGGCGCTGATCACGAAACCGCCCACGTGCTGGGACAGGTGCCGTGGGAAGCCCAGCAGGGTATTGACCAGGGTGAAGAACTGGTCCGCCACCTGGGGGTTGCGGGTGATTTTCTTGTCCAGAATCTGCTGGCGCCAGTTGGTGGCCTTGTCCCGCCAGTCGATGCCTTCCAGCAGTTGTTCCACCAGGGCCGGATCAAACCCCAAGGCTTTGCCGACATCGCGGATGGCGCTCCTGGGCCGGTAACGGATCACCGTGGCGGCCAAGGCGGCCCGCTCACGGGAATAACGCTGGTAGATGTACTGAATGACTTCTTCACGCCGTTCGTGCTCGAAATCCACATCAATATCGGGCGGCTCGTTCCGGTCTTTGGAAATAAACCGCTCGAACAGAAGCTCCACCCGGGCCGGGTTTACCTCGGTGATGCCCAGGCAATAGCAGACCGCAGAGTTGGCCGCCGAACCGCGGCCCTGGCAGAGAATCCCCCGGCTGCGGGCAAAGTCGACAATATCGTGGATGGTGAGGAAGTAATGCTCGTACTTCATCTCCGAGATCAGGCCCAGCTCCTTGCGGATCAGGCCCTGAACCTGCAGCGGCGTGCCCTCTGGATAACGTTGGCGCTCGCCTCCGCGGGTCAGCCGTTTCAGGTAGCCGGCCGGGGTCTCGCCCTCCGGCACCAGATCCGGCGGGTATTCATAGCGCAGGCTGCCGGGCTCGAAGGTGCACTGGCGGGCAATGGCCAGGGTTTCATGCAGCCAGGCTTCCGGAAACAGCCGTTGCAGAACGGGCAGGGGCCGCAGATATCGCTCGCCATTCTGGAACAGGCAGCGGCCGGCATTCTCCAGATTGGTGTGGTTGCGCAGGGCTGTGAGCACATCCTGCAGCGGCTGGCGTTCCCGGCTATGCATGTGCACCTCGCCCACGGCAGCAACGGGAATACGCAGCTGATCAGTCAGCCAGTGTATTCGGGCCAGCCGCTGTTCCTCGCCGGATTCCAGGGTGCGGACGGCGGCAATCCAGATCCTGGGGTCAAACAGGCGCACCAGCCACTCGCCGCAGGCCAGGGCCTGATCGGGGTCTGCCTCGGTGGGTGAGGGTGGCAGCCACAGGCACAGGCAGTCATCGAGGGCGTGAGTTTCAATATCCCGGTAAAACAGCTGGTACTGGCCTTTCTCCGCCCGGCGGCGGCCGGTAGTGATCAGCTGGCAAAGCTGCCCATAGCCTTTGCGCGTGCGGGCCAGAAGGATAAAACGGGGCTGAGTGGCGCCAGCGGGGGCATCCGACAACTCAAACCAGCTGCCGGTAATGAGTTTTACCGGGCTTTCTGCCAGCGCCGCCCAGGCCCGGGGAATGCCGGCAACGGAGCAGGCATCGGTGATGGCCAGGGCGGTGTAACCCAGCTCATGCGCCCGCTCAGCCAGTTCGTGGGGATGAGAGGCCCCGGTGAGGAAGGTGAAATTGCTGAAGCAGAACAGCTCCGCATACTGTTGCCCGGACATCAGCCAAACCACCCATGCACAAACCAGCCTTCCCGGGCATCCCGAAAGACCCAGGCCAGCTGGCCGCTGTTCAACTGGGCAATGTAGTAATCCCGGTGCACGCGCTGGCCATCCCACCAGCCACCGCTGATGCGCTCGGGCCCGGAAAACCAGGCAATTGGCGCCTCGGTCAGCGGTTGCGGGCCTCTCAATAACCAGAGTGGCCGCCTGGGCAGTTCTGCCGCCGGTATTAGCGGCGTTCCGGTTTTACGCATAACTTCCGAGGCCGACCAGGCCCGCTCGGGACGATGATCAGCCTGGGGGGAGAGCTGCCTGAGGGCCTGATCGCCAAGACGTGCCTGCAACCGGCTGATCAGGGTATGCCAGGCTTCATTCAGATCCTGGGTTTCGCCTAGCAGATCCTGCCCGGAAGGGGCTTCCCGGGACAGGAAACGCTTCACCAGCAGAACCATGGAGATAACTGGCGCGCTCAGGGAATGTTGCTCCAGCCGCAAGCGAACCAGGTTCAGGAAATGATCGGCCCGGTGCTCCGGCCCGGATGTGCGAATCTGCAGCCGGGTTGGTTCCGCGTGCCGGTGCCTCAGGACCAGCCGCAGACTGTCGGTATCCTGCTGGCGCCAGCACAGATCTTCTTCCAGTTCGGCAAGCATGCGCTGGAGCGGAAACAACAGCCCCTGGGTATGTTCTATTTCCTGCACAAAATCCGCCTGTTGCCGGAACGAGTGGGGCGGTTGCCAGGGTGTGCGGGGATCCGGCCGGGTGCCCTGGATTTTCTGGATGTAAGCCAGCAGTTCCGGAGACAGCCGCCGAGCCAGTTCCCCGGGCGGTAAATCAAACACCTCCCCCAGCGTGTTCAGCCCCAGACGCTGCAAACGGGTGCAGGCCTTCTCGTTGAATTCCGCTGCCAACAGGGGCATCTGGCTCAGGCTTCGAAGAATGTGGCCCTTGTCTGCCGTGCATTCCCCCTTGCCGGCGCGGGCAATCAGCCGGGCCACCAGAGGGGTATAGCCAATACCGATCCAGGCATTCAGCTGGCGTTCATTCAGCCCCTGTTCCACGGTTTGCCAAACGGCGGCCAGCCCACCATAGAGTTTTTGAAGGCTGCCAATTTCGGCCAGCAGACCATCGGGCGGCACCAGGACAATATGGGCAGCATAGCGGTACAGCCAGCGGGCCTGATCTTCCAGAATCCTGGCTTCCTGGGTTTCATCGGCACGCACCATACCCAGATCCGGCGCCAGGCTGATGGCGGTTTTCAGACGCATGCCGCTACGAATGCCCTGGCCCCTGGCTTCGGGGCAGGCCTGAATCACCTTCTGGCCAGAGCCTTCAACCACCACCAGGGCGCCCTGATCTTCACGGGTGCGGCGAATATGGTCCAGCACCAGGTGCGGGAAATGCAGATACAGCCAGAGCATGGAGCGTTATTACCCGGTTGAACCCGACCAGGGGCCCCGGACAACCCGGGTGGTTTCACGGAATGCGAGATCGGCCCGCTGGGCCATGGCCAGTGAACAGCGCTGCCCGGGCCAGCTACCCCGGCGTTTGAGTACATTCACCTTGAGAGCCTGCTGCTCGCCGGGTTCCAGTTCCAGGCGCAGGGCCGCCGGAGAATTCTGCCCGGCGTAGCGCCGCTCCCGGAACAGCACACACACATTGCTGCCAGCTTCCGCGGCAAGTTGCAGACGCCGGACTTCCCGTGAGGCCAGCTTTCCCGGCCAGGCCATCACCAGGCCTGTTACCGGTGAACGCAGGCAGTTCTCCAGTGTCCACAGAAAGTCGCCCTCATCTTCGGTATGGATCAGCACCACCTGGTCCAGGTTGACGCCTTCCCGGGCCAGGGCAGGGGCATAGGGCGTATGCGGCGGGTTCAGCCAGAACACGCTTTTGCCCTCTTCGCACACCCGCTGCATAAGCGGCAGAAGCAAATGCAGCTCACCAATACCCGGTGCATCCAGCAGGCATTCGCTCAGGGCACCCCGGGGCCAGCCCAGGCCACCGAGCTGGTTATCCAGCACCTGGTAACCGGTTGATTGCGCAGGCTGTGTGGTTTGGGTGTGGCGGTGCCCCTGCCAGACACGGGCATCCTGCATCAGCGTGTTCAGAAGCTCGCTCATGATGAAAACTCTCGAAATACTGTTTAAATATACAGTATTCGGAAAGCCGCCGGATTTCAAGAGAAGGGTTGATAAAGCGAAGGGCACGACCCACGCTTGTAATACAGCCATCAACCATGGAGGTTGAAATGAGTGACCTGAAAGCACACAGCTGTGAAGCCTGCAGCCCGAACGCACCCAAGGCGACCGAGGAAGAAAAGCAGCAGCTGCATAAAGAGGTTCCAGACTGGGAAATTCTGGAAATTGACGGGGAAGAACAGCTTCATAAGGTCTACAAACTTAAAAACTTTGTGAAGGCCCTGGAGCTCACCAACAAGATTGGCGAACTTGCCGAAGAAGAAGACCACCACCCGGTGGTTGTTCTGGAATATGGCAAAGTTGCGGTGAGCTGGTGGAGCCACGAAATCGGCGGCCTGCACAAAAACGACTTTATCCTGGCAGCGAGAACCGATGCTGCTTTCAACGACATGCAATAACCTCAACAGCGGCGGAACCTGGTTTTCGTCGCTGTCCTTCCCTGAGGCTAGAAGCCTTCATCAACCGGACTGCGCACACCAAAACCGCCCTTGCGAACGACATGCGTGTAGATTTCCGTAGTGCGAACGTCGGCATGGCCCAATAACTTTTGAATGGTGCGAATATCATAGCCGGCTTCAAGTAGACGAGTCGCAAAGCTATGGCGCAGAGCGTGGCTATTTGCCTGTTTATAAACTCCCGCTTTTCGAACGGCGGAACCGATGGCCCGCTGGACGCTGCGATCCATGAGATGGTGTCGGCGAAGAACGCCGCTGCGAGGGTCTACTGATAATTTTGAGGCCGGAAACAAGTATTGCCATGTCGGTTCCCGGCCTGCGCTGGGATATTTCCGGTTCAGAGCAGCGGGCATGTAGACTTCACCATGGCCTTGAGCAAGATCTTGCATATGCTGCGCCAGGCACATTTTCATTTGCAGAGTGAGTGGTTTGCATAGGGAGTCCGGGAGCAGTGTTGTTCTGTCCTTGTTGCCTTTGCCGCCGCGTACGATGATCTGTTGCATCCCGAAATCTATATCCTTTACCCGAAGCCTCAAAGCTTCGTTGATTCGAAGGCCAGAGCCGTACATTAAACGCGCCACCAATTGAGACTCGCCCTGCAAGTAGCCAATTACAGCCCGGGCTCCGTCATGGGTGAAAACCGTGGGTAAGCGCTGGGGCTTTCGTGCAAGTTCAAATGATAGTTCTTCTAGTGGCTGCTCCAGAAACTCCCGAAATAGAAAAACAATGGCATTCAGTGCTGTTCGCTGAGTGCTGACACTGCTATTACGTTGAACCGCCAGATGTGACAGGAACTGCTCCACTTCCTTTGCCGAGCAGGCAGAAGGGTGTTGCATGCCATGAAAACGAATGAAGCGTTTGATCCAGTGACAGTATGTTTGTTCCGTTTTGTAGGCCATGTTCCGGCTACGGATCAGCGCACGAAGCCGATCCATGAAGCGGGTAGGGTTATCCGGCAGTTTGGGTGGGATGTCTGGGATCATTCGCTCAGCCTCCATGCTGTTTATTCATACAGCACTGTAGGGCTGGCTTTGCGTAAATTCACGCAGAAAACCGGAGATATACGACAACTGTCGCAAAATTCCGTCAATTTCTCTTTAAGTGGCTTACAACCCTATGAAAATTATGGAATAGTCAATAAGGATTGGTAGAAAATAAGCGGCCGGCTGCATTTGGAGAAATTCAATAATTGACGCCTATCTTGAGGGCAACTACCTTTTAGAGTTCAGTAGTTTACTGATAAAAAAGAAAATTTGATGGTGGCATGAAAAGCGTTGGGAGATAGACGCGTTTTGGATAGATGTCATTTGTCGTTGAATTAGCTGTTAAGCTCAAGGAAACATGATGAATACACCCCAAATTATTCAGCATATAGAGCGAAACCTTGAGCGGATTCCAAGCGAGGGTACGGGAACGACTATCGAAGTCGATGGTTCCAAGATCCATCTTCTAAAGTTCTTCGATCAGCCCATCCCATCAGTGATCACGATCTGCACCTGCGGACTTTCAAAGCATACTTTCGGCGGTTCCAAAGGAGGAGTAAGGCAAGAGATCCTACTTGGGTATTTTTCTACTTATGAGTCTGACCAATGGTATGCCCTAATTGCCGCAATATGTGAAGATCTACTGGCTACACACAAAGCTCTTGAAATTGGGCAGGTATACGATGTGCCTGGCTCACTTTTTCCAAACACAGAAATATCTGGCCTGTACTGTTCCTTTCCCGCTTTCTACGGGGATGATATTTGGGTATGCGATGGCACCAATCCAGGTACCTACTTTATCTGGCTCTTTCCCGTTACCAATAAAGAAGTGAATTATATTAAGGAATTTGGAGCCGAAAGCTTCGAGGAAGATATGATAATGGTTCAACAACCAAGGCTCTTCGACTTTGCTCGGGAGTCAATGAAGGTTTAGGTGTCAGGCGCATGAAAAGCTTAACCAATGCGTCAACGGGACCGATTTGTTCCGCTGCCGCTCCACAAATCGGCCCGTTACGCCGGCGTTATGTTCTCAAGGCACATTGTCACTGAAGGAAAGAAGCATGGGTCAAGCAAAGCGTGAGTGGATGGAATCGCAAGAGCTAGAGCCAATGTACGAGTGGATCGAAGAAAACTTCGGTGATGATGCTGGTGAAGAAGGCTCAAAAGAATGGAATGAAGCTGTTGAAGCTTTCCATGAATATTGCGAAGAGCAAGCGCGACTGGAGAGAATCGATAGAGAGCGGGATGAGTATGATTATTACCTACATTTGACGCTTGGCGATGCAGACTCCATTTTTTATAAGGATATTTCAGAACTAAAAGACCTGCTTAGCGCAATTGAGCTAATGCTAAGCCCCACTTTGTGCAAAATGATCTATGCCCATGCGGTGACAATATTAGAGGTATACCTAGAAGACATTATTAAATCGCTCATAACATCTAGCGACACACACCTTAATAATGCCATAAAGAACGTCCGTCCCTTTTCAGAAGAAAAGTTCAAGTTAAGCGAAATAGCGATAGAAGATGATGGGATAAGAAAATTCGTTATTGGAAAGCTGTCTGAAAACGTTTTTCATGATATTCCCAAAGTCGTCAATATCGTTCGCGGGGTTCTTAATAAAAAAATCAATGTGAGACTTGATGAGATATGTTCTGTGACCTCCAAAAGACACGATATTGTTCACAGGAATGGAAAAAACAGAGATGGTGAAGTACTCCCGTTAAACGGAGATGTTGTTGAATCAGCCATCGAAACCGTTGAAAAATTCGCGCATGAACTGCGAAGCAAGCTATAACCTTGGAGTAATACCAAGAACATAACCAGTAGTTGCAGTTCTTTCCGGCCCTGACGGGCCTCCACCGGACCGGTTTTCCGGCGCAGCGCGCCTCCAAACCGGCCGCTGAACATTGGCGTTGAGGCTGTAGAAAAACCCCGAAATTCCCGCTCCGGTTTGGTAGCATCAGGCAAACGGACAAGGAGTCGTTGGCATGCCCCGCTTCAAGCATTACAACTACGACCAGGACGCCATGGTCG